>OBLS010001130.1_pt1 | contig 10656 bp, 9 predicted proteins | sample 1519901 | NCBI WGS metagenome assembly OBLS01 (sample SAMEA3113585, study PRJEB22503) | soil metagenome
TCGGCCGCAAGATCGCCCGCGCGCTCGACGGGGGCCGCATGATCGGCGTCCGGGGCGGCTGGGTCGTGCCCAACGACATCGTCGTCTCCCTCTCTCCGGACGACCTGAAGCGCTTCTCGACCTACTCCGACGTGCTGTCCCGCGAGCTCGCCGACGCCGCTCGCCAGTACGCCCGCGACGAGGGGTACCAGTTCCTCGGGCCCGTCACCGTGGCCCTCATCGAGGACGACGACCTCCGCGCCGGCCAGCTCGAGGTCGAGGCCGAGATCGTGGAGGGGCCGTCCGAGCACCTCGGGGCGCTGGTCCTCCCCGACGGCCGCCGGGTGCAGCTCGGGGATCAGCCGGCGGTGATCGGACGGCTGCCCGACTGCGCGGTATCACTTGCAGATGCACAGGTATCCCGGCGCCATGCCGAGGTCCGCCCCGCGGGCGAGGGTTTCGCCGTCGCCGACCTGGGCAGCATGAACGGCACCACGGTGAACGGTGTCACCGTCCGTGAGCAGGCGCTCGAGGACGGCGACGAGATCGGGGTGGGCTCCACGACCATCCGTTTCGAGGCGTCCTAGAGGCCCGACTTCATGTCCGAAGCCGTCCTGACGGTCCTCAAGTTCTGCTTCCTCGCCCTCCTGTACCTCTTCCTCTACCGGGTGGTGCGGTTGACGCTGAAGGAGCTCCGAGCCCCTGCGCTCAGGGCCGAGCCGGCGGCGGCTCCGACGGCCGCGCGCCCGCGGCGGGAGCGCCGGCCCGAGCCCCGCGCCGCGTTGCGTTTGCGCGTCCTCGAGCCCGCCGCCCGCCGGGGCGAGACGTACACGATCGACCGCGAGGTCACCGTCGGTCGCGGGGGTGGATGCGCGCTCGTCCTCAACGACGACACGTACGTCTCCCAGCTGCACGCCCGGCTGTTCCAGCAGAACGGCGAGGGATACGTGGAAGACCTCGGTTCGACCAACGGCACCTACGTGAACGGCAAGCAGATCAACGGCGTGACGCGCCTCAAGCGCGGCGACCAGGTGCAGTTCGGCCAGACCGTCGCCGAGGTCACGAAGTGAGCGCCGTGCGCGCCGGGACCGGCGGGAGCCGGCGGTGAGCCCGTTCAAGCTCGTGGCCGCCGGCGTCACCGACGTCGGCCGCGTCCGCGACGGCAATGAGGACGACTTCATCGACCAGGCCGACCGCCTCGGCCTGGTCGCCGTCGCCGACGGCATGGGTGGTCACCGCGCCGGTGAGGTCGCGAGCGCAACCGCGCTGGAGGCGTTGCGTGCCGCGGTGGCGAACGGCCGCTCCTTGCGCGACGCCATCGAGGGCGCCAACGACGCCGTCCTCGAGAAGTCCGAATCGCATCGCGAGCTCCACGGCATGGGCACGACCCTCACCGCCGGCATGTTGGGCTCGGACGGGCAACTTGTCGTCGGGCACGTGGGCGACTCGCGCGCCTACCTCGTGCGCGATGGCGAGCTCACTCAGATCACGAACGACCACAGCCTCGTCGAGGAGCTGGTCCGGGGCGGGGAGCTCACCCCGGAGCAGGCCGAGGTCCACCCCCGCCGGTCGATCATCACGCGGGCGCTCGGGATCGACCCTCAGGTCGAGGTAGACGAGTACCCGATCGACCTCCGACCCGGCGACCGCATCCTGTTGTGCTCGGACGGCCTCACCACCATGGTGCGCCCGGACGACATCGCGGGCATCCTCAACCGCGAGCACGACCCGAAGCGGGCGGCGCAGCTCCTCGTCGACGCCGCGAACGAGGCCGGCGGCGAGGACAACGTGACCGCGGTGATCATCGACGCCGTCGAGGTCACGCACGACGACGCCACCGCCGCCGCGGCCGTGCCCGATGACGACACGGCGGACGCGCCACCGGTGAAGCCGCGGCGCCGCACCGGGCGCACCGTTCTGCGCGTGCTCGTGTGGGTGCTTCCGATCCTCGCGGTGCTCGCCGTCGCGTTCTTCGCCGTCGGCTGGTACGCGCGCAACACGTACTACGTCGGTATCGACCGAGGCCGGGTGACGGTTTTTCAGGGCGTCGAAGGGGGGCTGCTCGGTTGGGACCCCACCATCGATCGCCGGACCACGATCGACCCCGGGGCGCTCACCCCAGCGCAGCGTGAGGACATCACGGACGGCAAGAAATTCTCGTCGCGCAGCGAAGCCGACGCGTACGTGACCCGGTTGCGTCAGGGCATCGAGGCGCGCACGCCCGCCACGACGATTCCGGTGCCCCCCGAATCGACCGTTCCGCCGATCACCGCCACCCCGCCGTCGTGAGCCTCACCGCGGGGCAGCGTCGCAACTCCGAGCTCGGCCTCGGCCTCCTCGCCGTCATCGTCACGGTCGGCGGCTACATCCTCGTCGCGCTGTCCGAGGGCCCGTCGCTTCCCGCCAACCTCTGGTTCTTCCTCGCCGTGCTGATCGGCCTCTATGTGGTCGCGCACTTCGCCGTGCGCGCGCTCGCGCCTCGAGCCGACGGCACGCTCCTGCCGCTGGCCGCGCTGCTCAACGGCATCGGCTTCGTCGTCATCACGCGCATCGACCGCGATGCGCAGGACCAGCTCGCGCCGAGCCAGGCGGTCTGGACCATGGTGGGGGTCGTCGCCTTCATCGGAACGCTCTGGGTCGTGCGCCGCGTGCACCTGCTCGAGCGGTACCGGTACACGTTCCTCTTCCTCGGCCTCTTCGCGCTCCTCCTGCCGCTCGCGCCCGGGCTGGGCCGGGAGATCAACGGCGCCCGTCTCTGGGTGCGCCTGGGCCCGATCAACTTCCAGCCCGGAGAGCTGGCCAAGGTCTTCCTCGTCGTGTTCCTGGCCGGGTATCTCGTCGACAAGCGAGAGGTGCTCGCGGCCGGCGGGCGGCGGATCATGGGGCTGCGCATCCCGGCGGCGAAGCACCTGGGTCCGCTGCTGCTGGCGTGGGGCTTCTCGCTCGTCGTCATGATCCGCCAGAAGGACCTGGGCTCGTCGCTGCTGTTCTTCGCCGTGTTCGCGGTGATGCTCTACATCGCGACCGAGCGCACCGCCTTCCTCCTCGCCGGCGCGGGGCTGTTCGTGACGGGCGCGGCCATCGGGTACGCCATCTTCGGCCACGTCCAGGAGCGGGTGTCGGTGTGGGCGGACCCGTGGCCGGTCGCCGGCGGTGACGGGTACCAGATCGTGCAGTCGTTGTTCTCGTTCGGGTCCGGCGGCTTTGCGGGGACGGGCTTCGGTCTCGGGAGTCCCGACAAGATTCCAAATGCGTCGACGGACTTCATCTTCTCTGCCATCGGCGAAGAGCTCGGCCTGCTCGGCACGGTCGCGATCCTCATCGGGTTCCTGCTGTTCGTGGCGGCCGGGTACCGGATCGCGGTGCAGGCCCAGCGGCCGTTCCCGAAGCTGTTCGCCGCCGGCCTCACGTCCATCATCGGGATCCAGACGTTCGTCATCCTCGGCGGCGTGACCCGCCTCATCCCTCTCACCGGTGTCACGCTCCCGTTCATCTCGTACGGGGGCTCGTCGCTCATCGCCAACTTCGTGATCCTCGCGTTGCTGTTGCGGATCTCCGACGAGTCCGCCGAACGCGCCGCTGCACCGACCGCGCGAGCCGGTGCGCTCGCCCGCCGATGAACCGCGCGATCCGGCGGGTGGGGATCGGGGTAACGGTTCTGATCGTGCTGCTCGTGGGGCAGCTCACGTATCTCCAGGTCTACGACGCCGACAACCTCGCGAACGACCCGCGCAACATTCGGTTCCAGCTGCGCGACTTCTCCAAGCCGCGCGGTCGGATCCTGACCGCCGACGACCAGATCCTTGCCCGCTCGGTCGAGACCGGCGACGAGCTGAAGTTCCAGCGCTTCTACCCGCAGGGCGGGCTGTTCTCGCAGATCGTCGGGTACCAGTCGTTCGTGTTCGGCAACGTCGGCGTCGAGCGCACGTACAACAGCGAGCTCGCCGGCCGCGACCCGTTGTTGCAGATCAGGAACGTCGGCGACGTGCTGGCGGGCAAGGAGCCCATCGGCAACCTCGTCCTGTCAACCAGCGCGTTGCTCCAGGCCGCGGCGCGCGACGCGCTGGGCGACCAGAGGGGCTCGGTCGTCGTGATGAACCCGAAGACGGGCTCGATCCTCGCCATGTACTCGAACCCGAGCTACGACCCGCAGCCGTTTGCCAGCCACAACTCTCAGGCGGTCCAGGACTACGACAAGCTGCTGCGCGCCGACCCCGACAAGCCCGACCTGCCGCGCGCGTACCGCGAGCGCTACCCTCCCGGCTCCACCTTCAAGGTGATCACGGCGTCGTCCGCGCTCGGCACAGGCCGCTTCACGCCCGAGACCAACTTCCCGCAGCTCACCGAGCTCGACTTGCCGCAGACGAACAACACGCTCAGGAACTTCGGTGGTCAGTCGTGCGGCGGGACGCTGGCGCGCAGCTTCCAGCAGTCGTGCAACACGACCTTCGGTCAGATCGGCCTCGATCTGGGAGACGAGTTCGTGCCCGCGATGGACAGGTTCGGAATCGGCTCGGCGCCGCCGCTCGATATCGCACCGGGTGCAGCCGCGAGCGCCGGCCCCCCGCCGGGGTCGTTTCAGCAGAACCAACCTCTGTTCGCGTTCGCCGGCATCGGGCAGGGCGACGTCGCCGTGACCCCGCTCGAGATGGCTCTGAGCGCGTCGGCGGTCGCCAACAACGGCCAGATCATGCAGCCGCACGTCGCCGAGCGGATCACCGACGGCGACGACAACACGGTGAAGACGATCGGCGCCAAGCCGTGGCGCACGGCGATGTCTCCGCAGGTCGCGTCCACGATGACGACACTGATGGTGTCGGTCGTCGAGGGCGGCACCGGCAGGGCGGCGCGCATCCCCGGCGTCTCGGTCGCCGGCAAGACCGGCACCGCCCAGAACGAGACCGGCGCCGCCCACGCGTGGTTTGTCGGCTTCGCGCCGGCTGAGGACCCGCAAGTCGCCGTGGCGGTGCTTGTCGAGCACGGCGGGAGCGCCGGCAACGAGGCGACGGGTGGGCAGGTCGCGGCGCCGATCGCGGCGCAAATGATGCGAATGGTGCTCGGGCGATGACCTCCCGGACCACAAACAACTGCACGGGTAGGGTTTCGGGCCGATGACGCAGCTGGCTGACGTCTTCTCGAATCGATACGAGATCCAGCGTGGCATCGCACGGGGCGGGATGGCGGAGGTGTATCTCGCTCGCGATCAGCTCCTGGATCGTCCCGTCGCAGTGAAGGTGCTGTTCGCGGAGTACGCGCGCGATCCGAGCTTCGTCGAGCGCTTCCGCCGTGAGGCGCAGAGCGCCGCCAGCCTCAACCACCCGAACATCGTCGCCATCTACGACTGGGGCCAGGAGCGCGGCACGTATTTCATCGTCATGGAGTACGTGCGCGGGCGTTCGCTGCGCGACATCGTCCAGGTCAACGGGCCGTTCTCGGCGCGGCGGACGGCCGAGATCGGCACCGAGATCGCGGGCGCGCTCGAGTTCGCGCATCGCAACGGCGTCGTGCACCGCGACGTCAAGCCGGGCAACGTGCTCCTCACCGCCGACGGCGACGTCAAGGTCGCGGACTTCGGGATCGCGCGTGCCGGAACGAGCGAGGCGCTCACCCAGACCGGTGCCGTCATGGGCACGGCGACGTACTTCTCGCCCGAGCAGGCCCAAGGTCTCCCGGTCGACGGGCGTTCCGACGTCTACTCGCTCGGGGTCGTGCTGTACGAGATGGTCACCGGCGCGCCGCCGTTCACGGGCGAGAGCCCGGTTGCCGTCGCGTACAAGCACGTGCGCGAGGAGCCCGAGCCGCCGGCGGCGCGGGCGCCCGACCTGCCCCCCGACCTCGAGCACATCATCCTCGCCGCGATGACCAAGGACCCCGACTCGCGCTACCAGACCGCCGACGCGCTGCGCACCGATCTGCGGCGCTTCGTGCGGGGGCAGCCGCCGCTGGGCGCGCCGGTGACCGGCGTCGTCGCCGACGGCACCGCGACCGCGGCGGTTGCGCCGACGCAGGCGGCGCCGCTGGCGGCGCCGAACGGGGACGATCCGGCCGACCGCCGCCGGAAGCGCATCGGCGCGTTCGTCGCCGCGTTCCTCGGCGTCGGCTTGGTCGCGGCCGTCATCATCGGTTTGCTCGCGGGCAGCGGTGGCGGCGGCGGCGGAGGCGGGCCGACCGTCGAGGTACCGGACGTCGTCAACAGATCGTTCGCGGAGGCGGACGCCGCGCTCAAGCTCTCCGGGTTCAAGGTGGATCGCAACGACGTCGAGAGCAAGGACGCGCCCGACCTCGTGCTCTCACAGAAGCCGGGCGGGGGCGAGAAGCTCGAGAAGAACAAGACCGTCCGGCTGCGCGTGAGCAAGGCGACGTTCGCGATGCCGCCGGTGGCCGGCAAACAGCGCGCCGAAGCGGTGAACGACCTCATCGCCGTCGGCCTGCAGGATCCCAACAACGCAATCGTCGACGAGGAGATCGACAGCGACCAGCCTCCGGGCACGGTGGTCGGGTCCAACCCGGCGGCGGGCGCACAGGTCCCGAAGGCGGGTCAGAAGGTGACCCTGCAGATCGCGCGCGAGCCGCAGATCCAGATGCCCAACGTGGTGGGCCAGGAGTCGCAGACCGCACAGCAGCTTCTCCAGCAGGCGGGCTTCCAGGTGTCGGTGCAGAGCGAGCCGAGCGACACGGTGCCGACCGGGCGCGTCACCCGCACCGATCCCGGGGCCAACGCCCAGGTGAAGCGCTGCACGGCGGTGACGATGTTCGTGTCGACCGGCCCGCAGAACGTCAACGTCCCGAACGTCGTGGGCCAGACACAAGGTCAGGCGAGCCAGACGTTGCAGCAGGCGGGCTTCCAGGTCTTCGTCTCCCAGCAGAACACGAACAACCCGACCGACAACGACCGAGTCCTGGCCCAGAACCCGCCGGGCGGCCAGCAGCAACCGAAGGGCGCGGGGGTCACGCTCACGGTAGGCAGATTTCCGCCGGGGCCGTGACTGAGATCACGGCTTGGTACGCCCGGAACGGGCGACACGACCTCCCCTGGCGTCGCACCCGTGACCGCTGGGCGGTGCTCGTCTCGGAGGTGATGCTCCACCAGACGCAGGTGCCCCGCGTCGCGGCGGCGTGGCCCAACTTCTTCGGCCGGTTCCCGACCCCGGAGGCGATGGCGGCGGCCGGGCCCGGCGTGGTCATCGCGGCATGGGGCACGCTCGGGTACCCGCGCCGGGCGCGGCGGCTGTGGGACGCGGCGGTCGCGATCACCACAGACGGCTGGCCCGACGACCTGACCCTCCTTCCGGGTGTCGGCCGGTACACGGCCCGGGCGGTCGCTGCGCAGTGCGACGACGTGGATGTGCCCGCGGTCGAGGTCAACGGCCGGCGCGTGGCCGAGCGGACGGCCGGGCGCGCGCTCTCGGACCGCGACGCGGAAGCCGTCCTCGTCGCGTTGGGCGCGCCGCTGCGGGGACGCGACCGGTTGCTGGCGCTCATGGACATCGGCGCTCTCGTGTGCCGGCCGCGGGAGCCGCGCTGCGACGAGTGCCCGCTGCGCCCACGCTGCGCGAGCCGGGGCGCCCATCCCGACGAGGGCGGCTCGCGTCAGCCCCGCTACGAGGGCTCGTTCCGGCAGCGGCGGGGGCGCGTGATGGCCCGCTTGCGTCCCGGCGTGCCCGTCGAGGTCGCGTCGCTCGACGCCGACGCTCTGGCGTCACTGATCGACGATGGCCTGGCGGTCATCGACGGCGAGGCCGCCGCCCGTCTTCCCTGAGCCTGTTCCCGCCTCATTGCCCGGTAGTCGGGACCGTGAGGATGAGCTCGGCCACCTCTGCCGGCGCGTCGAGCTGCGGGAAATGGCCGACCCCGGCAACGGTCATTGCTTCGGAGCGCGGGAACAGTGCCGCCATCTGGCGACCCTGCTCGGGCGTCAGGTAGCGGTCGAGCTCCCCGAATGCAGTGCGAACGGGAGCGGGGAACGACTGCAGCTCCTGTACCCGCTGCGTGTTGGCCAGCACCGCCGGCGTCAGATCTGCGTTCAGCTCCAGGAATGGCCCGAGCGTGCTGGGCCGAGCTTCGAACTGCCGGTACAAGAGCGGGACGAACCTCTTGCGAACGTCTGCGTTCCTGATGAATCCGCCGACCTGGAAGTCGTATAGCCACCGGAACTCTCGGGGCGACTTGCCGAAGTGCTCGGTCAACCTCTCGAAGGCGGGATCCGAGAAGAGGCGGATGGCCTCCGGGGGATTGGGCGGCGCATCGGGAAGGAGGCTGTAGAAGGTGTTCAGCGCAACGATGGCCGCCACGCGATCAGGGTGCTCGATGGCCCAGTTGATGGCGGCCGGGCCGGACGCGTCATGCGCGACGAGGACCACTCGGTCGAGCCGGAGGCCTGTCACCACGGCGTCGAGGTCGTTCTTCTGGTTCGCGAACGTGTAGTCGTGATCGCGCGGCTTGTCGGACTCACCCCAACCGAGGAAGTCGAACACAACAACGTGGCGGTCACGGAGATGCGGGACGAGCCGGTCGTAGAGGTGGTGATTGTCGGGAAAGCCGTGCATCAGCACGATGGCCGGCCCGGCGCCGGCCTGCTCTCGAGCATGGATGCGGTGCGGGCCCCGCTGGACCCAGCGGTCACGAAAGGCGGCTCCGGATCGACGTTCGGGGACGCGGTCGGCGGACGCGGCGCTCATGGCCGCCCATCCGAGCGTGATCACGACGGTCAGTGCGGTGGCGATGGAGTTGCGCATCAATCTCATAGTGCGTAACTCTAATGGACTAGTAGTAAAAAGCAACTAGCAAGTCGTGTTACACAAGGCTCAAGTAAGGTCGGGCTATGAGCCGTACCTACCAGCAGTACTGCCCGGTGGCCCGAGCGCTCGAGATCGTCGGGGAGCGCTGGACGCTGCTCGTCGCCCGGGAGCTCCTCCTCGGCCCCCGGCGCTTCACCGACCTCATGGACGGGCTCCCGGGGATCAGCGCCACGGTGCTGGCCAGCCGTCTCAAGGACCTCGAGCAGGCCGGCTTGGTATCGAAGCGGACCCTTCCCCCGCCGGCCGCCTCGACTGTCTACGAGCTCACCGATCGCGCCGTCGGCCTGGCCCGCATCCTCACGGCGATGGCCGACTGGGGCATGAGCATGCTCGGACGACCGCGCAAGGGCGACGCGGTCCGCGGTGAGTGGATGGTGCTGGCCATGGCCGTGACAACCCCCGTGCCCGACGTCAGCGACACGACCTTCGAGCTGCACGTCGACGGAGAGGTCCTCCATGTCGATGTGCGCGACGGCCGGTTGCAACCCCGCCAGGGCGCGGCGCCCGATCCCGCCGCCATCATCACCGTCAACGCCACGACGCTGGCCGACCTCGCCCTGGGGCGACTCCGGCTCGACGACGCCGTGGCCAAGGAGCGGGTGACGGTGGTGGGTGATCAGACGGCGGCGCGCGGCCTGCTGGAGTCCATATCCCGTGCCCGCGTCGCGATTACATGATTACGCTCGGCGCGATGCCCGTCCCGCTTCCCGACGCGGACACCGTCCAGCTCACCCCGCCCGACGCCGAGGAAGCGGCGACGGTCGCCCGCGGCGTGGCGTCGGCGGCGGCGCCGGCGAGCGGACTCACTGAGCTGCAGCGCGTCCTCATCGAGGCGCTGTTCCCGGCCATGACCGGGCACCCGGTCGACGTCAGCTCCTACACGCCGATGACGGCGGAGGAGTTCGCCCGGGCGCTGGCGCGCCGTGACCTGCAGTTCAGATCACGCGGGGTACAGATCATGTTGCTGTGCGCGCTGGTGCTGCGGCCGCTGCCGGAGGACGTCGCCGGCCGCATCGCCGAGTTCGCGAGCGAGCTCGGCGTCGACGAGGGCATGGTCGAAGTGGCGCGCCGGTTCGCCGACGGCGCGCTCGGCCTCGCCGCGTTCGACTTCGAGCGCAACGGTTACACGGCGTCGTGGACGCCCGAGGACACCCACGCGTTGCACACCTCGGTCGAACTGCAGTCGGCGTGGGATACCGACGTACGGGATTCGGCGCTTGCGGCGCGCTGGGCATCGCTCGAGCGGCTCCCCGCAGCCTCGATCGGCCGTCGCGTCTGGGAGATGTACCGGGCACGGGGGTTCGTCTTTCCCGGGTTGCCCGGGTCGGCGCCACCCCTGCTCGCCCAGCACGACTGGGTGCACGTCCTGGCCGACTACGGCACCACCGTCGAGTCCGAGCTGGAGGTCTTCGCCTTCGTCGCCCGAGCCAACGACGACATGCGGGGCTTCTCGCTCCTCGCCATGGTGATCTCGCTGTTCGAGACCGGTTATCTGCGAGCCGGCGCCGGGCTGTTCGAGGCGAGCCCGGGGCACCTCTCGGCGGGCCACGGCATGGCCTTCCGAATCGCCGACGCCATGCGCCGGGGCGCGCTCTGCACCGATCGCGAGACGGGCTCGAGCAGCATCGACTACCTCCGCGTCGACTGGTTCGAGCTGGCGGAGCTTCCGGTCGCCGACGTGCGGGCGCGGTTCAACGTGACGCCGAAGTCCGACGAAGCGATCGCGGCGGGCTCGGTCGGTCCGTGGGAGCCGGGTGGGATCAGCCCCTTCCAGGAGCGATGCGGCTGGGAGCTCGCAGAGCGCGAGCGCCGGCCGTACGAGGAGTACGGCGCGGCCACGAGCGCCGACTAAACGACGGGCGCCGTCGCAGCAAGGAAG
>OBLS010001131.1_pt1 | contig 10654 bp, 15 predicted proteins | sample 1519901 | NCBI WGS metagenome assembly OBLS01 (sample SAMEA3113585, study PRJEB22503) | soil metagenome
TACTGGAATGTGTATCTCTTTTACAATAATAGGTTCAATGCTTTCAGAATCTATACTGTGGGATAGAGTTTTGTCCATTTTTATCATTTATTTTTTGGCTCTTGGAGTTTCAGCTCATGCTGCAGATAATCTAGGTTCAAAAAAAATTAAACCTTGGGGTAATTTTTTTACTACCTTTGAATTGAAATTGATGGTAATAGGAGGACTTTTTGTGTCCTATGTTTTAGGCATTTATTATATTATTACTTTTGTTCCATTATTATTAATTATTGCAATTATCGAAGGATTTTTTTTATTTGCCTATAATTTTGAATTATTTAATGGATTCTTTCATAATAATTTTTGGTTTGCAGTATCATGGGGGAGCCTGCCTTTATTAGCAGGATTTGTTATTCAAACAAATTCCATTTCTCTATTATCTTTATTATCATCTATTATTGCATTTTTGGTTGCATATTCAGAAATAAGAATTTCTCGAATATATAAAGAGCTCAAAAGGGGACCGCAACATATTGTTGATTATAATACAAAGAAATTAGAACTTTACCTTAAAATTCTCAGTTTAACAACTATATCCTTTGCAATAATATTAACTATATATAAATATTTTATACAAATATAATATATTTTAGGTTTAACACTAGTTAATTAAATATATATGTTAATTATCAATGTTAGATCTAATTCTACTATTTTAAAAGATATTTTAAAACTTGAGAAGGCGAGTAATATTAAATTAAATTCTTTCGAGAAAATCCTTTTAATTAATACTGGTACAACAGAACAAATGTTACAGGTTCTCTCTAATTCATTAACGGAAATAGTAATTTTACAACAAACTGAAAAAAATAATATTATAACTAGAAAAATCAATATAATATCTAATGAGAGAAAAAAAATATTGGTCTCTGCAAGCTCTATTATTTATTTAAAAAATCTTCCAAATAAAATAATAGATGAAATAAGAAAAGGTGAAAAGGGAATAGGTATGATTTTCCTAGAAAATAAAGTAGAAAATTACAAAAGAATTATGGAAATTGGTTATAATTCAAGAGATTCTTTTGTTTATAGAAAATATGTATTATCATCAAGAAAACATATTATAAGTAAGATAGTCGAAAATTTTTCTATAGGGGTGTATAGATAAAATCTATAACAATATATAATTTATTAAAAAATAATTTAAAAAACTTTAATTTTTTTATCTTTCAACTAATATAAGATTATTATTAAATTCAAATGCAAGACTCTTTTGTTTTAAATTAATTCTTATTTTATTTGCAAATTCCATCATTTTTTCTTGATTTACTCCATTAGTATGTATTTCTACTCTTATGTATTTAGTTGGTTCAAATTTTCCTTCAAAATAACCATCAAATTCAAAAATTGACAATGCTCCATATTTTAAAGTTATATCTTTTATTATATCGTTATAACCTTCAACTCTCGGTAAATAGAATTTTATAGAATCCTCGAAAGTCTTTATTTTATAATTTTTTTCATTTTTAGTATATTTTTTTGTTGATGAATGATCAAAGGCATTCATTTAAGATATTAATACTAATCTCATTAAATATTTTATTTTATCTATATCTATACAAGTTTTTGAATACAATATATAAATTATATTTTTAGATAGTTATAGAAAAGGACTTAAATACTCATTTATGATATTTTATTGATATTTGATAAATGAATCTTCAAAGAAAAACCCCCCAGAATATTCTAAAAATGATAAAAATAAAGCCAAAGAAATAGTAGAGTCAAATGAACTAGATCCACTAGAAGAATTGAATATTAGAATTGATACATTGGTAGAATTATTGTCTGATAAAGGCATTATAAATAAAAAAGGATATATAAACAACGTTATGATGCGTATACATGAATCATCTAAGGCAAAATCTTTTGATAACTTAGAAGAAATTTAATATAAACCAATGTTAAAAATTTGTTTTTGCTTTTATTATTCTAATATATCTATCTTTATCAATGTGCTAATTATTATGCATGAATCAGCAAATAATCAAGATATATGATTTTTATATTATTGTTTTTATATTAGCTACAGATATCATGATCTCAGTGTTTATGTAATGTAAAAACTTATTTTCTATTTGTTAATTAAAAATATTTCAATAATATTTCAAATCGTAAAATAATTAAAGATATCATAACTATTAAAATAAATGAAGAAAATATTTTTTATTTCAATATTGAAACTTTACACAATATGAGGACATACTCCTTATGTTTTCATATGTTTTCATAGGATTTAATGATCCTATATTATTTTCTCAAGAAAATATTTATACAAATATTAATATGTTTGATAACGTATATTTATTTACGAATCTATAAAATCATTTACTATTAAGGTATCATAATCTGTCCAAATATTAGGACCAGTAAATATAAAAATTTGAAAATGTAAGTGTGGAATATATGTATAACCGGTCAATCCTACCTCTGCAATTTTTTGTCCTTGTTTGACGAATTGTCCTACTTTCACATTAGAACTTTTAAATGTTAAATGATCATATCTTGAAAATTCATTATTCTTATGCATAATTGAAATAAAATTAGAAAAGTTCCAATAAGCTGGGCTAGGACCACCTAATTTTGAATCATCTTGAACAAATGTTATTATTCCATCAGTTGCAGCTAATACTGGAGTGTTTTCTGGAACTATGAAGTCTATTGCATTTCTTAATTTTCCTGTATGAGCTGGTGATGTGGTTCTATCAATTTTTTGTATTGATTGCTTTGGTACAGGAAGATAATATCTATTTAAAGCTGTTCTGTTCTCCGAATTATTATTATCATTCATTTAGTTATTAAATGAAAATTATTATTTAATGATTCAATAGTAAATATTTTCTATTCTAAATTAAAAATGGTTCCACGACCCTGTATAGATTCATGATTAACTTATGATATTTAGTTTCTATCAAATTTAAGAGTATAATTTCATAAAAGAATGTTTAATATACGAACAAGTTCTTAAATTTAAGAATGTAATTACTTATAGATATGATATTTAATTAGTATACTACAATAAATTAGTTATTTTATTACTTTTATAAGTTGAATTATAGAATATATTTATGATATTTGATTAGATGTTACTGAGAAAACAAACATGATCTTTGCCCTAATCTACATTATCCATTATTGCGTAAGTATCGAGATTATGAAGACATATATTTAGATTTCCTTTAGATATCCTGCATTTTTATACAACATTCTTACACATTCAGTATATGTCCTATATCTAAATTTTATTTCTTTGATTGGCATATCTTCACTTAAACGTTCTTTTGACGTATCAATAGCATATTTTTTAGCAATATCATCTAGAATTGTATTTACGGTTGAATTTTGATATGATTCAACTATCAGATTTGTCACATTATATTAAGCACTCTATAGTATATAATTAATGTATTATTTTTGTAGAACTACAAATAAAAATAATTATTTAATTTTATCTGTTTATCTATTTATTTATTTATTTATTGTGATAGTGTTAAGCCTCCATCTACATAAACTGTCGTTCCTGTAATGTAACTTGCATCATCTGAAGTTAAAAAGAAAGCTACTTTGGCAATTTCATCTGGTCGTCCTATCCTTTTCATAGGAATTTTTTCTTCTTCTTGTTTTTTCTTTTGTGGATCCTCCATAATATCTTTATTCATGGCTGTATCTATGGCGCCTGGTGCAATGCCGTTTATTCGTATCCCTTTATCAGCTACTTCTAATGCTATATTTTTAGTAAGCATTTCCATTCCTCCCTTTGATGCAGAATATGGTGCAGAATATGGTTGAGGTATAGATTCATGTACTGATGAAATATTAATTATAGAAAAATTTGTATTAGAATCCTGATTTTTATTATTACTATTACTATTTATATTGCTATTATTAGTATTATTATGACTATTAAGCATATATTTCAATGCTTCTCTTGTACAAAGAAATGCTCCTCTCAAATTAACTCCTATAACATAATCCCAATCCACGGATGTTATTTTATTTGTTCTCTCTGATGGTCCACTTATACCTGCATTGTTTATCAAAACATTAATTCTCCCAAATCTTTTTATAGCTTCTTCCATTAATGAAATACAAATTTTCTCATCTGAAATATCTCCAGTTAAATATGCAACTTGATGAGGGTCATTAACTTCATTTCTGATTTCTTGTACAGCTTCTATTAGCTCATTTTCATCTCTTGCATTCAACAAAACAGAATAATTATTTTTTGCAAATTCCTTGGCAATCGCTTTTCCTATTCCTCTACTAGATCCTGTAATGACTACTACTCTTTTTTGATTATTATTAGACATATGTAATATTATACTACAAGATATTTTACAGTTAGATAATTATCACTAATTAAATTTTACTTTATATGATGTAGTAGTAGATATGATTTATTAATCACTGGCCAGAATAAAATAAAATTTGTGTTATATGTACAGAATATTATTTATAACTGATTGATATACTGTTAAAATTAATATTAAGCAAATGGATTAGAAAAAGAAATTAATTATATACAATTTTGAATACAATCATCATCTTAATATCATTTCATTATCAATAACAAAAATTTATTAAATCGAACGACCCTATTATATCTAGGAGATATCAAAAATAAACCAAAAAGTTTTAGAAATACAAAACAATAAAAACAAGTTAAATCAACTAGAAGATTTTAAAGAGATATTTGAATTTGTAAAAACTTCTATATCTACTGTTTTTAAAATGAACAGAACCGGACTAAATTTAATACTACAAGGAATGCCAAGTAGTCTAGGAGCATATCATGTTTTAGGTTCAAATATCATAGTTGCTAATCGATATATATTAGAATATATAAAAAATACAAAATCTAAAGAGGAATACAATTCTTATGTTTTTGCAGTTTTAGCTCATGAATATTTACATAGTTTAGGAATAATAGATGAAAATAAAGTTAGGAAAATGACTTATAAGCTATGTTTGGATATTTTTGGGAAAGATCATACAACGACCAAATTTGCAAATAATCCCCTAAGTGCCTTTCCACAATTGCAATTGATCTCTAATAATAAATTTGAAACGAGTTTTATGCAAATTAAAAAATTTGATGACAAAAATATCTCATATATAGGATAAAAAGGGGTAAGATATAGAAGTCTTGCCTATTTCTATATATAATTCATATCTTATTTGAAAAGCAAATTTAAACCTACAAATAGGCTTAATTATATTGGTAGAATATGCACAGCAAAATTATTAGAGGCAAACAAGAAATAGAGCCTGAGGATTTAAAAAAGAAAATAGATGATGATGAAAATATTTTTCTTTTAGATGTTCGAACCCCGCAAGAGTATGAAGCATGGAGAATTTCTTATGATAAATATGTTAATCCTAAATTAATTCCTGTTGATCGGTTATTTGTGAGTGATCCCATTTTATTGAAAGAAATTCCCAAAGATAAAGAAATTGTTACAGTTTGTGCACATGGAAATAGATCATTGATTGCTGCAAATATACTAAATCAATTAGGGTATAACGTAAAAAGTGTAAAAGGGGGAATGGCAGGATGGAATAAAGTCTATGATGCTGCAGAAATTCCCGTTCCGAAAGAAGCTCCATTTAAAATATGGCAGATTAGAAGGATATCAAAAGGATGTATGGGTTATATTATATCTTCCAAAGAAGATAAACTAGCGGCAATTATAGATCCAAGTCGTGAAATTTACGAAGCTTTTTTAAAAACTGCAAAGGACAACGAATTACAAATAACAAAGTTACTTGATACGCATCAACATGCAGATCATGTCTCAGGAATTGTAAAATTAATCAAAACTATAACAACAACAGAAACAAATGTGGAACAAACATTTGCATATTTTAGCTCTCTTGAAGAATATGATGCTAGTAATAGTCCACTAAAAAATTTAGTGTATGTCAAAGATGGAGATAGAATAGATATAGGCAATAAAGTTACATTAAGAGCAATTTATACACCCGGACATACGAATGGTAGTATGTCTTTTCTTATTGAATATACTCTTAGTGATAATAATAAGAATAATATAAATGACAAAAATCTAAAATATTCCTATTTATTTACTGGAGATACGTTATTTGTTGATGGTGTAGGAAGACCTGATTTAAGAGATCAATCTGTAAAATTTGCTGAATTATTATACGATACTTACCATAATAAGATCCTTCAATTAGATGATGATACGGTGATTCTTCCAGCACATTTTAATGGAACATCAATTGCTTTGAAACATACTGTTCCAATATTACAAACACTTGGTACAATAAAGAAAAAAATAAAATTTCTTTCAATGGATAGGAAAGAATTTATTCAGTACATAAATGACACAGTACCACCTAGACCGATGAACTATAGAACAATAATTTCAATCAACAAACAAATGCTTCCATATGATGAAATAGAAATGCCAGATTTAGAGGCCGGACCTAATTCTTGTATGGTATCTTCAGAATAATCGTAATAACTTTTTTAATGTAATTTTTTATGATTATTATTGTATAATTATAGTCATATCTATTTTTTAAAAACAAAGATCCTTAAAATAATGCGTTGAATGTATTTTCCTAATTCTTTTATTATTGCTAAACTAAATGACATGAAATAGTCTAGTAACTCCTTCAGTCCAGATTTAATAGAAAATTATTTATTTATAAATAATCTAGTCAAAAAACAACCTTTTTTGCATAACCTTAATTAATAAGGATAAGAAAATTGATGGTTATCATTATTTATTATTTATGTTAAATCTCATTATTACTGATCAATACTATTAAATTATAACCTATATTATAATATTCAACTTATCTCAAATAAATTAAAATAGTAGAATTTTCTATATATAAAAATGGCTTGTGAATTATTTATTATAGGAACTGTGGTCGGTCTAACTTTAACAGCAACAGCCTTAGTATTTCAATTCTTTAGTGATAGAAAGAAAGAATACAAAAATTTAACAACAGAGTTGAAAGTAAATAAATAATAAATAGACTCTATAATTGTTTTTCTAAAATCTATATAATTTAATATTCTAAAAGAAATAATACAACATGATAAATAAAAAACTTTTAAACAATAATTACAATGATAAAAAGCAATTAGGAAATGATGGTGTTATTCTTCAATGGCTAGCTTTTCAAAAACAAGAAAATGAAGATAAGATAAATTCTTCAAATACCCAGATTGTAAATAAATACTATAAAATTTCAATTGACTGTATCGATTCATGTACTGATTTAATTGAGGATCATCAAAATCTTCAAAAAGTTTATGAAGAAATTAGTAAAAAACTTGGAATATTAGAAAAAAAACATAGAGAGACAAAGGTAAGATTAGAAAAAGAAATACTATTCTTAAATATCGAAAATTGGAAAACTATTAGAAAAAAAATTAAAACAGAACTTGATAGATCCATATAAATTCAATTACTATGTATATTAGATATTTTGAAAAAAGTTACGCTATTAAAAATATATAGGATAAATATATTAAATTAAGAAAATCACTTTATAATTATATGTTATGTGTAATGTATTAGTAAAAATTATATTGAATACCTAGTAACATAATACGATACCTTAACATTTGTCTTCTCTTTATATTATGTTTCTATAAATTGTTTTTTCATCAATAATGTTTTGAGCTTATGGATACCATAACCTGTCTTAGCTGATATGGCTATTACATCATTACTTATTCTTAGATTTCCTACAATTTCATCGATCATTCTTGTATCAATTTTATCTACTTTAGTTAAAACTGTAAACAATTTGGATTTATCAACATTTAATTCTTCTAAAATCTGTAAACAATTTGAATATTTTATTCTTACATCTTCAATATCTTCTGATGAATCTATTAAAAGTAATATTAGATCAGCAACAAGTGACTCTTCTAAAGTCGATTTAAATGCATCAATCATGTAAGTTGGAAGTCTACTGATAAAACCTACTGTATCTATAATTAATATTCCTTCTTCTCCTGTCCTATTTTTGTTATTATGAGAAATTTTAAATGATCTTGTAGTAGTTGAAAGAGTAGTAAACAAATTTGATGATGTCTCTTTAGATTCATTTGTAAGTAGATTAAATAACGTTGTTTTTCCTGAACTAGTATAACCAACTAGAGAAACAACAGGCATTCTTGTTTTTTGTCTTTGGTGCTGATAGATATCGCGTTTTAATTTAGCATCATTTATCTTTTCTTTAATAAATGACATTTGTCGTTTAAGATCACGAAAGCGTACATCTACTATGTATTCTCCCATTCCACCTTTTCCTGCTCTTTCCTTACTATTAGTCAACAATTTTGCATTTTCCCGTACACGTGGCATCTCATATTCAATTTCAGCTAATTGAATCTGTAATTTTGCTTCAACTGTGGTAGCTCGTGTGTAAAAGATATCTAAAATTAGTCTTTCACGATCTTTGACAGAAATTCCTATCAATTTTTCAAGGTTGTAGATCTGTTTTGAGCTCAAATGGTCATCAACAATTATTTCTTCTATTTCTTTGGTTTCTTTTACAAATTTTTCTATTTCTTCTGCTTTACCTGAACCCATTCCATATTTTGAATGATTAAGATATTTTTGTGTAAAAATCTTTACGATTTCATATTCTGGAATTGATAGTATGAGTTGCTTTGCTTCATGTAAGATAAAATCGTCAGGATATGTTACCAATACTACTTTAGTTAATTTCAATTTTCAATCAATCCTTATCATCTTTTATACTATATTCACACTTATGTATTCTGGAACAAATAGGTATCTATTACTTTTTGCAATAGATGATTTAAATTCATCATTGTTGAATTCTTTGACAATATGAACTAGAGGAAAAAATTCAATATGCGTTTTATATTTTAACATAAGCATTATCATTAGTTTATTATCATTATTCTATATAACAATACTGTGTTATTATACTATCTTCTCTTTATTTTTAAATACAAATATACCAATATCTGATTTGATATATGGTTATGCAATTTCATGGATAGTCTTATCTTCTAAGTGTAATTCTGTTACTCTTTGTTTCTTTTTCAGAGATTTACAAATTGATAAATATGTAAAGATTTACTTATATCCTTAAATTATTAAGTAGTTCAAAAACTACAAATGCTATGAATATATCTCTCACTAATTCATTTATCAAATTGGTAAATCATAATTATTTAAATATTCAAATTAAAATATATGGATGAATCTAGAATACTGTATTGTTGTTGGAAATACACAAGTAACATCGTTGTCTTTGCATCCATTTATACTACCATATACGCAACTATAATAACTAGTTGTTAATCTGATATGCCAAATGAGTGATCATGAAATAATTGTAATAAATTTCTTAACGAAAATAGAAAATATGGAATTCATACCAGTGCCAATAAGTAATCAGGAATACCTTTCTAATTTCATTGGTGAAAAAGTACTGGTTACTGTTCGTAAAAGAAATACAAAAAATACTATCCTTGAAGAGGGAAAAATTGAAAATCAAGAATAGTTAAACTTGATAAAAACCTTAAAAAATGCTTCTTTAAGAAACGGATTGAATCTAGGAACGTGCAAAAATAGAGGTACTTCAATGGAAATAGAATAAATACTACAACCATTTCAGGTCAGTTTAAACAACAAAAAAAATCTTGATTATATAATAACTTTATGCATATTTTTAAACCTAAAATTTGTTTTTCGATTGTATTTACCCTTTTTGATAATAATAAGTTTATTTGAAATTTACTACAACAGTATCTTTTTTTATCAGTATCAAATTTTGATTGAATTAGAATAATGTCTTTCACCAGATGGATCTATGATTTTCACATGTTACTTAATAGACTCTACTTTGATATTGGATACAAAGATGATATTTTCCAAAAGATGCATTAATTATATTATTACTTTTGATAACTATTTATCTTCTAATACATTAATAATCGAGTATTATTTAAGTTAATTCAATTCTAATTCTGTCCACAAGAGAAAAAATTAATTTATTATAGACATAAATAGCAAAAATTGAAAAATTATAGAAATTTTTTTATAGTTAAATAAAATTAAGAAAAATTATTTAGGGGTTCAATAAAAATTGAATTTCTAGTTGAAAATATTAAATGTATAAATAAATACACGAATTCTTGTTTACATTTTCTTATCTATTATAATGGATATATTAATTATATAGAATTAGTATTAAAAAGTATAATATAAAAACTACTAAAATACAATACGCTTGATATTTTATTTCTTTTAAATCTAATTGTTTTCATAGTAGAAATATGACATTTACATCTAATCTATTCATTAAACTAGAGAACTAATTCTAATGTTTATATCTGTGTTTAATTGCTATATTTAATGGAGCAATTGCCAACCAAAAATATTGAGCAATATCCAAATTAACAAATGAAATAATTATTGATATTATAAAAACTATAGGAATAGACATAAGATTTGCCATAATACCTTTTAAAAAAAAGGATGCAAATTTTTATCTTTTAGATTTTATTTTTTGTAACATGCCACCATATCATTGTAAGTAACAAACTTGTCATAATAAGGTGGTAAATCTGGTATATCTACAGATAAAG
>OBLS010001132.1_pt1 | contig 10649 bp, 7 predicted proteins | sample 1519901 | NCBI WGS metagenome assembly OBLS01 (sample SAMEA3113585, study PRJEB22503) | soil metagenome
CACAACGCGTACGCCCTCGGCGGGACGGTCCGCACGACCCTGAACCTCGCGGGCGAGCTCGCGCTGCGCCACGAGGTCGAGATCGTCAGCGTCCGCCGCCACGCCGCGACGCCGTTCTTCCCCCACCCGCCCGGCGTCACGGTGAGCGTGCTCGACGACCGCGTCGCCCCCGCCCGCCCGCTCGCGCGCCTGCTGCGCCGGCTCCCGTCGCTGCTGATCCATCCCGAGGACTACGCCTACGGCGCCTCCAGCCTGCTCACCGACCTCGGGCTGCTCCGCCGCCTGCGCCGCACCCACGGCGAGATCGTCATCACGACCCGGCCGGGGCTCGCCCTCGCCGCGGCCGCGCTCGCCCCGCCCGAGGCGACCACGATCGCGCAGGAGCACATGAACTTCGGCGCGCACCGCCCCGCGCTCGCCGCCGACCTGCGCAAGGGCTACGGCCGCATGGACGCGCTCTCCGTCCTCACCTCGGGCGACCTCGCCGACTACGCGCGGGAGCTCGCCGGCGCCCGCACCCGGGTCGTGCGGATCCCCAACGCGGTGCCGCCGCTCGACCACGGGCCGCCGGCGGCGCTCGACGCGCCGCTCGTCGTGGCCGCCGGCCGGCTCACGCGCCAGAAGGGCTTCGACCTGCTGGTCCGGGCGTGGGCGCCGCTCGCCCGCCGCCACCCCGCCTGGCGGCTGCGCATCCACGGCAGCGGGCAGGAGCGCGGCGCGCTGCAGGCGCAGATCGACGCCGCGGGGCTGGCCGGGAGCGTCACGCTCGCGGGCCCGACCCGCCAGCTCGGGGCCGCCCTGCGCGAGGCCTCGATCTTCGCGCTCTCGTCGCGCTTCGAGGGCTTCGGCATGGTGATCGTGGAGGCGATGGCCGCCGGCCTCCCGGTCGTCGCCTTCGACTGCCCGCGCGGCCCGGCGGACATCGTCACGCCCGGCCACGACGGCCTCCTCGTCCCGGCGCAGGACGTCGCCGGCCTCACGGCCGCGCTCGAGCAGCTCATGGCCGAGCCGGCGCGGCGCCGCGCCTACGGCGAGGCGGCGCTCGCGACGGCGCAGGCCTACGCGCCCGCCGAGATCGGGGCGCGCTGGGAGGCCCTGCTCGCGGAGCTCGCGCTCAGCCCTGCTTCCGGGCGATCGCGTCCGCCAGCTCGGACTTCGACATCGACGAGCGCCCCTTGACGCCGGCCTTCTTGGCCCGCTCGTAGAGCTCCTCCTTGGTGTTCCCCTTCACGTCGACGCCGCCGTGCGTCTTGCGCGGCGCGTTGCGCGCCCTCGCGCCCTTCTGGGCCGCCTGGGAGTCGGACGGGCCCTTCTCGTCCTTGGGCTCCCAGTGGTCGCCGACCTTCTCGAACGAGTGCTTGACCGCGGACCAGGCGGTCTGGTGCGCGCGGGCCTCGGAGTCGTAGGTCTCCTCGGCGCTGTCGAGGGTCTCGGCGTAGGTGCGCTGGGCCTTGGCGGGCGATCGCTTCAGCGTGCCCGGGAGGTCCTTCTTGGTCGTGGGCATGCCCTGGGTCTACCCGTTCCCGGCCGGGAGCGAGCACGCCGGACGGGTCACGCCAGGGCGACGGCCTCGTCGTCGATCGCCACGCGCTCCGTCTTCCAGTGCGACGTCGCGTCTCGACGCCACGTGGGCCGGGCGAGATGCGCTCGCCCGGCCCCCGTCGCGGTTCCCCCTCCCTTCCGAGGGCGAAGACGCCGCCGGCGCGCCGGCGGTAGCGCGCGGACGGCTTCCGGGGTAGGAACGCCGGCCCCGTCGCGAGGTTGGAGAGTTGGCGTCAGTCCTCGGCGGCTCAGCGTAGTCGCGCGAACCCGCGGAGCCGGGACGGCAGCCACGTGCGGGCGTCGGCGTGGTCGACGATCAGGCAGTCGACGCCCGCCGCGACGAGCGGCCGCGCCTCCTCCGGCGACGGCGCCCACGTGGCGACCTCCAGGCCCGCTGCGTGGGCCAGCGCTACGGACTCGGCCGCCGTCCGCTCGATCCGGGCGGCGGCGGCGCCGACGCCGAAGGAGGAGAAGTGCGGCAGCACGACGGCCGCGCCGAGGTGCACCGCTGCGGGGATCGCCTTGCGCAGCGGGAACCGCATCCACGTGAGCAGGCCGGCCGGCACGTCGGCGTGCTCGCGGGCGATCGTCAGCGCGGCCGGGTCGAAGCTCGTCAGCAGCAGCGGGCGGCTGTGCTCGCGGCCGGCCAGCGCGGCCCCGACGAGCGCCGCGGTCGTCCGCTCGCGCGGGCGCAGCGCGTCCTCCAGCGACGTCTTGACCTCGACGTCGAGCCCCATCCCGGGCGGCAGCCCGGCGAGCAGGTCGGCGAAGCGCAGCAGGCCGACCGCGTCGGTCTCTGCGGCGGTCGCCGCGATCACGAGGCGGCCGTCCTCCAGCTGCGGGTCGTGCCGGCAGACGAGCACGTCGTCGGCCGTGAGGCGGACGTCGACCTCGACCCACGGCAGGCCGAGCTCCCCGGCGGCGAGGAGGGATCCGAGCGTGTTCTCGGCGTGGCCGAGGACGGTGCCGACGCCCATGCCGCGGTGGCCGCACAGCACCGGCGTCCCGGTGAAGAGGGGCGCCATGCGCTCGATATTCTCACAGCGCATGGCCTCGAGATCCCCGGACGGCGGGCGACTGCCGCTCGTGAGCTTCGTGCTGCGCGGCGACGGGGACCCCTCGCTCGGCGCCGACGAGCGCGTCGAGGTGACCGACGCCCTGGAGCGCGCGACCGGCGAGTACGTGTGGTTCGCCGCGCCCGGCGACCGGCTCCTCGGCGGCGCGCTCGCGCTGGTGCTGGCCCGCCTGGAGGCGGCGGCGCCGGACGTCCTCCTCGTCGGCCACGACGGCGCGCCCGCCAAGCTCCTCGCCCGCGTCGCCGACGCGCCGGGGCCGCTCGAGGCACACCCGCGCGTCGCCGACACCGCGCGCCGGTCGTGGGACAAGGTCGTCCGCCGATCGCTGCTGCCCGCGAGCGGCGAGCCCGGGCTGCGGCTGACCTGGCAGGCGCTGCTGCGCGCGGAGCGGATCGACGCCGTCGCGGCCGTGGCCTACGTCCGGGCCGGACCCGGCGAGGCCGGCGCCCCGCTCGACGTGGTGGCGGCCCACGAGGAGGTCCTTGCCCTGCCGGACGTGCCCGCCGCGCGGCGCGCGCTGATCGCGCCCGCCGCCGTGCGCCACCAGCTCGCGCTGCTCGATCGCGCCGGGCCGGAGCAGCGCGACGCGCTCTTCCACCGCATCTCCGCCTTCGTCGACGCGCACGGCGGCAGCGGGGAGCGCGGCGCGCTGGCGCAGGTGCGCACGCGGCTGCTCGCGCGCGACCACCCGCGCGCCTACCGCGCGCTCGACCGGGCGGTCGGCGCCCAGCGGGCCGTGCGCCGGCGCGGCGCCCGGCTCCGCCGCCGTGCCGTCAAGCGCGCGCGGAGTGAGCGCCGCCGCCGCGCCTACCGCGCCGCCCTGCGGCGCCCGATCGACGAGCAGCTCGCCGTCTACGCCGCGTACTGGTACCGCGGCTACGGCTGCAACCCGCGGGCGATCTACGAGAAGGCGCGCGAGCTCGCGCCGCACGTCCGCGGGGTCTGGGTCGTCAAGCCGGAGCATGCCGCCGAGGTGCCACCCGGCGTGGAGCACGTGGCCCCGAACACGCCGGAGTACTTCGACCTGCTGGCCCGGGCCAAGTTCTTCGTCAACAACGTCAACTTCCCGAACGAGATCGTCAAGCGCCCGGGCTCCGTCCACGTCATGACCCATCACGGGACGCCGCTCAAGTTCATGGGCCTGGACCTGCGGTCGAACCCCGTGACGGCGGCCAAGATGGACTTCGACGCGCTGCTGCGGCGCTGCGCGCGCTGGGACTTCAGCGTCTCCTCCAACCCGCTCTCCTCCGAGGTCTGGGCGCGCGTGTACCCGGTGGCCTTCGAGAACCTGGAGGTCGGCTACCCGCGCAACGACGTGCTCGCGCTCGCCACGGAGGCGTCGGTGGCGGCCGCCCGCGCGGAGCTCGGCATCGCACCCGGGCAGCGCACGGTGCTCTACGCGCCGACCCACCGCGACTGGGAGACCGGCCACGTGCCCGTGCTCGATCTCGGAGCGGCCGCGGAGGCGCTCGGGCCCGACGGCGTCCTGCTCGCCCGCGCGCACTACTTCTACGGCGCGGATCCGGTCGCCGGCGCGCTCGACCGCGCCGGCCGCCTGCGCGACGTCGCCGCCCACCCGTCCGTGGAAACGCTGTGCCTGGCGGCGGACGTCCTGGTGACAGACTATTCGTCGCTGATGTTCGACTACGCCGTCCTGGACCGCCCGATCGTGATCCACGCGCCCGACTGGGAGCGCTACCAGTCCACCCGCGGCGTGTACTTCGACCTGATGGCCGAGCCGCCCGGCGTCGTCGCCCGCAGCCAGGACGCGTTGCTCGACGTCCTACGCTCCGGCGCCGTGACCAGCCCGGAGGCCGAGACGCTCCGGGCGGCCTTCCGCGCGCGCTTCTGCGCGCTCGAGGACGGCCGCGCCGCGGAGCGCGTGGTCCGCCGCGTGCTGCTGGGAGACCACGAGGCCGCCGCGCCCCGCGCGGCCTCGCTCGCATGAGCGCGGGCCAGAGCGGCCGTCAGCTCCTCCTCGTGGTCGGCGTCGGCCGCAGCGGGACGAGCCTGATGGCCGGGATCCTGGGCCAGATGGGCTTCCACCTGCCCCAGCCGGAGGTCCAGGCCAACGACACGAACCCGCGCGGGTTCGGCGAGCCGCGCTGGGTCGTCGACTTCCACCACAAGCTGATGCGCAAGCGCCGCGTCACGGTCAACGACTCCCGGCCGGCCGCGTGGGAGAAGACCTACGACGCCGGGCAGCGCCCCGAGGTGCGCGAGGAGCTGCGCGCGTGGCTGAAGGGCGAGCTGGACCACGGCCGGGACGTGGTGGTGAAGGACCCGCGCACGGTCTGGTTCCTGCCCCTGTGGACGGAGTGCGCGGCGGAGCTCGGCGTGCGCACGGCGACGGTGACGATGCTGCGCCACCCGGCCGAGGTGATCGCCAGCGCGAAGCGCTCCTACGGCGACTGGCAGAGCGACGCCAGCCGCGCGAGCGCCTGGGTGAACGTGATCCTCGAGACGGAGCGCGTCACCCGCGGGGCCGCCCGCGCGTTCGTGGCCTACGAGGCGCTGCTCGCCGACTGGCCGGCGGAGCTGCGCCGCGCCGGGGCGCTGATCGGCTCGGGCCCGCTGGCCGAGGCGTCGCCGGAGCGGTTCCCCGAGGCCGACCGGTTCGTCGACCCGGCGCTGCACCGCAACCGCGTGGGCTGGGACGCCCACGAGGTGCCCGCGCGCCTGCGGGACCTCGCCGACGACGTCTGGGGCCTGATGGCGCAGCTCGCGGTCGAGGGCGGCGACGCGCCCTCCGCCCGCGCCGCGCTCGACGACGCGCGCGCCCGCTACATCGACCTCTACGCCGAGGCGGAGGCCCTCGCGCAGTCGACGATCGTCGCCGCCAAGCGCCGGGACGGCGCCGGCCGCCGGGGGGCGCGCGGCCCCGCGCCGATCCCGATCCGCATCGCCCGGCGCATCCCGCCGCACCACCGCCGTCGCCTGCGCGGCCTCGCGTCCACGCTGCGCGCCAAGATCGCCCGCTGACGCCGTGCCGAAGATCAGCGTCGTCGTACCGATCTACAACGTCGAGGCGTATCTCGGCGCGTGCCTGGACTCCATCGCCCGGCAGACCGTCAGCGACCTCGAGTGCGTCATGGTCGACGACGGCGGGACGGACTCCAGCGCCGCCATCGCCGCCGCCTACGCCGAGCGCGACCCGCGCTTCAAGCTCGTCTCGCAGGCCAACCGCGGCCTGAGCGGCGCGCGCAACACGGGCACGCGCCACGCGACGGGCGAGTACCTCGCGTTCGTCGACTCCGACGACGTGCTGCCACCCAACGCGTACGAGCTGCTGCTCGGAGCGCTCGAGCAGACCGGGTCGGACTTCGCCACGGGAAACGTGCAGCGGCTCACGCGCTGGGGCACGTTCCAGGCGAACTTCCTCTCGCGCACGTTCACGCGGACGGAGCTCGCGACGCACGTGACGCGCTTCCGGCCGCTGCTCGCGGACCGGATCGCATGGAACAAGCTCTTCCGGCGCGCGTTCTGGGATGCCCAGGGCTACGCGTTCCCCGAGGGCCGCATCCACGAGGACATCCCGGTCATCATCCCGGCGCAGTTCGCGGCGCGGTCGGTCGACGTCATCTCCGAGCCGGTCTACTACTGGCGGATCCGCGAGGGCGGCGACCTCTCGATCACGCAGCGGCCGCTCGAGGTGAAGGCGCTGAACGACCGTATGGAGGCCGTGGAGGAGGTGTCGCGGTACCTCCAGGAGCACGGCCCGCGGGGCGCGCGGCGCTGGTACGAGGAGAGCGTGGTGGCCGACGACCTGCGGCTGCACCTCAACGTGCTCGACCGCGCCGACGACGACTACCGCCGGCTCTTCCTCGACCGCGTGAACGCCTACCTCGACGGTGCCTCGCCGCGCATCTACCGGCGGCTCGCGGCGATCGACCGGCTCAAGTGGCACCTGGTGCGGCGCCGGGCGATGCCCGAGCTGCTCGAGGTGCTGCGCTTCCAGAAGGAGGACCTCGCGACCACGCCCCCCGTACGCGTGCGGCGGCGCTGGTACGGCGACTACCCGTTCCGCGGCGACCCGCGGCTCCGCATCCCGAGCTCGGTCTACCGGCTCGTCAACGCGGACCTGCCGGGCGCCGTGCACCTCGACGAGCTGCGCGCCGACGGCGACCAGCTCGTGATCCGCGGCTTCGGCTACATCACCGGCATCGGGGCGCCCGCGCCCGGCAGCCAGAAGGTCCGCATCGTCGCGCTGCAGGCCGGCCGGCTGCGCCGGGTGCGGCTCTACCTGGCGCCGCTGCGGCTCGAGACCACGCCCGTGCGCAGGCCGGACGCCACCGCGCGCAGCGGACAGGCGCTGACCGACCTCGAGTGGTCGGGCTTCGAGGCGCGGGTCGGCGCGGCAGAGCTGGCGGCCAAGGCCGGCGACGAGGACGCCGCGTGGGAGCTCTACGTCACGGTGAGCGCGGGCGGGATCCGCCGGCGGCGCGTGCGCTTCGTCCTGGATCGCGCGATCCGGGCGGTCGAGCTGCCGGCGGGCGGGGACGGGCTCGCGCGCGCCGTGCCGACGGAGGCCAACGGCGTGGACCTCGAGCTCCGCCGCGCCTGGGCGACCGTGGACGCGGCGCGCCCGGCGGACGGCGGGACGGCGACGCTCGAGGGCTCGATCCGCCCCGACCTGCCGGCGAAGGCCAAGCTGGAGGCCAGGCGGCGCGCGGACGCGCTGGCGCGCCGGGTCGCGCTCGCGGCCGCCGGGCCGGGCCGCTTCAGCGCGCGCGTGTCGGCCGACGAGCTCGCCGCGGCCGGGCCGCCGCCGGACGACGAGATCCGCCCCGAGCGCGACGAGGGCGTCGTCTGGGAGCTGGCCGCGGCACTCGGGGGCGGCCGGCGGCTGCCCGTGCTGGTGCCGGACGCCGTCGCGGGCGCGGTGGCGCGGCGCAGCGGGACCGAGCTCGCACTGACGCGCACGCGGCAGGGCGACGCGGCGCTCGTCGAGCGCACGCCGCGCGCGGTGGTGGAGTCGGCGGAGTGGGACGCGGACGGGACGCTCACGCTCGACGGCGCGCTGCCGGTCGACGGCGAGGCGGCGATCGTGCTGCGGCTCCGCGACGGCGTCGACGAGCACGTGGCGCCGGTGCAGGCCGCGGGCGGCCGCTTCACCGCGACGCTCACGCCCGCGGCCGTCGCGTCGATGGCCGGGACGCTGCCGCTGCGCGAGGGCACATGGCGGCTCTTCCTGCGCGCCGGCGGGCAGCCTGAGGCGCCGGTCATGGTGGCGCCCGCGCTGGTGGCGCGCGGCCCGCTCGACCACACGGTCGCCCACAAGGCCTTCACGTTCTCCCCGACGGGGCAGGACGGCGCGGCGATCGTGGTCGAGCGCGACCTCGACGACGACGAGCGCGGGCCGTACCACCAGCGGCGGCTGCGCGCCGCGACGGCGGGGGCGACGAGCGGGCGCGTGCTGCGCGACACCGTCGTCTACGTCAGCTTCGGGGGCCGGCAGTACTCGGGCGATCCGCGCGCCATCCACGAGGAGCTGGTCCGCCGGGGCGCCGCGCTCGAGCACCTGTGGGTGGTCCGCGACGGCGCCTGCGCGGTGCCGGCGAGCGCGACCGTGGTGCGCAAGAGCAGCCGGGAGTACCACGAGGCGCTGGCCACCGCCCGCTACGTCGTGACCAACGACTACCTCCCGGGCTGGTTCGCGCGCGCGGAGGGTCAGGTAGTGGTGCAGACGCTGCACGGCCACCCGCTGCGCAAGCAGGGGTTCGACGTCGCCGCCCAGCGCGGCAAGGCGCGACGGCTGCTCAAGGGCCTCGACGAGCAGGTGATGAGCTGGTCGCACCTGCTCTCGCCGGGCGGGCGCGCGTCCGAGCTCCTGCGGGGGGCGTTCGGCGTGGACGGCGCGCTGATCGAGACCGGGCTGCCCCGCACCGACCTGCTCGCGGCCGACGGGCGCGCCGCGCGCCGTGCCGCGGTGCGCGCGGCCCTCGGGCTCCCCGACGGCGCCCGGGCGGTCCTCTACGCCCCCACCTACCGCGAGGACGCGGTCGACCGGCGCGGCCGCTTCCGGCTCGACCTCCGTGTCGACCTCGAGCGCCTGCGCGACGCCGCCGGGCCCGACGCGGTGGTGCTCTTCCGCAAGCACCCGTTCATCTCGGACGCGTCGCCGCAGGGCGGGGAGCGCATCCTCGACGTCTCGGCCTACCCCGACGGCACGGAGCTGCTCGTGGCCGCCGACGTGCTGATCACCGACTACTCCTCGCTGCTCGTCGACTTCGCGCCGACGGGGCTGCCCCTGCTGTGCTTCGGCTACGACCTCGAGGAGTACGCGGCGGCGGTGCGCGGCTTCTACGTGCCGTTCGCGGAGACGGTGCCGGCGCCGCTGCTGCGGAGCGAGGACGAGCTCGCCGCGGCGCTCGCCGACCCGGAAGCCGCGAGCGCGCCGTTCGCCGCGCGCCGGGAGGGGTTCGTGGCCGAGTTCTCCCCGCTCGACGACGGCCGCGCGGCGGCACGGGTCGCCGACGCGGTGTTTGCCTAGACTTGCCGCGCGTGGCGGTGCACTTCATCCACATCGGGAAGACCGGCGGGACGGCCATCAAGCACGTGCTGCGGCCCATCTTCCGCGCGGAGACGGAGACGGCGCTCGGCAAGGTCGTCCTGCACAAGGGGCACCAGTTCAAGCTCACGGACGTCCCGCGCGGGGACAAGGCGATCTTCTGCGTGCGCGACCCGCTCTCGCTCTTCGTCAGCGCGTTCCACAGCCGGCTGCGGAAGGGGCAGCCGAAGTTCTACTTCGAGTGGTCCCCGGCCGAGGCGGAGGCGTTCGAGCGCTTCGCCACGCCACAGGCCCTGGCCGAGGGGCTGGGCAGCGACGACCCGGGGACGCGCACGGCGGCCGATGCGGCGATGAAGGCGATCCAGCACGTCCGCGGCATCCGTCGCTTCCTGGGCTCTCCCAAGCAGGTCCTGGCCCACCGCCGGCAGATCGCCTACATCGGCCGGCAGGAGACGCTCGACGACGACTGGCACCGCATCCGCGCGCTGCTCGAGCTGCCCGAGGACCTCGAGCTGCCGGCGGACCCGAAGAAGTCGCACCGCCGTCAACCGACCGGCGAGCCGGCGCTCGACGCGCGGGCCGAGGCGATCCTGCGCGACTACTACGCGCCGGACTACGACATCATCCGCACGTGCGACCGGCTCCGCGCCGCGCACGGGTGGAACGGCGAGCGACCGCAGCGCGGGCTCGCGCTCAAGATCGCCCTCGGCGGCTGATCGGCGTTGGGCGCCGGGGCGCTGCGGCTGCTGCTCGGCGTCGCGATCGCCGTCTCCGTCGTGCACTACGCCGACAACTTCGCGAACTCCGACGACTACCCGCAGCCGGACGGAGGGCCGTCGCCGTCCCGCGCCGCGATCGCCGTCGCCTGGGTCGCATTCACGGCGTTCGCGGTCACCGGCTACGCGTTGCTGCGGCGCGGCCGCATCACGGCGGCCGCCGTCTGCCTCGCGCTGTACGCGGGCAGCGGCCTCGTCGGCCTAGGGCACTACACGGTCGACGGGGCCACGGACATGCCGTGGTGGCGGCAGGCGCACATCGTCGCCGACATCGCGTGCGGCACCGCGGTGCTGGCGTTCGCGGTCTGGCTCGTTGTTCGACGCCGCCTTCCGCCCGATTCCGCTTTTACCTGACTATGTGCGGCAAAAGCGGAATCGGGCTCGCCGGCCGCCGGCCTCACTCCTCGCCGTCGCCGAGGCCGAGCGGCTGCTGGTCGCCGCGCAGCCAGAAGGCGACCGCCTCGCCCGCCGCGAGCAACCCGATGACCGCCGCCAGCGCGAAGAAGCCGGCGGCGGCGGCGCCCGCCGCGCCGGCCGCCGTGGCCGCGAGCAGGCGACCGTCCCAGCCCCCGAGCAGGAGCCCGAGCGCCCGCGGCGGAGTCGCGCCGCGCTGCGCGAAGCGGTAAGCGACGTCGTAGTGGCGGAAGGCGATCGCGGCCAGCAGCGCGAACGCGGCGGGGTCGGCGTCGTCGCTCGCCACGGCGGCGATCCAGATCATGCCGCCGTACTCGATCGCCCGGAGCA
>OBLS010001133.1_pt1 | contig 10647 bp, 11 predicted proteins | sample 1519901 | NCBI WGS metagenome assembly OBLS01 (sample SAMEA3113585, study PRJEB22503) | soil metagenome
GTCTTGAGGGCGGAGTAGCTCGCCCCTGAAACCGTCCTGCAACCCCGCGATGTCCAGTGCTCCCATAGGGGAAAATTCCGTAATGTCTGCCATAGTTATCGCTGCTCCTTGCCCACTGCGAAAGGACCCGCCAGGCCATACTTCCTATCGCTCTAAGAGCACGGTACCCGTTGGCGAAGCGCTATTGTATGGGCCATCTGTCCCATCGCACGGCCCCTTCTTCCACCGGCTTCGCAGACGATCTCTTGCACCCAGTCCCGCGAGCAAGGCATGGACGCGTGACCGCTAGACTAGCGCTAGTTCGACCTCCGGCTACTGTCCCAGCATGAGTGAGAACCGCACGCGTGGGGCGTCGTAATTTCGTCTATCACGCGGGAAGTGCTGCCTACGACACAACCTTTGTCCCGTCCGGGTGAATGCTGGCGGGTAGTGGACGCCCCAGCGGTAGTGCCGCCTGCCCCAATCGTCCGTCCGGCTGGCAAGTTTTTCCTCAAGCTTTCCCACAACGCCGAGGGCGGGGAGGCGGACTCCGGGGAATGGCATTTATGAAGCGTCCTACTATCCAACTACGGCGTTCTCGAGGACAAGCTCCCCGACCGAGACCTCGACGCGATCCCCCGATGTAAGCGTGAACTCCTCGTCGGGCACGAGGCTGGTACCCGTCATGAGGAAGGCGCCGGTTGGGAAGGAGAGTTCCCTACCGAGGTATTCGGCGAGCTCCTCGAAGGGACGCTTCATCCGGGAGGTGCTCACCTCGTCCTCGTAGACGGCCTCGCCATCGCGCACGATGCGCGTCCGGATAAGGAGGTCCCGCATCGAGTCCGGCCCGCCCAATACGATGCCGGGCCCCAGGGAGCAACTGCCGTCGTAGATCTTGGCCTGCGGTAGATACAGCGAGTTCTCGCCCTCTATATCTCGCGAGGAGACGTCGTTGCCGGCGGTGTAGCCCAGGATCTCCATCCGGCCGTTCACGACCAGCACGAGCTCCGGCTCCGGCACGTTCCAGTGGCTGTCTTCGCGCACACGCACCTCTCCCCCGTGCCCCACGACCCGCCAACCGATGGCCTTGAAGAAGAGCTCGGGCCGCACGGCGTCGTAGACCTTGTCGTAGATATCGGCCTCTTTGGATTCGAACATGCGGGCTTCCCGGCTCCTCTCGTACGTCACCCCGCTAGCCCACACCTCCTGCGCAGCTTCGACAGGGGGCAGGAGCGAGCCCTCGGCTTCCTCGCCGCGGGGTAGACCCTCAAGGAAGCGAGACACCTCTTCGGCGGGCAGTTGCAGTAGCAAGTCCAGGGTGAACGCGGCGGGCAGGTACCGGCCGTCCAGCGCCCAGCGGGCGCCGCCGGCCGTGAGGTGTCTGGTCAGATACATATTCGAACCTCCTTCCCGGATGGGTGTACAAGCTAACACGGTCGCCGCGTGCTTGCGCGGAACATTGGGCGCGGCTAGTGTGGCCTCAGGATGGAGATACTACCCGGCATCCACCGTATAGAGTCGGACCTCGGGGCGCGCTTTATGTGCCAGTATCTCCTCACCGGGGAGTACCATACGGTCCTCGTGGACACCGGCCTCGCCGGGACGCCCGAGGAGGTCATCATCCCCTACCTCGAGGGGATCGGGCTCACTTTAGAGGACATAGACGAGGTCATCATCAGCCACGCCGACGTGGACCACTGCGGCGGCAACCGTGCCCTCAAGGAGAGGCACCCCTCCCTGTGGTTCTCGTGCGGCGAGCCGGATCGGGCCTGGATCGAGAACAACGAGCTCATGCTCTCTGACATCTACCGCTGGTACGAGCCCTACGGCTTCGGCCCTGACGAGGACTCGGTGGAGTGGATACGCGAGGAGCTGGGCGGCGGCTCCCCGGTAGACGCCGGGCTGCGCGGCGGGGAGACGATGAGGCTCGGGCCTGACCGGCGCGTCGAGATCCTGCACCTCCCCGGCCACACGCCGGGGCACCTCGGCATCTGGGACCCGAAGAACGGGGCGGCGATCATCATAGACGCGGCGCTCGAGACCGGCATCTACGACCGCGAGGGGAACCGTCTGATCCCCCCGCGCTACTTCGACGCCCCCGGCTACCAGAACACGATCCGAAAGCTCCGGACTCTCCGCCCGGAACACCTCCTCACCGCCCACTACCAGCCCATGCAGGGGGAGGAAGCCATCGATTTTCTCGACCGCTCCCTGAGGTTCACGCAGCAGGTCCAAAGCGTGGTGAAGGAGGGGCTGGGCGAGGGGATCACCGACCTCCGGGAGCTGACCGGGCGCGCAGACGAGCGGCTCGGCCCCTACCCGGAGTTCGCTCATGAACTCGCGGCCGGCGTCCGGGCGCACGTGGCCGTTCTTTAGGAGGAGCGCCCTGCCGAGCGTCGTAACGGCCGGCGAGACGATGGTCCTCGGCGTTCCCGCGAAGCCGGGGCGGCTGCGGCACGCCGCGAGCCTGCAGCTGAAGATCGGGGGCGCGGAGTCGAACGTGGCGATCGCCCTCTCCCGTCTCGGCCTCTCCGCGGGGTGGATGAGCCTCCTCGGGGACGACGAGCCGGGCCAGCTGGTCCTCGATCGCGTCCGGGGAGAAGGGGTGGACACCTCCAGGGTTCGGCGGGTCCAGGGCTTCCCAACAGGGCTCTACCTGCGCGAGCAGGTCGGCCCGGAGGCCAGGGTCTACTATTACCGCAGGGGCTCCGCGGCCTCGACGATGGCACCGGGGGCCTTCGACACGGACTACCTCGAAGACGCGGAGTTCCTCCACCTTACCGGCATCACCCCATCCCTCTCCGACGACTGCCGGGCTTTTACGCTGTGGGCCGCCCGCGCGGCGGGGACCCTTCTCAGCTTCGACGTCAACTACCGCTCCAAGCTGTGGAGCCCTGAGGAGGCGCGGGCCTTCGTCGAGGAGCTACTGCCGAGCGTCGGCATCCTGTTCGTGGGAGACGACGAAGCCGAGGCGATCTGGGGGAAGAGCGACGGGAGGCTCGTGCAGGAGCTCGCAGCCGCGGGGCCGCAAGAGGTGGTGCTCAAGCGGGGAAAGGAGGGGAGCCTGGCCCTCGTAGATGGCCGCGTCATAACCCAGCCCGCCTTTCCCGTGCGGGAGGTGGACCCCATCGGGGCCGGCGACGCCTTCGACGCGGGGTATCTCGCGGGACACCTGTGGGGGTTCTCCCCGGAGGAACGCCTGCGCACTGCCAACGCCATGGGAGCGCTCAGCGTCGCTACCCTCGGGGACTACGAGGGCCTGCCAGATAGGGAGGAACTGCGGGCCTTTATCGAGGGCCGTAAGGCTTTAGGAAGGTGAACCACCGAGATTCTCGGTAGTGCATCGGGCTACATTTGGTGGCATCATATGTAACTGTCTGTTATGACCCGCCGGGAAAGCGGGAAAGGAGGAGCGACACCATGCCCCTATACATCGACCACCATAAAAACGTCGACGGACTGACCGCAGAAGCGATAGCGGACGCCCACCTAAAGGACCTCGAAGCCCAGGAAAAGCACGGGGTGAACTACATAAGGTACTGGTTCAACGAGGAAAAGGGTGAGGTCTTCTGCCTGGTAGAGGCTCCCAGCGCGGAGGCGGCTGACGCCGTTCACAAGGAAGCCCACGGCCTCGGAGCGGACGAGATAACCGAGGTCAAAGAAGGTTCATAGTCTGTAGCAGAAGTTCGCTAACGACCAAGCCGGGGCTGCTGTGTCCCGGCTTTAATTTTTGTGCAGACGCGAATACTCGTGCAAAGCCGGTGCAGGACAGATTTTAAGTGCAAAGTCGTACGGGTATGGCCAAAAGCGGGACGTGCATACGGATTCTTCGTCAAAAGGAGGCGGCATGCAAGAGATAGAAGGCGTCTACGCGGCTAACGTCACCCCTATAAAGGACGACGCCGCGCTCTCCGTGGACGTGGATTCCTACCTCGACCACGTCTCCTGGCTCGCGGAGATGGGAGTGCGGGGCGTCGTGCCCTTCGGGACCAACGGCGAGGGGCCTTCGTTGACCTTGAATGAGAAGCTGCGGGTCCTCGAGGCGCTCTTCGCGCGGGACCTTCCTATCCAGGTCATCCCCGCCGTCATGCAGGGCAACCTGCCGGAGACTCTGGAGATGGTCGAGGCGCTGGAGGAGTACCCGGCGACCGCGGTGCTCGTCCTGCCGCCCTACTACTTCAAGCCCGCGAGCCCCGAGGGCCTTAGGCGCTTCTTCGAGCCGGTGCTCGAGAGGACCGGCCACCCCGTCATCCTCTACCACATCCCCAAGTACGCCATCCCCATTCCCGAAGAGGTCGTCATAGACCTGCCGGTCTGGGGCGTCAAGGACTCGGGGGGGGAGGAAGGCTACGCCGAGGCCGTTCTGGAGGGCAACAGAGGTGTGCTCATCGGGACGGAGGACGACCTCTGGCAGCGGCTCAACGGAGGGGCGCAGGGCGCTATCAGCGCGCTGGCCAACTTTATCCCGGAGGAGATCCTGGCCATGCACGAGAAGGTGAAGTCGGGCGACGAAGCCGGTGGAAGGGCCCTCTCGCAGAGACTCCAGCAGGCGCGGGCGATGACCAAGGAGTACGCTTCGACCGCGGTCCTGAAGCGGCTAGCCGAGGCCAGACACGGCGCCCCGATGGGCACGGTCCGACCGCCCTTCGTCCCGCTCCCCGAGGGCTACGATCCCGAGCCGGTCCTCTCCGCCGCGCTCTCGACGGCCTGAACGAGTGCGCGGTTAATCTTCGAGTAGCGGAAGGAGTTCTCCCAGGGCGGGGTAGCGATTCTCAGAAGCCCTGGAGACAACGGTGGTAGCCAGGCGGGTAGCCAGACGCAAGGCCACCGTCACCTCCGTTCCGCCCGCGAGGGCGTACAGCAGTCCAGCGTTAAACGCGTCCCCCGCCCCCGTGGTGTCGGCTACCCGCACGGGGGGAGCGGAGATTACGTGCTCCTGTCCGGCTCCGACGGCCACGCAACCCTCCTTGCCGAGCTTGACGATCACCCACCCTCCGGAGATCCGCTCGAGCGCCCGGGCCGCTGCCATAGGATCTTCTATACCCGTGAGCGATCCGGCCTCGACCTCGTTGGGCAAGAAGTAGTCCACAAGCGGCAGAAGCTCGACTATCTCGCGCTTGGTCTCCTGGGGCCATCCGGCCGGATCCCAGCCGCAGTCGAAGAGGGTGCGTCCACCGGCGGCGCGGACCTTCTCGAGCAGCTTGAGCGTGTCCCGGCCTCGCAACGAGGGCAGGCAGAAATACCCGCACAGGAGCACGTAATCTCCTTCCAGGGCATCCGGGGGCACCATCGACGCTTCGAACGTCTGGAGACTCCCGAGGAGCGTCAGGAACGACCTGTCTCGCTCCGGGGCCTCGAAGGCTATGGAGATTCCCGTGGGTTCGCCGGGTAGGACGAGGACTCCCTCTTCTATCCCCGCTGCGACGAGCTCATCCAGTATGAATCGCCCGTAGTGATCGTCGCCCACACAGCCGATGAGACGCGGTACGCACCCCAGCCGCGCCAGGGCCAGCGCGGTGTTTCCGGCGGCTCCAGCGGCCCGGATCTGTATCGACTCGACCGGCATATCGGTTCCGGGAGGCGGGAACTCGGCGGCGGGCCAGACGAGGAGATCCACGTTCACGTTCCCGATCACCGAGATGCGGCTCATCCGACTTCCAGCTTCGTGTCCTCTTGTTCGTGGCGGAAGCCGTCGGCGGCAAGGTCCCGGGCCTTGCTCATATGGTGGGTCAGGAGCTGTACGGCGAGTATCTCCAGGATGGGCTTGAAGACATCCGGCACCTCGGGTATGCGGACGACCCTCAGGTTCTCCGTGGAGTCCACCGGGGCTTCGGTAACGAGCAGCACCGAAGCCCCGTAGGAGGCGAGGTCCACGGCGAGCCGAACCTCTCGTCCGGAACCGAACACTACGCATCCTCGACCGGGCTCTGCCACTTCCAGCGGGCCATGCAGGTATTGCAGGGTGTCCGTGTACGCGGCCGGCACCCTGACGGCCTCCCTCGTGAGCAGAGCGCCCTCCGCCGCCGAAGCCAGGGAGCTTCCCCGGCCCACGAAGTCGAGGACCTCCATCCCCTCGAATCGCTCCGCAGCCTCGTTCGCCACCGCAGCGCTATCCTCCAGCACCCCGGCCACCAGGTCCGGGAGCCGGGCCCGGTCGAAGTCCAGAGGAGCTCCGAGAGAGCTACAAAGCGTGGCGGTAGCGGCAAGCGTGGCTGTGTAGGTGAGTATGGCAACGGCAGTATCTTTTGCGGACCCGATCGGCAAGGATACGTCGGCGAGCTCCGAGAGGAGCCCCGACCCCGTGTTGGTCAGCGCCAGGCGGGGGGCGGACACCCTTGAGAAGCCCTTCACGGTCTCGGCGCTATTGCCCGACTGAGAGATGCCGACGTAGGCGGCGCCCAGCAGGTCTGCGCCGGGCTCCAGGAGCTCTGTCGCCGAGAGGGCAAAAGCCGGACGGCCCGCAGCGCGCAGGGCGCAGGATGCGGGCATCGCGGCGAAGTAGCTCGAGCCCATGCCCGCCAGGACGAGCGGGCCCGCTCCGAAGGCCGAGAGGTCCGCGTCCCGCAAGGCTTCCGTGAAGGTCTCGTGCGAACGGGCCAGGTTCTCCGGCTGGGTCAGTATGTCCTCCAGGTATCCCACGCTCACCCTTTCACCGCGCCGGAGGCCAGTCCGCCGACGATGTAGCGCTGGAACACAAAAGCGATCGCCAGAGGCGGCAGCGACGCCAGAACGCCTCCGGTAGCCATCATGCCGAAGTCCACGGCGTGGCGGCCTGTGAACTCGGCGATCGCTACCGGGATGGTCTTCGATTCTAGAGAGGAGGTGAAGATGAGAGCGTAGAGAAACTCGTCCCACGCCAGCAGAAAGCCGAAGAGGGCCGTCGCCAGGAGCCCGGGCCGGGCCAGAGGCAGTATCACGCGGAAGAGCGCACCCATGCGGCTGCACCCGTCGATGCGTGCGGCGTCCTCGAGATCTCGGGGTATGCTCCGGAAGTAACCGCTCATTATCCACAGCACGAACGGCGTGATGAACGTGCAGTAGACCAGGATGAGGCCGATCCTGGTGTCCAGGAGACGCAGCTGGACCATCGTGAGGTACAGCGAGATGAGCAGCGCTATAGGCGGCAACATGTAGGTGGAGAGGAACAGGAGCAGTATCGCCCGCTGGAACCGGAACCTCAGCCGGGCGAAGGCGTAGGCGCCGAAGATGCCGACCCCGAGGGAGATGAGGACCGAACTCCCGGCGACGATGGTGCTGTTCACCATCGCCGCCCGGAAGGTGATCACCGTGTCGTTGCCCGTCCCGAAGAATATCTCGGCGTAACGAGAGAGCGAGGCGTGGGCGGGGATCCACTTCAGGGGCCGCACCAGCAGGTCCGCCGGAGCCGCGACGCTGGAGATCAGGAGCCACACGAACGGCGCCAGGATCACCACCCCGGCAAAGACGGCTGCCGAATAGATGAAAACCCTGAAGGCCGGAGAGCTTTGCATCGTTAGTACTCGACCTCCCCGCGCCGCAACAGGCGCATGTAGATGACGGCGAAGAGCAGGATGAAGAGCGCAATAATGTAGGCTAGGGCGGCCCCGTAACCGAACAGCTGGTTGGAGAAGGCCTCCACGTAGGTGTAGTAGGCTATCGTCTGGGTTCCGTTGGCCGGACCGCCGCGGGTCATCACGTAGATTATGTCGAAGACCTTGAACGCCTCCATGGTCCTCAAGACCAGGATGATGAGTATGGTCGGGGTCAGGAGCGGGAGCGTTATGCTGAAGAAGGTGCGCAGCCTGCCGGCTCCATCGACCCAGGCCGCCTCGTAGAGGTCGCGCGGTATGGTCTGGAGCGCCGCCAGGACGAAGAAAGCCGCGAGCGGGGTCATCTTCCAGACGTCGGCCACCACGACCATGTTGAGCGCCATCCAGGGGGTGCCTAGCCACGACCTGTAATCCGGGATCACGTGCAGCTGAGTGAGGAGGGCGTTCAAGGCGCCGTACTCGGGGTTCAGGATCCAGCGCCACATGGCCCCGTTTACTACCGTGGGCAGGGCCCACGGTAGTATGACTATGGACCTGAGCAACCATCGGCCCCTGAACTCGACGTTGAGCAACAGCCCCAGGAGTATGCCGAGTACGACCTCGAGCAAGGTCGTGGTCAAGGTGAAGTAGGCCGTGCGCAGTATGGCGGCCCAGAACTCAGGGCTCTCCAGGGCCTGCAGGTAGTTCCCGAGACCCACGAACGGGTACCTCCCCGGGAACGCGCTGTTTACCGCAAAGAGCGAGATGTAGAGCGTGCGCAGCAGGGGATAGACGATGATCCCGAAGACCACCACGAGGCTCGGCAGGAGCAGGAGCAGGGCTATCCGCCCCTGCCGGAACGCCCCTCCGGCGCGAGTCTTGGCGCGCAGTCGTGTCATCTACTAACCCTGGGTAACGGACTCCACGCTGCCGGCGGCGTCGTCGAGGGCCTGCTTGGGCGACTTGTCGCCGGTAAGCGCCCTCTGTATCTCCACCTGCATGTCCAGCGAGACCTGGTTGTACTGGGGGACTATGGGGCGCAGGATCATGTCGTTAAGCTGCTCTTTGGCTACCGGCACGACCTGCGGCAGGGCCTCGACGACCTCCTGCTCCTCGTACGAGCTCTTCCAGATGGGCAGGGACAGCTTCGCGTACTGGTTCTGCACCTCCTGGCTCGTCATGAACTGGATGTATCTCCAGGCTTCGTCCTGGTTCTGGCTGCCGTTGGAGACGGCTATGCCCATGCTCCCGTTGACACCCGGCGCCCCCGCCGGGCCTGCGGGGGTGTGGGCTATCTCTATCTGCCCCGCGACCTGGCTCTCGTTGGGGTCGTTGGCCAGGGCGAACATGTAGGTCCAGTTGAGGGCCATAGCCGCCTCGCCCTGGGAGATGATCCGCCTGACGTCCTCTTCGAGGGACTCGGTCGAGGCCGGGTTGGAGAGCTTCTCGTCGAGGGTCATCCGCATGAACTCCAGGGCCTGCAGTCCACCACCGGTGTTGAAGGCGGGCTTGCCGCCCTCGTCGAAGAACTGTCCCCCGTAAGCCCCCAGGAGCGTGGCGTAGTCGCACATGAGGGCCTCGGCCTGAGCCCAGCTCCACACCAGCGGGTACTCCACGACCCCCTGGGACTTCAACGCCCGCGCGGCCTCCACCACCGCATCCCAGGTCTCAGGCGGCGCTGTTCCGGCCTCCTCGAGCATCTCCTTGTTGTAGAAAAAGTACTTGGTGTCCAGGATCCACGGCACGCCGTAGTAGCTGCCCTGGTACTCGGTCGTCTTCAGCGCTCCGTCGAAGATTTTGCTCCGCTCGCTCTCGGGGAAGCGGTCCGTTATGTCCACGATCATCTTCTTGCTGGCGAACTCGGCCGGCCAGATGACGTCCACCAGGACCGTGTCGTAGGTCCCGGCCGGAGCCGCGGCGACTATCTTGTCGTGCAGCGCCTCATAGGCCACGAAGGTGAGGTTCACCTTTATGTTCGGGTTCTGCTTCTGGAACTGCTCAGTCATGTTCTTGACGTCGTCTTCGCTGTAGGCCGCCTGATTCATGAACAGCGCGCTAAGCGTGACGGGACCGCCACCTTCCGTCTCTCCTCCTCCACAACCGGACAGCAACAGCAGACCCGTCCCGGCAGCGCTCAGCCTCAAGAACTCGCGCCTGCTTATCCCCCTTTGGCCGATTCCTTCGCTCGAGCTCATCTCCGATCACTCCCTTCTATTGACGGCCTTCAGAGCCAGCCGCACAGCCCCAACCACCGAAGCCCTGTCGCCCAGGTACAACCCCGGGTGGAGCCGGTCTATTGCCGTCCGTTACCCGTCTCGCGGGCCTTGCGGTACTCGGAGACGACCAGGTCCGTGAGCTCTTCTACGGAGGTCTCGGCGACGGGCCTGTCGAACTCGATGCGGCCGTTGCGCAGCAGGTTCACGCGGTCGCAGACGTCGAAGACCTGGGCGTAGTTGTGGACTATGAGGATCATGGGTATGCCCCGCTCGTCCTTGAGGCGCTGGATGAGGTCCAGGATCAGGGCGCCCTCCTTGGCCCCCATCGCCGCGAGCGGCTCGTCGAGCAGGAGCATCTTGGCGTCCGAGTAGACGGCTCGCGCGACGGCTATCGCCTGGCGCTGGCCGCCCGAGAGGCGGGCTACCTCGGTGTCGATGGAGGGGATCCTGACGCCCATGTCCTCGAGATATTGGGCTGTCTTCTCCTTCATCTTGCGGTTGTTGAGGAACGGGCCCACTGTCATCTCAGAGTTCAGGAACATGTTGTGGAAGACGGACAACTCGTTGATTAGCGCGAGGTCCTGGTAGACGGTCTGGATGCCTAAAGCGCGCGCCTGGGAGACCGAGCGGAGGTTGACCTCCTGGCCCTCGATCAGGATCCTGCCCGCATCCGGGCGGTGGAAGCCAGTGACGGTCTTGAGCAGGGTGCTCTTGCCCGCCCCGTTGTCCCCGATGAGGCCGAGCACCTCCCCCCGCTCGACGTGCATGTCTACGCCCTTGAGGACGGAGATCGCCCCGAAGTTCTTGACCACGCCCTCTACGCGCAGGAAGTCCGAGCCGCCCGCCTGGCCGTTAGCAGAGCCGTTACCGTTCTGCATCACTCACCACCCCCTGCGCCGCGCAGCCTGGCGACGTAGACGTTGAGGATCATGGCGATGAGGATG
>OBLS010001135.1_pt1 | contig 10634 bp, 13 predicted proteins | sample 1519901 | NCBI WGS metagenome assembly OBLS01 (sample SAMEA3113585, study PRJEB22503) | soil metagenome
GCTTCAGCCCGAGCTCGACATCCATCGTCACTGCAGCCGCAGGCAGCGCGAACAGCGCCTCGCGCTGAGCTTTCTTCAACCCCTTTCGCCCGAATAGGACGTCCCGCAGGCCCAACTAGCCGGCCTTCCCGAGTTGGCGGGACAGCTCGCCCAGCCGCTCGAGCCGCTTCTCGAGCGGCGGATGGTCCGAGAAGAGCTCAAAGCGGCGCCAGCCGCGAGTGCGCGCCGGGACGATGCAGAGCGCCTGTACGGCCAGCCCGCCGCGAAGGTCGCCGCGGGGCGTCTCGCCGGCGATCTTCTTGTGGGCGACGACGGCTTCCGACTCGGCGGCCGGGAGCTCGCGGCGCAGCAGCTCGCTTGTGAATGCGACGACGGCTCGGCGCTCGGTCAAGCCGACGCTGAACGCATTCGCAGCCCGCGACGGAGCGATCGCGACTCTCGGGGCGGCGAGATCCGCCTGCGCCGAGACTCGCGCGACGAGATTCTGAAGCTCGGCCTTCTCTCCCCGCGCGAGGTCGTCGGCACGCGCGGCGCGGAGCGCGACCGACTTCCAGTGCCTCAGGTGCTCGCGCAATGAGATCGGCCCCACGATCGCGAAGAATCCGACGCTGAGCACGTTTTTCCACGAGGGGTCGAGGACGACGAACACCGCCAGGCCGACAAACAACGCTGCCGCGAGCAGATACCACAGCACGATCGGGATCAGAGCGATGGCCATCCGGATCGAGAGCCCGAGGTCGCGGCCAAAAGGCCGGCGTTTCATGGGCTAGAGACTGACGGGTCTCCCCATCTCGCGGGAGATCTCCGCGAGCCGGGCGAGCCGCTTCTCGAGCGGCGGATGCGTCATGAACAGCTCGGCGAACGACGACTTGACGTTCGTCGGAACGATGAAGAAGGCGTTGAGGCTTTGAACCTCGCGCAGGTCGCGCTGCGGGATCTGCGTGATGTTCGAGGCGATTCGCTGAAGGGCGCTCATCAGGTTTTCGGGCGCCCCGGTGATGATCGCGGCGCCGCGGTCGGCGGCGTACTCCCGATAGCGCGAGATCATCAGGATCAGCACGTAGCTGATCACGTACGTGACCATCGAGACGACGAACATGATCAGCCAGATCGGCGGTCCGCCCCGATCGCGCCCGCCGCCGAACATCCCCCCGAACATGCCGATCCGCATTAGGAGCGCCGCGACCATTGCGAAGAAGCTGGAGACGGTCATGATGGCCACGTCCCGGTTGCCGATATGCGAGAGCTCGTGCGCGAGGACACCCTCGATCTCCGGCTTGCTGAGTCTCCGCCAAAGCCCGTCGGTGACGGCGACGACGGAGTTCTTCGGGTTGCGGCCGGTCGCGAATGCATTGGGCATGTCGGTCGGGATCACCGCCAGCCGGGGCTTGGGTAGGTCGGCCATCGCGCAGAGCCGTTCGACCATGTCGTGCAGCTCCGGTGCCTCGTCGCGCTCGACGATCTTGGCGCGCGAAGCCGCCAGCGCGATCTTGTCCGACGTGTAGTACTGGAGGAAGGCCAGCCCACCCAGGATCAGGATCAGGAAGCCGATCCCGATGTTGGTGAACTGGAGCAACACCACGAAGAAGGCCACGTAAAGCGCGCCCAGCAGGAACATCGTCGTCACCATGCGGGCCGACAATCCGAAATCGCGTCCATACGCCTTGCGCTTCATGCCGAGAATCTTAGCTTTGGCACTCGCCCTGACCGCGCTCTCTGCAGGTCCGGCCGGGGCGGCCGAGTTGCGCGTCGTCGTCGTTCCCGACCTCGAGTTCGCCGACCTGGAAGCGCTGTCACCACGTGGAGCGGTCGGCCTGCTCGTGCCGGACGCCGGGCCCGAGACGAGTGCGGGACGGGCTCTGGCGGCGCTCGAGCGCGGCGCGGTGCGCAACTCGCTCCTCGGCAACGAGCCGCCGGGCGAGCGCCTGCTCGAGGTCACCTTCAGCCGGAACCCACCCGCCGGCCCGGCGATCGTGCTCGGCCTGCCGCGCGGAGGCACGCAACCGAACGACCGCCGCTATCCGATCGCCGTGCTCGCGCCGGAGTATCGGGGCCTACTGACCTCTCCGTCGACGCGCATCCCCGGGCTCGTCTCGGTCGTGGACGTCGCCCCCACGGCGCTGGACCGCGACGACGGGCTCGGATCCGCTCGCGCTGCCGATCCGGTCGGGGCGCTCGCGGAGCTCGACGAACGAATTCGCGACAACCGCGACGCCAAGGCCGCGGTGCTGCTCATGTCGTTGGCGCTGATCGTCGCCCTCGCCGTCTTCCTGCCCGCGGCGGTGCTGCCCGCCTTCGCCGCGATCCTGCTCGCGAACCTCGTGCTCGGGATCACCGGCTCGAGCGAAGCCTGGATCGACGTAGTGACGATCGTGCTCTTCGTCGGCGCGTCGCTCGTCTTCTCCCGGCTGCCGCTCCTCGCGCTCGGACTCCTGCTGACCGGCGTCCTTGCCGCCTACCTGGTCGCCATGGGGATCGACGACCGCTGGGTGGCGCTTTCCCCGCTCGGGCCGACGCAGAACGCGCGCTTCTATGGACTCTCGAACCTGCTCGCGACGCTCCTGCTCGCGCCCGCGCTGGCCGGCGCCGCGCTCCTCGGACGCAGGTTCGGCATGTGGGCGTTCGCAGCCGTCGCGGCGCTTGCGCTCGTGGCGGTGGGAGGAAGCCAGTTCGGTGCCGACGGCGGCGGCGTGATCGTGCTGCTCGCCGCCTACGCCGCGCTGATTGCCGCGTACTACGGACTCACGAAGCGGACGGCGATTGCGGCCACGGCGGTCGTCGCCGTCCTCGCGCTCGCTCTCGCCGTCGGCGGAGAGAGTCACGTCACGGATGCGCTCGGCGACGGACCGGTCGGACTCGCGGAGGATCTCTGGCGCCGGCTCCGGCTCTCCTGGCTGAGAGCGACGTCAGGCTGGGGCGTCGGCCTCCTGGTCGGCGCGGGCGTGACCGCGCTCGCTGGGTTCGCGCTCCGTGAGCGCCGCCCTCTGCTCGTCTCGTACCTCGTCGCGCTCGCCGTCTCGCTGGTCGTGAACGATTCGCCCAACGACGTCATCGTCGCCGGGCTCGCCGGCTACCTGGCGCTCAGCAGCGCGCCGGGGGTCGCCCGACCAGCAGGCGAACGAGGGACGCAGGCTGCTCGGGGACCGCGAGCGCAAAGCGCCCCGGCTGCGACGCCCTGAGCCGGGTCATTCCGCCCGCGATGCGTTCTACGCAGATCGCCCCGGCCCGCACGCGCCAGTAGCGCGTGTACCGGATCTTGATCGTGAAGATGCCGGGCTCGGTCAGCACGCCTTCGATGCGGGAGTGGTCGAGCCGTGTGATCCGCGGCCGGCCCGGACCCGTGAGGATGGGATCTGCTTGCGGGAGCTCGTAGATCGTCGCGTTGGCGTCCGCGAAGACGGGCGAGAGCCCGGAGCGGCCCGACCGAAGGAGGGCGGCCTCGCGCTCCTCGCCCTTCTGGCCGAGACGGGTTCGGGGCAGCAGAACGAAGCGAACGCCCATCCGCCGAAGCCAGGCGCGGAAGCCGGCGGGCGTCAGCGGCTTCTCGTAGAAGAGCTCGTTCCGCGCGATGTCGATCTGGCGGTACCAGCCTCGCGCGAGCGGCACACCGGCGCGCGGCAGCCAGTACGCCTCCCAGTGGTCGAAGGTCGGCACGACCTCGACGCGGTAGTCCGGGCCCGATCGCTTCGCGAGGAAATCCAGCGCGGGCGCCCAGAACGCTCGGTGCGCGGGCCGGACGTCGGTCCGCTCGAGCAGCGGCGCAGCGTACGGCGCGACGTTGTAGGTGAGCGCAACCGAGAGCGCCATAACGGTCAGCCAGCGCGGCGAGAAGCGGGCCACGAAGGCTGTCAGGAGCATGAGCGGGAACACGATCGAGCGGAGCCGCGTCAGGTTCTCGCCCACCGGCGTGGCGACGAGGAACATCGCGATACTCGCCGCGCCCCAGACTAGGAAGAAGGCGGCGAGCAACCCGCCGTGGCGGGCGCGCGATGCCAGAGCGGCCCCCAGCACGCTCACTCCCAACACGGCGCCGAGCTCGAGCAGCCGGAACGGATAGGGGCCGCTGCTCGGAAAGAAAACCAGCGCCGCCAGTTGCACGGCGGCGATCGCCGCGATCGCTCCGGCGAAGAGAAGGGTGTGCCGGGCACGGCGGCGCGCGAGGACGAGTGCGAGCAGCATCAGACAGAGGAAGACGAACGCGAGCGGGCTGAAGCCGAGCGTCAGCGCTGCGGCGCCCGCGGCGAGCCACCGCCGTCCTCGCTGGAGCGCGAACAGCGCCCCGAGCCCGGCCGCGAGCCCGAGCGCGTAGCTGTAGGTGCCGACGAAGATCGGCCCGGCCGCGAGGACGCCGAACGCGCGCGCCGGCCAGTGGCCGGCCGCCCCCCACTCGCGCTCGACAAGCGATGCGAAGAAAGCCGCCGAGAGCACGACGGCGGCGAAGACGAGCGGCAGGTTTCCGACCAGCGCCGCCGGGAGGTAGTAAAGGAGGCTGTAGGAGGCAAGCGGGTAGTGGCCTCCGTACCAGAGGTTGTCCCAGACAAGTACGCCCTGCTCCACCAGCAGCGTCCGGTAGAGATGCGCCGGAGCATCCCCGGTCGGCGGCGCGAGGGCCACGAGGAGCGCGGCGCCGATGCAGGCGAGGCCGCCCGCGAGCAAGGCTTCGCGGCGGGGAGAGACGAGACGGACGAAGGCGGCGGACAATCCTTTGCTCGTAGTCTGCCGCTATAGACTGGCCGCCGTGCGTCGCCTGGCTCTGCTTGCCCTCCTCGGAGCGCTCGCCGCGGGCTGCGGCGGCGAGGACACCGTTTCGCCGTCGCCGGAGACTGTGGTCGGCCAGCCGCCTGCGGCGCCACAGCCGGCGAAGGGCGACGCGGCGGCCGGGAAGCAGGTCTTCAGCGACAGCGGCTGCGGCGGCTGCCACATGTTCAAACCGGCGGGCACGAACGGGACGACCGGACCAGATCTCGACAAGCTCCCGGAGTTCGCGGACAAGGCCGGCCAGCCGCTCGACGAATTCGTCCGCGAGTCGATCGTCCAGCCGGACGCCTACGTCGAACAGGGCTTCCCGAAAGGCGTTATGCCTGCCTGGAGCGGCGACGACAAGCAGCTCGCGGATCTGGTCGCCTTCCTGACCAAACCGGCTTGATCGACCTCCGAGCGGCTCGAAACGAGCCCGAGCGGTTCCGGGCGGCCGTCGCGCGGAAGGGCGCCGGCGACGCGTTCGACGAGTTGCTCGAGGCCGACGCGCGCTGGCGCGAGCTCGTCCCGAAGGTCGACGAGCTGCGTGGCCGGCAGAAGCTCAAGGGAAAGCCGGCGCCCGAGCAGGTGGAGGAGCTGAAGGGCGTCAAGGAGGAGCTACGGGGGCTAGAGCAGGAGTTGTCGGCGGCCGAGTCGCGCCGCGACGAGCTCCTGCAACAGGTGCCGAACCCGCCGCACGAATCGGTCCCGGACGGGACGACCGAGGACGACGCGCGCGAAGAACGCCGGGTCGGCGAGCCGACCGAGGGCGGCAAGGAGCACCTGGAGCTCGGCTGGTTCGACATGGAACGCGGGGCGCGCCTCTCGGGCTCGCGCTTCGGCTACATCGTCGGGGACGCGGCGCTCCTGGCCTTGTCCGTCTATCGCTGGGCGCTCGATCGCGCGATCGCCGAGGGGTTCACGCCCGTCCTGCCCCCGGTCCTCGTCCGCGAGGAGGCCATGCACGGCACGGGGTTCTTCCCGGCCGAGCGCTTCGAGATCTACAAGGTCGCCGACGAGGGGCTCTACCTGACCGGCACGTCCGAGGTGGCGCTGGCCGGGCTGCACATGGGCGAGATCCTCGAGGCCGAGGAGCTGCCGAAGCGCTACACGGCTTTCTCGGCCAACTTCCGCCGCGAGGCCGGCGCCGCCGGACGCGACACGCGCGGCATGTTCCGTGTCCACCAGTTCAACAAGGTCGAGATGTTCTCGTACGTGCTCCCGGAGATCTCCGGGGAGGAGCACGACCGCCTAGTCGGGATCGAGGAGGCACTCGTGCAGGAGCTCGGCCTCCCCTACCGCGTGCTCAATATCGCCGCCGGTGAGCTCAGCTCGGCCGCCGCGAAGCGGATCGACATCGAAGCCTGGTTTCCGTCCCAGGGCCGCTATCGCGAGATCACGTCGGCGTCGAACACGACCGACTACCAGGCGCGGCGCCTCGGGATCCGTTACCGGGCGAACACCGGCACCGAGTTCGTCCACACGCTGAATGGCACCGCGGTCACCGATCGCTGGGTGCTCGCGATCCTGGAGAACTTCGGCGGCGAGGTGCCCGACGTGCTGCGGGAATACGGCGCGCCGGAACGCGTCCGCCCGGACGCCTAGGCGCCGGCAAGGGCGCGTACGAACGCGTTCTCGTACGAGGTGACGAGCTGCTCGGCCGAGAACCGTTCCTCCACGTGGTGGCGGCATGCCAGTCGCTCGAGCTGCGTGACGTCCGCGACGGCAGGAGCCATCTCCCCGACCTCCTCGACGACGAAGCCCGTCCGGCCATGCTCGACGACCTCGGGCACGGCGCCCCGCGATCACCCGTCCCGCACGCCATCGACTCCGCCATCACAAGACCGAAGGCCGAATCAGCGCAGCAGCGGAAGATCGAGGCGATGAAGACCTACAGGACGCAGTTTCTCTGCGCTCGAGGCGAGCGGCCAGCATCGCCTGACGCATCCCCAGTTCGTGCGCCGCGAGGTCGTCTGGATCCGCCCCGCTCCCTAGCTACTCTGCTTCCCAGGCGGGGTGCCGGAGCGGACGAACGGGGCGGTCTTGAAAACCGTTAGCGGCCGCGAGGTCGCTCGTGGGTTCGAATCCCCCCCCCGCCGCTTGGGTTGGGCCTAGAAGCGGACTCGCCTTGCACCGGGAGGACTACGACGGGACCGTGTGGCTGGCAGGCCCCGATTGCACGCCCATCTGCAGGTCGGCGACGGGCCGAGCCCGAACGCGGCCGAGGGCCGCTGCGTCGACACGATCATGGTCACAGCCTTCCGCTGACGCGGCGGCGGTAACCCGTTAGCGGCCGCGAGGTCGCTTGTGGGTTCGAATCCCCCTGCTGCCTACGTTCGCCGGCGACTAGGCTGCGGGCTCGAAGAACGGGTGCTTCACCAGCCGGCGCTGGTATGCGTGGCGCACGGCCTCCGTTCTGTTGGTCACGCCGAGACGGCGGTAGATGTTCGTCAGGTGGAACTTGACCGTCTGTTGCGTCAGCCAGAGCTCTTTCGCGATTGCCTTGTTCGAGAGACCCTGCGCAAGCGCCTCGAGCACTCTCTGCTCGCTCGGAGTCAGGAGCGCCCGGCGCTCCTCGACCTCAGGGGTAACCTCCTCTCCTTCCATCGCCTGATAGACGGCTCCCTGGGCCGCCAGCCGTAGCGCCGACGGAAGGTCGCGCGGGTCGATTTGCTTGGCGACGAACGATTTGGCGCCCCGGGCGAGGGCGGAGCGGATCGTCTCTGGGTCGTCCTGTCCGGAGAGGATCACCACGGTGACGCCGGGAAAGCGTTTCTGAAGCTGATCCAGACAAGTGAGCCCGTCCATCTCGGGCATGGCGATGTCGAGCAGCACGACATCGGGGGTCGTCTGGCCGACGAGCGGAAGCACTTGGCTGCCCCTTGTCGCCTCACCCACCACGTCGATATCGTCTGCCTCGTCGAGGACGAGGCGGATCGCTTCGAGCATCAGCCGATGGTCATCGGCGACCAGCACCTTCAGCGAGCCCATTGGCCGAGCGCCCTCCTCCGCAGTTTCGTCATGCGGCCCCTCCCCCGGCGCCGCCTAGACACAGTTCCACATCGCCGCGCCCCTGCCTATAGGACAGATGCACCCTCTTTTCCCTATGTTGGGGTATTGACGGATCGGTGGGGTTCTACAACGCTAAGAACACGTCGCCGATGGCGACACGACTCACAAGCGGCAGTGAGTACTCCCACTTATTCACAAGTTCCACAGGTTCGCGGCATCGACTCCGCTGTGGACCGCGATGCGTCTCACGGGACTGAGCCGGCGGCGCCTGCGCGCACGCCAGAGGCCGCGCGGACGATCACCGTGTTGGTCGTCGACGATCATGACGGCTTCCGCACCGGCCTCAAGAGCCTCCTCATCGAGCACGGGTTCGACGTGGTCGGTGACGCCGCGGACGGCGAGACGGCGTTGAAGCTCGTCGAATCGCTCGCGCCGCAGGTCGTGCTCATGGATCTGCAGCTGCCCAGGATCTCGGGGGTGGAGGCGACGCGGAGGATCGCCGCCTCGTCGTCGACAACCGCGGTGTTGATGCTCACTGTCTCGGCGAAGGAGGATGACGTCGTCGAGGCGCTCGTGGGCGGAGCTTCAGGGTACTTGGTCAAGGGAACGTCGCCCGAAACAGTCACGGCGTGCATCTACGCCGCGGCTCGAGGAGAATCGCTGATGTCGGCGGAGGTCGCCGCGAACGTCTTCGCCCGCCTGCGGAAAGTCGGCGTCTCCCCTTCGGCAGACGACGTGCCGATCTCGTTTCTCTCCGCTCGCGAGATCGAAATCCTTCGGCTCTTGGCGAGCGGCAAGCACAACGACGAGATCGCGCAAGACCTCATTCTCAGTCCATTCACAGTCCGGAACCATGTCTCGGCGCTCCTCCGGAAGCTGCATCTCAACAACAGAACGCAGGCAGCGGCGTACGCCATCCGGCAGGGCCTCTAGTAGGAGATCGTCAGGACGACCTTCGGGTGCCTGGACTGCCAGGCCCGGAGGAAGAATCCCAGCTCGGTCCGGGCCTCCCTCGCATCCGTCGCATCGGGATGGATGACGTCCACCGTTTCGTCGTCCACTCGCGCCGGCACGCAACCGCCTCGAAGGAGGTCGCCGACGAGGGCGTCGAGACACGCGGCATCGCTGACGTGGACTCTCATCACTGGTTCCTGATTATCGGCTTGCTGCCGCGCGAAGAGAGCGACCCAAAAGCACATAGTCGCCCGCTGGAAGTCTAGGCAGCGTCGGCGTTCGGAACTAGAGGTCAGACGAGGATGCTGACCGCGGTATCCGGCGGGCAACCATTGCTCACGAGGCGAACGGCGAGATGCAGGTCGATCTCGACACGATTGGCGAGCGCTGAAGCGGTCTCGGGGTCCTAGCCGGCGTCGAGGAGCCGTTCGAACCGCCAGCGCAGTACCTCCGACGCGTCGCGCCGGGCCATGGGACTGAAAAGTGCCTGCTTCACCCTTCCTCCCTCTCTAAAGCAGGAGCGCGACGAGCGCGCCGAAGACGAGGAACGGTCCGAGCGGGAATGCAGCGCGCCTGGCGTCGCCGCCGTCGCGCAAGAGCAAGAGCGCGGCGTAGGCCGCGGCCAAAACCGAGCCGACGACGAGCGCCGTCGCTACCGCGCTTCCAAGCGCGACTCCCAGGAGCAGCATCAACTTCACGTCGCCCATCCCGACGCCCTCGCGAAACACGAGGAGAGGCAGCAGCAACACGAGCGCAGCGCCGATTCCGGCGAGGATCCATTCCAGGGTTCGGTCGGGAAAGAGCACGATCTGGGAGGTCAGCACTAGCACCGTCGACGGCAAGACGATCCGATTCGGAAGCCGCCTCTCGGTCAGGTCGATCGCGGCCAGCACGCAAAGCGAGCTGATGAAGAAGGCCGCGACGGCGAAGCGCCCGCTTCCACCGAAGCGGAGAAATGCGAGCCCGATCAAGGGGAGCGCCACCGCCGCTGCGGCCAGATAGCGCGGCTCCCCGAGACGCCGAACTGCGTCGCGCGCCTCGCGCCGCCATCGCATCGCAACGACTAAGCCGGGAGCCGGGCCGGCGGGAGGATCGCTGAACGAGGCCATCCTTCGTCCCTCTAGTCCGCCGGGCGCGGCTCGGCGAGCTGGAACCGCTCACCCGTTTGAATTCCGCGTCTCCGGCTTTCTCCGGCCGCGAGCTCGAGGACCGCCTTTGCTCCCCGCCGCGCGGCAAAGCGCCACGGCCGGAGGTGAGTTCGGATGCCGACGACGACCAGATCCCGGTCGAGGAAGACCGCGTCGATCGTAAACCGCATGAAGCAGGTGTGGATCGCAGACGTCGGGCGGATCAGCAAGCCCTCGTCCGCGCGAAGTCCGGAACGGCCCAGGAGACCCCTGAGCCGAGTGAGCGGCGTCGCGGCCACCTTGCACCGTTCGCAGACGAGCTCTCCGCCGCTCCGTACAACCGTCATTGCGTACGACCTCCCCATGGCGCTCACTTTCACGCCCCGCCCCGCGAACCAACACCGTCGCAAGGTCTAGTCGGACCAGCCCCTCGGCGAGTCCAGACCCTGCCGCTTCCGTCTTATCGTCGCTGGCAGATGGCTTCGGCCATGGAAAGGGAGGGCGCCCGTCTCGGGCGTCTGGATCACCTGAGAGGGGGTGAAGAGGGGAATGCTGCGGATGTTCATTGGACTGCAGACGTGGGTCGCAACGCATCGCGACCGCGAGGAGGGCCAGGCGCTCGTGGAGTACGCGCTGATCCTGGCGCTCGTCGCTGTTGTGGCGATCGGATCGCTGGAGCTGCTCGGCGAGGGCGTCGTCGCCAAGCTCGACGAGATCACGGCCGCGCTCTAAATCGCGCAAGCGATTTACGCGCGTTCATTGCAACGCGACCGCCGCCTCCGCCTCGACCTGTCGGGGCGGGGG
>OBLS010001137.1_pt1 | contig 10624 bp, 12 predicted proteins | sample 1519901 | NCBI WGS metagenome assembly OBLS01 (sample SAMEA3113585, study PRJEB22503) | soil metagenome
GCGGCCTCGCTGTGAGGCATGGGATCTCCCTCGTCAACACGCCTGGCCTCATAGACTCCGGCTACCGCGGTGAGATCCGGGTCCCCCTGATAAACCACGATCGCGAGGAAACCTTCCTGATCGAGGAGGGAACGAGGATCGCGCAGCTGGTCCTCGTACGAGCCGCCTCAGCTTTCTTCGCCGAGGTAGAGTTCCTGGAGTCAGCAGCCGACGGCCGTGGGGAAGGCGGCTTCGGCTCCTCCGGGTCCTAGCGTGAGGTTCCTCTGCGATGCGATGCTGGGCGGGCTGGCGAAGTGGCTGCGAGCTGCCGGGTACGACGCTTACTACGCCAGGGAGGGAACCGACGTCTCGGACAGAACCCTCACTGCGAAGGCGCTCGCGGAGAGGCGTGTGCTCCTGACCAGCGACGGGGGTTTTCTGGAACGCAAGCCTGTACGTGACGGGAGCGTGGGCTTCCTAAGGGTGCCGCACCTCCCGCTCGAAGACCAGCTCCGGCTCGTGGTCGAACACTTCGGACTCGTCAGGCGCCAGAGCCGCTGCATGGTGTGCAGCGGAGGATTGGAGACCGTACCCCGCGAGGCCGTCGCAGGTCGGGTTCCTGCCGGCGTACTAAGGGATCACGAACGTTTCTTTCTCTGTCAGGACTGCGGACGCGTCTTCTGGCACGGCTCACACTGGCAGCGTATAAGCGACCGCCTCGATAGAGTGTTCGTTTGAGGGAGGCGGCCGGCAAGTACGAGGAGCGCCGGCTAGTTTCTGTTTGACGAACCTTCCCCATACCCCTTGCTAAACTGCGTCCGGATTGAACGCCACCACCCACGCCGTCTTCGGGATCGCGGCCCTGGCCGGCGCCGCGCTCGTCACGGGGGCCGACCCGCCCGCCTACGTCTACCCTGCCGCCGTCGCCGCCGCCTGGCTGCCCGACATCGACAACCCGCGCAGCACCCTGGGCAACGGCCTGAACCGGCTGAAAAATCCCACGCTCAACCTCCTGAGCCGGCCCTTGAGTTGGGCCTTGAGGACGACGTCTTTCGTATTAGTCAGGACCGTCGGACACCGCACCATGACCCATTCTATTGCCGGTGTTCTGCTCTTTTCGCTCCTGGTCTTGCTGTTCCTGGGACGTTTTCCGAACCTCTCCCTCGCCCTCGTCGCCGGCTACGCCTCGCACGTCCTCGCCGATGCGCTCAATACCCGCGGCGTCCCGCTCCTTTGGCCTGTGGGAAAGCCGTTCAGGTTGCTGCCTGGCGGGGTGAGATCCGGAGGTGCCGTGGAGGTTGCCGTGGCCCTCGTAGCCCTTGCCTTCACGCTCTACGCCTTACTACTTCTCTATCCTGGATTGCGCGGTGCGATCGGCTTCCAGCCAATCTAGCATCTCGAGACTCGCAGGGTGGGTGGCCTTCCCTCTCTCTTCATTGTGGGCAATGGCGCGCCGCAACGACTCCGCGGCCGCCCCGTTGAGGTCCTCCCCGGCTAGCCTGCGCAGGCGTCCCACGCTCGGGTAGTCGCGGCTTGGTTCGATCTTGTCCGCGACGTAAAGTACGAGCGCGAGCGGCCCCATCCCCGGCCTCCCCGTCGTGTGGGTCCTGACCGCCTGGAGGACCTCTTCGTCATCGACGCCAAGCTCGCGCTTTGCCAGCTCGGCTGCCACAGGCCCGTGCAGTAGCTTCGGGCTCTGCCGCTCCGGATCTCCCACCTGAAGATGCCATTTATCAGCCAGGTAAAGGAACTCTTCGGGCCCCATCTCCCGGGCTGCATCGTGCAGCAGGGCAGCCAGCCGTGCCCGATCCGCGTCGAGATCGTGGGCCAGCGCCAGGTCCTCGGCCGTGTCAGCCACCCTCAGGGTATGTTCGTAACGCCTTTCCGAGAGCCTGAAACGGGCCAAGGCTTCGGCTCTTTCGAGGAGAGTGTTGGTTTTCGCGTGGTCCTCCATCCGGCGGATTGTAGAATACCTGCGTGCGTGATGGGAAAAACATAGAGAGAGCCGAGATCGTGACCGTAGGGACCGAGATGCTCCTCGGCGACCTCGTGGATACGAACACGGCCTGGATCAGCCAGCGCCTCGCCGAACTCGGGGTGGGCATCTACCGCCACACCACCGTCGGGGACAACTCGGAGAGGATCGTCGCCGCCCTGCGCCAGGCCGCCTCCAACTCCGACCTGGTGGTAACCACGGGAGGCCTGGGCCCTACCTCTGACGACCTGACCAACGCCTGCCTCTCGACCCTGACGGGCCGCGAGATGGTCGAGTACCCCGAGGCCAGGGAGCACGTGGACAGGATGTTCCAGAAGTTCGGCCGCAAGCCGACCGCCAACAACTACAAGCAGGCCCTCTTCCCCGAGGGAACCGAGCTCATCCCCAACCCGGTGGGGACGGCGATGGGGGCTCTAGTGGAGTGGGAAGGGATGCTGTTCGCCACACTTCCAGGAGTACCACCAGAGATGAAGAGCATGTTCGAGGCGACGCTCGAGCCCCTGATCCGGGCCCGCAGCGAAGGCTCCATCGTCTCCAAGACCCTCCACTTCGCCGGCATCGGGGAGTCCGCGGTTGCTGAGAAGGTCCAGGAGTTCCTCGACGCCACCGATCCCACGGTCGCCCCACTGGCGGGCCAGGGCAGGGTACGTCTCCGTATCACCACCAGGGCCGCCACCGAGAAGGAGGCGCAGGAGAAGATAACACCGGTCGAAAGGGAGGTCATCGCTCGCCTCAGCGACTACTATTTCGGCGAGGACGACGAGACCCTGGAAGGAACGGTCGGACGCCTGCTCCAGGAGCGGGGCGCCACCCTGGCCCTCGCAGAGAGCTGCACGGGTGGCCTCCTCGCCAAGCGCTTGACGGACATGCCTGGATCCTCTGCATTCTTCGGAGAGGGACTCGTTACTTACTCCAACGAGTCCAAGGAGCGTCTGCTCGGGGTGCCGCACGCCCTGATCATGGAGCATGGCGCCGTCTCGGAGCCCGTGGCCCGCGAGATGGCCGAAGGCGCTCGCAGGAACTCCGGCGCCGACTACGGGCTCTCGGTCACCGGAATAGCAGGTCCTGACGGCGGAACGGAGGAGAAGCCCGTCGGGCTCGTTTTCGTCGGAATCTCTGATCCGGAGGACACGTCTGCGGAGAAGCTCGACCTCACCGCCTGGGCCCGCTCCAGGGACTCGATCCGCGAGCGGAGCGCGAACCGGGCCTTCGACCTCCTGAGGCTTCGCCTCGAAGAGAACCAATCTTGACGATCACCCTTGCTGGATACAAAGTGTGGTAGTAAACTTCGCGAAGTTGAAAGCACGCGAAAGGAGGTGATCCAGATAGACGCATCGAGTAGTAGTCGCGGGTATCTTCTGGGAGAGGTGGCTCTGACCTAGGCCCACCAAAACACCCGGCGGGATCCTGGGTTACTTTATCCGCCTCCCATGTAGTGAAGGCGGACGTGCTGAAAACGGGATACCTGCGTAACGCTCAGAAGGGTACGGCCCCCGGATTTCTCCGAGGGCCGTTTTTCGTATCTCCCCACACTACCGTTCTTCGAGCTCTACCCAGCTTCCATCCCTACTCCCCACGTACACGGACTGCGGCCTGATGAGGCGGTCGAGGGCCCTCTGCTCGAAGCAATGCGCCGTCCACCCCGCCACCCTTCCGGCCGCGAAGGTAGGGGTGAAGAGCTGCGTGGGCAACCCGAGCCCGTGAAGCAGTAGCGCCGTGTAGAACTCGACGTTGGTCTGCAGGTTCCTGCCGGGCTTGTGCTCCGCGAGCAGTGTGAGCGCTGTCTGTTCGACATCGAGCGCCAGCTCGTAGAGCTCCCTATCCCCGTCGGTGGTGTAAAGGCGCTCGGCAGCGGTGGCGAGTACGTCTGCCCTCGGGTCGCGTACGCGGTAGATCCTGTGCCCGAAACCCATGAGCCGCTCGCCGCGCCCGAGCTTCTCCCGCAGGTACGCCTCGGCCCTGCTCGCGTCCCCGATCTCGAACACCACATCCAGCGCAGGCCCTGGCGCGCCGCCGTGCAACGGACCCTTGAGCGCTCCGATCGCCCCGACCACAGCGGAGACGAAGTCCGAGCGTGTAGCAACAATGACCCTCGCCGCGAACGTTGAGGCATTCATACTGTGATCGGATACGGTAGTAAGGTATGTATCGAGAGCCCGCGTGAACTCTGCGCCAGGCACTTCGCCCGTGAGCATGTACAAATAGTTGGCAGCATGGCCAAGCCCAGGATCTGGGTCCACAGGCTCCTCGCCATCGAGCATGCGCGAGTACGCCGCCACAATGGTGGGCAGACGCGCCACCAGCGCCAGCGCTTCCTCTTCGTCCGTGCCAGGGCTCACGGTCCCTGCCGCCATGCGCAGCGCATCCATCGCCGGCACCTTCTCCTCAGCCACGGTCCGCAGCAGATCCAAAGTAGCCAGCGGCAGCTCCCGCCGCCCCGCGAGCTCCTCCCGAAAATCCGCGAGTCGCCCGGGATCAGGCAAGACATCCTGCCAGAGCAGGTAGACAATCTCCTCGAAGGAAGCCCGCCCGGCCAGCTCCTCGACCGGGAAACCCCCAATGATCAACTCCCCAGCCTCGCCGTCCACACCGCTCAGGCGGGTCTCAGCCGCCACCACATCCTCCAACCCAGCAACGAAACCTGTCCCAGAACTCTCGCCCATGTCAGTCCTTTCATGCCTGACCCGGATCCCCGAGCCGCTGTCATAGTCGTCTATCGTAACTCTCCATAAAACATGTATCAATATTGATTAGTTAATCAATATATAGTAGGGTTGCGGGTGTATGGTCGTACAACCTGGCGAGGAGGTTGTCGGATGGGGGAGGAGCGGTATCTCAGTGCCGGGCGGGCTGCGGAGGAGTTGGGGATCAGTCTTGCGACTTTGTATGCGTACGTGAGCAGGGGGATGATACGTTCCGAGGAGGCCGAGGGGAAGGGGCGCGCCAGGCGTTACAGGACTGAGGACGTAAGGAGACTCAAGGAGCGGAAGGAGCGCAGGCGGAACCCTGACGGGGTTGTTGAGGGTGCATTGCACTGGGGCACGCCAATGCTCGAGTCCGGGATCACCATGATCGACGGTGGCGGGCTGTACTACAGGGGACGCGACGTCGGGGATCTCGCTGAAGGGAAGAGCATCGAGGAGGTTGCGGCACTTATCTGGACGGGTGACGAGGCGATGGCTCCGACGCTCTTCCCAGCCGAGATGGCTGGAACCTCCCGGCATATCCGGAACGTTGTGGACAGCGTGGTAGGACTAACGCCCGTCGAGGTCTTCCAGGTCATGCTCCCTGTGGCGGCCGCGGAGGACCCGGCCGCGTACGACCTGAGTCCTGGCGCCGTCGCGCGCACCGGCGCCAGGATACTCCGCCTGATGACGGACGTGGCCGCCGGAGAATCGGTCTCGGGGCTTGCCGAGACGCTCCAGCGCGGCTGGAGTCCGGAGGATCCAGGGGCTGCCGACCTTCTCGCCTCCGCGCTCGTCTTTTGTGTGGACCACGAGTTACCTGTCTCGACCTTCGCTGCCAGGTGTGTCGCCTCGTCCGAGGCCGCGCCCTATGCCGTTGTTCTGGCCGGGCTTGCGGCGCTCGGGGGCGTCAAGCACGGGGGGGAGATCGAGCTCGTCGAGGCCTTTTTGCGGGAGGTGGATGCCGCGGGGGACGCGCGGGCGGTGATCTCCGGCCGTCTCAGGCGGGGGGAGCGTATCCCTGGGTTCGGGCACTCGCTTTATCCTGAAGGAGACCCTCGCGGTGCCGGTTTGCTTAGCCTGACGGCCAGGGCCTATCCTGAGAGTATCGCCGTCGCGCTCTCCGCTAGTGTTGCCGGAGAGATGCTGCGTTTGATGGACGAGCATCCTAACGTAGATTTCGCGCTGGCGACGGTGGCGCGGACGCTGGAGTTGCCGCCCGGCGGTGCCGTCGCGCTCTTCGCCCTGGGAAGGACTGTCGGTTGGATCGGCCACGCCATCGAGCAGTACAGGAGCGGCTCCCTCATACGCCCCAGGGCCAGGTACGTCGGAGAACAGCCGCGCGATCGTTAGATAGGTATGTTCAGGACGTTCAGTCCGCTCAGGATTATCAGCACGGCGGCGACGGTGTTGAACATCGCGTGGGCGACGAACGAGGGAAGGAGGCTTCCCGTCCGCTGGAAGAGCGCGCACAGGGTTATGGCCAGGATCAAGAGGACGGGCAGGAGGACCGGTTCCAGGTGCAGTAGGGCGAACAGGACGGAAGACGCGAGCGCGGAAGAGATGAAGATCGTCTTGCTAGGGAGGCTCTTGGAATCCCCCGCCCCAACGGATCTGGTGTAGACAAGGGCTCCCAGGCGGTAGAGGCCGTTGAAGACAACACCCCTGAATACCAGTTCCTCGACGGCCGGACCGAAGAGTACGACGACCAGGATTATCGCCGGTATGGCTACGCCAGGGCTCTCGCTTACCCAGCCAACGAGCCCTTCCATAAACGGTTGCTGAACAGTCGATTCCGCAGAGTAGCCGAGCCGTTCGAGGACGAGGATGCTGATCGGGTTCACGATCATACCGAGGAGTACGGCACCGACGCCGACGGCCATTCCGGCTCCGATCCCCGCCAGAAATCCGCCTCTGGGCCGTGAGAATCCAAGGGGTGCCAGCGAGTATCCTACCTTCTTGCCCAGGCTTCGCATCCAAAAGACGGCCAGCCAGAACCCCCCTACCACGGCCCCCGCGGCCCCCGCGCCCAGCACAATGAACGAGAGCAACGCGTCCCGCGAGTCAACCATCTGTGCTTCCAAGGTAGACTTTGTCCGGGGCCCATCCGTCGCCGGCGTCTCTCAGGAGCCTTTCCTTTATGGAAGCCGGTAGAAGCTCGATCTCCCGCAGCTCCTCGACGCTAACCCAGCGTACCTCTCTGAGGGTCGGCTCGCTACCAGCCTCGACCTCGGGGTCGCTCCCGAGGCTCGCCTCCGCCTCTCCTTCCAACGACATTCGGGCGACGACGTCGATCGTATGGCGTCCCTCCCTCAGGAACTCGCTCACGTAGATGACGCCGGAGAAGCCGGCAGTGAGGCCCGTCTCCTCGGCGAGTTCGCGGCCCGCGCACTCCGGTATCGTCTCGTCCGGCTCGAGCCTGCCTCCTGGCAACACCCAGTACGGGTCCCTGTCCGGTTTCTGGTGGCACACCAGGAGCAGGGCTCCCTCCCGCTCCACCACCGCCGCAACCCGGACCCCGAAGTCCATACCGTGAGTTTCACGATCCTTGTCCATGCGGCGAGTATACCCGCGAGGAGACCAGGGAGAGCTACGAGACGTCCGCCGGCTCTTCGTCTCGGCGTTGAGATCGGCTGAGGTGCGAGACCTGGGTCTCCAACTCGTCGCAGGCTTCGAGCACCAGGCGCAAACCTTCGTCTTCGGAGAGATGTCCGTCGTAGGCTTCGAGGATACCGGCCTCGGTGGTTGGGTAGGTGCCGGTCATACGGCGGTGGTGAAGGAGGACGGCGAGCTTTTCGTCCTCCACCCCGGCGAACTCCAGGATCGAGTCCAGGTAGGCGGCTACGGTCTCGTCATCTGCTCCTCCGGTAACAGCCGCGTGGAGCAGCTCCCCGCCGAGATGACCGAAGCCAGGCACCCTGAGCACGTCTCCCGTGACCTCGAAAGCCAGCACCCCTTCGTCTGGTAATACTTCGAGGCTATCCCGCCTGACGCGGTCCGCGGCGCGGAGGATAATGGCCGCCGTCGCCAGGATCACCTCGGGGTAGTTGCTGTCCATGCCGCGCAATTCCAGCGTTCCCTGGCGGTTGAGACGCACAGGGTTCCAGGCCGGTCTGAGCAGGTCCCCGCCCGCCTCGGCGAAGTAGCGTCTCTGTACGCCGGCCCGGTCCATAGCGCTGAGCCAGGCCTTGTAGCGGTCGAACTGCTGGCGGATCAGGTGTTCAGCGTCTTCGGCGTAGGGTAGCAAGGCGCCTACCTGGGGCAGGTCCTTATACACTCCTTCCCACCCGAAGATGGCGCTGCCCCTGTAATGGACGGTGCGGACGGCCAGACCCGTCTTCCGTCCCTCGAAAAATGGGCACGAGCGGGTGAGGGCCACCAGGGCGGGGTCAAGGGCCGTCGCAAGGTTGTAGATGTTCGAGACTTCCTCCCTGGCGGCGGCTGACGCGGTGGCGGAGATGCCCGCTCCCTCGTCGACCGTCCCTGCCTGCAACTCCAGATGCAGGTGCGTACCCGCGCATCTCCCGGCGTCTTCGAACCTCTCCGGGCCGACAGTGTTCACCTGGACCCTGTAGTCCAACCCGTCGCGGACGGTGGGCTTCAGAGGCAAAGGATAGGTGCCGAGCGGGTAGAGCCTGAGACCCAGAGATCTCGCCGTGCGCAGGGCAATCCCCAGGTTGTGCACGTACTCACGCTCGAGGTCATAGAGAGTGTAGACCGGAGGCGTGTTCACCTCTATCAAACCCAACACGAACTCGGGGGCGAAGCACACAGGACCGCCGGACTCCTCGCGGCAGCGCTCCAGGAACACGTCGGCCCTCTCCGATGGATGCCCTGAGTTCTCGACCAGGAAGAATTCCTGCTCGAGCCCGGCCCGTCGATCCAACAACCTGGCCCCTTCGCTCACCCTGTCCCCGAATGCCTTGACGTATTCTCCATCTTTTCCGGAGTAGACGCTACCCCAGATGTGGGGTGCCGGCCTTGGCCCAGGGGCAGAAAACCGGGCAGCGAGGAATCTCTCAGGCGCTCTAACATGTAATCTTCGGTGTGGGCGAGAAGGAGGTCAGAGATCTTGCAACCGCAGAGCGAGCGCCGCGGCCCACAGGAGCAGGGCGAGACCGAGATCAGGGAGCACCTCGCGAACGAGCGGACGCTGCTCTCGTGGGTGAGGACGGGAGTCAGCCTGATCTCGATAGGACTCGTCGTCGAGCGGGCGGGCGCGCTCGTAGAAGCCTCCATGAAGGTTGGCTCCACAAGCGCCTCGGAGCTCTTCGGACTGGCGCTGGCCTTGCTCGGGGCGCTAACGCTCGTCATAGGCACCACCCAATTCCTCAATAACCGGCGCAGGATCTCGACCGGCGAGTTCGTCCCTTCAGCGGCGGCCTACCTCATAATAGTCGCCGGTAGTCTGGCCCTCGCCGGAGCATTCGTAATCTACGTGCTGCTAACCTAGCGCCAGACAGGGAATACCCTGGCCCGAATCCATTCTCCGAAAAATCCTGACACCTGTTAGCTGAGACCTGATGCCTGATCCCTGGTGCCGACCTGGCTCCCCACCCACACGTACCCGTCTGACCAGACCTCGCGCTTCCAGATGGGCACGACCTCTTTGATCCGCTCGATGGCGTAGCGGCTCGCCTCGAACGCCGGCCCGCGGCGCGGCGCGGCGACGACTATGGCGACGCTGGCCTCGCCAGGGTCTACCCTGCCCAGACGATGCACTATCGAGACATGCCTGACATCCCAGCGCCCTTCTATCTCCGCCCCGATCTCCTCCAGCTTCCTGTCGGCCATCGGACGGTACGCCTCGTATTCCAGGTACTCGACCGCCGCGCCTTCCGATTCGTCGATCCTCGTCGTGCCTACGAACGTGGCTATGGCGCCGCAGTCAGGCCTCTGGGCGTCCTGGATCAAAGCGCCGACGTCTAGCAACTCCTCGACTATGGCGAACATTCAACCGCCGGAGACAGGCGGCAAGACTGCCACCTCGTCACCGGGCGAGACACCTGCGTCCCCGCGCGCATACTCGCCGTTTACGGCGAAGGCCAGCGTATCGCGCATCGGGGCGAGGTCGGGATGCCGCCCGGCGAGCAGAGGCCAGATCTCCGCGAGCGTCACACCTTCGTCCACCGGTAACTCGGTCTCCCGGGTCCCTGCCCTGTCTGCCGCGGCACCGAAGAGTAGCACTTTGATCATGGCTCTATTCTATCCCGCCGGCTCGGGTACGTATTCGGATCCGACTATGACCTTGAGAGTTTGGGGAAGTACGGAGAACTGGGCAGGCTCGTTGCCGATGACTTCGCCGTCGGCGGTAAACTCCAGCCCGGGAGGCTGGGTCTCGACCCGGATCTCCTTCGCCCGCACGAAGAGCACGCCCTCCTTGTCCAGGTAACTGGACTCCGCCAGGACGGCCGGAGCGAGGTCGAACAACTCCCCTGCCCCGAGAGTTTCTATGACGACCACGTCGAGGAGACCGTCCTCGGGGTTGGCCTTCGGGGTGGCAGGCCAGCCGCCCCCGGTGTAGCGGCAGTTACCCACAGCAATGTTGACCGCTTTCACCCGACGCTCCTCACCGTCGAGGTAGAGTGAGAGTTCGCGCACATCGAAGTTCCTTGCGACCTCCAGCGAAGCCCTGAGGTAGGAGAGCTTGCCCCACCGCTTCTTCAATTCTTCGTCGTTGACGCTGGAGATCTCGGCCCCAAGGCCTCCCGTCGCCACGTTGATGAAGAAACGTTCGCCAATGCCTTCCGAACGAACCCTCGCCACGTCCAGCCTCCGCTCCCGATTCTGCCGGATGACGTCCTCCGCGAGCTCAGGGTCCTCAGGGATGCACAGCGTCGCGGCGAGGTCATTGCCGGTTCCGGCGGGCAGGATACCCAGGGTGACACCTTCGGGAAAACCGGCCCTGCCGAGACCATTCACCACGTCGTTGACCGTGCCGTCTCCGCCGGCGACGATGAGCAGG
>OBLS010001138.1_pt1 | contig 10620 bp, 9 predicted proteins | sample 1519901 | NCBI WGS metagenome assembly OBLS01 (sample SAMEA3113585, study PRJEB22503) | soil metagenome
CGCCGGCGATCGGCGCCCAGCCGGATCGCCACATCCGAGCGGACGCGAGAAGGCCCAGTGCGAACGCCAGGAGGGCCGCCGTCGCGAGCCCTCCGCCAGAAGCGACGACCAGCTCGCCCAGCTCGATTCCCTCGGGGGCGGCGAGCCCCTCTGTTTCCGGTGCGCTGCGCAGCACGAGCTCGGCTCCGGAGACCTCGACAGACGACTCGTCGCACGAGACGGTTGCGAACGGCAGCACGAACGCGAGCAGCGCGACCGCGAACGCCGCCGGGGTGGCCGGCCCGGTCAAGGAGTGACGCGCAGGAGCAGCGTGTGGCCGTGGGCTGCGAACCGCCCTTCGTCTGAAACGACCCCGGTGACGACGTCGAGCTCCAGCCGGTCAGCCGACTCCCGCTTCTCGAGGAACGTGCCCGGCTCGGCGATCCGTCCCAGCAGCGCGAAGGCGGCGACGCCGGCCTTCCAACCGTCCCACTTGCCCTCGAGTCGGCAGTCGACGACGAGGGTCCCGTCCTCCGCGACCCGGGAGTCCTGGAGCTCGAGCGGCACATCGTCGCGGGCACACATCCGCCGGAGGTGCGGGAGCAGGTGCGCCTCGGCGTCCTCGGTGACCCAATGCGGGGTGTCCATGCGCTCGAGCAGGGCGCGCGCCGCCGGAAGGAGCCGCCTGGCGTCGCCTATGCCCTGACCTCGCTCGTCGATGTCCCAGCGCGGCCGCACGACGGCCAGACTAACGGGGTGGAGGTCGAATCCTCGTCCCCCGAGCAGACCGAGGAGGTCGGCGCTCGCCTGGCCGAGGGGCTGGCCCGAGGCGACGTGGTGACGGTCTCAGGGGAGCTCGGAACCGGCAAGACGACCCTCGTGCGCGGCGCGTGCCGTGCGCTCGGCGTCGAGGGGCCGGTCACGAGCCCGACCTACACCATCGGCCATCGCTACGCGGGGCGCATGCCGGTCTCCCACCTCGACCTGTTCCGATTTGAAGGCGTTTCCGCCGCAGAGTGGGGCGATCTCGAGCCGTACTTCCTGAACGCAGTCTGCTTCGTGGAATGGCCCGAGGCGGGGGAGGACGTGCTTCCGGCCCCGCGCCTCAGGGTGTCGCTGGCGCACGCCGGCGAGCACCGACGGCGCGTCACGGTTACCGAATGCTGATCCTCGCGTTCGACACGGCCACAGACCGCGCGACGAGCGCGCTCGTCTGGGACGGCGAGGTGCTCGGCGAGCTCGCCTCCAGGCCCGTCACCGTGCTCGAGGACCTCGACGCGCTCCTGCGCCGCGGCGGAGTCCGGGACTCCCAGGTCGAGGGGATCGCGGTCGGCGTGGGCCCGGGAAGCTTCACCGGGCTGCGGATGGGGTTGATCACCGCCCGCACGCTCGCGTTCGCTTGGGGTGCCGGCCTCGCGGGAGTCTCGACGCTGGACGCACTCGCGGCCGGCGCACCGGACGCGGTTCCGGTCATCGACGCACGACGCCGGGAGGTGTTCGCCCGCGTCGGCGGCGAGGCGGTCGTGGTCCCGCCGGCGGAGCTCCCCGTGGAGGGCGGCAGGACATACGTCGGCGACGGCGCCGTCCGGTACCGGGAGGAGATCGAACGGCGCGGGGGAGAGGTCCCGCCGGACGAGAGCGAGGTGCACCTCCCACGCGCCCGGTTCCACGCCGAGCTCGCGGGGGACTTCGGCGCGCCGGACCTGGTCGAGCCGATGTACCTTCGTATCCCGGACGTGGACAGGCCTCGCACGTGATCGACCTTCGCCCGCTCACCCTGAGCGACCTCGGCGCCATCGAGCGGATCGAGCGCACCGCCTACCCGACACCGTGGTCGCGCTCGATGTTCGCCGGCGAGATCGCGAAAGGGTCGTCGATCTGCCTCGGCGCCGTCGACACGGTTGTCGAGGAGCAGCTCGTCGGCTACCTGATCATCTCCCGCTACGCCGACGCGTGGCACATCATGAACGTCGCAGTCGATCCGGAGTACCGACGCCGCGGCGTCGCGACCAAGCTCCTCAACCGCCTCTTCGAGCTGACCGCGACCGACGACCGGCGCGGCTACACGCTCGAGGTTCGCGTCTCGAACGGGGACGCGATCAAGCTCTACGAGGGGCTCGGGTTCGTCGCGCGCGGGATCCGGCGCGGCTACTACACGGACAACCGCGAGGACGCCCTGATCATGTGGAAGGACCCGGTGGCCCAACGGGCGAGCGCCTGACGAGGGCTACTCGTAATTGCGGAGCGACCAGGCGATCGACGCCAACGCGATCAGGACCATAACCGCGAGGAAGACCGGGGCAACGTTTCAGGATCCGCGTAGGTGACGAGACGAAGCTCACGTTCGTACTCGAGGAACCGCCGTGCAGCTCCGGTTGCGCTCGAGGTGTTCAGGTAGAGCTCGAACCCGGGGCTGGGGCGAGCCCACGAGGATCAGTGCTCCCGCGAGAGCGCAGAGCCCGAAGAACGCTCGGTCGCCGAGCTGTGCCACCCGTGGCATCGTGGCAGCGATGATTCTGGGAATCGAGACTTCCTGTGACGAGACCGCTGCGGCGCTCGTCACCGACGACGGCCGGCTGCTCGCAAACGTCGTCTCCTCCCAGGCCGAGCTGCACGCGCGCTACGGCGGGGTCGTGCCGGAGGTCGCCTCGCGCCACCACCTCGAGCTCCTGCTCCCCGCTGTGAGGCGCGCGCTCGAGGATTCGGGAGCCGCGCTCGAGGATGTCGACCGGATCGCCGTCACCCAGGGACCCGGTCTCGTCGGAGCCCTGCTCGTCGGGGTCTCGGCCGCAAAGGCCCTGGCCTGGGCGCGGCGGCTGCCGCTCGTCCCCGTCAACCATCTGCACGGCCACGTCGCCTCCCTCTTCCTGGCTGTGGACGGAGTGTCAGACACTCGTCATGGCCGCGAGGGACAGGTCCAGCCGCCGTTCCTCTGCCTGCTCGCGAGCGGCGGCCACACGCTGCTCCTCGACGTCCGCGACCACGCGACCTTCGAGGTGCTCGGGACGACGCTCGACGACGCTGCGGGCGAGGCTTTCGACAAGGGCGCGCGGCTGCTCGGCCTCGGCTACCCGGGCGGCGCGCAGATCGACAGGCTCGCGCAGGCCGGCGACCCCGACGCGTTCTCGTTCCCGGTCGCACGTGTCCCGGGTCTGGACTTCTCCTTCTCGGGCCTGAAGACGGCGCTGCTCTACACCGTTCGCGACCTGGGCGAAGAGGAGGCAGAGCAGCGGCGCGCCGACCTCGCCGCGTCCTACCAGCGGGCGATCGTCCGCGCCCTCGTCGAGCGGACGCGGGAGGCGGCCGAGGCGACTGGTGCCGAGCGGATCGCGGTCGTCGGCGGCGTCGCCGCGAACTCCGAGCTTCGAGCCGCCCTTCCCGACGCCGCGCAGGCGCCGCTCGAGCTCTGCACCGACAACGCCGCGATGATCGCCTCGGCCGCACGGTTCGTCGAGCCGATCGCCTACCCTCGTTACCTTGCGCTCGACGCCTTCCCCTAGACGGCTCGCCCAGTTCGGCCTGCTCGCGATCGTGGCCCTCGCGGCGGCGGCGATCTCGGTCGCGGCGGCGACCGGCGGCTCCTCCGAAGGTGCGCGGGCCGAGCCGGTCTCGTGGCGGGGGCTCGTCGGCGGCCCTCGCCCGGAGGTGCCGGTCGGGCAGCGGATGATCGTCGTCCTCCGGACGCCGTCGCTCGCACGACGCGTGGCCGCAGCCGGCGGGCGCGCCAGCGAGGCGAACCAGCGACGCTGGCACACCGCAGCACAGGCCGCCCAGCGTCAGCTCATCGCCCGTCTCAGCGTCGCCGGCCTCCAGCTCCGGCCCGAGTTCAGCTTCTCGCGCGTGCTGTCGGGCTTCTCCGCTCCGCTCGATGCGCGCGCGATCGCCCTCCTCCAGCGCTTTCCCGAGGTCGAGGGCGTCTACCCGGTCCGCATCGCCTACCCGGCGTCCCCCACCAGCCAGCTGCTCGAGCGGAACGACCTGCCCGCCGGCTCGGCTGCCCGGGCCCGACTCGGGCTGCCCGGGTACAGCGGCCGCGGCGTGACGATCGCGCTGCTCGACACGGGCGTCCAGCACGCCCACGACTACCTCGCCGGCGCGGTTCTCGAAGGGGTCGACATTCTCGAAGACGACGATCTCGCCTCGGCGAGGGCCAACCCCGACGAGCCGTCCGAGCTCGAGCGGCACGGGACGCAGCTCGCCGGCCTCGTCGTCGGCTCCGGAGGGCCGGGCGGGCTGAACGGTCTGGCGGAGAACGCGACGCTGCTCCCGATCCGGATCGCCGGCTGGCAACAGGACGTCGCGGGCCGATGGGCCGTCTACTCCCGCACGGACCAGCTGATCGCCGGCTTGGAGCGCGCGGTCGACCCGAACGGTGACGGGAACGCCCTTGACGCCGCGCGGATCGCAATCGTCGGCGTGGCGGAGCCCTACGCCGCCTTCGAGGACAGCCCGGCCGCCCGCGCCGTCGCCGGGGCGCTCGCGCTCGACACGCTCGTCGTCGCACCGGCCGGGAACGACGGGCCGGCTGGGCCTCGTTACGGCAGCATCTCGGGCCCGGGCGGCGCCCGGGAGGCACTCACGGTGGGAGCCGCCGACGACCGGCGGACGACGGAGCACGTCCGCGTGACGATCCGCTCGGGCCTGCGGGTCGTCTTCGACGGCGAGGTGCCTCTCGGGGGCGCCCGCGGACCGGGCGATTCCCTCAAGCTCGACCTCGCCGCGCCCGCCCCACGCAACCGGCTCTTGCCCGCGGTGCTCGGCCAGGGCGCGCCAACGCTCTCGATCGCCGACTTCTTCGACCGGAACGGCTATAGCCGCGTGGCCGGAAGGGCCGCGCTCGCGCCGGCGGGCGGCTCACCCGACTCCGCCGCGGCCGGAGCGGCGAGGGCGGGCGCCGCTGCCGTCGTCCTGCACGACGCACGGGTTCCCGCAGGCTCGCTCGGCGCGGACGAACGGATCGGTGTGCCCGTCGTCAGCGTCCCGGCTGCAGCTGCGAGCGAGGCGCTTCGGCTGCTGCGGGCCGGCCAGCCGGCGACGATCGAGATCGGCGCTCCCCGCGAGCGCGAGAACCCGTTCTCCGGCGGTCCGGCCGCCTTCTCCTCGGACGGCCTGGCGTTCGACGGAGGCACGAAGCCGGAGGTCTTGGCTCCGGGGGTGGCGCTCCTGACGTCGCTCCCGGGCCGCGGCGCCGACGGCGAGCCCGCCTTCGGCACCGTGAGCGGCTCGAGCGCGGCGGCGGCAGTGGCCGCCTCCGGCGCGGCGCTGCTTGCGCAGGCCAGGCCGGACCTGGATGCGCGAGGTCTCAGGGGCGCGCTCGTCGGCAGCGCCGCAACGGTGGACGGTGCGCGCAGGCTCGATCTCGGTGCAGCGGCCGCGGTCGAGGCGATCGCCGAGCCGGCCTCGGTGCCACTCGGCCATGCGAACGCCCGGGGCTGGCAGGGCACGGCCCGGTTCACCGTGCGAAACGTCTCCGAACGTCCACTCGGCGTCACGGTCTCGACCGGCGAGCTCGGGGAGGTCGGCGGCGCGGCACTCGCCGTCTCGCCCGCGCGCTTCCGGCTGTCGCCGCGGGAGGAGCGCAAGGTCTCCGTCGTGGCCCGGATGGCGTACGTGCCGCCGGGCGTGCAGCTGATCTCGGCGTCCTTCGAGCTGCGGGCAGGCGGCGCGGCGCCGGTTCGCGTCCCCTGGACGCTGACGCTTGGACGGTACGAGCGGGCTCTCCTGGGCGCCGCCAGGCTCTCGACGAACCGGTTCAAGCCGTCCGACTCCGCGCCCGCGCTGCTGGAGCTCCGTGCTGGCCGGGTCGCCGAAGGCCCCAATGGAAGCGAGGTGCTCCCGCTGTCCTATCTCGACATGGAGCTCTGGCGCGGCCGTGAGCGCGTGGGCCGGCTGGTGAGGCTCCGGAACCTGCTGCCAGGCCGCTACACGTTCGGCCTCACGGGCCGTGGCCCGGCCGGACGACGGCTCCGGCCCGGCCGCTACACGCTCCGCCTGCTTGGCTACCCACCCGGAGATTCGCCCCCGAGCAGGCAATTCGTACAGTTCACGATCCAGTAGGGCGTCGTATACTCGCCCGGCGTGACCACCGTCGAGGCACCCACGCACCTCCGCGAGAACCCGTTCGAGATCGCTCAGAACCAGCTTCGCCACGTCGCGCGCGAGTTCCAGATCGACGAGAACCTCGTCCGGGTCCTCCAGCAGTGCAAGAAGACCGTGGCCGTCTCGATCCCGGTTGTGATGGACGACGGCCAGATCCAGACGTTCGAGGGCTACCGCGTCACGCACAACATCGCGCGCGGCCCCTCGAAGGGCGGGATCCGGTACCACCCGGACGTCACCGTCGACGAGGTGAAGGCGCTCGCGATGTGGATGACCTGGAAGTGCGCACTGATGGGGATCCCGTTTGGAGGCGCCAAGGGCGGAGTCGTCTGCAACCCGAAGCGGATGTCGCGCGGCGAGCTGCAGAAGATGACCCGCCGGTACACCTCAGAGATCATCAACGAGATCGGCCCGGAGAAGGACATCCCGGCCCCCGACGTCGGCACCGACCCGAGCGTCATGGCCTGGATCTTCGACACCTACTCGATGAACAAGGGCCATTCGGTGCTCGGCGTCGTGACGGGCAAGCCGCTGAACGTGGGGGGCTCCCTTGGCCGCCTCGAGGCGACCGCCCACGGCGCGCTGTACATCCTGCGCGAGGCGGCGAAGAAGAAGGGCAAGTCGTTCGAGGGCATGCGAGTCGCCGTCCAGGGATTCGGCAACGTCGGCAGCTACCTCGCCCGGTTCGTCCAGGAGGACGGCGCAACGGTGGTTGCAGTGTCGGACTCCTCGGGCGGCGTTCACAACCCGAACGGCATCGATGTGAAGCTCGCGCTCGCCCACAAGCAGGAGACGGGCCGGCTCGAGGGTCTGAAGGACACCGAGACGATCACCAACGAGGAGCTGCTCGAGCTCGACGTGGACGTGCTCGCTCCCTGTGCGCTCGAGCAGGTGATTACGTCGGAGAACGCCGACCGGATCAAGGCGATGCTCATCGTCGAAGGCGCAAACGGGCCGACGACGCCGACCGCCGACGAGATTCTCGAGGACAAAGGAGTCATGGTCCTCCCCGACGTGCTCGCGAATGCCGGCGGAGTCGTCGTCTCGTACTTCGAGTGGGTTCAGGGCCTCCAGGAGTACTTCTGGAAGGAAGAAGAGGTCAACCGGCGCCTGAACGAGATCACGTCCCGCGCCTTCCACGAGACCTGGCAGACCTACGAGGGCCGCAACACGACCATGCGGACGGCGGCCTACGGCCTCGCCGTCCAGCGCGTCTCCGAGGCCACGATGACGCGCGGCCTGTATCCCTAGCGTCACGCTCTACCACGCCGAGGGGTGTCACCTCTGCGCCGCCGCGCGCCGGGTCGTCAACGCTGCGCGCGACGAGCTGGGGTTCGAGCTCGAGGAGGTCGACATCGGCGGCGACCCGGAACTCGAGTCCCGCTACCGCGAGTGGCTTCCGGTCGTTGAGATCGACGGCGAGCGGGCGTTCACGTACTTCGTCGAGCCAAAGGCGCTTCGCCGGAAGGTCGCACAAGCTCGGGGCTCCGAAGGGACTTTGTGACCACTCGACGCAAGGAGTGATGAGGGCTGGCACAATCCTTGTGTGGTGTTACAAGCTCCACCGCAGGGGTCGGTACCTGATCGTCTCACCGTTGGCGTTGCGGCCCGCCTCAGCCGCTATCTCCAGGTCCTGACGCAGGCACGCAAGATGGGCAAGGAGCGGATCTCCTCCCAGGAGATCGCCGACTACACCAACATCAACGCGACTCAGATCCGGCGCGACCTCTCCACGTTCGGGAAGTTCGGCAAGCGCGGGGTCGGCTACAGCGTCGACGGTCTGCTGGGCGAGATTCGGCGGATCCTCCGCACGCAGGGCCAGCACAACATCGCGCTTGTCGGCGCAGGGCGCCTGGGCGAGGCGATCGCGAGCTCGCCGATCTTCGCAGAGCACGGCATCAACATCGCGTCGGTCTTCGACAAGGATCCCGAGAAGGTCGGCCGCCGGGTCGGCAACGTCGATGTGAGCGAGTACGACGGGCTTGCCGACGCGGTGCGTGACAAGAACATCGTGGTCGGTGTCCTCGCCGTGCCGGCCGAGAACGCCCAGTCGGCGGCCGACGACTTGATCGACGCGGGCGTGCGGATCATCTTCAACTACTCCGAGGCGCTGCTCGACACGCCGTCAGACGTGGCCGTGCATACCTCGAACCCCGCAGTCGAGCTCCTCTACGCGCTCTACTTCCACCTCGCTTAAGGTCCGCCGAGGAAGGGCTTTGCCCGTCCTCCCCAACGACAGTCGCGTGCGGAAGTGTCCAGCGCGTCCTAGCCCGGCTCCGCGCCGTGACCCCTAGCTCGTCTCTCGGTATCGCCAGGATGGCCCTGCGGCGCGTCACCAATACGGGTGAGACTGCCCAACCATGCGGATCCTGCTCTGGCACGGCTACCTGCTCGGCGGCACCGGCTCGAACGTCTACACGCGCTCGATCGCGCGTGAGTGGAGCCGGGCCGGCCACGACGTCGTCGTCGTGTCGCAGGAGGCGAACCCGGAGCTCTACGACCTCGGCGGCGCGCAGACGGTGCAACCCGACATCGGCGGGCTCCTGCCCGTGTTCGTGCTCGACCGGTACGAGGGAATGGAGGCGAGGCTCCTGCAGGACACCTCGCCGGAAGAGCGAGCCCGCTTCGTCGAGGCCAACGCCTCCGCCCTGCGCGAGCTTGCACCCGCCGACCTGGTCTTCGCCAATCACGTGCTCCTCGGAGGCCCCGTGGGAGGCGCGAGCGGCCTGCCCTTCGCGGTCAAGGCCCACGGCTCCGAGCTCGAGTACTCGATGCGCGGCAACGAGGAGCTTGCCCGCTGGGGGCGCGAGACGCTCGCCGACGCCCGCGCCGTCTTCGTCGGCTCGGCGCACATCCGCGAGGTGCTCGAGGACGTCGTCGGCCATGTCGACCGCGTCCACGAGGTTCCTCCCGGCGTCGACGTCCGCGAGTTCCACCCCGAGCGTCGCGAAAACGCGCTCGCCAACCTGATCGAGGAGGCTGGGCGCGACCCCGCAAACCCGGGCGGCGCCAACGAGCGGCTGCCCGACGAGGGGAACGCCGAAAGCTTCGCCGAGTTCCTCGCCGAGGAGCGTCCAACGCTCCTCTACTTCGGCAAGCTGATCCGGAACAAGGGCGTCCACCTGCTGCTCCAGGCGCTCGAGCGCATCGACGCCAGGGCCGTGATCGTCGGTTTCGGTGACTATCGCGGCGAACTTGAGGCAATGGCCGGACGAAACGTGCTCTTCACCGGGCCGCTCGAGCATCGGCACCTCGTCCACCTGATCCCGCTCGCCGACGTGACGGTCGTCCCGTCGATCTTCCCGGAGGCCTTCGGCATGGTCGCCGCCGAAGCCGCCGCCGCCGGCTCGCTCCCGCTCGTCGCGCGGCACTCGGGCCTGGCGGAGATCGCGGACGCGCTGGAGGATGAGGGCGTCCCGGCCTCGTTCGAGTCGGGCAGCGTCGACGACCTGGTCGACAAGCTCGAATCGCTCCTCGGGCGATCCGAATCGGAGCGCGAGGAGCTCCGGCGCCGCGCCCGCAGCGTCGTCGAGCAAGAGTGGTCCTGGGCGAGCGTGGCCGACCGCCTGCTCGAGCCGTTCACATAACGTTCAGCGCCCATGGGAGACGAGCAGAAGCTCACGCCGGAGGAGCAGATCCGGACGGCGCGCGAGGCGTTCGAGGATGCCGAGGACTTCACGGTCGCCGTGGAGGAGGAGTTCGCGATCCTCGATCCCGAGACGCTCGGGCTCGCGAACCGGTTCGAGGAGCTCCAGGCAGCCGCCGTCGGAACCGAGCTCGAGCCGCACCTCGTCGGCGAGCTGATCGCCTCGGAGATCGAGATCCGCACGGGCCGCTGCGCCGACTTCACGGAGGCCGCCGCGCGGATGGGCGAGCGGCGCGACCAGCTCCTCGCCCTCGCGGATCAGCTGGGCGTCGTGCTCGGCGGAACGGGCACGCATCCCTGGAGCCCGTGGCAGGAGCAGCGGATCATCGACACCCCGCACTACCGCCGTAACGACGAGCTCCTCCGCTACGTCGTGTGGCGCAACAACAGCTTCGGGCTTCACGTGCACGTCGCGATCAACGGGCCCGACCGCGCGCTGCAAGTGCACGACTGGCTGCGGCACCTGCTCCCGGAGATCCTCGCGCTGTCGGCCAGCTCGCCGTTCCACGAGAACGTCTTCACGCACCTGCACTCGACGCGGACTGAGATCTTCACCAAGTTCTTCCCGCGCTGCGGGATCCCCGACGCGTTCGGTGACTGGCAGACGTTCGAGGACTACGTGCGCATCCTTTTTCGCACAGGCTCGATCACCGAGCACACGCAGCTCTGGTGGAGCGTCCGCCCGCATTTCGCGTTTCCGACCGTTGAGATCCGGATCGCCGACGCGCAGCCCGAGCTCGGTGAGGCCCGCTCCCTCGCCGCCTTTGCGTACGCACTGACGGTACGGATCGCCCGTGCGCTGGACGACGGAGAGCCGGTGCCGCTTCCGCCGCGCCGCTTCATCGAGGAGAACTTCTGGCGCGCGACGCGCTACGGGCTCACCGGCGAGCTGCTCG
>OBLS010001139.1_pt1 | contig 10619 bp, 11 predicted proteins | sample 1519901 | NCBI WGS metagenome assembly OBLS01 (sample SAMEA3113585, study PRJEB22503) | soil metagenome
GACGGAATGCCCAGCTTGTCGAAGACGCTCGACACATACTTCTCCGCGGCACGCAGGGTGATCACCAGCCGGTCGGCGATTCCCTGGTTGGATGTGCCCGACGCCATCAACTCGAGCACGTCACGCTCCCGCGGCGTCAGACGAGCCAGTGGGTCGTCGCTGCGCCGGCGCTGCAGCAGAGTGGACACGATCGTCGGATCGATCGCCGACCCGCCCCGGGCTACCCGCCGTACGGACTCCACGAAGTCGGAGACGTCGCTGATCCGATCTTTCAGCAGATAGCCGACCCCTTCGGCCGACTCCGCGAGCAGCTGCATGGCCAACCCCAGCTCGACGTATTGCGACAGCACCAGGACGGCGACGCCAGCATGGCGCTCCCGGATGTGCAGGGCCGCCCGCATTCCTTCGTCAGTGTGGGTCGGTGGCAAACGGATGTCCACGATCACGATGTCCGGGGGCAGGCTGCGTACCCGCATCAGGAGGTCGTCCGCATTGTCGTACGCGGCCACGACGTCGAGTCCGGCGCCGCGCAGGATGCCGGTCAGGCCCTCGCGAAGCAAGACACTGTCCTCCGCGATCGCCACCGTAAATGGTGCTACGGACACGGAAGCTCCGCGTGGATGACCGTCCCACGGCCCTCTGCTGGTATCGCGATGCGCAGCTCGCCGCCGAGCGCTTCTACCCGATCAGCGAGCCCGCGCAGGCCCGAACCGTTCGCCGGATCGGCGCCTCCGACACCGTCATCGCTGATGTCGAGCACGATGCCTCCGCTGTTGCGACTAACCCGAACGCTGGCGGATATCGCCTGGGCGTGCTTGCCGATGTTGGTCAGCGCCTCGCTCACCACGTAGTAGGCCGCCACCTCCGTCGGCTCGGGCAGTCGTTCGTCGAGCTCGACGGTCAAGCGCACCGGGACAGGTGCTCGAGCCGCCAGCGATTCCAGCGCAATACCCAGCCCATGACTCGAGAGGACCGCTGGATAGATGCCTCTGGCCACATCCCTCAGCTCCTCCAGGGAAGCCGACACCTCGGTCCTGGCCCGAGCCAGCCGGCCCTTGAGCTCAGGATCGGCGGCCGCGCTCTGTCCGAGCAGACTTAGTTCTAGGGAGAGGGCAACGAGCCGCTGCTGGGCTCCATCGTGAAGGTTCCGTTCCAACCGCTGCCGTTCCTGCCGCCCCGCCTCGAGCACCCGGATCCGAGAACCCTTGAGCTCTTGCAGCCTGGCACCTAGCTCGGCGCGTAGCTGGCCGTTCTCCAGGGCAATGCCCGCCGCCGCAGCGATGGCATCGAGAAGCTCGTGCTCGTCCTCGAGCGCTCGATCGAACACCATGGCCGCCATCGGCTCGTTGTCCCGACGGATCACCCGTACGGTGCGCCGTTCGTCAGCCTCGGGCAAAGCCATCGGTTGGCCGTTCTGATCAGCCCAGCTTCGAGACTTCGGCAACCAGTACGCCAGCCGCAGCGACGGGTCGCGAAGCACGCGTGCCAGCGGTTCCTGTGGATCCACTGTCGGGTTGCGCCGCAGCTCCACCAGCAGGTTCGCCACCTCGCCACGCGCGAGCCGCGCATCGAGTAGGGCGAACAAGAAGGCAATAGGTGCAAGTCCGAGGGACGCGAAGGTCACCAGGCGGATCGTCTCCGCGGCGGCCCACGCGCCAAGTCCGGCAGCGTACAAGATCGCCAACATCACCAGGGCCAACCCGAAAGCGTCGACTACCAGTGCGGCCGGCCGACGGTGGGACCGCCCGGCGCGTCGCTGGCGTAGGTAGAGCAGGACCGCCCCTGCCAACAGGAAGACGCAGACCAAGACAAGTTGGACCTGCTCGACCACGTTGCCGATCTCCGGTCGATCAACGACGACAAAGACGCTGTCCGGATTCGCGCCCAACATCACCTTCACGAGCTGAAGGCCCAACGTGGTGACGTAACACGCGACAACGACGACCTGCTCCGCCCTGGCTGTGAGCTGGCCGGTCGGAAACGCCAGGAAGACATGGAGGAACAGTGCGGCCGGCAGCATGTCGAAGAGATGCCCCACGCTGTACACCAGCGGTTGATCAGACCACTGCAGTGGGGTGATCGCCATTCCGAAGCCCGTCGCAACCATGAGCGGCCCTAGCCGGCTGGCCGGCCGCCGCCACCAGGCCAGCATCCCGCTCACCACATACGGGATGACGATCCACCCGATCAGGAACGCGCGCAGACCGGGCAAGTCCAGCTGCTCGCTGGCCAGGGCGAGAATGAGTGAGCCAACGACGACAGCGGTGCTCGCGACGGCGATTGCCCAGAGCATCCACGCCCGCGGAGCTCTCGTCGAGTCAGGGGCTGCAGGCTCGGCGCTGGTGGGAGACGGCGTGACAAGGTTCGTGATTTGGCGACCTCCCTCCACGCGCCGCACCTGCCCAATAGGTCCAGTATTCGCGTGTTCGCCGCCAAGGGACAGACCAGAAAACCGCCCTATTGATTGACGAGTACGCCCACTCGTGGTCGCGACCGGATGCCGGAAAAGTGAGGGATAACCAATCACAGCTACCGAGAGAGGGTCCGAGATGAATTTCGTGAAGCGCCATCGAGTGCTCTGCTTTTTCGTTCTCGCTTATGCGCTGGCGTGGGGAGGCATTCCCTGGAACAGTTTTGCTGCGCCCGGCGCCTTGATAGCGGCCATCGTCATCGTTTCGCTGACCGAGGGACTGGCCGGTCTCCGCCAGCTGGGTTCCCGCCTGATCCGTTGGCGGGTGAGCTGGGTCTGGTACGCGCTCGCCCTCGGAGTGCCGCTCCTGGTTCACGGCACCTCGATCGTCGGCAATGTGGCACTCGGCGCACCAGCGCCGTCGCTGAGCCTGCTGAGCCCCTGGTATGGACTGCCGCTGGCGATCGGAATGCACATGATCAACCCGACCGGCGGACCGCTGATGGAGGAACCGAGCTTCCGCGGCTGGGCTCAGCCCGAGCTGCAGCGGGGCCGCTCGCGATTGGCCGCGACCGCAATCATGGCCATCGCGGTCGCCGGTTGGCATCTTCCGCTGTTCGTTATGCCGGAGTTCCAGGCCCATCCGATCGGCATTGTCACCACCATGGCGGTCACGTTCTGGTACGCCTGGTTGTTCAACCATGCGGGCGGTAGCTCGCTGCTGACGCTGCTCGCGCACGGCACCGAGGGCGCCGTGGAAACGAATCAGCTGTGGTCCTCCGGTGCCGACTTGATCCGGCTCAACTACGTCTACGCCACCGTCTGGTGCCTGGTCGTGCTCGTACTGCTGGTGGTCTCGCGGCGTTTCTGGACCCATCGGGCGCCGGCGGACGCGACGAGCGAGGAGACGACCGTCGACGCCGTTCCGGTAAGGGTCTGAGTTGGCGGGCGACGGCCGCGTGGGGGAGGCGTCGCCAATCGAATGCTCATGGGATTGATTCGCTGCCAGTCGCCGCCGCCGCGTACAGCATGGGGAATGCTGGCGCGGCGGCCGGCTGCGTTTTGTTCACGCGCCGATATTGCGCTCGGTCTACCGCTCGGATCATGGCGTCCAGCCGAGCCACGCTCCACCGGCGCTCATGCCGGCGAACCAGATTCCGGCGGCAAGGAACGGCAGCGGCACCACCCACAACGGCTTGCGCCTAATCCAGATGCAGCCGAGCACGAACAACGCGAGCCATATCGCGATGAAGACGCCGACCGCCCAGCCGGGGGCCATCAGCCCGGATGCGACGAAGAACGGCGCGAGAGCGAGCATGGCGACCAGAGCCAGCCCAGCGGCCACGTACTTGGCAACCGTCCCCGCGTCTGCCTGCATAGCCGCATCGTTGCACGCCAGCCGCCAATCGGTGCCGATCCCGCTGATCGGCCACCCAAGGCTGTACGTCGGCCGATCCCGCGGTCGGTCTAGCGGGGTCAGTCAGCGGGGATGTCGCCGAAGAAGTGACCCCACTGAGTCAGTCAGTAGAACTCTTCGGTATTGATGACGTTGCGCAACGGCTGTCCGTCGAGCATTCGGGTGGCGTTGTCGCAGAAGAGCTCGGCGATCCGCCGGTCCTCGTGCTTGCTGAGTGCCGCAGTATGGGGGCTGATCAGCACGTTGGGCATCGACCACAGTGGGCTGTCACTCGGCAGCGGTTCGGTGGCGAAGACGTCCAGCGCAGCAAAGCCGACCGTGCCGGTACGCAGCGCGTCAATTAGCGCTGGCTCGTCGATCACCGTGCCGCGCCCCACGTTGACCACCGTGGCGCCCTGCTTCAACGCCCGGAAGAAGTGATCGCCCAGCAGGCCAGCCGTCGCATCAGTGCCGGGCAGCGTGCTGATCGCGGCATGGACCCGGCCGGCCACGTCCACAAGATCATCGGGGTGGATCACCTCATCGACCCCGTCCACGGTGACTCCTCGTCGACTCGTACCGAGGATCGTTCCCCCGAAGGGAGCCAGCAGCTCCACGACCCGGCGGCCGATGCCGCCCAGCCCGACAACGAGCACGGTTTGCTCACCCAGCTGGCCCATCAGCCAGCGGTCGCTCCACTCGCGCGCCGATTGTTGCGCCTTCAGTCGCGGCAGGTTTTTCGCTCCCGCCAGCAGCCCGAAGATCGCGAATTCGGCCAAGGGCCCCGCGTGCACTCCGGCCGATGACGTGAAGGTGATCGTGTTCAGCTTCTCGTCGGTCAGCTCGGCAGCCTTCACGCTGGCACCTCCGCCAGCGGCCATCGTGTGCACCCAACGGAGATTCGGATTGGCGTCGACCACACGGCGCAAGGCCGCCGCGTCCACGTCCGGGATGCCATACAAGGCATCCGCCCCGTCCAGCAATTCCTCGTACCGCCGCTGCTGCTCTTCGGTCCTGGTGAACGAGGGGTCGCCGTCGAAGTCGGCCGGGTGCCGCATCGGCGGCAGGACCTCGGGGTCGTAGCGCAGCTCGATCCGTGGTTCCCGCCCGCGGAGCAACTCGGGCACGTCTTGCGGTACTGGAGCGGCGATAGCGACGCGGAGGCGGTCCATATGTCGAAGTATGTCGGCACCGGTCTACGCTTCGCCGCAGTGCCAGCAACGAGAGGAGTACCACATGACCCACATGCCGTACGGCAACCGCCCGTTGCGGATCGGCGTCCAGCTGCAGCCCCAGCACGCGGACTATGCCGACTTGAGGCGTGCGGTCGACGCAGCTGAAGATGCGGGCGTGGACGTGATCTTCACCTGGGACCATTTCTTCCCGCTCACTGGCGATCCGCAGGGCAAGCACTTCGAGTGCTGGACCATGCTGGCTGCCTGGGCGGAGCAGACCCATCGCGTGGAGCTGAGCGCCCTGGTGACCTGCAACTCCTATCGCAACCCTGAGCTCCTCGCCGACATGGCGCGAACGATCGACCACATCAGCGATGGCCGGCTGATTCTCGGAATCGGAGCCGGGTGGTTTGAGAAGGACTACGACGAGTACGGCTACGAATTCGGCACCGCGGGCAGCCGGATCGCGGCGCTCGGTGAGGCTCTGCCGCGGATCAAGGCCCGGCTCGGCAAGCTGAATCCGCCGCCAACCAGGGAGGTCCCCATCCTGATCGGCGGTGGGGGCGAGCAGAAGACCCTCCGCCTGGTCGCAGAGCACGCAACCATTTGGCACGGCTTCGGCGACGTCGACACCTTGGCCCACAAGAACCGGGTGCTGGACGACTGGTGTGCCGAGCTAGGCCGCGACCCCGGTGAGATCGAACGGTCCACCGCGTCCAGAGAGGGCCCCGACAGTGTTGGCGACCCTCTGTTCGAGCTAGGGGAACGGCTGATCACCGTCAGCACAGACGGGCGTACCGGATTCGATCTTGGTCTCGTGCGAGACTGGCTGCAATTCCGCGACGAGCGAAACGGCGGACGGCTGTGACTGGTTGGACCGGGAACATCGAGGCGATCACCCTCGCCAACTCCACCTTTCGTACGGTCCTGTTCACCGGCTCGAACCTTCAGCTCACGGTGATGAGCCTGCAACCGGGAGAGGAGATCGGTCTCGAGATACATGATCATCGCGACCAGTTCCTCCGAGTGGAGGATGGCAGCGCGACGGTGACGCTCGGTCCCAGTCAGGACAAGATCGAAGAGACGTACCAGTTGGCCGACGACTGGGCAGTGATCGTGCCCGGCGGGACCTGGCACAACGTGATCAATACCGGTGATACGCCGCTTCGGCTCTACTCTCTGTACGCCCCGCCCGAGCACCCTGACGGAGTGGTCCATCGCACCAGAGCAGAGGCGAAGGTGGCCGAAGCTCAGCAGCACCACTCCTGAGACAACCCCGCCGGCGTTCAGCCGCGTCCTCTAGCTGACGGTCAGATTGTCGCCGTTCGCGGCCACATTCTTGGCGGCGAGTGGCGCCGTGGCGGGACCGCTGACCACCGAACCATCAGTGATCGAAAATTTGCTGCCGTGGCAGGTGCAGTTGATCGTCTGAACCACTTCCGCGACCGTGCACCCCTGGTGCGTGCACACCGATGTGAACGCCTTGAACTCACCGGACGCTGGCTGAGTAACCACAGCCTGCAGATCCGCGAAGATCTTGCCACCGCCCACCGGAATGTCGGCTTTGGCGATGGCGGAGCCGCCTGCTCCGCTCGCCGGGTCCGAGGCGCCGCCGGAACCGGCCGATGTCGCGGGTGCGGCGGGCTGGGCACCGTAATTGGTACAGGCTGACCCACCGATCGCCAGCGCGGACAAACCTGTGTTTCTGATCAAGCGTCGTCGGCGGGACAGCTCTCCGGCCCCATCGGTGAATGCAGAGTTCACTCTTCCTCCAGATAGCTCACGTCGTCAGGCCGTTGGTGCTGAAGAACCACAGGGCTGCGGTCATCCATAGGGCGGTCAAGCCGCTGAACACTGCTCCACCGAGCGCGGGCAGCGCCCAGCCCGGCGAGTCTTCTCGGGTCAAGATCAGCATCTTCGACACGAAGGCGCCGAAGAAGAAGCAGCCGAGGATCGAATGCACGAGGACCCGACCGCTGTAGCCCTGAAAACCCAGGGCGTACAAGCAGTGCACGGCCACCGGCACAGTCAATGCGACGGCGACCCGTCCGGACCAGCGGTGCACCGGAGCCACCCACCCTCCGGAAATCTTGATCCGGCCGTACAAGATCATCGCCGTGAAGATCTGCACCAGCCCGAACACGAAGGCCGCCGTGCTCAGCCACGCCTTGGCCGCGATTCCGCTGGAGAATCCCGCCAGGTTGATGGCCTGACCCGTGGGGTTGTGCAGCCGGCCATACACGCCGAAGCCGATCGCTACGGCGGAGCCGACGGCGAAGGCGACGATCAGCGGGCCGATTCGCGACGGTGTGTCAGGGACGCTGGCGGGACTTCCCTCCGTGCCCGCCGCGGGTATCGCGCTCATGCTCTGGCCTTCCTGGCTCGAGTCGCTGCCGGCTCGAGCCTTGCTGGAACCGCTGGTCTAGATGTTCTCGTCGCCCTCGACCGGCTTGGCGGTCACGTTCTCGCCGTTCACCTCGACATCAGGCTGCTCGGGGTCGAGCTTCGGCGCTGCGCTCGACATGCCGTCTTCGCTGGTTTCGATGCCCACCTGAGACCCGTCCAACAGCACGATCCAGCCGATGGTGTAGTTGGATCCGCGGGCCCGATAGAGCCCGGCCGGCCGCTTCGCCTCACCGATGGTGAAGTCAAGCTTCTCGTCGCCGACTTCGATCTCGCCGGCGATCTTCGATTCGTCCAACTTCGCTTCCAAGGTGTCGCCGTTCTTGGCGCGAAGCTTCAGCTCACCGCCTCGTGCAGTCCCCCGCATCCAGGACTCAACGTTGCGGCCGTCGCACACGTATGCCGCCGCCTTGTCCCCGAGCACGGCAACGGCAATCGCCGCACTGTCATCATCTGTGCGTCCGGCGTAGACCACCTTGTCAGGGAACTGATCACCTTCTGGTTCGGCTGTTGCCGTTTTACGAGGACTGGCAGTCGCCGACGCCTGTTCGGTGGCCGATGGGCTGGTGCTTTGGTCCGCGGAGCTCGGCGACGGAGAAGCCGACGAATACCCGGGGCCGGTGGCTTGGCGGGGTGCGCTGCTCGCGAGGTTGATCCCGAAGAAGAGAGCAAAGGCGACCAGCAAGCCAGCAAGGGTGACCAGCGGACTGCGGTGCGTCATTCAGGGCTCCTCACTTCGGCGGCACAGCGTCAGAACAGCACACCAGCGTGTCCGTGGATACTCCATTATTGCGGTTCGCGGTCAGCGACCTTCGGGCCTTGGTAGCAGCGTGTTCCTAACCGTGCGGCAGCCGCAGGCGCGAATCCTGAACGACCTTGATCAAGTCGCCGCGTGTGATACCCAGAGCGCGACCTCTCGTGCTATTCCGTGCCACGACCGTCACCACCTCGGTGCCATTCGGTGCGAATTGCACCTCCAGCCCCTCGGCGGCGTAGGTCGTCTCGGTGAGCGAGAAACGATTGCCATCCAAAAAGCGCTGAGAGATGCACCGCTGGCCCGTCAAATCGCCGCATCGGATGGCGAGTCTGCGGTCACTGGCGACTTGGACGTAGACCAGCGTCGCGCCCGGCCCGCGTGAGAACAGGTCGAACCCGAGAGCACCGCCGCGGCCGTCCCAGAAGCTGGGTGTCTCATAGATGGGCTCGCTGCCGTGTCCGACCCCGTCGAAGTAGCTTTTCTCGGGGTCCAGGTATGACGTCACGACGTCGGCCATTTGTGCACGCCACGTGCCCAGCACGTCGACCTGGCAGCCGTTGTCAGACATCGGGCACGGCGGCATCGGTCGTGGTTGGACCGGGATGGGTGTCGGCGGCGGAGCGGTGCTCACGTTCAGTGGCTCTCGTGGCGCCCAGATCACCACACCCACGAGAACCAGAACGGCAGCAATCGCCACTGCCAGTCTGCGGAACATGCGCTGCCGGATGAGTTGCTTGCCGTGGGCGATATCGACGTCGGCAGAGAAACCCTCCCGAAGGTCGTACGGGATGACTTCAGCCAGCTGCGCTGCCAGCACGTCATCGCGTGCTCGATCCCCGTCGGCGGCGACCAGCTTGTGCCGTGCGGATCTCGCGAGCTGCTGTACTTCACCAAGAGTCCTGTCGACCAGCGGCGGGATGCGCGGCAGCGGCACCTGAGCGGAGTGTTGCAGGATCAGCACCCGACGCTCGTCACGGTCGAGCGCCGCCAGGTCGGCCACGATGCCCATCGGTGACGCGGTCCCGGGCGTTGCTGCATCCACCAGCTCCACTCGAATCGGACGGTCCCAAGGAACATCGACCTGGCTCGGATGGGCATCGAGCACCCGGCGAAGGGTGATGTCCAGCGGATCGTCCTCGACCGGCCAATCGTCATAAAGTCTGGCCATTGTCACGTCGACGATGGTTCGTGCTAGGCCGAGGTTGCCGTACATCAGAAAGGCGATGCCCTGCAGCATCGGACGCCGCGCCGCGACGAACGTCGCGAAGTTGACCTCATCGGTACGCGTGGGCATCGGTGCTCCTCCTCGTGAGGATAGTTCGTTGCCGATGGCGTTGTTGGTTGCGAACCACACGCGGCTTGTTGCGCCACACTGCCAGGAATGATCTTGACCAGGAGGCAGTATGGGAGCGTGAAGGAGTTCGACCGATACGTGGCGATCGGTGATTCGAGCACAGAAGGGCTCGAGGACCCCGACGGCCAGGGCAGCTACCGCGGCTGGGCGGATCGGCTCGCCGAACACATTGCTGACGCCCAAGAGTCACCGCTGGAGTACGCCAACCTGGCCATTCGAGGTATGCGGTTGCATGAGATCCGGACGACGCAGTTCGACGCCGCTCTTGCGCTCGAGCCGGATCTGATGACCATCTTCGGCGGCGTCAACGACGCGCTCTCCGTCCGCTGCGACTTCGCCGCAATGCGGTTGGATCTGGTCGCGATGTTCAGCGAGGCGCGGGAACGCGGCATCACGGTGCTGACCTTCACCATGGTCGATCCCACCAAGATCAACCCGTTGGGCCGACAGTTCCGCGGCCGAGTCTTTGTCTTGAACGACATGATTCGCGAAATCGCCGCTTGCTTCGGCGTGCTGGTCATGGACTTCCAGTCCTATCCGATCGCGGCGGACCGGCGCCTGTGGTTCGAGGACCGGTTGCACGGGAACGCGCTGGGCCACCAGCTGATGGCCGCGGCTCTGGCCTGGCGGCTCGGGCTCGACGGTTTCGACGAGTCGTGGGCGGATGCGCTTCCGTCCGAGCCGACGCGACCGCGGGGCGCACGAGAACAGATCACCGGTGATATCGATTGGGCGGTTCGTTATTTCGCACCCTGGGTGGGCAAGGGTCTGCGACGTGTCCCGCACGGTTTCGGCGTCGAACAGAAACGGCCCCTGCCGACGGTAATGCCTAAGCGGGAGTCGTCCAGGACTGAATAGTCGGCTCATGCCAAGCGGACACTCCGATCTAGTGAGCCGCTACCGAATCTCGCAGGCGCGCGCGAATCTTTGGTAGCGGCTGCCAGGTTCGGTAGCGGCTGCGATTTTGGTTTGCATCGGGATTGCCGCAAGCGAGGCGCCAAACTATCGGCGCCCGAATCGAGTCGGGTGAGGCTCAGTGGGGCTGTAGCGACCGGCGTGTCACCAGCTCTGACTTGGCGTACTGGCCGATCTGATGAGTGGCGACGGCGTCCACCATGGCCCCA
>OBLS010001140.1_pt1 | contig 10617 bp, 15 predicted proteins | sample 1519901 | NCBI WGS metagenome assembly OBLS01 (sample SAMEA3113585, study PRJEB22503) | soil metagenome
CCCGTGGGATCTTCTCGGCGAAGGCTTCGTCGGTCTTCCTCTACGACGAGGAGACGGACGAGCTTGTCTTCGAGGCCGTGGCCGGGGAGGGTGCCGACACCCTCATCGGTCAACGGATCCCATCGAGCACCGGCATCGCCGGCTGGGTGCTCGTGACCCGGCAGCCGATCGTCCTCGAGGACGTCACGCAGGACCCTCGGTGGGGCGGTGGTGAGATCGCCGAGCAGACGGGCTACGTCCCGAAGGGGTTGATGGCAGTCCCCCTCCTCCACGAGGAGGATCCGGTCGGCGTGCTCAACGTGCTCGATCGACCGCAGGAGGCTCGCTTCTCCCTTGAGGAGATGGAGCTGCTCGGTCTGTTCGCGAACCAGGCGGCGATCTCGCTCGACCTGCTCAGGAAAGCGCGTCGGGCGCGGGCCGTGCTCGAGGGCAGCGGATCAGATCTCGAGGCGCTCGCCCGGCTGGCCGGCAGCCTCGATCAGCTCGAAGGCAAAGAGCGGGAAGCGGGGATCGCGCTGCTGCGCTCGCTGGAGAGTCTGCTGAAACGCTGAAGCCGGGGCGTACGCCCCGGCTTCAAGGCTAGATCGCGACCGGGCTACTCGGTGTACTCGACGCTCTCGTGCGCGTGGCCCTCGACGTCCGGTGGCTCGTCGTGCGCCTCGACGGTCTCAACGCTCTCGACCGAATGGCCCTCGACGTCCGGCGGCTCTTCCTTCGCCTCGACGGTCTCGGCGTAGTCGGCCGCGTGCGCCTCGACGTCGTCGCCCTCGTCGCGCTGCTCGTTGTACGCAGCGCTCTCGTTGTACGCGCGGTCTTCCGGCATCCCTCTTGCTCCTTTCGTGCGTCGGCTACTTCTGACTCACTAGACGGCCCTTCGGGGTCAAATCTTCCCACACGCGTGGAAAAACACAATCGGCCGTGGGATGCTCCCTTCGTGAGGGGAGCGCTGCGGGAACGATTCGGCGACGCAGCGCGCTCGTTCGGCCGCGTTTTCCGCAACCCAAACATCCGCCGAATCGAGGGGGCGTGGGCCGCCTCGATCATCGCTCACTGGGCGTATGGGATCGCCCTCGCCGTCTTCGCGTATCGGGAAGGCGGCGCCGCGGCGGTCGGGCTCGTTGGCCTCGTCCGCTTTCTCCCCTCTGCGGTCGCGTCGCCGTTCGCGGCGATGCTGGGCGATCGTTACCGGCGCGAGCGCGTCATCGTCACCGCCGAGCTCACTCGCGCGATGCTTCTCTCGCTGACCGTCGTGGTCGTGGCCACGGATGCGCCCGTGGCGCTCGTCTTCGTGCTCGCCGGGCTCGTCGCCGTCGCCTACTCCGCAGTGCGCCCCGCCCAGGCTGCACTCCTGCCGTCACTGGCGCGGAATCCCCGCGAGCTGACCGCCGCGAACGTCACCTCGAGCACGATCGAGAGCCTGGGGATCTTCGGAGGTCCCGCGATCGGCGGCGTGCTCCTCGCCGCGACCAGCCCGGACGTGGTGTTCGCGGCGGCAGCGGCCTCGTTCCTGCTCGCCGCCTTTCTCGTGAGCCGCGTGCGCGTCGACGTGCCGCCGGAGCGCGCCGAACGGCGGGGTGGCGCCGTCCAGGAATTTGCCGCCGGCTTCGTCACGCTGGCGCGCGAGCCGGCTCTGCGCGTGCTCGTCGTGCTGCTGGCGTCGCAGACGCTCGTGGCCGGAGCGCTGAACGTCCTGATCGTCGTGTCCGCCCTGCAGCTGCTCGACCTCGGCGAGCAGGGCGTCGGCTTCCTGAACTCGGCGATCGGGATCGGCGGCCTCGTCGGGGCGCTCGTCTCGGCGGCGCTGATCGGGCGGCGGCTGACGACGAACTTTCTCATTGGCATCCTGCTCTGGGGCGTTCCGATCGCGCTGATCGGGGCGATCCCCGAGCCTGTCCCCGCGCTGCTGTTCCTGGCCGTGGTCGGACTCGGGAACACGCTCGTCGACGTCTCCGCCTACACCCTTCTGCAGCGCGCTGTCCCGGACGAGGTGCTCGCGCGTGTCTTCGGCGCGGTACAGGGGCTGTGGGTCGGGACGATCGGGGTCGGCGCGATCGTCGCCCCGCTCCTGATCGCGGCGCTCGACATTCGCGGTGCGCTGATCGCGACGGGCGCAGTGCTCCCGATCCTCACGACCGTGCTCCGACGCCGCTTGTCCGAGCTCGACAAGGTTCCGGTTCCGGTGAGCGAGCTCGCGCTGCTTCGCTCGATCGAGATCTTCGCGCCGCTGCCGCCGCCGACGCTCGAGAGCCTCGCCCGCGCGCTGATCCCGGTACGGGTCGAGGCGGGCCGCGAGGTCGTCCGGCAGGGGGAGCCCGGCGATCGGTTCTACATCGTCGCGAGCGGCGAGCTGGAGATCCTCGTGGACGGCCGGTTCGCCCGCGTCACCGGTCCCGGCAGCTACTTCGGCGAGATCGCGCTGCTTCGCGACGTCATGCGGACGGCAACCGTGCGGGCCAAGACCGACGTCGAGCTCCAGGCGCTCGAGCGCGACGACTTCATCGCGGCGGTCACCGGCCACGCGGCGAGCGCCGAGGCCGCGGACTCCGTCGTCGCGGCCCGGCTCAGCTCGCTCCGTCCGGGCCTGGCTTCCGTCTGAGTCGATCTCACCGCGGCGCGTTCGTCGTCATAGGTAAGGCTGGATACCGAACGCCGAGAGGAGCGACGATGAAATTCCTGCTGCTGGTTTGCTGGGATGCGGAGAAGATGGATGCCCAGACCGAGCCCGACCCGAACGACACCCCGGACGAGGAAAGCTTCCCCTGGTTGGACGATCTCCAGGCGCGGGGCATCTGGGTCACCGGCGACCAGCTGGCTCCGCCGCGCCGAGCCCGCTCCGTCCGCGTCCGCGACGGGAAGCCGCTCGTCACCGATGGTCCGTTCGCCGAGACCAAGGAGGCGGTCGGCGGGTTCGACATCGTCGAATGCGGCAGCCTGGAGGAGGCCGTCGAGATCGCGTCCGAGCACCCCATCGCGCAGATGGGGACGATCGAGGTCCGGCCGCTCTGGGGGAACTGACGCAAAGTGCCGCCTCGACGTCGCGGACTTCGAGCGCCGCTGTAAACCGGCCGGCGATCGTGCTAGAGAGGGTTATGCGTAGGTTTGCCTGGGCTTTGGCGGCGGCGCAGTGAACGACCTGGCCGGCGCGGGCGGCGCCGATCGAATCGCCGGCGGCCCGGCCGCCGACCGGCTCGACGGCGGCTCTGGGCGCGATCGCGTGGACGGCGGGATCGGGCGCGACCAGCGCCTGAGCGCCGAGCGGCGCCGGCGTTGTCCGTGATCGTCTCCTTGCACGTCGCAACGGGGGCAGTGGGCGGCATGGCCGCCGGTTCGCCGCTTCGTGCAGCGCTGCTCGGGCCCGTCCTGCATTTTCTCGGCGACCGCGTTCCGCATCAGGACCTCGCGTCACATCGCTTCGAGCTGACGACGGGAGTCCTGGGCGCCCTTGCTCTGGCCCTCGCGCGCGGGCCGCTGGATCCGGCAACCGTGGGCGCTGTCGCCTCGGCAATACCGGATCTCGAGCACGTCGTCCGGCTGCCCCGTCCCGGCGGCCGCAAGCTCTTTCCGAGCCACCGTATTCCCGGCTGGCATCGCCCGGGCGGCATCTCCGCGAGTGCCCAGCTGTTGATCGCAGGCATGCTCCTCGGCGCCGTGCTGGGCCAAGGCTTGCGCGGTCAGCCGGGCGCCTGACCCAAAACCGATCGGCTCGCTACCGCCGTATTGTGAGGTTCCACGAGCGAGGGAGGACGAATGACCGTCAGAACGGCCAGCGCACTCGCACTCGCCGCTCTCGTGTTCGCCTTCGCTGCAATCGGCTGCGGCGGGGACGACTCGGCCTCGAGCGACGAAACGACGACGGAGGTTACGACGACGACCGAGGGGACGACGACCGACGGCGGGTCGCCGTCGGCCACGCTCAAGGGCGAGACCGGGCCCGGTTTCGAGATCGAGGTCTCTCAAGGCGGCGAGGACGCCGAGAGCCTCCAAGCCGGCACGTACACCCTCGAGGTCGAAGACAAGTCGGACATGCACAACTTCCACTTGCTGGGTCCGGGCGTCGACGAAGAAGTCACCGACGTGCCGTTCGTCGGTCAGAAGACGGTCACGGTGACGCTGGAGGCCGGCACCTACACGTACCAATGCGATCCGCACGAGGCGCAAGGCATGAAGGGCACCTTCACCGTCACGTAGGAGCGGGCGATGGGCCGGGCAGGATTCGAACGTGCGACCTTGGATTAAAGTCCGACTCGACTAGCTGCAGCGAAGCGCGGTAAACGGAAAACCCCTGCAAACGAGCATGTAGAGGGAAGCGGCGCGTCCCCGACGCGCCGCTTCCCTCTATTCGCCGCAGCTAGGCCGCGGCGCGAACGCGCGCCTGCTCGACTTGCTCCTCCGGGGTCGCCTCAAGGTCCTGGAGGACCTTGCCGAGGAGGAAAAACGTCGGGGGCCACAGGCCCACAAAGATGGCGAGCCGCTCGGCCCGGGCCTTAGCGTCCGTGTTGGAAACCGCCGCTGATCTTCCCCAGAGCGAGAGGCTGCCCGCAATCGAGGCAGCGCCCAAGCTGTGCAGGAGCGTGCTCGTCAGCCCCAGCCGCTTCAGTAATAGCGCAATCTTCATGCTCTCTCCTTCTAGTTCGCTCTCAATACCGGGTCGGCGTGCGCCGCCGCAGCGCGCGCTCCGACCGGTCTTCGACTACTCGCGTTTCACGTGGTGCCGGCGCGTGCTCGTGCCGTCTTGACAGCCATTGGACCCCTCCTCGGGGCGATCCGTTCGCAGCCTCCGCTAGCCGCTATGCCTCGGCGCAGGCTGCTTGACGACGTTCTCCTGCAAACTGTCGGTCAGCTGCTGACCCTGCTGACTCGTCGACTCTGAAGCCGCACTCGCGGCGTCCTGTGCGACCTGCCGGCCGCGCTGGACGGCCTCGGCTCCGGTCTCCTTGACCGTCTCCTTCACCTGGTCGGCCATCTCGCCGATCCGCTCGTCCTCCACGCGGGTCGACGGGATAACTAGGCCGACAAGAAGGCCGAAGGCGCCCCCGGCGACGACGAGGCCGACCGGGCTCTGCCGCGAGACTCCGACCTTCGCCGCTCCGTCCACGACCTGTTGGCCGTCGGGAACGATGCCGCTCACGCGGGAGACGAGCGAGTCGATGGCCCCCACGACAGCATCCTTTTTCTGCGAGACGGAGCCCGCGACTCGCCCCTTGACATTGGCTTTGTGGCTCAGCGCGCCGAGCGTGGCGCCCATCTCCGACCGCGTCTGCTCGACGTTTACCCGTATGGCCTCCGCCGGGCGAGCGTCTGTGAGCTCGGCTCGCGTGTCGTCTAGCTGCTGCCTGATCCGATTTGGGTCTTCGCCCACTGGACGTCCTCCTTAACTGAGTCGATGGTCTGTTCGGGAATAAGCGGCCCGGCATCCTCCACCCGGCGCTTGCCGAGGTAGAAAACGGTGACCGCAACGAGGGCGTAGGCACCGGCGACGAGCAAAGCCGCCAGCCAGTTGGGCATCACGCCGTCGAGCATGAGGATCAACGACGCGGTGAACGCCCCGCCGGCGAGCAGCGCCGTTCCTCCGGCGAGACCCATTAGCCCGGCGCCCGCGCCCACCTTTTTCCCCTTGTCGCTGAGCTCGGCCTTGGCGAGCCGGACTTCCTGCTGGGCAAGCGTGGCAACTCCCTCGCCGACCCGGCCGGCCTCGGTGCGCGCGAGCTCCAGCTCCTGCCGAACGAGCGTCTTCATCTCATCCACCAGCTGGCGGACGAGGTCCGTCGTCGGCTGGTGACTGAGCGACTCCTCTCCCCGCCTATAGCGTTGATTGGCCATCGGAATCCTCACCGGTGGTCTGCCTTGCGGCCGGAATTGCCTGCCGGTGGCCGTTCGTGCCCGAAGCCTTGATGAAACGGGCGACGAAGAAGCCGACCGTCGCACCGCCGAGGACTGCTACCCACGGGCGCTGCCGGACGAACCGCTCGGCGTCGCTGAGAAGGCGGTCGCCATCCGCCTCGCTGAGATACCGTCCCAGGCGCTCGAGTGGCTCGGCCGCCTGCGTGGCGTAGCCGGCCGTCGCATCCCGCCCTTCCTGCCGCAACTCTTCGCCGACTCGGCGCATCGCTCCCGCGGTCGCGCTCACCTGCTCGCCGGCCTGCGTCGATCGGGAGTCGAGCTGCTTACGAACCCCGTCAGCCGCCTGGCTCCGGACCTCCTGCGCCTTCCCGCCGACCTCCTGCTGAACCTGGCCGGCGACCTGCCGCACCGTCTCTTTCGCCTGCTCGGTCGACGCCGATTGCTCAGCGTCGCCGCCTGCAGAAGCCTGTCGCTCCCGCGTCACCTCGCTCATGAGACCCCCTCCTCGATTAATCGATGGAAGTCCCTCGTACCCAAAGCGTCTCCGGTGAAACGAGTGTGTGCAGACCCACACGTACATCGCTAAACGGTCGAGGGGATCGGTTGGCCGTCGGCTCGGATCGGCTCAGCTGGAGAATGGGCAACCTTTTGTGGAGCGGTGGAGCTTTGGCGCCGAACGGCTTTGAGCCGACGATCTGGGACCGCGAACGCAAGCGAGACGTCTACGTGCTGGTAAGCGGCGCTCGCACGTTTAACGAAGATCTCGCCGAAGAGACGGACTAGCGCGTCACCTCTGCGGTCTTCGGTCTCGCCGACTCCCTCCGACCTCCAAAACCGGTGGACTACGAGAGCGCGGACTTGTACAAGCACGCCGCCAGATCACGGGGTGAAGCGCGGATACAGTGCTCGCACCTCGTCCACGTAGACGGCGAGCCGGTCGGCGAGTTCGGCGTCGTGGATCTCGAGCATGTCCTCGGCGTTCTGCTCGCCGGAGCGCGAGAGGTTGAAGCTGCCGGTGAACACGACATCGTCAGCGATCGTGACCTTTGCGTGCATGAAGTCGTGCGGCGTCTCCTCCGGCTCCCACGGCGTCGACGGCTTCCCAGAGAACGGCGCTGCGAGCGCCTGCTGTAGCAGGGGCAGCTTCCACGAGACATTGCCGTTTTCGCCCCACTGGTAAATGACGCCGCGCATCTGTGGCGCGTCGACGCACCCCGCAATGTCGAGCAGTCCCTCGGAGGCGAGCTGGGCGAGCGTCGCCAGCACGGGCGCCGCGGTGAGGACCGGCGAGCAGATCCGCACGCGGCGGCGCGCCAGCGCGATGTGCTTGGCGATCCGCGCCGACAGTGCCTCGCCGTAACCGGGGGTGAACCACGCGCGGACGCTTGTGCCGTTCACCGAGATTGGCGTCGGCTCGACGGAGCCGCTGCGTTCAACATCGCCTGTCGTCCAAAGCTGCTCGAAGTCGGACGTGTAACGCGAGGCGATTTCGGGCGAGGCGACTGTGGCGACGACGTTCTCTTGGAGCGAGAACGATTCGTCGGTCCAGTTCATCGATCCCGTCCAAACTGTCTCACCGTCGCGGATCGCGTACTTGTGGTGCATCAGGTCCGGCACCCCGCCGATCGGCCGGGCCGGCACGGCGAGCGACGTGATCAGCTCGGCGTCCGGCTCTGGGGGCGGCGGGACCGGGATGGGGTTGCGGTGGTCAACGTTGTAGATGAACCGGACCGCGACGCCGCGCGCGGCCGCGTCGCGGATTGCGCTGCCGACAATCGAGGCCGTTTGGGGCTTTAGGTGGAAGTCGTAGTGCGCGAGGTCGAGTGAACGCTGCGCGCGGCTGACGAAATCTGCGATCCAGCCTGCGACGTCCTCTTCTTGTTGGCCGCCGTCGTGAAGGGTTCGGACCTCGATCGCATTCCTGGACATGACCCTGGGACACCCTAAAAGGCGCCGACCCTGCTCCTAGATGAGACGGACGCGATCTTCCGAGTGGAGAACCGCCTACCCTGAGCGGACAGGCCCACTCCCGCAGACCTCAAAATCGGCCGTCTTGTCGCACTGCCGGTACGACCCACGGTACGCGCACCCGCGCGATTCCCTACTCGCCTAGGAGAAAATCCTCGCAGAAGATGGGCCGGGCAGGATTCGAACCTGCGACCTTGGGATTAAAAGTCCCCTGCTCTGCCAACTGAGCTACCGGCCCGCAAAGCCAATGTAGCGCTAGAGGATCCGCGCCCCGAGGGCGCTGGCGGCGAGCTCGACTGCCAGCCGTGCTGTCGCATTCTCGTGGTCGAGGATGGGGTTCACCTCGACCAGCTCCAGGGAAGCGAGCAAGCCGCTCTCGGCGACGAGCTCCATCATCAGGTGCGCTTCTCGGTACGAGAGCCCACCGCGGACCGGCGACCCGACGCCCGGGGCAACAACCGGGTCGACCAGGTCGAGGTCGACGGAGATATGCACGAACGGAGCCCCGGAGACGCGCTCGAGCGCCTCGCGCAGGACCGGCTCGACGCCGCGGCGGTCGATGTCGGAGATCGTGTAGACGGCCAGCCCTGCTTCTTTGACGACGGTGCGTTCGCCGGGATCGAGGCTGCGGACTCCGATCAGCGCGACATGCTCGGGCTCGACGGCCGGCAGGGGCCAATGGTCGCTTTCGAAGCCCGCACCGGCACGTCCGAGGACGGCTGCGAGCGGCATCCCGTGGACGTTCCCGCTCGGCGTCGTCGCCGGGGTGTTCAGGTCGCCGTGTGCGTCGAACCAGAGCACGCCGCCGGGCCCGTGCAGGGACGCGAGGGCGCCAATCGCCCCTAGGGCGACCGAGTGGTCGCCGCCGAGCACGAGCGGTGTCAAGCCGCTCTCGGCGGCTGAGCGCACCTGCTCCGCGATTCGCTCGCATGTCTCGCGGATCTGAAAGAGGAAGCGGGCCTCGTGGTTGCCGGGGTCGGTCGTCTCGCGGATCTGCGTGTGAACGTTGCCCCAGTCCTGCGACGGGATGTCCAGTGACGCCAAGCGCTCGCCCAGTCCGGCGTACCGGATCGCCGACGGACCCATGTCCACTCCGCGGCGTCCCGCGCCGAGGTCGAGCTCGGCGCCGATGATCGCTACGCGCCTCCCGTCGGTCACCCGGCTATCCTGCCCCAAGGCACGACCGCCCCCATCGACTAGCGGTCCAGGTCACAGCCCTTTCAAGGCTGTAGCGCGGGTTCGAATCCCGCTGGGGGCACCTGGGCGGTTAGCTCAGTTGGGAGAGCACCTGCCTTACAAGCAGGGGGTCACTGGTTCGAGCCCAGTACCGCCCACCTCACGGAAGCCCCGCTAAGGCGGGGTTTTCTCGTTCAGCGTCGCCCGGCTGCTCACCGGTGCACGTACACGAAGAGCGAGGTCCCGAACGCTTGACAGCGGGCACGATCGTCGGGAAGATCGGGTGATGCTCTGGGGTAAGCAGAGCGGCTTTTCGTGCGGGATACTGCGCCGGCCCTCGAGGTTGGTGCTTACCCCACCGCCTCGAGGGTTCCGTGCATGGGAGGTGGTCGCCGTGCCGGCGACCCTGCGGAATGACCTATACGAGCGCCTCGTCGACCGATTGCGCCACGCGGAGCAGTACGCCGAGGCGGCCAGGCTAATGGTCGAGGAGGCCCTTGCCTTGCTGGAGGAGGCGAAGGAGGGCGAGCACGATGGCTAGCGCGTCGATCCGTTGTCGCCAGACGAAGAGCGGGCCGCGCTTCCAGGTGCGCTGCCGGCTGGGCGGCCGCGCCTACCCGGTCCAGCACGGTGGCTCGTTCCCGACGCTGAAGGAAGCCCGGACGCGGCGCGACTTCATCGCCGGCGAACTCGCCGCGGGCGAAACCCTGCCGAGACGCTGCGGGCGATCGGGGAGCGTCCGCCGGTGCGGACGTTCCGCCAGTGGGCCGAGGCGTATCGGACGGGCCGCGTCGACATCGGCGCCGAGACACGCAAGAACATGCGCGCTCACCTGCTACGCCTGAACGCGAGCTTCGGCGAGCACGACCCGGCGGCGATCGCCCCAAGCGATGTCCAGGAGTGGATCGGGCCAACGCCGAGGTGGCCGTGCCTGAGTGGCTCATGGTCGAAATCGCCGAGATCTGCCCGCGCGCGAGGACCGGACGCCCGAGCGGCGTGTCTTCTCCGGCTTCACGGCCGACGTCGCGAAGAACGTGATGGCACGCGCCTGCAAGGCGGCGGGGGATCGTTCACCGGCACCCGCATGATCTGCGACACCGCTACGCCTCGGTCAGATTGGCCGCGGCGTGCCGGTGACACAGGTGGCGGCGCAGCTCGGGCACTCGCGTAAGGGCCTCACGTTGGACACTTACAGCCACGTATTAGTCGATGAGGAGACGACATGAGCGGAACACTTCGCACGATTGCAGTCGCGGTCGCGGTCGCACTCGTGACGGCAGGGGGAGCGACAGCGGCGTTCGTCGTCACAAGCAAGAACATCAAGAACGGCACGATCCAACTGGTTGACATCAGCGCGAAGGCGAAGAAGGCGCTGCGCGGACAGCGTGGGCCGCGAGGGCCGCAAGGTATCCAGGAGATCACCGAGGTTCAGGTGCCCGCGACCATGGTCCGCCGGGACACATTGCCGGAGCGCTGGCGACTTGTCCTGATGGATAGCAGCCAGTCGCGGGCGGCTTTGAGACCGCCCTACTTGAGATGACGATCAGGGTAAGCCGCCTACGTCTACTGCTCGCCGAACGTGACGCTCCTTCCCTGAGAGCGCCGTAGTGGTGTGGTCCCGGTGTGGCCTGG
>OBLS010001142.1_pt1 | contig 10615 bp, 11 predicted proteins | sample 1519901 | NCBI WGS metagenome assembly OBLS01 (sample SAMEA3113585, study PRJEB22503) | soil metagenome
TTTGCCGGGCTCTCGTACTACGGCATCCTGCGCGCGGCCTATCCGGGCCAGGTCGAGTTCTGGCCGATCGTGACCGCCTATGCGGCCGGCGTGGCGATGAACAACTTCCTGCCCGCGAACATCGGCACGTTCGTGACGCTGATCATGTTCGTGGCCATCATCCCGGCCTGCACGTTCGCCGGGGCGATCGCCGCCTACCTCGTCCAGAAGATCTTCTTCACGATCGCCGGCACCTTCGTCTACCTCTACCTCTTCCTGTCCGTGCCCGGCTCGTTCAACGAGAACCTCGGGAACATCTCCGAGAACCCTGTGACCACGATCCTCATCGTTGTGGGCGGGGCGTTTCTGATCGTGCTCCTCGGTCGCATCTTCTGGAAGCAGGTGAAGAAGCTCTGGGCCCAGGCGAAGCAGGGCGGCGTGATCCTCTCTCGCCCGAAGGAATACCTGACCCGCGCATTTCTGCCGTCGTTCCTCTCGTGGCTCTGCAAGCTCGCGGTGGTCGGGATCTTCCTGGCGGCCTTTGCGATCCCCGTGACGTTCGAGTCGATCATGTGGGTGGTGGGATCGGGCTCGCTCGCGAACGTCGCCTCGTTCACACCGGGGGCGGTCGGCATCACCCAGGCCACGAATGCGCTCGCGCTCGACACCTGCTGCGACGTTGCCAGGGGAACCGCGGTCGACTACTCCACCGCGCAGCAGCTGATCACCACCGCCTGGAACATCGTCCTCGCGATCGTGCTCGTCGTCTCGGTCTTCGGCTGGACGGGAGGGAAGCTGCTCGTCTCCGAGTCCTACACCGATGCGAAGGTCAAGGTCGCCGAGCAGAAGGCCCAGCGCGCAGAAAAAAGGGCGGAGAAGCGGGCGGAGCGCAAGGAGTCGGGGCCGGGCCTTCTCCGCGGCCGACGCGACAGCGAGGCCGGCGAGCACCCCGCTCCACCAGCGACCTCAGAAGGGGAAGGTGATGTCTAGCGGGCCCGAGCTGAGCTATGGCGCCTCCACAGCCTGGAAGCCCGAGCGCCCGCGCCTACGGTTATTCCCTCTCCTCCTCTCGTGGCTCGCCACTGGCGTCGCCCTGATGGTCGCCGCCGGGGTCCTCCCGGGTGTCCACATCGACAGCTTCTGGGGCGCGCTGCTCGTCGCAGCGATCGTCGCGGCGCTGAACGCGATCATCCCACCGCTGCTCGCCGCGCTCCGGCTGCCGCTCACACTGGTTCTCGGTTTCCTGCTCGTACTGATCGCGGACGCCGCGATCCTTCTCATCGCGGACGCCGTGACCGACGGCGTGCTCAGGGTCGACAACTTCGGCTGGGCTCTTCTTGCCTCGCTGGTCGTCGCAGCCGTCAGCGTCGTGATCGCGGTGCTCATCGGCGCGGACGACACGTCCTCGATCCGAATTGCGCAACGGATCGCGCGCCGTCAGGGCGTCATCGCGAGCACCGACGTCCCCGGGATCGTGTTTCTCGAGATCGACGGGCTCGCATTGCCTGTGCTCAGTCGCGCGATGCGCGACGGCAACGCACCGAACATGGCCCGCTGGCTGGCCGACGGCACGCACCGCCTGGCGGAGTGGGAGACCGATCTGTCGTCGCAGACCGGTGCCAGCCAGGCGGGGATCCTGCTCGGATCGAACGAGGACATCTCGGCCTTCCGCTGGGTGGAGAAGGAGACCGCGACGCTGATGACCTGCTCGGCACCGCAGGACTGCGCCGAGATCGAGCGTCGACATGCGACGGGCATCGGCTTGCTGGTGGACGGCGGCGCAAGCCGTGGAAACCTCCTCTCCGGCGAGGCAGAGGACGTGATCCTCACCGTCAGCCGGATGGAGGCCGAGAAGAGGTCCAATCCCGGCTATCGCGGCTTTCTCGCCAACGGCGACAACGTGACGCGCACACTCGTCCTCTTCATCTGGGAGGTCATCCTCGAGTGGACGTCGGCTCTGCGTGCGATCCGCCGGGACGTGCGTCCGCGCGGTCACCGAGGCGGCATCTACCCGTTGATGCGGGGAGCGCTCTGCGTCTTCGTGCGCGACCTGATCGTCTCGGGCGTCCTCACCGACATGATGCGCGGGCGGCCCGCCGTCTACGCGACGTTCTCGAGTTACGACGAGGTGGCGCACCACTCGGGCCTCGAGCGCGCGGACACACTCGAAGCGCTGCGCAAGCTCGACGACCACTTCGGACAGGTCGAACGAGCCAGGCGCTACGCGCCCAGACCGTACGAGATCGTCGTCCTCTCCGACCACGGGCAGACGCAGGGTGCGACCTTCAAGCAGCGCAACGGGTACGGCCTCGACGAGCTGGTCGAGCGCTCGCTCGCGCGCGGCGCCGTGGAAGGGATCGCCGGCGGCGACGAGCAGAACTCCATGGTCGGCCACGCATTCACCGAAGCGACCGGCACGAGAAAGAAGCGGCCCAAGAACGACGTCTCCGATCGGGACGTCGTCGTGCTCGGCTCGGGCAATCTCGGCCTCGTCTATCTGATGGAGGAGCGCCGTCGCCTGACGCTGGAAGAGCTCGAGGAACGGCATCCACAGCTCGTGCCCGCGCTGCGGGAGCACCCGCATGTCGGCTGGCTGCTCGTGCGCTCGTCAGAGCACGGGGCGGTCGTCCTCGGCGCCCGCGGCGTCCGTTACCTCGACGACGACCGCGTCGAGGGGGACGATCCGCTCGCGCCATTCTCGCCACACGCGCCGCAGCACCTGCTCAGGACCGACGGCTTCGAGCACGTCGCCGACATCATGGTGGGCAGCTTCTACGACGCGGATCTCGACGAGGGCTGCGCCTTCGAGGAGCTGATCTCGTTCCACGGAGGCATCGGCGGGTTCCAGACGCGAGCGTTCATTCTCCACCCGTCGCACCTCGAGGTCCCGCCGGGGCCGATCCTCGGCGCCGCGAGCGTGCACGGCATCCTCGCGGGCTGGCGGCAACAGCTCCAGGGAGGCGGGATGCAGACTCCTGCCGAGCATCCGGTCGGCCAGCCGGGCTAGCAGGGCGTCCAGGGCTCGCCCAGGCGACCCTAATGCGCGTCTAGTCTTTGGTCGAAGGGGGTTTCGTGGCGTTTTCTGCTCGGTGGCGCGTCGCGAGCGTTGCGGTCGTAGCGCTGGCGGCATTGGCGATCGTTCCGCTCGCGGGCTCGGCGGTTGTCCGCGATCGTTGCGCGGCGTCAGGCAGCAGCCTGGCCGTGATCGACTGCGCGGATTGGCCCCGTGCCGCATCGCTCGATCCCAGGTACCGGACGGGAAAGCCGCGGCTCCGCCTGAGCTCTGCGGCGCAGATCCCGCGCTGTCGGGCTACGGAGCTCGTCTTCTACGCCGCCCGTGACTGGCTCCGCCTGGCGCCGAAGCTGGCCGAGCGCGCCTCGCCTTGCGCGGACTACTACATCTCGGTTCCACCGCTCGTCTCGGACAAGACGAATCCGCGGCCGAACCAGGCCTCTCGAATCCGCGCGCTCGGCCCGCGCTTCCACGCGATGGCGGAGATCCACTGGGCGACCTGGCAGCGCTGGGTGCGGGATACGGGCCGGACGTGGTTCGACGCCGGCGTCGAGGCACGGCGCCGTATGGCCGCGGCCGGCTACGACGTCGCGCGGGGAGACACCTGGGCTGTCAACGAGTTCCCGTCCAGCGTCCGGAGGGGCCTGGGAACCACGCGTGAGGATGCCCGCGCGTTCGTCAGCGGCCTCTACGAAGGGGACGGGCGTCCGGCGCAGGGCGCGGTCTTCGTCATCGGGGTCATGCATGGGACGAAGGACGCCTCTGTCTACAAGACGACCATGAAGTCGTGGCTCGGCGACGCGCCCTTCTGGCTGGACATGCAGCGGACAGTCCGCTTCTGGGCGCAGGAGGTCTACGGCGACGCGCGCCGCTGGGGCGTCCCGGGCACCGCGCCGGAAGCCCGACGCGAATACCTCAATGACTTCCTCCAGCACGCTGCGAAGCTCGGCGCCGTCGCACCCAACCCGTATGGCGCCGCTCGTGCCTTCCTCTCGTACGCCCACACGCCGATCGGGAACGCCGGCTGGCAGTGGCCGGCCGGCCTCGGCTGGACGATGGTCTCGGGCGACCAGATGCGGCACTTCGTGTCGTCGCAGAGCTATGCGCTTCGCAACTTCGCGTCGACGAGATCAGGGCCAGACCGCTTCGGATTCGCCTGGGCGCCAAACAACGAGACGGGCCTGGCGAACGCCGAGTTCGTCTCCCAGACCGGGCAGCTGCTGGACCGGCTCGGGATCGCCCTGCGGGACTCCGGCGGCGAGTGGAGGCCCGACCCGGGGATCCAGGCCTGTGCGGCACTCGGGCTCGACTGGTGCCGCGCCGACGTGGAAGGCGCGACCTTCACGCAAGCGTGGCGGATCTTCTCCGCCTGGAACGATCTCCGCGGTACCGGTCCAGGCGTCCACCGGCGTCTGGTCACCACCGTGCGATCACTCGTGCGGCGCAGTCGCCGCTAGGCCGCTCAGTAGCGCTCGCCCGTCATCCGGTCGATCTCGGCAGTTCGCGGCGCGCCCGGGTCACCGGCGCCGTTGACGAGGAAGTAGATGATCGTGCCGAGGATCGGGAGGATGAGGATGAGGAGGATCCACGCCGCCGTCTTGCCGGCCGTCCGCGAATGCCTCTTCCGGATGATGTCGACGATCGCGGCGATCCACAGGACCAGGATGAGCACGCCGAGAAGCCACCAGAACCACGCCATTTCTGCTCCTTCTGCTGGGGAAACCACGCATAGGCTACGGACCTGGACGGATGCGGTGCCTCATCCGCTTTGGATGACCGCTCAGCCGCAGGTTCGCTCCAGGCCCGCAACCGCTTCGCGCTCGAGTGCCGGCAGACCCTCGTGGCGGCCGAAGAGAGCGAGCGTGCCGCACAGGAACAGGGAGAGGACGCGCGCCCGCAGCATCTGGTGCTCGGTCACCTCGCCGTAGGCGTCTAGGAAGGTTCCCCGGCTCTCGGTCGCCAGCGACGACCAGAAGAGCGTCAGGTCGACCGCCGGGTCGTTGCGCGAGAGATCGATCCAGTCGATGACGGCGGTCGGCCGGCCGTCGTCTCCGACCAGGAGATGCCGGAGGTGGAGGTCACCGTGGCAGACGTTCACGGGCTTTGGAGGAGGGATGCGTTCCGCCTCGACCAGGAGCTCGTCGACCAGAGGCGGCGGCTGCCAGAGGTGCTCGTGCGCGAGCCTGTCCATCCGATCGCGAGTCCTCTCCACACGGAATGGCATGTCGGCGCGGCGGACCGGGTCGAGCGGGAGATCGGCATCGAGCTCGACCCCGTGCAGCGCGCGCAGGAACTCGGCGAGCGGAAGAGCGAGCATCGCGCGCGCGTGGTCGTGGAGATTGGCTTCCGCAAGCTCGCGGCCCGGGAGGTACGGGGCTCCGTAGAACGGCCACTCGAACTCATCTGACGGTTCGCCGACGAGCGTAGGGACCGGGATCGGCAGCGGAAGAAGCGACGCCAGCGTGGGGAGATGGGCGATCTCGTTCCGGAAGCCGGGAATGACCATCGCCTTCCGTGGAAACCGGAACGTCCACCGGTCGTCCACGAGGTAGACAGTGGTGTCCCAGCCCTCGCCAAGGAGCCGGAAGGACCGCGCCTCGACCTCGGTGAACTGCTCGCCGATCAGCCGCCGCGCGAGCGGCTCGTCGACGCGGATCTCCGGCGCCCACTCGTGCACCGGCCGATCCTAGGGGCCGGTCTCTGCTCCCTCGACGGCCGGGCCCTCGATCTCCAGCACCTCGGCGAGCCAATCGAGCTGGTCGCGCTGCGCTTTCGGGACCGCGAGGTCGTGCCCGGCGTCGTACCAGCCGACCTTCTTCGGCTCGCTCCCGGCCTTGATCAGCGTCTCGAGCGCGTCCTTCGGGACGACCGAGTCCTGCCGGCCCGCCTGGAAGAAGAGCTTCGATGGGCTCGCCTGCGAGATGTACTTCAGGCCGTCCGTGTCCTCGAGGAGCGGCCGGACTTCATCGCGCTGCTCGGGCTGGACGAGCGTCATGAACTCGTCGACGGAGTCCTCGCCGCCCGACATGAGCACGAATGCCTTGATCCGCGGCTCGACGCCGGCGAGGATCGCGCCGGTCCGCGCCCCCGCGCTGTAGCCGACGAAGCCGATCTTGTCGTCGTCGACCTGCGGCAGCGACTGGAGGAGGTCGACGGCGCGTCGCAATTCGACGACGCTCTGCACCGTCCGGTTCCGCTCCTTCCGGAGGCCCTCGACGCCCGGCCCCAGCTCGATCTCGCGGTTCGGCGAGTACGGGGACTCGACAGTCAGCGCCACCGCGCGCCGGCCCGCGAGCCAGCTGGCCGTGTACAGCATCTCCAGCCGGTCGCCGCCCTGCCCGTGGAGGTAGATGACCGCCGGGTACGGCCCCTCGCCGGGTGGGAGGAGCAGGAACGCCGGCACCCGCTCGGCGCCGCCGTCGAAGCTGATGTCGTGGATCTTGACCGGGTAGTCCGAGTTCGCGAGCCCCGCGTCCTGCTTCGCGATCGGCTCGTCCTCGTCGTACGCGTACACGGGATCGGACTGGTCCTTGCTTCCGCCGCCGCAGGCGGTGAGGATGAGCACGGCGAGGCAGGCAAGAGCTTGGCGCATCGAAGGCCTGTACCAGTGGACGCTCTGTGGGCGCTCTTGTTTGCGACCGCCGGTCTGATCGCGATCACGTACTCGCGGTTACCGCCCGAGGAGCTCTACAACGTCAGCGAAGAGGGAGTCACTGCCGGGCTCGGACGCGCCCTCGTCTTTCTCAACTATCCCGTATCGCTGATCGCGATCTCGATCGCGTGGCTCGCCGCTGGCCGGCTGGCGACTCGCCATGCGTACTGGGCCGCCGGCGTCGCCACGCTCCTCTGCGGCGTGACGGCGCTGCCGGGCGTCGTCGACCAGCACGATCTCGACGCGAAGGCGGTGAACCTCCTGCCGGCGGTCGGCGTGGCCATCGCGCTCGTCCTCAGCATCAGGGCGCCCTGGGAGCGAGTGGGGCGACTCCCGCTCGATCCCTTGCGGGTGGTGATCGGTGCCGTCGTTTGGCTGGTTGCGGTCGTGTGGGTCGCTGCGGTCGCGGGCGCCTTCTTCCCGGGAGACGTGTTGCTCGGGGAAGAGATCCGGCGCGGCGGCGACGGTCGCCTTGCGCCTGCCGTGCACCTCGGCGACCACGAAGGCCTGGACGCCGCGCTGCTGGTGACCGCCGCGCTGATTCTGACGCGGTACAGGCCCCCACTGGCCGTCGGATTCCTTCTCGGTCTGACCTTCGTCTACGGCCTCGCAGTCGAGTGGCGCGACTTCTGGTTCGAGCAGCTCGTGAAGCGGGGATGGACCGCGTGGACTCCGCCGAGCGTTCTCACTCCGCGCTTGAGCTTCGCGTGGCTCAGCTTGATCCTCCTCGCAGCCTTGGTCGCTCTCGCCGTCAGGCGGATCGAAGGGCCTCCGCGACCCGTCGCAGATCCTCCACGAGGAGGGCAGTCTCCTCTTCGCGGTTCTCCGACCGCAGAATCGACGACGGGTGCACGGTCGCCATGACGACCGGCGCGAGATCGGACTCGACCGGAACCCCGCGGTCGCGACTGACCCGGAACTGCCGGCCGAGGAGCGCCTGAGCGGCCGTCGCGCCGAGGCAGACGAGCACCTCGGGTCTGATGAGCGTCAGCTCGGCGTCGAGCCAGGGCCGGCACGCCGCGATCTCCACGGCGTTCGGTTTCTGGTGGATGCGGCGTTTCCCGCGCGGCTGCCACTTGAAGTGCTTGACGACGTTGGTGACGTATGCGAGCTCGCGGTCGATGCCCGCCTCCTCCAGTGCCGAATCGAGCAGCTTGCCGGCGGGGCCGACGAACGGCCGGCCCGCGAGGTCCTCCTGGTCGCCGGGCTGCTCGCCGACGAGCATCAGCTTGGCCTTGGCCCGCCCCTCGCCGAAGACGGTCTGCGTGCCGCTGCGCCAAAGGTCGCACGCCCGGCAACCCTTCGCCGCCTCCGCAACCTTGCGAAGGGTCGGCTTCGGCGGGATCAGGGCGGCGGCGGTGTCTCCGTCGCCCCCGAAGAGCGACTCCTGGCCCATGCAGAAGCACTACCCACGCGCGGGCGTCGGCGAACGCGCCGATCCCGCGGTTACCATCTGGCCCTGCGGCGCGGTGGCCGAGTGGTTAGGCAGAGGCCTGCAAAGCCTCGTACACCGGTTCGACTCCGGTCCGCGCCTCTCAGGCGCCTCCATGAAGAGAGCCGCGAGCCCCGCGGCGGGTGCGACTGTCCCCGTAATCGACATCCCGATCCTCCCTTGCCGCCAGGAGTCCGCGGGGCGCGGCTCTCTTCGCGTTGAAGACTGCATTTCTCCCCTAACGCGACGGTCACGCGACGCTCACAAGGCTCGTGATGTTCACGAGGTTGCGGCAAACAGCCTCGTTCCCGACAGCCGGCGTGTCGCTTTGCTCACACTCGTTTCCGCCGCCAGGTCGTGGGTAGGAGCCGACGACTACCAACGAGCCACGAAGGGGGTCTCATGACAGAGATGACGCAGGAGCACAAGGCTCCGGCGAACGCCGGCGGCGGGGAATCCGTACCCGGGCAGGCGAAGGAGAAGGTCCAGGAGACGGCCGGCCAGGCGCAGCAGCACGTCGGCGAGAAGGCGCAGGAAATGCGCGGCCAGGCTGCCGACGGGATCAAACAGCAGCTCGACTCCCGTTCAACGCAGGCGGGCGAGCAGGTGTCTGCCATCGCCGACGGGCTCCGCAGGGTCGGCGAGCAGCTGAAGGAGGACGGACAGGAGGCACCGGCCCGGTACGCACGGCAGGTGGCTCAGCCCGTCCAGCGCCTCGGCCGCTACCTGACCGACGCAGACGGAGAGCGGATCCTCCAGGATGCGGAGCAGTTCGCGCGCCGTCGTCCATGGGTGACCGCGGTCGGGGGAGTCGCGATCGGCTTTGTGGTCGCCAGGTTCATCAAGGCGTCGAGCACGGGTGGCGGTCAGCCGCAGATGCAGGCTCGCAACGGAGGCCAGGCCGCGCTGCCCGTGGGCGGCACACCCGGCAGCTCTCGATGAGTACGCCGGTCGGTAGCGACAATCGCCAGCACGAGCTTCGAGACCAGTCCACGACGGATCTGGTCAAGCAGCTCGCCGACGAGACCAAGACGCTCGTCAAGCAGGAGCTGGAGCTCGCGCGGTCAGAAGTCACCCGCGTGGGCGACGGCGTCGTCACTCTCGCGCGCCAGGAGCTGCAGCTGGCGAAGGCGGAGATGGGCGAGAAGGGGAAGCAGGCAGGCGCAGGGGCCGGGCTCATGGGTATCGCCGGCGCAATCGCCCTGCTCGCCGGAGGTGCGTTGACGGCGTTTCTCATCCTCGCTCTCGACGGCGTGATGCCGAACTGGCTCGCCGCGCTCGCAGTTTCCGTCGCGTACGGAGTCATCGCGGCCGTCGTGTTCTACGCGGGCAGGAACCGTGTACGCGAGGCCGGACCGCTCGTTCCCGAAAAAACAGTTGATTCCTTGAAGGAGGACGTCGAATGGGCCAAGACCCAGATCGGATCCAACAGCAACTAGAGGAGACCCGCGCGCAACTCTCGCAGGATCGCCCCGCAGCAGACGTGATGCAGTCGGAAATCGACGGCACCCGCTCGCAGATCGGCGACACGGTCGGCGCGCTAGGTCACAAGGCCGACGTGAAGGGCCGCATGGCCGAGTCGGTGTCGAACAAGAGGAACGCCGTCGTCGGCGCGGTCGGCTCGGGGAAGAACACGGTCGTCGGGAAGGTCGACGCCCTCGTCTCCACCGTCTCCGGCGTCGTGCCGGACGGCGAGCAGGTCGCTGCTGGCGCCGCCAAGGTCGGCGTCTCCAAGCACAACCCGGTCGGCATGCTCATCGGCGGAGCGGCCGTCGGCCTTCTCGCCGGGCTCATGATCCCGTCCACGCGGATGGAGGACGAGCAGATCGGCGACATCGCCGAACAGATGAAGGACACGGTCAAGGAGACCGGAAGCGAGGCGCTTCAGCGCAGCAAGCAGGTCGCGCAGGATGCCGCCACGGCGGCCTCGGACTCTGCGAGCGAGCAGAGCCACGAGTTGACGGAAACGCTGCAGGACAACGTCAAGCAGGCGGGTCCGTCGCCTGCCGCCAGCTCCACGAAATAGTTCAGAACCGGACGAGGGAGCTCGTGGAGCGGAAGCTCTGCGAGCTCCGGATCCGGTTGAGAACCCACCGTGTGAGCGGATCCACTTCGGGCGCAAACGGAATGCACAGGCTCGGTCGTTACTCCGCTCCCCGGCTGGGCACATAGGTCTTACACGACGAACGAAGGGAGTTCCAATGGCAACACGTGACATCACGACCGACGACCGACGCATCGAGGAATCGCGGCCGATGGTCACCCGCCGCGAGGAGACCAAGGCCTCCTTCCTGACCACCGAGTTCTGGGCGATGGTCGGAGTGATTGCCGCTGTGCTCGTGGCCGCGCAGCAGGCTGACAACTTCGACGCACCTCGTGCGTGGACGCTGGTGGCGGCTGTGGCGATCGGCTACATGGTCAGCCGAGGCCTGGCGAAGAGCGGCAGCGACCACCGCGACAGAGACGACGACCGCCAGTAGCACTGAGCTAGGGCGGGAGCCCATGCGGCGGGCTCCCGACCTAGCGCGTTCTCACTGCG
>OBLS010001143.1_pt1 | contig 10615 bp, 10 predicted proteins | sample 1519901 | NCBI WGS metagenome assembly OBLS01 (sample SAMEA3113585, study PRJEB22503) | soil metagenome
GGGGGCTGCGGATCCGCTCGACCAGGGCTCGCCACTCGGTCAGGTCGGGCTGCTTGGCCTTGCCCTCCAGGCGCAGGTGCCGGACCAGGTAGTCGTCGAGGCCCTCGGCGTGCAGGACCAGCGGGATCTCGTAGATCGAGTCGGCGTCGGGGGCGGACACGACCGCCTCGACGTCGACGTCGGACAACAGGGAGATCTTGCGCTTGAGGGCGTCGGTGATCGGCCGGTCGGTGCGGCAGACGATCGCGTCCGGCTGGATGCCGAGGGAGCGCAGCTCGCGGACCGAGTGCTGGGTCGGCTTGGTCTTCAGCTCCCCCGACGGACCGATGTAGGGGACCAGGGAGACGTGGACGAAGACCACGTGCTCGCGCCCGATGTCGTGGCGGAGCTGGCGGATCGCCTCCAGGAACGGCAGCGACTCGATGTCGCCGACGGTGCCGCCGACCTCGGTGATGACCACGTCGGCGTCCTCGGCCACGCGCACGATGCGGGCCTTGATCTCGTTGGTGATGTGCGGGATGACCTGGACGGTGTCGCCCAGGTACTCGCCGCGGCGCTCGGCCGCGATCACCGTCGAGTAGATGGCCCCGGTGGTGACGTTGGAGTCCCGGTAGAGGCTCTCGTCGATGAAGCGCTCGTAGTGGCCGAGGTCCAGGTCGGTCTCGCAGCCGTCGTCGGTGACGAAGACCTCGCCGTGCTGGAACGGGTTCATGGTGCCTGGATCGACGTTGATGTACGGATCCAGCTTCTGCATGGTGACCCGCAGCCCGCGCGCCTTCATCAGGCGTCCGAGCGACGCTGCGGTGAGACCCTTGCCGAGCGACGAGGCGACCCCGCCCGTCACGAAGATGTGCTTCGCCAAGGTGCTTGACCCCCTTTGGGCCCATCGGGGGGGCCGGGTGCTCTCCCCTGGCCACCCGGCCATCTGCTGGGCCCTCCGGGATGCCAGCGTAGCACGAAAGGCGGGGGCTCTTTGGCGGCTGCGCGAACCTCCAGGTACGGGCGGTTAGGCGCCCCGGCGGCCCAGCCGGTCGGCGGCCCGCAGCACCCGGTTGGACTCGATCACCCGGGTGAACGAGACCCGCTCGGAGGCCAGCTGGAGGGCCAGGAGGACGATCGCGGCCGCCCACAGCAGCCACATCGGGCCGGCCAGGAGCAGGGTGCCGACCACCGCCCCGAGGGCGTTGGCCCCGGCGTCGCCGAGCATCCCCTCCTCGCGCAGGTCGAACGGGAGGGCGGCCAGGGCGGCCCCGGCCAGCCCGGCCGACCAGGCGCCGCCGCCCGGGTCGACCAGGCAGCCCACCACCCACAGGGGCAGGAACACCTTGGCGCAGCGCCCGGGCCGCAGGTCGAGCAGGTTGGCGGTGTTCGCCGCCGAGGCGACCACCACCCCGCCCAACAGCACCACCCAGGCCGGCCGGTCCCCTGGGGTGGCCAGGCCGGCCACCAGCAGTCCGGCCAGCGCCCCCCCGAGCAGCTTGATCCCCCCGCCGGTGAGCCGCCCCGAGGCCAGCGCCCGCAGGTGCCCGCGGAACCCCCGGTTCCCCCCTTCGTCCTCGATCAGGTCGTCGGCCAGCCCGAGCAGCAGGAAGGCCAGCCCGGCCACCACCACCGCCAGCCCCGACGGCCCCAGCAGCCCGGCCCTGGCCGCCCGCAGCGGGTCGACCCGCGCCGCCACCGCCAGCGGCGCCGCCCACACCAGCAGCCCCAGCACCAGCAGCAGCCCGAGCCCGGCCACCACCTCCCGCTTCCGGTAGTTCACCCTCGCCAGGCTCGACCGGGCCAACCCGGCCAGCACCTGCGGCGCCGCCCAGAACCCGACCCCCCATCCCACCAGCACCCCGCAGATCGCCACCGGCAGCGCCCGCATCTATTCCCCGCCCCCTGGGGGCCCCGGGTCCCGGGGGGGCTGTGGGATCCCGCCAGCAGCTTCCCCGTCCCGGGGGCTACCCTCCCGTTCGGGGGCCCTGCCAGCAGGGCCCTTGGCGCCGGATGCCTCGGCACCAGGTGCCTCGTCCGGGGGGGTGGGGTGGCCGTTCGGGGTGGGGCGCCAGGCGCGGCGGCGGGAGAGCTCGCGGGTGATGGCGCGGGCTTGGCGGGCGCGGTGGAGGAGGCCGGAGAGGTCCTTGCCGGTGGCGTTGTGGTGGAGGTCGACCTCGACCTCGACGACGCGGAGGCCGGCGCGGAGGGCGTCGATGGTCATGGCCACCTCGACCCCGAAGCCGGGGGCGAAGGGGATGAGGGCCGGGAGGGCTTCCCAGCGGACGGCGCGCTGGCCGGAGAGGGGCTCGGCCATGGTGCGGCCGGTGGCTCTGGCCATGCCGCGGCGGGCCAGGCCCATGGCCACGCCGAACCCGCCGGCGCCCCGCTGGGCGGGCAGGTCGGCGATGGCCAGGTCGGCCTCGCCGGTCAGCACCGGGCCGAGCAGGCGGTCGAGCCGGGCCGCGGTCTCGGCCAGGTCGGCGTCGGCCAGGAGCAGGGCCGCCGGCTCGGGGCTGAGCCGCTCGGCCACCCGGCCCATGAGGGCGGCCAGGCCGGCGTTGAGGGCGCCTCCCTTGCCCAGGGTGCGGGGCAGGTCAAGGCAGTGGGCCCCGGCCTCAAGGGCCCGGTCGGCGGTGGCGTCGGTCGACCCGTCGCTCACCACCAGCACCTCGGCCACCTCGGGAAGCTGGCGCAGGGCCCGCACGGTCGCCCCGACCCGCTCGGCCTCGTCCTTGGCCGGCACCAGCGCCAGCACGGTCCCGCCCCCAGCGTTCGTCCCGGCCGCGGGGTCGGCCTCGGCCCCTCGGTCAGCTCCGGGAACCCGCTCGTCGCCGGAGCTCACGAGCCCTCGGTTCGTTCGGGGAGGAGGCCGGAGGCGCCGTCCTTGGTGCCGTACTGGCCGGCGGGGAGCTGCTGGAGGCTGTCCTCGAGGGCCTCGACCAGGGCGAGCTGACCGTAGACGGTGTCGACCGAGTCGATGCCGGAGACCCGGCGGCTGACCGTGCGGTTGTCGCGCAGGGCGAGGATCCAGGAGGTCTCCCTGGGGACCGCGAAGGCCTCCACGCCGGCCACCGGGCCGGTGCCGGCCTGGGACGAGACCTGGTCGGCCAGGGGGACCAGGAAGGCGTCCGGGGCCACGGCCGTGGTGGCGGTGGCGGCCGGGCCGAGCAGCACGAACATCGAGCCCTGGCGCGGGAACGGGTCGGTCCCGCTGGCCAGGGGCCGGCTGAGCTTCAGGTCGGCCAGGAACTTGGCGTCCTGGAGGCCGGTGAGCATGTCGGAGGCCCGCTGGGCGTCCTCCTGGGGCAGGGCGGTGGAGGTGGCCAGCCGCGCGGCCAGCTTCTTGACCAGCTCGCCGCGGAGCACCTCGGGGGCGCCGGCGTCGACGGCCAGCAGCCCGGCCATGGCCGTCCGGTCGGCGTCGGCGCCGAGGGCGAGGCGCTCGTCGGCGAAGGTGATCTGGCCGTCGACCCGGGCCCCGGCGTCCTCCAGGACGTTGCGGACGCCGTCGCGCAGGCCGCTGTCGACCTTGTCGGTGTCGACCAGCACCACCGAGCGGCCCTTGAGCCGGTCCTGGACCAGCTCGGGCAGGACGGTGGTCCCGAAGCTCTGCAGGCGGGCCTGCTCCTGCTTGAGGGCGACGTTCTCCTTGCTGTTGCGCTCGCTCTCCTGGCGGACCCGCTCGCTGGTGGCGCGCAGGACCGAGACCGTCCCCTCCTGGAGCACGGTGCTGCCGACCACGATGCCGAGCGCCAGGGCGAGGAACACGGCCACCAGCGACACGATGTGGTAGCGCAGGCTGATCACGACGGGCACACCTCCGCGCGGGAACGGGTCGTTCCCGCGCCTGTCAGACGAACAATGACCGGATCCGGTTGAAGAACACCTGGAGCAGCTCGAACAGGTCGCTCCAGACCAGCCTGACCGGCTCGGCGACGAGCGAGATCACCAGCATGGCGGCCAGCGCGGCCGCGACCAGGAAGGTCAGGTCGCTGCGGCGGACGCCCTGGCGGTAGAGACGGTTCACACCCTTGGCGTCCACCAGCTTGGGGCCGACCTTGAGCCGCGTCAAAAAGGTCGAGGCCATCCCGGGCCGGCCCTTGTCGAGGAACTCGACCATGCTGGCGTGGCTGCCCACGGCCACGATCAGGTCGCAGTCGGACTCGTAGGCGAGCAGCATGGCCATGTCCTCGCTGGTCCCGGCGCCCGGGAGGACCAGCGGCTCCAGCCCCAGGGCCTCGACCCGCTCCTTGCCGGGGGCGCGGCCGTCGGGGTAGGCGTGGACGACGATCTCGGCCCCCGAGGTGAGGGCCTCGTTGGTGACCGAGTCCATGTCCCCCAGGATCAGGTCGGGCTTGAGGCCGACCTCGAGCAGGGCGTCGGCGCCGCCGTCGACCCCGATCAGGGCCGGCCGGAACTCCTGGATGTAGCCGCGCAGGGTGGACAGGTCCTTCTTGTAGTCGTGGCCGCGGACCACCACCAGCACGTGCCGGTCCCGCAGCCGGGTCTTCAGGGCCGGGACCTCGAGCCCCTCCAGCAGCAGGTCGCGGTCGCGGCGGACGTAGGAGAGGGTGTTGAGGGTGAAGTCCTCCAGGGCGGTGGCCAGGTTGTCCTTGGCGGCGTCCATCCGCTTGCGGACGTCCTCGGGCTGGAGCCACTCGCCGCTGGCCACCTCGTTCCCGTCGACCCGGAGCACGCCGTCGGGGTCGACCTCGACCTGGGTGCCCTCCTGGAGCTCGAACACCGCCTGGCCGACGGCGTCGAGCAGGGGGATGCCCGCGTCGACGAGGACGGCCGGGCCGGCGTTGGGGTAGCGCCCGGAGATGCTCTGGGCGGCGTTGATGACCGCCACCGGGGCCTTCTCGACCAGGGTCTCGGCGGCCACCCGGTCGATGTCGAGGTGGTCGATCACGGCCACGTCCCCCGGCTTCAGCCGCTTGACCAGGTTCTTGGTGCGCTTGTCGAGCCGGGCCGGCCCGCACAGCCCGGCCGGCTCCGGGGCGGCCGGCGGCTCGCGCCGGGGCCAGGGCGGGCGCAGCCTCACGGCCCCTCACCGCCGTTCTTGGCCGCGGTGGCCGCGGCGAGCAGCTCCTCGGCGTGGGCCTGGGCCAGGCCGGAGCCCTCCATGCCGGCCAGCATCCGCGACAGCTCCCCGACCCGGCCGGCGTCGTCCAGCAGCTGGACGTCGGTGCTGGTGGTGCCGTCGGAGGAGCGCTTCTCGACGGTGAAGTGCCGGTCGGCGTGGGCGGCGATCTGGGGCAGGTGGGTCACGACCAGCACCTGGTGGCGGCGGGCCAGCTGGGCCAGGCGGCGGCCGACGGCGGCGGCGGTGCGGCCGCCGACCCCGGCGTCGACCTCGTCGAAGACCAGGGTCGGGGTGCGGTCGACCCCGGCGAGCACGACCCGCAGGGCCAGCATGACCCGGGACAGCTCGCCCCCGGAGGCGGCCCGGCCGAGCGGCCGCAGGGGCGCGCCCGGGTGGGCGGCCAGCCGGAAGTCGACCCGGTCGAGGCCGTCCTCTCCTGCGCCCAGGCAGCGGCCGCCGACCTCGAGGCCGTTTTCGTCGGGATCCTGCTCGACCGCGACCACCACCTGGGCGCTGGGCATGGCCAGGTCGGCCAGCTCGACCCGGATGGCCTCGCCGAGGCGGGCGGCCGCCTCCTGGCGGGCGGCGGTCAGGGCGGCCCCGGTCCCGGCCAGGTCGCGCCGGAGCGCGGCCGCCTCGGCCTCCAGGGCCTCCGAGCGCAGGGTCCCGCCCTCCAGCTCGGCCAGCCGCTCGGCCGCCTGGGCGGCGAAGGTGAGCACGGCCGCCTCGTCGTCCCCGTACTTGCGCTCCAGGTCGTGGAGGCGGGCCATGCGGAGGTTGACCTCTTCCAGGCGGGCCGGGTCGACCAGCACCGCCTCGGCGTAGGCGCGCAGGCTGGAGGCGAGGTCGCCGACCTCGGCGGCCAGCGCCTGGGCCCGCTCGGCCAGCTCGCCCAGGGACCGGTCGTGGGCGCCTGGGCCCTGGACGGCCCGGGCGGCGGCGCCGAGGGCGGTGACCGCGCCGGCGTCCTCGTCGGCCTCCAGGAGCTGGTGGGCGAGGGCGGCCGCCTGCTGCAGGGCCTCGGCGTTCTCCAGCCGCTCGGCCTCGGCGGCCAGCTCGGCCGACTCCCCCACCCGGACCTGGGCGGCGTCGATCTCCTCCAGCTGGTGGCGGAGCAGGTCGATCTCGCGCTCGCGCTCGCGGGCCCTGGTGGCCAGGTCGTCGAGCTCGCGGGTGACGACCCGCAGGCGCCGCCAGCCGGCGGCGAAGGCGGCCCGCGGCCCGAGCACGGCGTCGCCGGCGAAGCGGTCGAGCAGGTCGCGCTGGACCGCCGGCCGGAGCAGCTCCTGGAACTCGTGCTGGCCGTGGACCTCGACCAGGGGGCGGACAACGTCGGCGATCGCGGCGACGGTGGCCATGCGGCCCTGGAGCTGGGCCCGGCTGCGGCCCTCGACCAGGACCTGGCGGGCGACCACGACCTCGCCGTCCTCGTCCTCCACCCCGGCGGTCGCCAGGGCGGCGGCGACCTGGGGGTCGTCGCCGGTGCGCAGGCGGCCTTCGACCAGCGCGGCGGGCCGGCCAGCCCGGACCGCACCAGGGTCGGCCCGCCCCCCGAGCAGCAGGGCGAGGGCGTCGACGACCATGGTCTTGCCGGCGCCGGTCTCGCCGGTGAGCACGTTGAGGCCGGCCGAGACCTCGAGGCGGGCATCATCGATGACCCCGAGGTCACGGATGCGAAGCTCGGCTAACATCACCTGCGATTCTAGCCCGCCTGGCCCCACCGGAGCCTGGCCGCGTCCACAGGGTCAGGTCCCGGCCTTCCTGGTGTCGGTGGCGGGGGGGTCGGCGAGGCGGAACTTGGAGCGGACCAGGCGGTAGAAGTCGGCCCGCTCGATCCGGACGAGCAGGGCGTCGTGGCGGCCCCGGCGGACCTCGACGACCGCGCCCGGGGGCAGCTCGCGGGCGGCCCGGCCGTCGACGCTCTCGATCACCGGGTTGTCCGGCAGCACCTGCAGGCGCACCGCCTCGTCGGGGTGCAGGACCAGGGAGCGGTTGAAGACCATGTGGGGCGCGATCGGGGTGAGCAGGAGCGCGTCCAGCCGGGGGGACACGATCGGCCCGCCGGCCGAGAAGCTGTAGGCGGTCGAGCCGGTGGGCGAGGCCACCATCACCCCGTCGGCGGCGTAGCGGGCGAACGGGCCGCCGTCGCCCAGGCTGACCGCGACCGCGGCCAGCCGCTCCCGGGCCGCCTTCTCGAGCACGACGTCGTTGACGGCCAGGTCCTCGGCGGTCACCTTGCCGTCGACCAGGACCCTGGCCGCCAGGGTGGTCCGCCGCTCGACCCGGTAGCGGCCGGCCCAGACGGCGGCCAGGGCGTCGCCGAGGCCGGCCGGCTCGACCTCGGCCAGGAACCCGAGCCGGCCGGCGTTGACCCCCAGCGCCGGCACCTGCTCGGTCAGGACCAGCCCGAGGGCGCGCAGCAGGGTGCCGTCCCCGCCCAGGGCCACCACCAGGTCCAGCCCGGGGGCGAACTCGTCCTCCTCGACACAGGGCACGTTGTCGCCGACGCAGCCGCGCTCGGAGGTCAGCGTCCGCAGCTCGATCCCGTGCTCCTCGGCCCACCCGGCCAGCAGCTTGCCCAGCTCGACCGCTGGCGGCCGCCCCGGGTGGACCACCACCCCGACCCGCTTCAGGGTGGTCACGAGGCCGCCCCGGGGAGGGCGGCGCCCTCGGCCAGGGCCGCCTGGAGGGCGGCCTCGTCGAGGGCGGGGGCGCCCGCGCGGAGGTGGAGGAACAGCTCCAGGTTGCCGGCCGGGCCGGGGAGGGGCGACGGGCAGACCCCGCCGACCCCGAGCCCGAGCTCGCGGCCGGCCTCGGCGACCGCGCGAACGGCCGCGCTCCTGGCCGCCGGGTCGCGGACCACCCCGCCGCGGCCGACCGCCTCCCGGCCGGCCTCGAACTGGGGCTTGACCAGCAGCATCAGGTCGCCGTCGTCCCGGGTCAGCCCGGCCAGGACGGGCAGGACCAGGCGCAGCGAGATGAACGACAGGTCGGCCACGGTCAGGTCGACCGGCCCGCCGACCTGGGCGGCCTCCAGCGTGCGCACGTTGGTCCGGTCCAGCACCCGGACCCGCGGGTCCTGGCGCAGGCGGAGGTCGAGCTGCCCGTAGCCGACGTCGACGGCCACCACCTCGGCCGCCCCGGCCTCCAGCAGCACGTCGGTGAAGCCTCCGGTGGAGGCGCCGGCGTCCAGGCAGCGGCGCCCGGCCACCGGCACACCGAGCCGCTCGAGGGCCGGGGCCAGCTTGTCGCCCCCGCGGCTGGCCCAGCGCCTGGCCGGGCCGGCCAGGGCGAGCGGGTCGGCGGCGGAGACGAGCGTCGAGGGCTTGGCCGCGACCGCGCCGGCGACCAGGACCCGCCCGTCCCGGATGGCCGCGCTGGCCGCCTCCCGGCTGGGAGCGAGACCGCGCCGGACCAGCTCGCGGTCCAGCCGCACCCGGGTCGCCACCGGGCGCCTACAGCGCCTCGAGGCGCTGGAGCTCGGCCAGGATGGCGTTGTTGACCGCCTCGAAGGCGTCGGCGTGAGCGGCCAGGTCGGTGTCGTCGAGCCCGGCCAGGGCCGCCTCGACCTCCACCGCCGTGTCGGCGGCACCCTCGTCCCGCGGCAGCGGATCAACCGGCCCGGTCACGACACCTCCTGCATGGCGACGACGCGGCCAGTATAGGCGGCCGCAACGGGGCTGTGGACAGCCGTTCGCACCCGTTCCCGGCCTCGGCTACCCTCCCGGTAGGGGCCCCATCCCCCGGCGGGTGGGGCTCCGACCTGTCCACCAGCGGGTGGGGTGAGGGGCGCCCACCGGAGGGTGGGGTACGGCTATGTCCCCCCACCGGGGGGCTCGGCGGCCTTCTTGCGGCGGGTGCCGGGTGAGGAGGCCGTGGAGCGCGAGCTCGCCCCGGCGGTGCGGGTCCGGGTCGAGGGCTTGGCCGCCCCTGCCTTGGCCGTCCCCGACTTGGCCGACGCGGCCTTGGTGGTCCGGGTGGTCCGGCTGGAGGCCTTGGGGGTGGCGGTCGCCGGGGTGGGCTTGGGCTTGGAGGCGCTGGACGCGGCGGCCTTGGTGGCCCGCTCGAGCTCCTGCTCGAGGGCGCGGACCCGCTGCTGGAGGCGGGCGACCTCGTCCCGGGTGGCCATGCCGAGGACGCCGAGCTGGCGCTTGACCTCCCGCTGGACCAGGCGGCTCATGATCTCGCGGTTCTTCTGGGTCCGGCGCAGCAGGTCCTCGGCCACCCGGCCCACCTGGGTCGACTGGACCTCGCCCTGCTTGGCGAGCAGCGCCGCAACCCGCTCGGCCTGAGCCCGGGTCAGGTCGCTGAGGCTCGCCAACGCCTGTAGGTACTGCTCCCTGCCGCTCGCCACCTCGCCACCTCCAGCGCATGTCCGGCGCCTGGATTCTGTCAGCGGCCCCAGAACCGGTCAACGAACCAGGTTGGCGCCGAGCCCGTGTGGTAGAACCGGTGAGCCGGAAGCGGGCAGCTGGGAGGGTGGGAGTGGCGACCAAGGCCGAGGTCGAGCGGCAGCTCGGGGTGCTGATGGCGCGCCTGGACGGCAACGAGGCCAACGTGCGCTCGGCCATCCCGACCCGCAAGGTGCTGCGCTGCCACGTCGCCGACCTCGACACCGCCTGGTACTCGGTGGTCGAGAACGGGCACGTCTCCCAGCCCAGCGAGGCGCCGCCCAACGGGCGCGCCGACATCACCCTCCGGGTGGGCTCCGACGACCTGGTCGACCTGGTCGAGGGACGGGTCTCGTTCCTGTCCGCGTTCACCTCGGGCAGGGTCAAGGTGGACGCCAGCATCGTCGACCTGCTGCGGCTGCGCAGCCTCCTCTAGGGGTCAGATGCTCGGGCTCATCCCGATCCATGACGACAACCCCACCCGGCGGCCGGCGGTCGTCAACTGGACGCTGATCGCCATCAACGTGGTCGTCTTCTTCATCTCGCCGATCTCGCCGATCGACATCGGCGGCGACGCCAACACCCCGGACGGGTTCTGCCGCCAGCTCGCCTTCTTCCGCGAGTGGGCGGCCATCCCGGTGGAGCTGCTCGAGAACGACCCCCTGGACGTGACCGCCGGCCCGGCCACCGCCGAGGGCTGCGTCGGGGTCCGGCCCGACTACCAGAAGGTCCCGGCCCTGTCGGTGCTCTCGGCCATGTTCCTGCACGGCGGGCTGCTGCACCTGGCCGGCAACATGCTGTTCCTGTTCGTGTTCGGCAACAACGTCGAGGACCGGCTCGGCCGCGTCCGCTACCTGGTCTTCTACCTGGCCTGCGGCTACCTGGCGACCTACGGGTTCGCCCTTTCGGACCGGAGCAGCGAAGACACCCTGGTCGGGGCGTCGGGGGCCATCGCCGGGGTGCTCGGCGCCTACCTGATCCTGTTCCCCCGGGCCCGGGTGACCAGCCTGGTGCCGTTCCTGTTCTTCATCCCGGTCTGGCTGCCGGCCTGGGTCGTGCTCGGCTCCTGGTTCGTCCTCCAGTGGCTCTACTTCCAGGGCGCGGCCACCGCCGAGGGCGCCGGCGTCGCCTACCTGGCCCACGTCGTCGGGTTCGC
>OBLS010001144.1_pt1 | contig 10609 bp, 13 predicted proteins | sample 1519901 | NCBI WGS metagenome assembly OBLS01 (sample SAMEA3113585, study PRJEB22503) | soil metagenome
AAGGTGTGGTCGGAGTCGTTGAGCCAACCCTGGGGCCTCGACTGGGCGGCAGCGCGTGAATGAGCGGCGCCCCCGGCCCGGTGGACTTCACCTGCGTCGCGGTGGATCATCGCCAGCGTGACCTTCGCTCGAATTTGGCGGGCAGTCCCGGCTGCCGTCCACTCGCACGGCAAGGCTGAGCGCGGCCAGTAGCTTCTAACCATGACCGCCGTCGCGGCGCTCCTGGCGTCGCCGACTTCCTCGGCGGGCTCAAGAGCCGCACCGTCCCGGTCCTCGTCGTGCTGCTGCTCGCGCAGATCTCGGGCGTGCTCGCCATCGGGGTCGTAGTCGCACTCGCGGGCAATGCGCCGCCCTCCTCGGTTCTCTGGGCCATGCTGGCCGGCTTGTTCGGCACCCTCGGCCTCGCGTCGTTCTACCGCGGGATGGCCGTCGGTGCGATCAGCGTGGTGGCGCCGATCGCGGCCGTCGGGGCGATCGTGCCCGTGGTCTTCGGGATCGCGACGGGGGACGACGTCTCGCGCCCTCAGGGCATCGGCTTTGGGCTTGCCCTCTCCGGCGTCGCCCTCGCATCCTTCGAGCGGCACGAGGCCGGCGCGATCCGGATTGCAGCCGGCGTGCCCTGGGCGATCGCGGCCGTGGTTGGCTTCGGCGGGTACTACGTGCCGATGCACGAGGCCAGCGAGCAGGACTTCCTCTGGGCCGCGCTCGTCTTTCGGACCACGGTTGCTCTGCTTGCCCTTGCGACCTGGCTCGTGATGCGTCCGCCGATTCGACCTGCTCGCGGGCACCTGGGCGCGATCATGATGATCGGAATCCTCGACACGGCCGGCAATACCCTCTTCGCCGCCGCGTCCAGTCAGGGTGAGGTCAGCGTCGTCTCCGTTCTCGCGACCCTCTACCCCGTCACCACCGTTGCGCTCGCGGCGCTTGTCCTCTCGGAGCGCTTCGATCGCCTCCAGCTGGTGGGTGTGGTCTTCGCGTTCGCGGGGGTTGTCCTGATCTCCGCGTAGGCGTGCACGCCGTTAGTCCTTGGGCGGCGCTCGCAGCTCGGCCTCCGCGGGCTCGCCGCGCCGCAGCTCTCGGCTGCGCTCGGTTTCCGCGTTCACCTCGGCGCCGAACAGGAGCGCGAGCCCGCTGATCCAGAGCCACGTGAGCATGATGATCACCGCCGCCAGCGAGCCCCACGCCTTGTTGTACGACGAGAACTGGCTGACGTAGAGGGCGAACGCGCCGGACGCGAGCAGCCAGACGGCGACCGCGATTGCCGTCCCGATGCTCAGGAACTGCCACCGCGGATGGTCGACGTTCGGCCCCAGGTAAAGCACCGTCGCGAAGGCAAGGAGCAGCCCGAAAATCAGCACTGGCCACTGCGCCGTCCACCAAAGCCACTTCACGACCGCCTCGAGCCCGACCGCATCGCCGATCCAGCCTGAGACGTGAGGCCCGAGCACCAGCAGGCCGAACGCGAGAACGAAGGCGATCAGCAGCAGGACGACCATCACGAGGGCCGTCAGGCGCCGCTTGAAGAAGCCGCGCGTCTCTTCGCGGTCGTATGCGGTGTTCAGGGCCCACATCAGCGTCTCCATCGCGCCCGTCACCGTCCACAGCGCCAGCACCGACCCGACGACGACCAACGCGATGCCGGAGTTCGCCTGCGACTCGACGACGCGCCGCAGCGTTTGCTCGATCAACATCACCGCCTCTTGCGGCACCACGCCTTGCAGCCGCTGGATGATCTCGGCGATCAGGTCGTCGTCAGCGACCAGGTTGAAGACGCCGACAGCGACCAGGAGCGCGGCGGGAATCGCGAGGAACGCGTAGTAGGCGAGAGCAGCCGCAAGGTTTGTCAGGTGGTCGTCGAGCGCTGCCTTGCCCGCCCGCCTCACGATCGCGAAGTAGTCGCGCTTCGAGAGGTCGCGGACGTCCGGCTCGGCGAGCTTCGGCTCCTCGCGCTCGGGTTGCGGCTGCGGCTCACTCATCTTCCTTTGTCCCGGTTCCCCCTGCGGAGCAATCCTCAACGTGCCACCGGGACGACCACGGACGGATGGAGCAGCGGCACCGTGCCTTCCCAGCCGCGGCGGAGCACCTCGATGAGCGACGGCGGCGTGATCGCCGCCGCCCGCGCCGGGGACGGCCTGCGGTCCTCGTAGCCGGCGGGCGTCCAGCGCCGTAGCTCTCCGCCGAGTACGAGCCACGGATCGGCGGCGTCCAGCACGAATGCGCCGTCGGGGAGACCGGCGAGCGCCACCTCGCGCCGTTCGACGAGCCGCTCCTCGTGCAGCTGCGCGTCGATCGCGTCCGCGCCGACCTGCCCCGGATGGAGCTCCGCCCAGATCTCGCCGAAGCGCCGATAGTCCTCGCGCCGGCACAGCGCGCACGGGCGGTGGCCGGCGGCGAACGCCGTCGCCTCGTCGAGGAAGAAGAGCTCCGTGAACTTGCCCGGTTGCATCAGCGGCTCGCGGTGCCACCCGCGGAACTCCAACCGGCATGCGATCCAGCGCCGCGTCGCCCAGCGCCGGCGGATCTGACCCTCGTCGTCATGGAGGCAGCCGCGGTTGCCGTACACGAGACCGCGGTGGGGCACGGCGATCAGCTCGCCCAGCGGCGTGATCCGGTTCTGGCGCGGCATCTGGGTAGTGAAACGCGGGCGAAAGAAGCTCCGTGAGTCAGCCGCGCTCCCCAGTAGTACGCCTCGCGCGCTGCGTGCAAGGGCCGTCGAAGAGCGGGAGCCAGTGGCCGATCACATTCGAGCGCACTGGGTTGTTGAGGATGTCGCGCACCGTCTCGGCATCGTCGCCTTCCACGAGAAGATCACCTCGCCTTCGGCCAGGAAGATCGCCTGACGCTCGAAGTCCGTAGAGACGTATTCGCCCGCCTGGTGCTGGGCAATGAGCTCCAGTGCGTGGTCGCGGCCTTCCGGCTTGAGGCGCGCGATCAGCACGAACCGTTCCACCCCGCAGCCTAGGCCGTTCCCTCCCGGACGGGATGGCGGAGAAGCGCTATGCCCAGAGCCACCCACGCGCCCTCGAAGACGAACAGCCCGATGTCGTGCAGCCCGACGGCGTCGAGGAAGAGCGCCATGACCAGCCCCGCGACCGCCACGATCGGAAGAACCCACGCGCGCCCAACGGACGGACGGAGGTCGCGCGCGAACAGCAGCTGGCCGACGAGGATGAGGAGGAAGCCGATCAGGAAGAGGATGAAGTTGTCCGGGATGTCCCTGGTCCGGATCAACTCGACGAAGACGTGGATCGCAAACAGGCCGAGGAACGCGACGCCGATCAGCGCCACCCGGATCCCGACGCGTCCAAGGCGTGTACCTGCGATCAGCTCACGCAGCCCCCACAGCGCGATCGCAAGCGCGGCGAACCCGGCGGCTCCGAAACTCGCATAGATGCCGTCAGGAACGTCGTCGCCGAACACCAACTGCCCGCCGTGCCCCGCGAAGGCGAGCGCGCCGGCGAGGATCGCCGCGACCCCGGTCCGCAACGCCGAATTCCGCAGCATCTTGTGATCACCGTACGAGGCTTCTGGATTGATCTCAACGGTCGCGTGAGCGCAAGTCGAGATGTCTAGGATGGCGGTTCCGATCTCGCCGGTCCCCCCGACCGGCGGAGCAGCGCGACGCTGACTGCGACAAGCCAGAGCGCAAAGAGCGGGAACGCGAGCTGGGCCGTTTCGCGCTCGATGCCGGTCGCGATGCCGGCGAGCCCAACTCCGATTCCCGTCCAACCGAGCCAGCCTGGCAGCGCCGCCGTCCTTCGCGCGGCAAGCGAGGCCGCAAGCGCGAACAGCCCGCCGAAGATCCCGAAGAGGACGAAGAAGCCCGAGGCCGTGGCGTAAAGGCCGGCCGCAACATCGGCGTCGATCCCTTCGTCGACACGCGTGAAGATCGCGTAGTACGCAGCCTTGTCGCCCATGCCCGCGACGATCGTCGCCACTGCGGCGACGAGGGCGACGGTCGCCAGCCACTCGGTGGACGCCTCGCGCGTACGCAGCTGCGACCACAGGTACGCGACGAAGAGCAGGAACAAGAGCGAGCCGATCGTGTCGACGTAGACCCCAACGAGCGCGAGGCTTTCGTTGCCGTCGCGCAGCTTCTCGGCGATCTCTTCCGTCGATGCGTCGGGCGCCACGGCAAGATCGGCGGCCCCGATCAGCGCGAAGCCGCCGACTGAGAAGACGAGCGCGAGAATGCCGCTGAGCGCGCCGATGCGCCGCCAAACTCGCCCGTCGTCCATGCCCGTCCGATCATAAGGCGGCCACCAGGCGAGCGATAAGGCCGCACGCACCCGCGCGCCGTGCCGCGCCCGGATCGCCGGCGATCGCGAGCATGTGGCGAACGTCAGCCGAGTAGTGCGCGGCTAGTCGCGAAGCCCGCCTGGCTAGCCGCGGCCGTGCTTCTGGTGACCGTGGTGACGGCCACGGTCCTTGTCCCGGTCGCCGCGCCCGCCATCGTCCTCTTCGCCGGTGTCGTCGTCTCGATCGTCGTCGTCCACGGTCACGTCCTCTTGCTTCCACTTCTCGGGCTTCGGCTTCTTGTCTTTCTTCGGCTTCTTCGGCTTCTTGCGCTTCCCGTCGGCCTCGCGGCTGCCTTCGTCGTCGACAGAAGGCGGCGGCTGGACCGGCGAGGGCTGCGGCGGCGGCGGCGGAGTCGGCGCAATGGGCCGCGGCGGCGGCGCTGGACTGGGCGGCTGGGGAGCAGGGGGTGGCGGCGGCCTGGGCGGCTTTGGCTTCTCCGGTTTCGGCTTCTCCGGCTTCTCGGGCTTCGGCTTTTCCGGCTTGGGCTTCGCGGGTTTCGGTCGCGCGGGAGGACGTGCTGGTTTGGCTTTTTCCCCCTTCGGCCGCTCTCCGCGCCCGGAAGTGGTCGGGATGTCGCGCTCCGCCGCGTGGGGAGCGGCGGCGAGCTCCGAGTTGCGGGCCGAAGGAGGCTGCCCACTTCGCCGCGTGGCTTTCGGCGCGGCCGCAGCAGGCCGCCGTCGCTCAGCTTTGCGCGCGCGTGTAGCGCGAGCCGACGGCGTCGCCGCGTCCGCGACGAACGGCACGCTCGTCTCCTGGACGATCGCAGGCAAGGTCGGAACCACCTTCGGCTGCGCCGGCGAGTCAGTCGCGCGCGCCCAGAGCCAAGCGGATCCGCTGATGGACGTCACGGCGACGGCGACGTTCGCCGCGACCGCGAGCACGATGAGCAGCCGGCTGATTATTTGTGCTTCATCCTCCGCCGCGCGTCGGATTCCGGCAAGCGCCTGAGCGGGGCGGGTGCACCGCCGGCGTCGAGGAGCGCGCACTCCGTGCTGTCGTAAGAGCCTCGGCTACCAACCACGAGAACCTGGAACCGGCGAACGTCGAACTCCCTTCCGCAGTAGTCGCAGCGCGCGACGCTAACGGCTTCGCCGGAGGTCACTGGGCGCTCACCGCCGCTGGTTCGGCTACCACGACCGTGTTCTTGCCCGCCGCCTTGGCCCGGTAGAGCGCTCGGTCGGCGGCACGCATGAGCGCCGCAGCCGTCGGTTCGGCCGGGAAGCTCGCGACGCCGAAGCTCGACCGCACAGGCACCCTCGCTCTAGCGCCAACGTCGATCGACAGCTCCTCGGCGGCCAAGCGCAGCCGTTCGGCGAGCTGGCGTCCGCCCTCGGCGTCAGTTGACGGCAGCAAGACGGTGAACTCCTCGCCGCCGTATCGAGAGGCAAGGTCGACGTCGCGGACGTTGGCGCGAATCACGTCCGCGAACGCGCGCAGGACGAGGTCGCCCGCATCGTGCCCGTGGCGGTCGTTGATCTCCTTGAAATTGTCGAGGTCGGCCACGACGACCGCGACGTTGTCGCGGAAGCGCTGAGCACGCGCCACCTCGGAGCCAAGCGCCTCGTCGAACTGTCGCCGATTTGCGAGCTGGGTCAGTTCGTCGGTCGTCGCAAGCTGCCTCGCAAGGCGATGCAGGTGCGCGTTCTGGAGGGCGATGGAGGCACGCGCCGCGATCCATTCGGCGATCTCGACGGCCTCGGCGTCGAAGCCGGGGCTTTTCACCGGCGGGTAGAGCACGAGCAGCACGTTCGTGGAACCTCCGGTGAGAGCGATGGTCAGAGGGGGACCCCCGCCGTCGGGTGTTCCGACCCGCGCGAGCTCCGTGCCGTCTGCGACCAGACGGGCGCCCGCAGCCCCCGTGACGCCGACCGCGCTTTCGAGGATCACGGGCAGCAGCGCATCGACGTCGTGGCCCGCCGCCAGCACGTTTCCGACAAGCTCGGCCGCCTCGCGGGTTCGTCCCTGGCCGCGTCCTGGTGGAGGCCGGTCGCTCATACGGCGCCGCCGCCGCGTGGCCGGTCGACTGAGCCGCGCGACCAGAAGAGTGAGCAGCACGACCGACGCGCACGACGCGAGCACAGCGAGGTAGACGCGGCGCCGGCGGTCACGGATGGCGGCCGCGATCGGCGCCTGGGGCGCAACGGCAGTGAGGCGGACGGGGCCGCCAAGCGTCGAGACTGCGCGGTAACGGCGACCGTCGAGCGTGAGCGTGCTCGGCGAGCCCGTGAGCGCGCCGCCGCTTCGTGCGACGAGTCGATCGCCAGGCGCCAGGGCGGTTTGCTGCGCGACGGCTTCGACCGGAACCTCGACGACGACACGACCGATCTCCTCCCCCTGCGCGACGACGGCGGCCCGGACTGCGAGTGCTTCGGGCCTGGCCGGACCCGCGACCTGCTTTCCGCCCACCTCGAAGACCACGCCCGGCCGGCGAGCGGCAAGCGCCTCCAGCCGAGGCGTGTCCCGAAGCGCCATCGCACGTTGCACCACAGGGCTCGCGGCCAGTTGAACGGCTCGCGCACGTGCCCTACCCCCGAGCCTCTCGACCGCACGGACGGCGCCGGCCAACTCGGAAGCCAACCGCGCGTCCACCCGCTCGTACTCGGCGTTGCTGACGCTTCGCGAGAGCGCGATCGCAGCGAAGACCGCGAGCAGCGCAGCGGTGAGCCCGACCATCGCAACGATCCGGTAACGCGAATCCCGACGCACCGCCTACCTCTGAACAGCACAGACTCGCGCCGGCCCCGCGGCAGCAGAAAGGATGGCAAGACTGCCCATCGCGATGAGCAGCGTTGCCGCAGACGCTGCCCACCCTTCAAGAGGGTGCGGCACGAGCGAAACAATCACGGATGGCTCGGACGACAGAGGCGGCCGGAGTCAGGCGAGCTCGCCGAGCCGGATCGTCCAGGGCTCGATGCTGGCGATCAGAAGCAGGTCGTCGCTCCAGGGATCCTCGGCCAGCGTCGCGCGGATCTCCTCCTCGCCGGAGGCGCGCACGATCAAGAGCACGCGGCCGTCGCCGCCGACCGGCCCGCCGAGGACCACGAATCCCCGCTCGACCAGGGCGTTCATGAACGCGGCGTGCTCGTCCCAGCCCGCGTGCTCTTCCATCGGCCGTGAAAGGTCCCAGGCAGGGCCGCGCTGCCGCTGCACGACCTCGAATAGCCGCTCGGTCGCCATCGAAGGATTCAAGCGGACGGCGCTCATCGCGGATAGCATGCCGCGGCCGCGTGGGCGGTCACGCGGTTCACGAGGAATCAGGGGGAAACATGGAGAGGCTCAACGTGCGGCGCCCGGTCGGCGCGGCCGCGATCATCTTCGCTCTCTCGACGGGTCGTTCTAGCTAGCCGATTGGCGCACCGGGAGGGGCGCCGGTCACCGCGCTCCTCTCGGGCTCACCCGGCTCGCCCGGCTCCTCCGACTCCTCGTCGGCGGCCGGAAAAGCGATGCCCGCGGCTTCTGCCTCGCGCACAGCCTTCTTCTCGTCCTTCTTCTCCTGCTTCCGCGCGCGCTTCTCGGCGCGCTCTCGCTCTCGCATGATCTTGCCCATCGTTTGCCGCTTCTTTGCACCCATTCAGCCTCTTTTCGCCGATTGACGCCTGCCACATGCGGCGCCGTTAACACACACCGTAGTCCGAACGGCGGCCGACCGGCGGTCGACACGGTTTAGGCTCCAGCCCAGCAGCCCCCAAAAGTGGGAGGTCGAAATGCTCGGTCGGATGTCTCTCGCACTCGCGGTTCTCCTCGTCGCGGCCCTGACAGCCGCCTACGCACCGGCCGCACCGAGCAAGCAGAAACCAAAGCACGCACCGAGCCTCGAGTTCCGCGGTCAGGCGATCCTCCCGACCGGCACCACCTTCATGGGCACGAACGTCGGCGGTCTTTCGGGCCTTGCGTACGCCGGCGGCGAGGCCTACTACGCGCTCTCCGACGATCAGAGCAACGCCCGCTTCTACAAGCTCCGTGCCGACATCGCCGACGGGCAGCTCAGCGCCGGCGACATCGAGTTCGAGTCGGTCACGACCCTGAGGCAGCCCGACGGCACGCCCTACCCGGCCGGCAGCCTCGATCCCGAGGGCTTCGCGCTCACGAAGCACAACCGACACGCGGTGGTCACTTCCGAGGGCTTTGCGAACCGGCTGATCGATCCGTGGATCCGCCTCTACGACCTCGACGGCTCCTACGTCCGCGACGTGCCGGTCTCGGACGACTTCCGCCCGAACGCCGCGGGCACGCGCGGTGTGCGCCTCAACCTCGGTTTCGAGTCGGCCGCCACCCGCGGCAAGCATCTCTTCACCGGGACCGAGGCCGCGCTCGTTCAGGACGGGCCGGCAGCGACGCTCACGAACGGCAGTCCTGCGCGCCTGCTCCGCTATGACCTCAAGAAGAACCGGCTCGAGCGGCAATGGACGTACTTGGTGGACCCCGTCGCCGAGCCGTCGTCTGTCTTCTCAGTCAGCGGCCTGGTCGACGTCCTCCCGCTCAAGAAGAACACTCTCCTCACGATGGAGCGGTCGTTCTCGGTCGGCGCGCCCGATACCGGCAACACGATCAAGCTCTACCGGGTCGAGCTCCATAAGGACGGCTCGACGACCAAGACGCTGGTCCTCAACCTCGACGCCCTTGGGATCCCGCTCGACAACCTGGAAGGGATGGCCTTCGGGCCGAGACTGCGCCGGGGTGAGCGCACGCTGCTGCTCGTCAGCGACAACAACTTCGCGGCGGCGCAGTTCACGCAGTTCCTGCTCTTCGCCTTCTCGCACAAAGGGAAGTGAGTTGGCTCCCGATGCAAGCCAGGTGCTCGGCTCGCCCCAGGTCGCGGGCACCGTCAGCTGAAACCGACAACGGCGACGATCGTTGCGGCTCTCGCGCTCCTCGCGGTCGGCTGCCAAGACGATGAGCCCAAGCCCACCCAGCTGTCGGCGCCTGTCGCCGAAACGCGCTCCGGCATCCTGGACGCCGCGCAGAGCAGGGACTACGACCGGCTGCGTCCCCTCATCAAGCTGGAGGTCTTCCTCTCCGACTACGGGTTCGGTCGGAGCCAGCCGGATCCGGTGACGCGTTGGCGGAAGCTGGGCCCGAAGCCGCTCCAGACGATGAGCGTCCTTCTCCGCATGCCCCACCAGGTCCGAGAGACGAACGAGGGCACGCTCTACCAGTGGCCGAGGCTCGGGCCCGACTCCACCGCCGACGACATGTCCGATTCGGAGCGAGCGCTGTTCCGAACGATCATGACCGACTCCCAAGTCAGGAATCTGATCCTTCCCGAGTACGGCTACACAGCGCCCCGGCTTGGGATTCTTGCGAACGGGACGTGGTGGTTCTTCATCCGCAACCGCGCCCCTTGACGTATCCGTTTGCCGCCGGCTCCAACGGGTAGGAGTCGACCGATGGAAACGAGGCGCTTCCGTGACCGGACGGAAGCGGGGCGGCTGCTCGCCGAGCGGCTGCGCGGATACGCCGGCCGCGACGATGTGGTCGTGCTCGCCCTCCCACGGGGCGGAGTCCCCGTCGCTTACGAAGTGGCGAAGGAGCTTGGTGCGCCGCTCGGCGTCTTCGTCGTCAGGAAGCTCGGCGTTCCGGGCTACGAGGAGCTCGCCATGGGCGCGATCGCAAGCGGCGGCGTGGTCGTGCTCGACGAACGACTAGTGCGCCGGCTCGGGATCGGCCGGACCCAGCTCGAGGACGCGATCGCCAGAGAGGCCCAGGAGCTCGAGCGGCGGGAGGACGCCTATGACGGTCGGCGCGGCCCGCCGAAGCTCGAAGGCAAGACCGTCATCCTCGTGGACGACGGACTGGCCACCGGCTCGACGATGCGGGCCGCAGCCCGCGCCGTCCGCGAGCTCAAGCCCGACCGTGTCGTCGTCGCCGTCCCGGTCGCGGCCGCCGAGACTTGCGACGAGTTCCGCGACGTCGTCGACGAGGTCGTCTGCCAGGTGACGCCGACGCCGTTCCACGCCGTTGGGCTCTGGTACGACGACTTCTCGCAGACGAGCGACGACGAGGTCCGAGCGCTGCTCGAGCGCGCGGAGGCAAGGGATTGAGCGCGACCGAGGTCGAGATTGGAATCTCCGTCGACCGCGTCGAGCTCGCAGGGGACCTCGTCCTCCCCGCAGAGGCGACGGGCATCGTCCTCTTCGCTCACGGGACCGGCTCGAGCCGACACAGTCCGCGGAACCGCCTTGTGGCGCAGACGCTGAACGAAGCCGGCATCGGGACGCTGCTGATGGATCTGTTGACGCGCGACGAGGAGCTCTTCGACCGCGCGATGGGCGAGCTTCGGTTCGACATCTCGCTGCTGGCGCGCCGG
>OBLS010001145.1_pt1 | contig 10609 bp, 11 predicted proteins | sample 1519901 | NCBI WGS metagenome assembly OBLS01 (sample SAMEA3113585, study PRJEB22503) | soil metagenome
GGCCGCCGATGTCCCAGCGGTCGCACATCGCGATCAGCGGCAGCACCGCGATCTGGCCGTGCTCGCTGGCGTGCAGCGCCCCCAGCAGGACCTCCATCGGGAAGCGGGCCGCCGTGCGATCGCCGATCACGTACCACAACGCCTGGGTGACGAAGTCCTGCTCGGGCAGGTCAAGGGCGATTATGTCCAGCACCTCGTTGTCACCAAGGCGCTTACGCTGGTAGGCGATCACCTGTTCGGAGACGGACACGGCGCCGAAGTTGAGGACCACGCCGAGAGCGTTGCGGGTCGTCCGCGTCTCCTCGATGTAGATCTCGGTCTCCTTCTTGACCTGGGTGTAGTAGTCGCCGTCGAATGGCCGGACGATCGCCCGGCCCGAGTTCAGGTCCAGCTCGGCCACCTCGTAGGAGCGGCCCAGGTGCAGGTAGATGGCTCCGGGATGGACCGTGTCGAACGCGCGCGCTGCCTCCACCTGGCCCAGCATCTCGCCCGAGCCGGCGTCGATGATCGCAACGCTCTCAGCCGAGGCCGAGCGCAGGCTGATCCGACCCGCCACGAAATCCCCCCCGCGGGTCATGTAGCGGTCGCCGCGGGCCCGGCGGAGCTCGCCCATCGCGACCAGCCGCTCGGCCGGCTCGCGCCAGCCCTCGCCGAGGATTTCGTCGTCGCCGGGCAGGGATCCCAAGGGCGCTTCGTAGGCCGCGGCGTGCAGGTGCTGCATCTGGATCTGCTCGTTGCGATGGTCCAGGATCGCGGCCTCGACCGGCCGGTCGAGGAACTCGTCCGGGTGGCGGCAGAAGAACTGGTCCAGGCCGTCCTGGCCCGCGACGTACATGGCCAGGCCGCGGCGCCGCCGTCCCGCGCGTCCCCACATCTGCCGCAGGCTCGCGACCGTGCCCGGGAAGTTGACGCAGATGGCCGCGTCCAGCTCGCCCACGTCGATCCCGAGCTCCAGCGCGTTGGTGGCGCTGACGGCGAGCAGGTCCCCGCGCGCCAGTGCGGCCTCGATCTCGCGGCGCTGCTGGGGCGTGTAGCCGGCCCGGTAGGGGGCGATGCGGTCCGCCATCTGCGGCTGGCCCGCCTCGGCCAGTCGCATGGACGCGAAGCGGTTGATCAGCTCGATCCCGCGGCGGCTCTTCATGAAGCAGATCGTCTTCACCCCGCGTGTCACGAGCTCGACCAACAGGTCGGCGGCCTCGGAGACGGCCGAGCGGCGGGTCATCGTGCTCTGGTCGATCACGGGCGGGTTCCACATCGCGATCTCGCGTCCGGCGCCAGGGGCGCCGTCATCGTCCAGCAGGGCGAACTCGAGCCCGGTCAGTCGCTCCGCCAGCTCCGACGGGTTAGCGATCGTGGCCGAGGTCATCACGAAGCGAGGCCGGGCCCCATACATCTCGCAGATTCGGCGCAGACGCCGCAGCAGGTTCGCCACGTGCGAGCCGAAGACGCCGCGGTATGTGTGGGCCTCGTCCACGACGACCCAGCCCAGGTTCGCCAGGAAGTCGCCCCAGCGTCTGTGGTGAGGCAGGAGCCCCACGTTCAGCATGTCGGGATTGGTCAGGATCAGGTTCGAGCGTCGCCGGATGCTTGGCCTGTCCTCGCGCGGAGTGTCGCCGTCATAGATGGAGTGCCGCAGGCCGGGCGGCTCCAGCTCGGCGAGCTTGCGGGCCTGGTCCTGGGCCAACGCCTTGGTGGGATACAGGTAGAGCGCGCGCCTCTTCGGCTCGTGGGCGATCCCGTCGAGGACCGGGAGGTTGAACGACAGCGACTTTCCGCTCGCCGTACCGCTGGTCAGGATCAGGTCGCTGCGCTTGGCGGTCTCGAAGGCCTCGGCCTGGTGGGAGTAGAGCGACTCGATGCCCTCGGCGGCCAGCGCCGCGGCCAGGGCCGGGTCCAAATCATCGGGCAGCCCCGTGAGCTTCGCCATCGTGGCGGGCTCCGAGCTTTCCGCGACCAGGCGTCCGTCGCTCCTGCCGGGAGCGAGCGCGGGCTCCCACGCTCCTCCCGCCACGTTGGTGCCGCTAGCCACTGGCCAGTTCCACCTCGGCCTCGGAGCCCAGCTCGATCGCGGCCGCGATCCGCATCGCCTGGAGCGCGCTGGCGTCATGCAGCCGCAGGATCGAGCCACCCGCCGCCGTCGCCAGCGCGGTCGCGGAGGCCGTGGCCCACTCGCGCTCCTCGGCCGCCGGCCTCCCGTCCCAGGACCCCGCCAGAACCGCGCCCAGGAAGTCCTTTCGCGACAGCGACACGTAGAGCGGCCTGCCCAGCTCGCGCAGCTCGGCGAGGCGGCGCAGGATCTCCAGGTCGTCCCGAACGCCGAGGTCGAAGTCGAGCCCGGGGTCGAGCACGATCTGCTCTGGATCCACGCCGGCCGCCTCCGCGGCGGCGATCCGCCGGCCGAACCAGTCAAGCAAGTGCGCGACGGGGTCCTCGTAGCGGGGCAGCGGCCGCTCCTTGCGCGCAGGTCCCTCGATGTGCATCAGGACGAGGCCGCACCCGGTCTCGGCGGCGATCTCCACCAGGGCCGGATCCGCCGCCCCGGAGATGTCGTTTATGGCCACCGCGCCGGCCGCGAGCGCCGCCCGCCCGACCTCGGCCGAGAACGTGTCCACCGACACTGGGAGCCCGGTGTCGATCGCGAGCCTCTCAACGGCCGGGATCAGCCTGCTTGCCTCGTCTGCGGGGGGCACCGGCGGCCCGCTGCGCGCGGCGACTGCTCCCAGGTCGAGCATGTCGAAGCCGGCCGCGGCCAGGCCGACCCCGTCCTCGACCGCCTGCTCAGGCGTCCCGCTGCGCGCGCCCTCGTACATCGAGTCCGTCGTGACGTTGACGATCCCGGCGCCGAGCGGACGACGGAGGTCCAGGGTCCCGCCGGCGATCTTCCAGGAGGCCATCAGGACAAGGATTGTCCCTGACCCTGCGCTCGCGCGGGCGCTGCGGCTACGGTTGGCGCGGCATGCCGCTGCGATGCGTCTACACCGACCTGGATGGGACCCTGCTGGGGCGATTCGGTTCGCTGTTCCGCGACGCCGAGGGAAACTTCTCGATGCTCCAGGCCCGCGTGCTGGAGGCGTGCCACCGAGCCGACGTGGAGGTGGTGATCAAGTCGGGCCGGCGCGAGCCGCAGGTGCTCGAGGACGCACGGTTGATCGGGCAGACCGCCTACATCTACGAGGCCGGCTGCGCCGTGATGATGGACGGCGAGGCCACGGTCCTGATCGGCGACTTCCGGCCCGACGAGGGCCGCACGGTCTACGAGACGATCGTGGACCGCGGGGTGCCCGACCTCCTGTTCGAGGCCTTCGCGCCGGCGCTCGAGTACCACGCCCCCTGGCACACCGAGCGCCGGCACTCGCATCTGTTCAGGGGCAAGATCGACGTCGCAGAGGCCAACGCGCTCCTGGATCGCGAGGGCCACGGGGCTCTCAAGCTGATCGACAACGGCGCGATCGTCCGCCAGATGGACGGCGTCGAGGGCCGCGCCCACGCCTACCACCTGTTGCCCGCGGCGGCCAGCAAGGCGAACGCCGTCGTCTTCCACATGCAGGCCCGCGGCTACGCGCCCGAGGAGTGCATCGCGATCGGCGACTCGGTGGAGGACCTGTCGGTCGCCCCCGTCGTGGGCCGCTTCTTCATCCCCTCCAACGGCCCTGAGCGAGACCCCGGTCTGCGCCAGGCCCTGGGCGGCTACTCCAACGTCACCGTCACCGAGGGCGCGATGGGCGATGGCGTCTACGAGGCGGTCGTCAGCAGCCTGATGAGCGCCTAGGCCGCCAGCTTTCACTGGTGCCGCGCCTACGCCTTGCTGCTGTCGCCCCCGTTCGAGCTGAAGCCGGTCGGGGTCTGGGTCAGCTCGCGGTGCTCGATGACGCGGTCGATCAGGCCGTACTCCTTCGCCTCGTCGGCCTTGAAGAAGCGGTCGCGGTCCTGGTCCTCGCGCACCTGCTCCTTCGACCTGCCCGTGTGCTTCGCGTAGATCTGGTCGATCTGGTCGCGCAGCTTCAGGGTCTCTCGGGCGTGGATCTCGATGTCCGAAGCCTGCCCCTCGAATCCGCCCGAGGGCTGGTGGATGAGGATCCGGGAGTTCGGCAGCGCCATGCGCTTGCCCGGCGTGCCGCCTGCAAGCAGCAGAGCCCCCATCGACATTCCGACGCCGTAGCAGATGGTCGCCACGTCGGGCTTGACGAACTGCATGGCGTCGTAGATGGCCAGACCGGCGTAGACCTGCCCGCCGGGGGAGTTGATGTAGAGGCTGATGTCCTTGTCGGGGTCCTCGGACTCGAGGTGGATGATCTGGGCGACGATCAGGTTCGCGATCTGGTCGTCGATGGGCGTGCCCAAGAAGATCACGCGCTCGTTCAGCATGCGGGAGTAGATGTCGAAGGAGCGCTCGCCCCGCGCGGACTGTTCGACCACCATCGGTACCAGGGGCATGGGCCCACCTCCTCGTTCGTATCCGCAACCTGGCGGTTGCGCTGTGCGAGACGGTAACATACGCAACCAGTGGGTTGCCATATGCCTTCACGCCCGCATGGTTGAGGCTAGCGATGAAAGGAGCGTCTGCGATGACTGAGGAGACGGCCCGGGGGGAGACCGCCCCGGCGGGGGGCGACGAGGCCCCCACCGTCGAGCGCGAGGCGGTCCTGCCCGCGTCCCCAGACGAGGTCTGGGAGGCCCTGACCGATGCCGACCGCCTGGAGGAGTGGCTCGGCGATGACGTCCGGATGGAGCCGGTCGAGGGTGGGGAGATCCGTGTGAGCGATGAAGGCGGGGAGCGCTCAGGCACGGTCGAGAAGGTGGTCGAACGCGAGCTGCTGAGGTTCACCTGGGCGCGTCCGGGGGAGCGGGAGAGCCGGGTCGAGTTCGCCGTCGAAGCGGCGCCCGGCGGCAGCAGGCTGATCGTGACCGAGATCCGGACCGGCCCGGTCGGGATGGCCGGCGGCGCCCCCGCCGCTCGGGCGGCCGCGGCCTGGGAGCCGCGGCTGCGGCGGCTGGGCTCGGTCGTGGCGCTGGTCCCGGCCTGAACGCGCAGATGACTCGGGTGGACGCCGTGTTCACCGCGCTCGCTGACCCGACTCGCCGGCGGGTCCTCGAGACGCTTGCGACGGACGGGACGGTCACCGCCAGCCGGCTCGCGCGCTCGATGCCGATCTCCCGGCAGGCGGTGTCGAAGCACCTTGCCTCCTTGCGCGCGGCGAAACTTGTCAGTTCCGAGCGGGTGGGGCGCGAAACCGTCTACACACTCAGCCCAGAGCCCCTCGAGGACGCCGCGGCCTGGATCGAGCGGGTCGGCGCCGAGTGGGACGAGCGCCTCGAGACCCTGCGGCGCGCGCTGGGCTGAGTCAGCCTTGCTGCGGCTTGCTCTCGGCCACGACCAGCCTGTCGCCTTCCTGGAGGACCTCCGCCTCGGGATCGTCGAAGGAGATCAGCCGCTCGCCGCGCAGGACCCCCAGCATCGGGCGGCGGTCCGTGACCGCGCTTCTCGGGCCAGCCTCGGCGGGCCCGATCACGCGCTCGGCGAGATCGATCCCCGTGCCCACGATGAGCAGGTCCTCCAGCACGCTGACGGTCCCGGGCTGGCGCGCCGCCAGTCCGAGCAGCCGGCCCGCAGCTCCGCTGGAGATGATCACGCTGTCGGCGCCGGACTGCTTCACGAGGGCCAGGTTCTCCTCCTCGCGCACCGACGCGACGACCGTCGCGTCGGGATTGAGCTGCCTCGCCGTCAGTGTGATGAGCACGGCCGCGTCGTCGCGGTGGGGACAGACGACGATCGTGTGCGCCCGCTCGACCTGCGCGCGCTGCAGGGTGTCCTTGCGGGACGCGTCCCCGTGCACGGCCGCGATTCCGGCGGCGCCGGCGCTCTCGATCATCTCCATGGAGCTGTCGATCGCGACCACCGCATTTCTGTCCACGCCTTGGCCAACCAGAGCTTCCAGGGCCGCGTGGCCCTTCACCCCGAACCCGCAGATGATCGTATGGTTCTTCACCTTCCTCCTCCATGCCGAGACCCGCAGCTCCTCCCGCTGGCGCGAGATGAGCAGTTCGACCGTCGTCCCGACCAGGACTATCAGGAACAGGATGCGGGCGGGCGTGACGAGCAGGGTGGTCAGCAGCCGGGCGCGGTCGGTCGCCGGAACGATGTCACCGTAGCCGGTGGTCGTGACCGACACCGTCGAGTAGTACACGGCTTCCAGCAACCCGATCTCCTGCCCCTGGTTGTCGACGAAGCCGTCGCGGTCCAGGTAAGTGATCAGGGCCACGAACAGGATCGCGCCCATCGCCAGGGCGAGCCGCGCCCAGATCGCCCTCATCGCGCTCGGGGCCGCGTGCGGCAGGAACACGGCCCTCACTCAGTACCTCCGGGGCGCCGCAGAGCCTCCTCGCAACAGGGCCAGCAGACGATCCACGGCCGCGGGCGCCAGGGAGTTCAGGCCGAGCAACCTGACGTTCTTCGGAACGTGGACCTCGCGGCGGTCGTTGGCGACTGCGTCGACGATCGCCTCGGCCACCTGCTCCGGCTCGATCTTCTCGCCGCGCCGCCACCAATCGGGCATTCGGCCGCGCTCGTGGCTGTGGAGGTCGGTCGTCACCGAGCCGGGCATGACTGCGCTGAGGGACACCCCGGTTCCGGAGAGCTCGTGCCGAAGCGCCTCGGCGAAGGTCTTCTGGGCCGCCTTCGTGGCGCCGTATACCGCGGTCCAGGGGAATCCCCGCAGCGCCGCCGCCGAGCTGACGATGACGATGTGCCCGCGTCCCCGGTCGAGCATGCGGGGCAGCCCCGCCCGAACCTGATTGAGCGTGCCGATGAAGTTGACCTGGACCATCTCCTCTGCCTTGTCGGGCTCGAGCTCGGTGAAGGGGGCGGTGTGGGCCAGGCCCGCGTTCGCCACCAGCAGGTCCAGCTGACCCGCCGTCTCGACGAAACCCTCGACGGCGGCCTCGGTGGCCGCCGGGTCGGCCACGTCGGCCGGCAGGGCCACCGCGCGCGGCAGCGCCTCGGCCCGCGAGGGCACGGGCGGTGGCCCGCCCGATGCCGTGCGTCGCTCCGCTGACGATCGCCGTGCTCCCCGGCCCGATCTCCATGCCTGAATCCTCGCACCATCTAGTATCGCCCGGCTATGGCTGCGGACCACGCCACGGTCGCGGAGGAGGAGTACCTCCAGATGATGTTCTGGCTGGAGGAGGCCGGGCTCCCGATCACCGGCGCCAACCTCGCCCGGGCGATGCGACTTTCGCCGCCCACGGTTCACGAGATGATCGGCAGGCTGGAGACCGACGGCTACGTCGCCCGCGCCGATGACAAGTCGCTCACCTTCACCGAGAAGGGCAGGTCTGAGGCCGAGGCGATCACGCGGCGTCACAGGCTGATCGAGCGCTTCCTGACAGACGTGCTGGGTATCCCTTGGGACGAGGTGCACGAGGAGGCCGAGCGGCTGGAGCACGCGATGTCCCCCGTGCTCGAGGAGCGGATGCTCGCCGCGATCGGCGACGCCAGGACCTGCCCGCACGGTCACCCGATCGTCGAGGGGGCGCGCGAGCAGGGCGTCCTGCTTGCCGACGTCGAGCCCGGCGCGACCGTGCGGATCCTGCGCTTCGAGAATGAGGCCGAGGAGATCCTCCACTACCTGCGCGACACAGGGCTTCGCCCCGAGCTCGAGGGTGAGTTGCAGAGCTCCGACGACGACACGGTCGTCGTCAGCTCGGACGAGGGCGAGCACACGGTCTCGCGGAGCGTGGCCGAGACCGTCTCGGTCGCCGCCGACCCCGCGCCACCTTCGCGCCCCCCGCTGCCCGAGCAGCTCGTCCTCTCCAGCGACCGCTACGGGCGATAGCGAAGGCCCCCCGCGGCGACCACAGTCGCCTACTACTGCGAGGGCGGCCGGCCTAGGCGGCGGAGCCGGTGCGGGCGCGGAGCTTCTCGAGGGCTGTCGCGATTCGGTTTACGCCCTCGGGAACCCGGTCCGCGGGGACCGGTGCGAAGGAGAGCCGGATGCTCGACCCGCCGCCGTCGATCATGAAGTCGGGCCCGGCGACGAACGTGACGCCCTCCTCCTTCGCCGCATCCAGCAGCACCGCGGCGTCCACGTCGTCGTTGAGGTCGAGCCACAGGAAATAGCCGCCTGCGGGTACGACGAAGCGGGCCTCGGGGATCTTCTCCTCGAGCGCGGCCACGAGGGCGTCGCGGCGCCCCCGGAGGGCGGTGTTCACCGCCTCGATGTTCCGGTCGAGCTCGCCCGAGCGGCAGAGCTCCCAGACGATGGACTCGGCCAGCATGTTCGGCGAGATGTAGTTCTGGCCCGCGCGCTTGGCCAGGGCGGCGATCTCGTCGGGTGGCCCGACCAGGTACCCGACCCGCACGCCGGGGCTGACCGTCTTCGAGAACGAGGAGGCGTGAATCACCCGGCCCGCCGCGTCCATGTCGAGCATGGTCGTGCCCGCGGGACCTTCGAAGCTGATCAGGCGATAGGGGTCGTCCTCGAACAGCAGGAACCCGTGCTCGTCCGCGAGCGCGACGAGGCGCTCGCGCTTCTGGGCCGCGAGGGTGCAGCCGGCGGGGTTGTGGAAGTTGGGGATGATGTGCGCCAGCTTCAAGGGCCCGGCCCGGGCCGCGGACTCCACGGCGGCCACCTCGACTCCATCGGACTCGAGCGCGACCGGGGCGATCTCGGCGCCGGCCTGATTCAACAGCAGCAGCGTGCGGTCGTAGGTGGGCTGCTCCACGAGCACACGGTCCCCGGAGCCGACGTAGTGACGGAACAGCAGCGCCGCTCCCTCCATGGACCCGTTCGTGACCATGACCCGCTCGGTCTCGACGCCGTGCAGATCCGCGATCCATTCGCACAGCCCCAGATGGCCCCTGCCGGTGCCGTAGGAGAGCGCTCGCTCCCAGTCGGACTCCAGGGCGCTTCGTGGGGCAGGATGTCCGCGCTCGGAGCACCTCGGGCGAAGCTGATCGTGTCGGTCGGCATGGGGGCGGCCAGTATAGAAACGGGTTTCCGATCTGCCGGGCCAGCGGATAGCTTGTCGAGAGATGTCCGCATCGCTCGAGCTCGTGAAGATCGCCCTGAGGGCTTATGGCGGCGGTGACGTGGAGATCGCCCTCGCGCTCTCGGATCCGAATGTGCGCTGGGACGAGCGCGCGTCGCGTCCCGATGGTGACCTGGTCTGGGGACGTGACGACGTCGCCAGGGCGATGCGCCGCTACCGCGATGGTTGGCAGTCCTACCGCTTCGACCTGGAGGACGTCGCTGAGCCCGCCCCCGGCGTTGTCGTGGGGATCTGCCGCGAGCGGGGCGTGGACGCCGAGGGCGCTGCCGTGGACCGGCGCTTCGGCGGGCTCTGGGTGGTCGAGGACGCCAAGGTCGCGTCCTGGTCCACCTACCTGAGGCCGCGGGAGGCCGTGCGGGCGGCCCGCGAGCTGATGGGGCCGAACGCGTCGAAGCCGAGGATGCCGGAGGCCGGGCCGGAACCAGCTCTCGTCGCCGAGCCGAAGCTGGCTGCGGTATCCGGATCCGCGTCCGCCGAGCGCATCAGGATGGCCGCAAAGGCGAGGGCGCGCCTGCGCCGCCAGAAGGCCGCCAGCTAGCTTCCGAGCACGTCAACCGCGATCTGCGCGGTCTCCGTGGGGCTCTTGCCGACGCGGACCCCCCTCGCCTCCAGAGCCTCCTTCTTGGCCTCGGCGGTGCCCGAGGAGCCCGAGATGATCGCTCCAGCGTGGCCCATCTGCTTCCCCGGCGGTGCCGTGAAACCGGCGATGTAGGCGACCACGGGCTTGGAGATGTTGGCCTCGATGTGCTCAGCCGCCCGCTCCTCGGCGTCCCCGCCGATCTCGCCGACCATCACGATCATCTCGGTTGCGTCGTCGGCCTCGTAGAGGTCGAGGATGTCGATGAAGTCCGAGCCGACGATCGGATCCCCGCCGATGCCGACGATCGAGGAGTTGCCCCGCCCCGCCTGCTTCAGCTCGTTTCCGATCTGGTAGGTCAGTGTGCCCGACTTCGAGACGACGCCGATCGGCCCGGGGTCGAAGAACTGCGCCGGGATGATCCCCACGTTGGCCTTGCCGGGACTGAGCACCCCGGGGCAGTTGGGCCCGATCAGCCGAACCCCGGCGTCCTTGGCCTTCCAATAGGTGGGCAGCATGTCGTGCACCGGGATCCCCTCGGTGATCGCGATGACGGTCGCCACCCCGGCGTCGATCGCCTCGTTCATCGCGGCGGCGGCGAAGCGGGCCGGGACGAAGATCATCGATGTGTTGGCGTCCGTCTCCCGGACCGCCTCGGCGATGGTGTCGAGGATCGGCACGCCGTCCACGTCCTGGCCGCCCTTCTTTGGGGTGACACCGGCAACCAGGTCGGTTCCATAGCCGCGGTTCCGGAGTCCGTGGAAGCTGCCCTCTCGGCCGGTGAGGCCCGAGACGACAAGCTTCGTGCGATCGTCGACGATGATCGACATCAGCCGCGGGTTCTCATCAGCCGGCTGCCGCTACGACCCTGTCGGCTGCCCCGAGCATCGTCTTCTCGACGTGCAGGTCGGGCAGGTCCGCTTCAGCAAGCAGTCTCAGCCCCTCCTCGGAGTTTGTGCCGTCGAGGCGGACGATCACCGGCAC
>OBLS010001146.1_pt1 | contig 10603 bp, 9 predicted proteins | sample 1519901 | NCBI WGS metagenome assembly OBLS01 (sample SAMEA3113585, study PRJEB22503) | soil metagenome
CCGGTGTTCTCGCTGTTCATCAGGTCACCGGCCGAGGCCAGCCGGCTGGCCGCCGGTCACCGGCCTCAGCCAGGCGGCAAGGCGGCCTCGAGCGTTCATCGCAACCCTCCCCCTTGGGTCGGCGAACCTCGGACCTGGTAGAGCGGAAATCGACATATCGGCATAGAGGAAATCGACAGGGCCAGACCGCCGGTGGCTTCACCGGTGCGGCGACCGCGTCGACAACGGTAGAGTCGTAGGGCATGCGGTGGCGCCGGCAGTGACCGGAACGGCGCCGCGGACGACCTGGGTGGGGCCATACAGATGGCGCAGCAGCATCCGACGGCGGTCCCCGACGGGCTGGCGCTCGAACGCGAGCCCCAGCCCGGTTCCGGCGCGGGCGCCGAGAACGGGGCCGCCGCCGGGGCGGTCACCCGGCCCTATGACGACGCGCCGCCGCCCGAGCCCGACGTCGAGTCGCTGCTCCAGCGGGTCCGCCAGCGCAACCCGCGGGCCGACACGGCCGCCGTCGGGAAGGCCTTCGAGCTGGCCCGAGAGCGCCACGCCGGTCGCCGCCGGGCCTCGGGGGTGCCGTATCTGGCCCATCCGCTGGGGGTGGCCACGGTCGTGGCCGACCTGGGCCTGGACGCGGTCTCGGTCGAGGCGGCCCTGCTGCACGACGCCGTCGAGGAGGGCCTGGTCAGCCTGGAGGAGATCGCGACCCAGTTCGGGCCCGAGGTGGCCAAGATCTCCGACGGGCTGGTCAAGCTGGACCGGATCGGGTTCGAGGGCCGGGAGGCGGCCCAGGCCGAGATCATCCGCAAGATGGTCATCGCCATGGCCCGCGACATCCGGGTCCTGGTGATCAAGCTGGCCGACCGGCTCCACAACATGCGCGACGTCGGCTACCTGGACCGCGAGGCCCAGGAGGCCAAGGCCCGCGAGGTCCTGGAGATCTACGCCCCGCTGGCCAACCGGCTCGGCATCCACCACATCAAGTGGGAGCTGGAGGACCTGGCCTTCGCGACCCTGTACCCGCTGCGGTACGAGGAGATCGCGCGCATGACGGCCGAGCGCAACCCGGCCCGCGAGCAGTACGTGACCGAGGTCATCGACCTGGTCAACGCCCAGCTCAAGCAGGTGAAGCTGCACGCCGTGGTGAGCGGGCGGCCCAAGCACTACTACTCCATCTACGAGAAGATGGTGGTGCGGGGCAAGGAGTTCACCGACATCTTCGACCTGGTCGGCGTGCGCATCCTGGTCGACTCGATCAAGGACTGCTACGCCGCCCTGGGGCAGGTCCATGCCGTCTGGAAGCCGGTCCCGGGCCGGTTCAAGGACTACATCGCCATGCCCAAGTTCAACCTCTACCAGTCGCTGCACACCACCGTGGTCGGGCCCCAGGGCAAGCCGCTGGAGATCCAGATCCGGACCAAGGCCATGCACCGCACCGCCGAGTACGGGGTGGCCGCCCACTGGCGCTACAAGACCAAGGACGGCAAGCCGGCCACCGAGCAGGAGATGGGCTGGCTGCGGCAGCTGATCGACTGGCAGCGGGAGCTGTCGGACCCGCGCGACTTCATCGAGAACCTCGACACCGACCTGTACGTCGACGAGGTGTTCGTGTTCACCCCCAAGGGCGACGTGATCCAGCTCCCGGCCGGGGCGACCCCGATCGACTTCGCCTACGCGGTCCACACCGAGGTCGGCCACCGCTGCGTCGGCGCCCGGGTCAACAAGCGGCTGGTGCCGCTCGAGCATGCCCTGGAGAACGGCGACAACGTCGAGATCTTCACCTCCAAGGCCCAGGACGCCGGCCCCTCGCGGGACTGGCTGGGGATCGTCAAGACCCCGCGGGCCCGCAACAAGATCCGCCAGTGGTTCGCCAAGGAGCGGCGCGAGGACGCCATCGAGGCCGGCAAGGACGCCCTGGTCCGGGCCATGCGCAAGGCCGGCCTGCCGCTGCAGAAGCTGACCCAGGGCGGGGCCCTGACCACCCTCGCCGCCGACATGCGCTTCGCCAGCCTTGAGGCGTTCTACGCGGCCGTCGGGTCGGGCCAGACCTCGGCCCAGGCGGTGGTCAGCCGCCTCCAGGCCGACCTGGGCGGCCAGCAGCAGGAGGACGACGACGATGACGACCTGATCCTGGAGCGGGCCGTCCGCCAGGCCCGGCCCCAGCCGGCCAGCCGGGGCGTGGTCGTCAAGGGCGTCGAGGACGTCTGGGTCAAGCTGGCCCGCTGCTGCACCCCGGTGCCCCGCGACCCGATCATCGGGTTCGTGACCCGCGGCCACGGGGTCAGCGTCCACCGGGGCGACTGCCCCAACGCCGACAACCTGCGCCGCGACCAGAACCGCATCATCGAGGTCGAGTGGGACACCTCGGGGCCGAGCGTGTTCGCGGTCACCATCCAGGTCGAGGCCCTGGACCGGACCAAGCTGCTGCGCGACATCACCGAGGTCCTCTCCGACCACCACGTCAACATCATGTCGGCCACCGTGGCCACCGGCCGCGACCGGGTGGCCACCCTGCGCTTCACCTTCGAGCTGGCCGACATCTCCCACCTGGCCCACGTCCTCTCCACCGTCAAGAAGGTCGAGGGCGTCTACGACGCCTTCCGGGTGGTGCCGCACGCGGGGAACGGCCACGGGGACCGCTAGGTGCGGGCGGTCGTCTCCCGCGTCGCCTGGGCCCGGGTGCTCGCCGACGGCGAGCTGACCGGGGAGATCGGCCCCGGGCTGCTGGTCCTGGTCGGGGTCACCCACGGCGACACCGAGGCCGACGCCGACTGGCTGGCCGCCAAGCTGGCCGGCCTGCGGGTGTTCGGCGACGACCAGGGCAGGATGAACCGCTCCCTGGCCGAGGTCGGCGGGGGCGCGCTGGTGGTCAGCCAGTTCACCCTCTACGGCGACGCCCGCAAGGGCCGCCGTCCCTCGTACGTGGCCGCGGCCCCGCCGGAGCAGGCCGCCCCGCTCGTGGAGGCCGTGGCCAAGTCCCTCGCCGGGTCGGGCATCCCGGTGGCCAGCGGCCGCTTCGGCGCCGACATGCTGGTCGAGTCGGCCGGCGACGGCCCGGTCACCATCCTGCTCGACAGCGCCCGCGGGTTCTGACCGGCCTCAGCGCTGCTGCAACGCCAGCCGGGCGCCGAACCCGACCAGCACCACCCCGCTGACCCCCTCCAGGGCCCGCCGCACCCGCGTCCGCCCGGTCGACAACGGCGCTGTACAGCCCCAGCCAGGCAAAGGTCAGCAGGCAGAACACCAGTCCCAGTCCGAGGACGCCCCCGGCGCCGTGCCCCGGTGCGGCGAACTGGGGCAGCAGGCTCAGGAAGAACGCCGCCATCTTCGGGTTGGCCAGGTTGCTGACCACCCCCTGTCGCAGTCCCCGGCTGGGGTTCATCCACCCACGCCCCTGGTCCGCGCCGGACCCACCCGCCCCCGAGGCCGGCTCCCTCCTCGGCTCCCGGGCGCGCCGCACCGCAACCCGGCGATGGAGGGGCCCCAACCGGGAGGGTAGCCCAACCGCGGATTGTGGGTGCCGGGTTGTCCACAGGGCCTTCCAGAGGGACTGGATCCCCAGCGCGACCAGGTAGGCGGCGCCCGCCACCCTGAGGGCCAGGAACGCCGGCTCGGAGGCCTGGATCAGCTCGGCGATGCCGAAGCCGGTGGCGATCGTCCACACGGCCTGGCCGGCGGCCACCCCGGCGGCGGTGGCGACGCCGACGCGGCGGCCGCCGGCCAGGGCGTTGCGGACCGTCAGGGCGGTGTCGGGGCCGGGGGTGACGATCACCATCAGCGAGACCCCCAGGAAGGCCAGCAGCTGACCGCCCACGCCCGGTGCCCGCCCTAGCTCCGGGCCGGGGCGGCGGTGACGGCCGCGACCGTGCGGGCGAGCTGGTTGAGGTGGGCCAGGTCGTGGCCGGCCACCTTGTTCAGGGCCAGCTCGAAGCGCTCCTCGCCCTGCTCGCCGTGGACGCCGAGGCGGTCGCGGTCGGCGTCGCTCACCCCCTCCAGCATGGCCAGGTTGGCCGCCCGGAGCCCGTCCAGGGCGTCCAGCAGCCGCCCCGGCTCGGGCCGGGGGAGCAGCGACCACGCCTTCTCGTCGTAGCCCGGGTAGGAGGGCCGGTCCTCGGTCAGGATCAGCCGCCAGCGGAAGCCGTAGACGATGTCGACGTCCAGCAGGTGCCCGACCACCTGGAGGGGCGTCCACTCGCCCTCGGCCATGGGCGTGCGCCAGCCACGGTCGTCGAGCCGGCGGCACAGCTCCCGGGCCGTCGCCGGCGTGCCCCGCAGCACCTCCAGCGGCTCCCGCTCGCCCAGGGTCCGGACCAGCGCCTCGACGTAGGCGGCCGGCTCCCGGGTCGCGTCGGGGATCTCGATCGGCTCGATCAACTGGGCTCCTCCGTTCCGTGCAGCGAGGACAGGGCGAGGGTGGTCATGGTCGCCTGGACGCCGGGCACCGTCCGGAGGCGGTCGATCAGCTCCTGGAGGGCGAGCGGGCTGGCCGCCCTGGCCTTGACGAGCAGGCACCAGTCGCCGGTGACCCGGTGGCACTCGGAGACGAAGCCGTCGTCGCCGCCCAGCTCCATCAGGGCCGGCCCGATCCCGGCGCAGTCGGCCCCGCCCGTCCGCACCCACACGAACGCGGTCAGGGGCAGCCCGATCGCCGCCCAGTCGAGCACCGCCCGGTAGCCCTTGAGGACCCCGGCCGCCTCCAGCCGCTTCACCCGCTGGTGGACGGCCGGCCGCGACAGCCGGACCCTCCTGGCCAGCTGCTCCTGGCTGAGCCGGCCGTGGCGCTCCAGCAGCCGGACGATGGCCTGGTCGATGGCGTCCATGCCCGGCATCCTTGGCCAGGCGACGACGAAGCGTCAACCACCGGGTCCGGCAACGAACGATTCGTTCGCTATCCGGCGGTGGCGGGGGCCCGCTGGGCGAGCGCGGCCGCCAGACCGTCGACCAGCCGGCCGAGCTGGGTGCCGTCGGGGTCGTGGTCGGGGTTGACCTCGGTGACGACCAGGCCGCCCAGCTTGGCGCTGCCGCAGAACACCTCGAGGCAGGCGACGGCGTCGGCCAGGGTCAGCCCCTGGTTGAAGTGCGGGAAGTTGGCCAGCGGGAGGTCGCCGGTGTCGACCACGTCCACGTCGAAGTGGACGACCACCGTCCCAGCCCGGGCCTCCAGCTCGCGCAGGGCGGCGGCCGCCGCCGCCCGTGGGCCACCGGCGGCCTCCCGGACCCTGGAGGCCGGCCAGGCCGTCGGGCCATGCCGGGCCAGGAGGGCCTGCTGGGCCTCGCCGAGGTCGTCCGGGTCGTCGAAGCCGAACAGCAGCAGCCGGTCGGCCGGCAGCAGCGGGACCCGGGGCCCGAGCCGGGCCAGCGCCGGCGCCCCCTCGCCCAGCAGGTGGGCCACGACCATCGAGTCGAGCACCCCCGATCCGGTGGTCGCCGGGGTCGACAGGTCGGCGTCGCCGTCGAAGTAGAGCAGGCCCAGGTCGTCGGTGTGCCTGGCGAACCCGGCCACCACCCCGAGGGTGATGGTGCAGTCGCCGCCGAGCACCAGCGGCGTCATCCCCTGGCCGAGCACCTCGGCGACCCGGCCGGCGACCCGCCCCGCGACCTCGGCCACGCCCTCCAGGTCCCGCTGGCGCGGGTCGGCGACGGCCGCCCGGTACATGGCCACGGGCAGGTCGCCCTCGTCGCGGACCTCGGCCCCGGCCGCCTCCAGGGCCCGGACGAGCCCGGCCGCCCGCAGCGCCCGGGGGGCCTTCTCCTGGCCCGGGCCGTGGGTCCCGGCGCTCGTCGGGACGCCGACGAGCGCGAGCGGGCCCGCCACTCAGCTCTCCTTGACGGTGAGCTTCTCGATCCAGACCGACTGCTGCGGGGTGTCGCCGCTCTGGCCGCCGACCTGGACCTTGGCGATCTTGTCGACCACGTCGCGGCCGTCGGTGACCTCGCCGAAGACCGAGTAGTTGGCCTGCAGGCCCTGGGAGTTGTCGTCGAAGCTGATGAAGAACTGGCTGCCGCCCGAGTCGGGGCCGCTGTTGGCCATGGCCACCGAGTACTTCTTGTAGGCCTCGGGGCTGGAGGGCAGCTCGTCCTCGATGGCGTAGCCGGGGCCGCCCCGGCCGCTGCCCTCGGGGTCGCCGCCCTGGATGACCGCGATCCCGGCCGCCCCGCCGGGGACGATCCGGTGGAACCAGGTCGAGTCGTAGAACTTCTTGCCGGCCAGGAACACGAAGTTGGCCGTGGTGATGGGCGCGTTCTCGGGGTCGAGCTTGACCGTGAAGTCGCCGCAGGAGGTCTGGAAGGTGGCCACATAGGTCTTGGCCGGGTCGACCTTGGCGGTGGGCGGCTTGCTGAAGGTCGGGCGCTCCACCTTGGGCGGGAGCTCGCCGCCGCAGGCGACCTGGGCGGGGGCGGTCGGCGCCCCGGCCCTGGCGTCGTCGAACTCGGTGGCCGGGGCGGTGGTGGTGGCGCCGGCCACGGTGGTCGCGGTGGCCGCGGCCGGGGTGTCGTCGTCGCCGGTCAGCCACAGCCCGCCGGCCACGGCGGCCACGACCACGACCAGCCCGAGGGCCCCGTAGGTGAGCAGGGCCCGGCGGCGGCGCGCCCGCTGGCGCTCGGCCTCCCGCCTGGCCCGCAGCCGGTCCAGCTCCCGCTTGCGCGTCTGCTTCGACATCCCATCCCTTCCCGCTCCAGTACAGGCCCCGAGTCTATCGAGAACCCGAGGTGAGGGCGGTACCCCTTCCGGTAGCATGCGGCCCATGCTCGTGACCGGATTTCCCGCCGGGACCTTCCAGACGAACTGCTGGCTGGTCGCCACCGCGCCGGGCTCGGAGGCCCTGGTCGTCGACCCCGGCCAGGACGCCCTGGGCGGGATCGACGAGCTCTGCCGGCGCCACCGCCTCAAGCCGGTGGCGGCCCTGCTGACCCACGGGCACCTCGACCACGTCTGGACGGTGGCCCCGCTGGCCGGGGCCCGCGAGATCCCGGCCTTCGTCCACCCGGCCGACCGGCACCTGCTCACCGACCCCCTGGCCGGCTTCGCCCCCGAGGCCAGGGCCGCCTTCGGCGGGCTGCGGCTCCAGGAGCCCGACGACGTCCGGGAGCTGGCCGACGGCCAGGTGGTCGAGCTGGCCGGCCTGCGCCTTCACGTCGACCACACCCCGGGGCACACGCCCGGCCACGTCACCTTCCGCTCGGCCGCCGAGGCCGGCCAGCCGGGCCGGCTGCTGGCCGGGGACCTGGTGTTCGCCGGCTCGATCGGCCGCACCGACCTGCCCGGCGGGTCGACCCCGGAGATGCTGGCCTCGCTGGCCTCCCGCTTCCTGACCCTTGAGGACGACACCGTCGTGCTGCCCGGCCACGGCCCGACCACCACCGTGGGCCGGGAGCGGGCCACCAACCCGTTCCTGGCCGGGCTCGACCCGGTGGCCCGGGGGGGTCCGGGGGACCGCCGGGGTGGTCCCCCGGTGGATCAGGGGAGCCGGGCGTGAGCCGCCGGTTCGAGGCCCCCAAGGGCACCTTCGACCAGCTGCCGCCGGCCTCGGGGTCCCGGGCCGAGGTCGAGCGGATCATGCTCGAGCAGGCCCGGCTGGCCGGCTACCAGCCCATCGAGACGCCGATCTTCGAGGACACGGCCGTGTTCGCCCGCGGGGTGGGCGAGGCCACCGACGTCGTCCAGAAGGAGATGTACACCTTCAGCGACAAGGGCGGCCGCTCCCTGACCCTGCGCCCGGAGCTGACCGCCGGGGTGGTCAGGGCCCTGATCGAGCACGGCCGGCTCACCACCGGCCTGACCAAGGTCGTCTGCTCCGGCCCCCAGTTCCGCTACGAGCGGCCCCAGGCCGGCCGCCAGCGCCAGTTCTCCCAGGTCGACATCGAGGCCATGGGCAGCGACGTCCCGGCCATCGACGCCGACGTCGTGCTGGTCGGCCACGAGGTGTTCCGCCGCCTGGAGATCCCGGTGACCCTGCTGCTGACCAGCCTCGGCGACCCGGTCTGCCGGCCCGCCTACCGGGAGGCGCTGCTGGCGTTCCTCAACGGCCTGGGCGACAAGCTGCCGGCGGCGGCCCGGGCCCGGGCCGAGCAGAACCCGCTGCGGGTCCTGGACATGAAGGACCCGCTGGTCGAGGAGCTGACCGCCGAGGCGCCGCTGATGCGTGACTTCCTGTGCGGGGCCTGCAAGGCCCATGACGAGGCGGTCCGGGAGCTGCTGGCCGGTGCCGGGGTCGAGTGGGTGGAGGCGCCCCGGCTGGTCCGGGGTCTCGACTACTACGTCCGCACCACCTTCGAATGGCAGGCCGGGTCGCTGGACGCCGCCCAGAACGCGCTGGGGGGCGGCGGCCGCTACGACGGGCTGTCCGAGGCCCTGGGCGGCCCGCCCGCCCCCGGCATCGGCTGGGCCCTGGGCCTCGACCGCACGGTGCTCGCCCTGGAACAGGCCGGCCGCCTCCCGGCCGACCCCTGGCGCCTGGACGCGCTGGTCCTGCCCCTGGTCCCGGCGGCCGTGGTCCCGGCCCAGGGACTGGTCCGCGACCTGCGCCGCGCCGGGCTGGTCGCCGACCTCCCCTATGCCGAGCGGACCCTCAACGGCCACATGAAGGCGGCCGCCAAGGCCGGCGCCCGCACCGTGGTCATCCTGGGCGAGCAGGAGCTGGCCGCCGGCCAGGCCGCCGTCCGCGACATGACCGCCCGCGACCAGCTGCCGGTCCCCCTCGACCAGGTCGTCGACCACGTGCGCCGGGTCGCCGGCGGAGGTGCCCCATGACCCGTCCCCTGCTCGGCGCCATGCGCACCCACGCCTGCGGGGGCCTACGGGCCGGCGACGCCGGGACCGAGGTCCGCCTGGCCGGCTGGGTGGCCCGCCGGCGCGACCACGGCGGGGTGGCCTTCCTCGACCTGCGCGACGCCTCCGGGGTCGTGCAGGTGGTCGTCCACCCCGACCAGGCGCCGGCGGCCGCCATCCGGGCCGAGGACTGCGTCGTCCGGGTCGCGGGCACGGTCAGGGCCCGCCCGGCCGGCAACGAGAACCCCGAGCTGCCCACCGGCGAGGTCGAGGTGGCCGCCGACGCCGTCGAGGTGCTGGCCCCCTCCGAGACCCCGCCGTTCCCGCTCGAGGGCCGCACCGACGCCGACGAGACCCTGCGCCTCCAGTACCGCTACCTGGATCTGCGCCGCCCGGCGACCCGGCGCGGGCTGGAGCTGCGGGCCGCGGCCAACGCCACCCTGCGCCGGGTCCTCGGCGACCGCGGCTTCCTCGAGGTCGAGACCCCGTACCTGACCAAGTCGACCCCCGAGGGGGCGCGCGACTTCCTGGTCACCACCCACCTGGCCCCTGGCCAGTTCTACGCCCTGCCCCAGTCCCCCCAGCTGTTCAAGCAGCTGCTGATGGTGGCCGGGGTCGAGCGCTACTACCAGATCGTCCGCTGCTTCCGCGACGAGGCCCTGCGGGCCGACCGCCAGCCCGAGTTCACCCAGCTCGACCTGGAGCTCTCCTTCCTCGACGAGGAGGACGTGTACGCCCTCGGCGAGGAGCTGATGGCGGCCGTGTGGCGCGACGTGCTCGGGGCCGGGCTGAGCGTCCCGTTCACCCGGCTCACCCACGCCGAGGCGATGCGCCGCTTCGGCACCGACAAGCCCGACCTGCGCTACGGCATGGAGCTGGTCGACCTCGCGCAGGTGTTCGAGGGCGGCGGGGTCCGGGTCTTCGCCAGCGCGCTGGAGGCCGGCGGCGCGGTGCTCGCCCTGCGGGTCGAGGGGGGCGCGGAGCTGACCCGCAAGCAGCTCGACGCCCTCACCGAGCAGGCCAGGGCCCGCGGGGCCAAGGGCCTGGCCTGGGTCGCGGTCGAGGCCTTGGACCTGCGCTCGCCCCTGGACAAGTTCTTCTCCGACGCCGAGCGCGACGGCCTGCGCCAGGCCACCGGCGCCCAGCCGGGCGACCTGGTCCTGCTGGCCGCCGACCGGACCCCGGTCGCCCAGACCGTCCTCGGCGACCTGCGCGTCCGCCTGGCCGCCGAGCGCGGCCTGGTCCCCGAGGGGCAGTGGGCGTTCTGCTGGGTCACCGAGTTCCCCATGTTCGAGTGGGACGAGCAGGCCGGCCGCTGGGACCCGGCCCACCACCCGTTCACCGCCCCAGCCCCCAAGTGGGCCGACACCTTCATGGAGGCCCCCGAGGAGGCCACCGCCCGCGCCTACGACCTGGTCCTCAACGGCTACGAGCTCGGGTCGGGCAGCATCCGTATCCACCGCGCCGACGTCCAGCGCCGCGTGTTCGAGGCCCTCGGCATCGGGCCCAGGAGGCCGAGGACCGCTTCGGCTTCTTCCACAAGGGCCTGGCCTACGGCGCCCCCCCGCACGGCGGCTTCGCCTTCGGCCTCGACCGCCTGTACATGCTCCTGGCCGGCACCCCCTCCATCCGCGACGTCATCACCTTCCCCAAGACCCAGTCCGGCGCCGACCCCCTCACCGGCGCCCCCACCCCCATCCCCGCCGACCAGCTGGCCGAGGTCCGCCTCCGCCCCCTCGACCCCCCGGCCAAGCCGGGAAATCGAGGCTGACGACCGGGTTGTCGGGAGCGGTTGCCGGTGTCGGACGGCGGTGGTTCAATGCGACTCTCGGCAGCGCC
>OBLS010001147.1_pt1 | contig 10600 bp, 10 predicted proteins | sample 1519901 | NCBI WGS metagenome assembly OBLS01 (sample SAMEA3113585, study PRJEB22503) | soil metagenome
GTCTCGCGATGGTCGCCGCAGCCTGCGGCGGCGGGGGCGACGAGGGTGGGGAGACCGGTGGCGGCACCGCCCAGATCCAGCAGGGCGGCACCCTGAACTACGCCGCCGACCAGGAGCCCACCGGCTTCAACAACAACACCTCCAAGGACAACGGCACCTCGGTGCTGAACATCGTCGTTGGCATGTTCCCGTTCACCTTCCACGCCCAGCCGGACTTCACGGTCAAGATGGACGAGGCGTTCCTCGACTCGGCCGAGCAGACCAGCGAGGACCCGCAGACGATCGTCTACAAGATCAAGGAGAACGCGATCTGGTCGGACGACACGCCGATCACGGCCGACGACTTCGTGTACTTCTGGGAGCAGCAGAACGGCACCATCAAGGACAACGACGTCGCCTCGACCACCGGCTACCAGGACATCGAGAGCGTGACGGGCCCGGCGGGCGGCAAGACGGTCACGGTGCAGTTCGAGCGGCCGTTCGCCGACTGGCAGACACTGTTCTCGAACCTCCTCCCCTCCCACTACGTGCGGCAGCAGCCGGGCGGCTGGAATACCGGGCTCGACCGCCGTCCCGAGCGGATCCCGTCGGGCGGCCCCTTCCGCATCGCCAGGCACGACCGGGACACGAGCGTGACCCTGGAGCGCAACCCTCGTTACTGGGGGCGGCCGGCCCACCTGGACCGGATCGTCATGCGCGTCCTCCCGGACGCCGAGGCCCAGGCCAACGCCATGGTCAACGGCGAGGTCGACGTCATCTACCCGCGGCCCCAGGTGGACCTGGTCCGCCGGGTGCAGGGCCTCCCGGGCGTCGGCGACCAGGTGCAGTTCGGGCTCAGCTTCGAGCACCTCACCTTCAACCTGCGCCACCCGATCCTCCAGGACCTCGCCGTCCGGGAGGCGATCGCCCTGGCCATCGACCGCCAGCAGCTCCTGGAGCGCACGGTGGGCCTGTTCAGCGACCGCGCCCAGGTGCTCGGCAACCGCATCTGGATGGTCGGCCAGCTTGGCTACGAGGACCATTCGGGAGGTTACGGCCGCGGTGACGTCCAGGCCGCGACGGCCCGGCTGGAGCGGGCCGGCTGGGTCGAGGGCGCCGGCGGCGTCCGGGTCAAGAACGGGCGCAAGCTACTGCTTCACTACAACACCACGGCGGGCGACTTCACCCGGAATCGGGGCGGTGAGTTGCTCCAGGACCAGCTGGCGAAGATCGGCGTCGACCTGGAGCTGCGCCCGTCGGACGCGCTGTTCGACCAGGTGCCCAACGGCGGCTTCGACATCGCCGGGTTCTCCTGGGTCGGCGGCCCGTTCGCCGTGTCGGGCAGCCGGGACATCTACGTCACCGGGGGCGGCGGCAACTGGGGCAGGTTCTCCGATCCCGAGGTGGACGCCCTGTTCAAGCAGGCGACGGCCGAGCTCGACCCGGCCCGGTCGACCGAGCTGGCCAACCAGATCGACCGCAAGCTCTGGGAGGGGTTGCCCAGCATCCCGCTCTACCAGCGGCCGACGTTCCTGGCCTGGCGCGAGACGCTCCGTAATGTGATGGAGAACCCGAGCCTCGAGGGGCCGCTGTGGAACGCCGAGTCCTGGGCCTTCGCCGCCGAGGCCTCACCCTAGTCGGCCGCGGGTGGGGCGACGGCGGAGGACAGCGACCAGGCTGATCGCCGACACGACCGCCCACACGCCCTCAAGCAGCAGGAACCCCCAGCGCTCGTCGACCAGGGCGATCACGGCCAGCACGAACGAGCCGACCAGGTTGAGGACCAGGTAGACCAGCGAGTGCTGGCCGAGCAGCCGCAGCTGGGCGAGGGTGAACCCGGCCAGGATCAGCACCGCCCCGACCAGCTCCAACGCGATGACGACCCCGTGGGACACGTCAGGCGTCGCGGGAGGGGGCGACGGCGCCGGGCACCTCAGGTGCCGGAGGCGAGGGCGAGGAGGCGGTCGACCCCGGCGTCGAGGGCGCGGACCTCGCGCTCGACCTCGGCCTCGAGGGGGGCGAGCTCGGCCGCCGTGTCGGCCCCGAGGCCGGCGCTGGCGGCGCGGCGGATGGTCAGGGCGACCCGGGTGACGTCGGCCACCCTGGCCCTGGCCGCGGGCAGCACCCGGGCCAGCTCGGCGAGGTCGAGCTCGCGGGCCAGCAGCCGCAGCTCGGCGTCGAGGGTCGCGGCCACCCGCCCGAGGCGCCTGGCCAGCTGGGGCAGGTCGCCGACGGTGCCGCCGGCCGCCCTGACCACCGCGACCGCCTCACCGGTGGCCTGGGCGGCCACGTTCAGGTCGCGCCGCAGGCAGGCCACCTGCCGCCGGGCCCCGGGCGGTGTCGTCAGCGCCTGCACGCTCCGGGCTCGCCGCCGCAGCATCGGGCTGCGCCGGACCCAGCGCACGACCCGCCAGACGGCGAAGATGGTCACCCCGCCGGCCGCCAGGCACATCACCAGCAGGGTCAGCAGCAGCTCCTCCATGGCGCCGTCCTCCACTCTCCACTCGGCGTCACCATCCCGGGCCGCCGCCAGCCGACCGGCGCCTTCTCCGGGGAACCCCGACAACCATAGGCCGGCCCCCGGCCCTTGTCACCCGCTGCCGGTCAGCCGCCGCCGGAGACGGCGGGGAGGATCCAGACCTCGTCGGTGCCGGCGACCGGGGTCTCGATCCCGTCCAGGTAGCGGATGCTCTCGCCGTTGACGAACACGTTGACGTGCCGGCGCAGGGCCCCGCGGTCGTCGAGGACCCGCTGGCCGACCCCGGGATGGGCCTGGCCGAGGGCGGCCAGCACCTTCCCGACGGTGGCCCCGTCGACCTCGACCCGGCGCTGCCCGCCGGCGTGGCCGGAGAGGGCGCCCGGCAGGTGGATGGTCGCCATCTGCGGGCCCTCAGGGCACCACGGCGGCCTTGACGCAGACCACCGGCGGCAGCCACTCGGCCAGGGCCTGCCAGCTCTCCCCCTCGTCGGCGGAGCCGAACAGCTGCCCGGTGCGGGTCCCGAAGTAGAGGCCGGCCGGGTCGAGCCCGTCGCCGGCGAAGCCGTCGCGGAGCACGGTCAGCCAGGCGTCCCGCTCCGGCAGCCCGGCGGTCTGCGCCTCCCAGGAGCCGCCGGCGTCCCGGGTCCGGTAGACCCGGGCCTGGCCGTCGGGCGTGCAGCGGAACTCGTCGGAGTCCAGCGGGATGATCCAGGCGGTGTCGGGGTCGGTCGGGTGGGTGACCATGGGGAAGCCGAAGTCGCTCGGCACCCCGTTGGCCATGTCCTCCCAGTGGTCGCCCCCGTCGTCGCTGCGGTACAGGCCCCAGTGGTTCTGGAGGTACAGGCGGTCCGGGCGCCCGCCGGCCGGGGCGATCTTGTGCACGCACTGGCCGAACTCGGGGTACTTGTCGGGCAGGAACACGGCCCGGACGCCGTCGTTGCGGGCCTGCCAGCTGCGCCCGCCGTCGTCGGTCCGGTACACCCCGCCGGTGGAGATGGCGATCCACATCCGCTCCGGGTCGGCCGGGTCGGGCAGGACCGTGTGCAGGCACAGCCCGCCGCCCCCCGGCTCCCAGCGCGGCCGGTGGGGATGGTCCCAGAGCCCCCTGACGAGCTCGAACGTCTCCCCGCCGTCCTCGGAGCGGAACAGGGCCGCCGGCTCGACCCCGGCCCACACCGTCCCCGGCCGGTCGTCGCCGGCCGGCTGCAGCTGCCACACCCGGGCCAGCGCCGCGTCCGTCCCCTCCGGGAACCGGAGGTTGCCCTCGGCCGGCTCGCTCCAGCTCCGCCCCAGGTCGTCCGAGGACCGCACCACCGCCCCCCAGTGCCCGTGCTCGGTCCCGGCCAGCAGCCGTTGCCGCCCACCCCGCCCGTCGAACCGGATGGCGTACACCTGCTCGCCACGGAAGTGCGGCCCGCTCCAGCGCCATTTCCCCCGCTCGGGGTCGCCCGCGAACAGCCACGCCCCCTTCATGGTGCCGACCGTCAACAGGACTTCCCCGGCCTGGACATCGATGTGCTCGTTCATGCGGCAACCCTACCTCGCCGTCGCGACACCGGGGAGGGGTTGTCCTCAGCTCCCCCCAAGGGCCGCCTCGGCCTCGGCGACCACCCCGGCGACCGCTCCCAGGTCGGTGACGTCAAGGGTCCAGCCCCGCGCCACCCCGCCTCCGGCCTCCACCGCCCCGACCGTCTCGGCCAGCTCGTCGCCCGACCGGGCGGCCAGGGCGACCCGGGCCCCGGCGGCGGCCAGCGCCTCCCCGATCGCCCGCCCGATCCCCCGCCCACCCCCGGTGACCAGCGCCACCTGCCCGTCCAGCCGCCCGCCCATCGGCGCAGCCTACCGCCACAGCTGGACGGGAACGCTGCCAGGCTGGGGCGGCAGGTCCGTGACCGGACGAGCAGGAGGAGCGATGGCAGCGCCCGACACCGTGGTCGACTTCGCCGAGAAGCTGGCCGCCTTCGACGAGCTGTGGTCACCGAAGATCATCGGGCAGGTCAACGACCTGCACGTCAAGGCGGTGAAGGTCCTGGGCGAGTTCGTCTGGCATCAGCACGACGACACCGACGAGACCTTCATCGTCCTGGCCGGCCGCCTCACCGTCCGGCTGGAGGGCCGCGACGACGTGGAGCTCGGCCCCGGCCAGATGTTCATCGTCCCCCGCGGCCTCCCCCACTGCCCGGTCGCCCCGGAGGAGTGCCACCTGCTCCTGCTCGAGCCAGCCGGCACCCCCAACACCGGCGACCAGCCCGGGAGCGACCGCACCGCCACCGACGAGTGGATCTGAGGCCTACAGGTCCTCCAGGACCACCTCGGCGGTGCGGCGGCCGGAGGCGAGGGCGCCGTTGATGGAGGCGTTGTCGCGGTGGTCGCCGCAGACGTAGAGGCCGGGGCGGAGGCGGACGGGGCGTTCGGGGGGGTCGAGGGTGCCGGGGGGCTGGGCGGGCTGGGCGTGGGGGATGTGGTAGGTCTTGAGGTGGCGCCAGGCGACCACGCCCGAGCCGAACCAGTCGGCGAGCTGGCCGAGGACGGCGGCCTCCAGGTCGGGGCCCTTGGGGAGGCCGGGGCGGTCGATCACGGCGGCCGAGATGAGGGCGGCGCCGGGCGGGGCGTAGGTGGGGGCGACGGCGCTGGGGACGCAGAGGTTGTTGACCGGGCCCTGGCCGTCGCCGTCGAGGACGATCACCGGCTCGTCGACCGGGGCCCGGTCGGCGGCGAAGTAGAGGCAGCTGGCCGCGACCGACCCGGGGGCCGCCGGCTCGCCGCCGAGCAGCTGGGAGGCGGTGGGGCCGTCGGTGGCGACCACCACCGCCCTGGCCGGCAGCCGCTCGCCGTCGGCCAGGGTGACGCCGCCGTCGCCCACCGCCGTGACCCGCTGGCCGAGGCGGACGCAGCCGGGCGGGAGGCCGCCGGCCAGCTGCTCGGCGATGGCGCCCATGCCCCGGGTCGGGATGGCGACGTCGCCGAGGGCGAACATCCGGTAGACGAACTCGAACATGCGGCTGGAGGTGCCCAGCTCGTGGTCGAGCAGGACCCCGCCGAACAGCGGCCGGAAGAAGCGGTCGACGATCGTGTCGGAGAAGCCGTCGGCGGCCAGGGCCTCGCGGGTGGTGGTCTCGGGCCGGGCGAACAGCTCCTCCAGCGACCCGGCGGTGACCCGCCGGCGCAGCTTGGCCACCTTGAGCTTGTCGCCAAGGCCGCCCACCGGGGCCAGGGCGGTGCGCAGCCCGTCCCAGCGGCGGCGGAAGGGGTCGGCCACGGTCACGAACCTGCCGCCGGTGCGGACCATCGCCCCCGGGTAGAAGGGGTGCAGCTCCAGCTCCCGGTAGTCGAGGGCCTCGGTGGCCTCGGGATAGGCGGTCAGCAGGACCTGGAAGCCCCGGTCGAGCAGGAAGTCCTCGACCCGGTCGGTGCGGACCCGACCGCCGACCCCGTCGCCCGCCTCGAGCACGGTGGCGGCCACGCCCTTCTCGTGGAGGCGGCGGGCGCAGCGGAGCCCGGCCAGCCCGGCTCCGACGACGTAGACGCCGCCGTCCTTCGAGGTCATCTAGCCGCCGGGCCGTCCGACCGTCCGGGGGGCCACCCCGGCGGTCCCCCGGGCCCCCCCGGCCCGGACCGCCTCGGCGTCCCGGCGCAGGGTCCCCGGCAGGGCGAAGTGGACGTTCTCGGGGATCACCTCGACCTCGCGGACCTCGGTCGCGCCTCGCTCCCGTAGGGCCGCGACCAGCTCGTCGACCAGCCACTCGGGGGCGGAGGCGCCCGAGCTGATGCCGACGGTGTCGACGCCCTCGAACCAGGCCGGGTCGATCGACGAGGCTTCGGAGACCAGGTGGGCCTGGCAGCCGGCGGCCCGGGCGACCTCGACCAGGCGCACCGAGTTGGAGGAGTTCTCGGCCCCGATGACCAGCACCAGCTGGCAGTCGCGGGCCAGGGTCTTGACCGCCGCCTGCCGGTTCTGGGTGGCGTAGCAGATGTCGTCGGAGCGGGGGCCGGCCAGCACCGGGAACCGCTCCCGCAGGGTGCCGATCACCCCGGCCGTCTCGTCCACCGACAGGGTGGTCTGGGTGAGGTAGGCGACCCGCTCGGGGTCGGCGACCTCGACCCTGGCCGCCTCCTCCTCGTCGCCGACCAGGTGGACGGCCCGGGGCGCGTGGCCCATGGTGCCGGCGACCTCCTCGTGGCCCTCGTGGCCGACGAGCACGATGTCGTAGCCCTTGGCGGCGAACTTGCGCGCCTCCTGGTGGACCTTGGTCACCAGCGGGCAGGTGGCGTCGATCACCCGCAGGCCGCGGGCCTTGGCCTCGGCGTGCACCGACGGGGCGACCCCGTGGGCCGAGAACACCACCGTCGCCCCCTCCGGGACCTCGTCGAGCTCGTCGACGAACACCGCGCCCCGGGTCTCGAGGTCCTTGACCACGTGCAGGTTGTGGACGATCTGCTTGCGCACGTGGACCGGGGGGCCGTAGGTGGCCAGGGCGACCTCGACGATGTCGATGGCCCGCTCGACGCCGGCGCAGTAGCCGCGCGGGGCGGCCAGCAGCACCTGCCGGGGAGCGGCGAACGCTGGGATGGGGAGACTGCTCATGTACCCCATTCTATCGGCGCCGGCCGCTGGCGCCCGCCGAGCATCGTCCGTGTGGACGTTGGCCGCTCCCGATAGGCTGGGCCGGAGATGACCGAGGCAACCGAGAGCTGGGTCGCGGCCAGGGAGCTGGACCGCCGCGTGGTGACCGTCTGGACGGTGCAGGAGGCGATCGGCTACGGGGTGCTGGCCCTGCTGGTGCTGGCCGTCGACATCGGGGCCAGGCTGGCCGGGGCCGAGCTGCCCGGGCCGCCCGGGCTGGCCGCCGGGATCGTCGCGGTCGCCGGGGGCCTGGCCGCCTGGTGGATGCCGCGGGCCAACTACCGGATCTGGCGCTACCAGGTGGCCGAGGACGCGCTGGAGCTGCGCCACGGGGTGGTCCGGCGCATCCACTCGGCCATCCCCTACTTCCGGGTCCAGCACATCGACGTGGCCCAGGGGCCGGTCGAGCGGGCCGTCGGCCTGGCCCGGCTGGTGGTGCACACCGCCTCGGCCGGCACCGACGCCACCATCCCCGGCATCGCCGCCGGCGACGCCGAGGGCCTGCGCCGCCTGATCCTGGCCAGGGCCGGCCACGGCGATGCGGTCTGAGGACCCGGGCCCGCCGCCGGAGCTGAACGCGCCGCCGGCGCCGGACCCCACACCCGGGCCGCCGGCGCCTCCGGGATCGCCCGGGGTCCCGCTCGAGGGCGGGGGGCCACGGCGGCTGCACGTGCTCAGCCCGGTGTTCTTCGCCATCGGGCACGCCTGGCGGCTGTGGCCGCTGGCCCTGCTGGTGGCCGCCCGGCGGCAGTTCTGGCTGCTCGGCCTGGGGGCGCTGGTGCTGCTGGCCTGGAGCACGATCGAGTGGCTGCGCCGCACCTACGAGCTGGAGGGCGGAGCCCTGCGACTCGAGGAGGGGGTGCTGGCCCGCAAGCTCCGGTCGGTCCCGTTCGACCGGATCCAGCAGGTCGACCTGGTCCGCAAGCCCCTGCACCGCCTGCTCGCCGTGGCCACCCTGCGGGTCGAGACGGCCGGGGGCGGGTCGTCGGCCGAGGTCGACCTCGACGTGGTCACCCTGGACGAGGCCCGGGCCCTGCGGGCCAGCCTCCTCCAGGCCAAGGCCCGGCTGACGGCCGCCCCGGCCGGTCAGGCGGCCGAGGGCCAGGCCCCGGCGGGCCGGGCGGCCGCCGAGGCCGACCTGGACGTCCCAAGGGCCGAGCGGGTGCTGCTGCGGCTCGGGCTCGGCGAGGTGATGCTGGCCGGGATCACCGGGTCGCGGGCGGCGGCCGCGCTGGTCGTGCTCGGCCCCATCTCCCAGGCCACCGACTGGTTCCCGGGCCTGTCCGACTGGCTGTTCGCGCGGTTCGACCCGGAGGCGGTCACCCCGACCACCCCGGCCGCCTTCGCCGTCGTGGCCGTGCTCGGGGTGGTCGTGTGGCTGGGCCTGGCCGCCGCCTCCAGCATCGTCACCGACTACGGCTTCACCCTGGCCAGGGCCGGCAACGACCTGGTGGTGCGCCGCGGCCTGCTGGAGCGCCGGGAGGCGGTCCTGCCCCTGGCCCGGCTCCAGGTGGTCCGGATCGAGGAGTCGCTGCTGCGCCGGGCCCTCGGCCTGGCCTCGATCCGCATCCAGAGCGCCGGCCGGACCGGCGGCGCCGACCAGACGGCCAGCCGCCTGGCCATCCCGATCCTGCCCCGCGTGCAGGTCAACCGGGTCCTTGAAGAGCTGCTGCCTGGGGCGTCGCCGGTCCCGCGCCTGCTCCTCCCGCCCCCGGCGGCCCGCCGCCGGGCGGTGACCCGCAGCGTGGTCGTCGCCACCCTGGTCATGGCCGCGGTCGCCCTTCCCCTGTGGCGGCTGACCTCGCTGGGCGTGCTGGCCGTCCCGGCGGCGCTGGCCGTGCTCGCCCTGCCCGTGCTCGCCCTGGCCGTGGCCATGGGACTGGCCGCCTACCGGCACCTCGGCCACGCCACCCGGGAAGGCTTCCTCTACGCCCGGGTCGGGGTGGCCATCCGGGTCACCACCGCCGTCCCGGTGGCCAAGGCCCAGAGCGGCAGCGTCCGCTCCTCCCCGTTCCAGCGCCGGGCCGGCCTGGCCACCCTCCACGTCGACATCGCCGGCGGCGGCCCCACCCCCCAGGTCCACGACGAGTCGCAGGACACCGCCACCGGGCTGCTCCAGGTGGTCCTCGGCCGCCGGCCCGGCTAGGTCGCAGCCAACGCGCCGATCGCGCGGTCGAGGGCGGCGCCGACGTCGCCGACCAGCAGGTGGCGGCCGTCCTCGACCACCTGGCGGCCGGACACCACCACCGAGGTGACGTCGGCGGCGGTGGCGGCGAACACCAGGTGGTCGACGGCGTCGGCGGGCCGGGTGCCGGCCAGGCGGACCGAGCGCGGGTCGAGGGTGACCAGGTCGGCCAGCTGGCCCGGGGCCAGGCGGCCGGCGTCCCAGCCGAGGGCGGTCATGCCGGACCCGGTGGCGGCGGTCAGGAGGTCGGCCGGCTGGTGGTAGCCGCGGTGCTCGGTGGCCAGGCGCTCGTCGAGCTCGACCGCCCTCGCCTCCTCGAACAGGTCGATCACGGCGTGGCTGTCGGAGCCCAGGCAGAGGGGGCTGCCGGCGTCGGCCAGCGCCCTGGCCGGCCCAACCCCGTCGGCCAGGTCGCGCTCGGTGGTCGGGCAGATGCAGGCGGCGGTGCCGGTGGCGCCGAGGAGGGCGACGTCCTCGTCGGTGAGGTGGGTGGCGTGGACGGCGGTGGTCCGCGGGCCCAGCACCCCGGCCGACTCGGCCAGGGCGGCCGGGGTGCGGCCGGTGGCGGCCAGGCAGGCCTGGTTCTCGGCCCGCTGCTCGGACAGGTGGAGGTGCAGGGGGGCCTGGCGGTCGGCGGCCCAGGCGGCCACCGTGGCCATGGCCGCCGGGTCGACCGCCCTGACGCTGTGGACGCCGGCGGCCACGCGAACCCCGGGGCGGTCGCGCAGTGCCCCGGCCCGCTCGGCCCAGGCGCCGGCGTCGCCGTCCCCGAAGCGGACCTGGGCGCCGGCCAGCGGCTGCCCGTCGAGCCCGGCCCGCAGGTAGCAGGTGTCGAGCAGGGTCAGCCGGATCCCGGCCCGGCCGGCCGCCTCGATCAGCGCCTCCCCCATCTGGTTGGGATCGGCGTAGGGCCGGCCGGCCGGGTCGTGGTGCAGGTAGTGGAACTCCCCGACGGCGGTGATCCCGGCCAGCGCCATCTCGGCGTAGGTGGCCGTGGCCAGCTCCAGGTACCGGTCCGGGTCGAGGGCCCCCGCGACCTGGTACATCAGCTCCCGCCAGCTCCAGAAGTCCCCACGACCCCGGTGGGTGCGACCCCGCAGCGCCCGGTGGAACGCATGCGAGTGCCCGTTGGCCAGCCCCGGGATCGTGACCCCAGGCAGCCGGATCGCCCCGGCGGGCGGGTCGGTCCCCTCGGTCACGGCCGCGATCCGCTCCCCATCGACCTCGACCAGCACCCGCTCGGCCATGCCCCGCTCCGGTCCCAGCCAGGCCAGGTCGGTGAACCAGGCGCTCACGGCTGGGAGGCCGGCCGGGCAGGCCGGGGCGGGCGGGG
>OBLS010001148.1_pt1 | contig 10593 bp, 13 predicted proteins | sample 1519901 | NCBI WGS metagenome assembly OBLS01 (sample SAMEA3113585, study PRJEB22503) | soil metagenome
CCGTGGGCGTCCGCCAAGACCCGGGCGTCGAAGCTGGGCACGAAGTCGTCCTCGCTGCCGTGGACCACGAGCAGCGGGCGGGGGGCGAGCGCCCGCACGCAGGCGACGCCCCGGATCGATCGCAGCTCCCGCGCCCAGGCGTCGAGCGACGGCGGGTAGGCGGGGTCGGTGATCAGGCCCACGTCGCGGCAGTGCTCGAGCAGGCGGCGGGGATGGCTCTCCCAGTCGTCGAAGTCGCCGGGCGTGCCGATGGCGGCCACCCCACGGACCCGCTGGTCGCGGGCACCGCCGCAGATGGCGACGGCCCCGCCGGTGCCGAACCCGACGACCCAGATGCCGGACGGGTCGGCCTCCTCGTCGACGTAGTCGACCGAGGCGAGCACGTCGTCGAGCCAGCCGGCGATCGAGAACTGGCCGGTGGACTCGCCACAGCCCCGGAAGGCGAAGGCCAGGGCCGCCCACCCCATCTCGGTGGCGATGCGCTCGGCCAGCTCGGCCTGGGTGTCGGCCACCCGCGCCGCCGCGAGCGTCGTCGGGTAGCCGTGACAGATCACGACCGCCGGCGGGCGCACGCTGTTGCGGCGCCTCGGCAGTGCGAGGTGGGCCGCCAGGGTGACGTCGCCCGACGCGATGCGTTCGTCCAGCGTCAGGCCTTGGCCGAAGCGGCCACGGCGGCGCGGTCACCGCAGCAGCCGCACCGCTTGTAGCCCCGGTTGCGGGCCTCGGCCAGCGTGTCGGGGCCGAAGCAGAGGTACTTCTCGGACGCCATCAGCTCTTCGACGATCGACTCGTCGGTGCAGGCGTCGACGTCGTGGACGACCTGCGAGCGCTTGTCGCCCAGCCAGCGGGTGTGCTCGAAACGAACCGGCCGCTCCATGCGCAGACGGTACCGCGCCGGGTCGGCGCCACCGGAAATCGGCGGGGCGCCGGTCCGGCGGACGCAACGTGTTCGCGCCTCGCAGCGCAGTTGCCAGCACTCCGCGCGGCGGGCGGCAGGAACCCCTAGGTCGCCTGGGGGCCGACCGCGCCGATGTCGCGCAGGTGGGCGTGGAGGGCGTCGATGACGAGGACGACATCGGTGTCGGTGACGTCGAGGCCGAGCGCCTCCGCCTCCCCCAGCACCACGGCGACCGTGTCGTCGTCGGCGACCACGAGGGCGTCACCGTCGTCGGCCGGTGCCATCGGCTCGTCCCCGGGCAAGGCGAACACTCCCTTGGCCCGGAGGTGGTCGAGCTCGGCGCCGACCATCTCCCGCACGTCGTCGTAGCTCAGCCGGGACTGGACCTCGACCGGCAGTGCGTCGGCCACCACCTCGACGGCCTCGTCGAGGTCGAAGATCGTCGGCGGCGCCTCGTGACCCAGCCGGAACGCCTCGCGCCCCACGGTCACTGCGGCGATGGCGAACACGGCCAGGGCGGCGATCACGACGAAGACCCACACCATCGCCGCGCACGGTAACGCGCCGAGGGGGCGCCCCCGGAACGGGAGCGCCCCCTCGGGCCGGACGCCGGCGATGCGCCGCGCCGGGCGGCCCGGGTCAGATCCCCAGGCGCTGGGCGAGCAGCTCGCGGTGGTAGGCCGGGTCACCGAACAGCAGCTCGGAGGACTTGGCCCGCTTGAAGTAGAGGTGCGCCGGGTGCTCCCACGTGAAGCCGATGCCGCCGTGGATCTGGATGTTCTCGGCGGCGGCGTGGAAGTACGCCTCGGAGCAGTAGGCCTTGGCCAGGCAGGCCACCTCGGGCAGCTCGTCGTTCAGCTCGGCGGCGCACCAGGCGGCGTAGTAGGCGGCCGACTTGGCCGACTCGACCTCGAGCAGCATGTCGGCGCACTTGTGCTTGATGGCCTGGAACGAGCCGATGGGCCGGCCGAACTGCACCCGGTCCTTCGCGTACTGGACGGCCATCTCGAGCACGAACTGGGCGCCGCCCACCTGCTCGGCGGCGAGCGCCACGGCGGCGAGGTCGAGGACCCGGTCGAGCGTCGTCCAGCCGGCGCCGTCGGTGCCGATCAGCGTGGCGGGGGCCCCGGCGAACTCGAGCTTCGCCTGCTTGCGGGTCTGGTCCATCGTGGACAGCGGCGTGCGGGTCAGGCCGGCGGCGTCGCCGGGGACCGAGAACAGCGACACGCCGGCGCCCGTGCGGGCGGCCACGATCACCAGGTCGGCCACGTGGCCGTCGAGGACGAACATCTTCGTGCCGTCGATCGTCCAGCCGCCGTCGCCCTGGCTGGCGGTGGCCTCGATGCCGGCCTCGTCCCACCGGCCGTTCGGCTCGGTGAAGGCCAGCGTGGCGATGGTCTCGCCCGAGGCGATGCCCGGGAGCAGGCTCTTCTTCGCGTCCTCGTCACCCGAGTGGAGGATGGCGTTGGCCGCGCGCGGCCCATCTCCTCGAGCACGACCGTCAGCTCGACGTTGGTGAAGCCCTGGCCGCCGTACTCCTCGGGGATGGCCAGCGACTGGAGCCCCAGCTCGTTGGCCATCTGCGACCACACCTTGGGGTCGTAGCCCTCGGTGGTCTCCATCAGCCGGCGGACCTCGGCCTCGGACGACTTGGACTCGAGGAACGCGCGGGTGATGCGTCGGAGCTCGTCCTGCTCCTCGGAGAAGGCGAAGTTCACGTGGGCCCTCCATGTGCCGGTGACGTGCGCCACGGACGGTAGGTCTCCGCCACGGGCTGCGCCACCCGGCGTGTGTGCACCGGTGTACACATGGGGGATGGAGAGACTCGGGATCCGGGAGCTGCGGGCCGACCTGGCGGCCGTCGTGCGGCGGGCCGCCGCCGGGGAGCGCATCACGGTGACGGTGGACGGCGTGCCGGTGGCGCAGCTCGGCCCGCTCGAGCCCACGCCCGGGGCGTTGACGCTCGACGACCTCATCGCCGCAGGGCTGGCCGTGCCGGCCGGCCGGCGCGACCGGCCCACCGACACCGACCCCGAGGACGTGCCGGTGGACGCCCGCCCCGACCGGGTGCTCGACGAACTGCGGGGCCGCTGACCATGGCCACACCCACACCCGACTCGGTGCTCGACGCAGGGCGCAGCCCCGCCGGGGGCCCTCGGGGGGCGGAGCCCCCCGAGTGACGCTGTTCCTCGACAGCTCGGCGCTGCTGCGCCGCTACGTGTACGGGGCCGGGCGCGACCTGGTGGTGGGCGCCATGGCCGCCGACCCCGACTGGTGCGCCTCGGCCCTGGCGCGGAGCGAGACGCTGCTGGCCCTGCACCGCATCGCCGGCACGCCGTCCCAGGCCGAGCGGCTGTGGTCGCGCCTGCGCGACGACTGGGACGCGTTCGTCGTCGTCCCGGTGGACGAGCGCTGCCTCGCCCTCGCCGTCGAACTGGGGGCGACCTACCGGCTGCGGACCGTCGACGCCGTCCACCTCGCCGCCGCCGCCCGCCTCCCTCGGCCGGCGTCCTACGCCACGTTCGACCGCCGCCAGATCCCCGCCGCGGCGGCGCTCGGCTTCGAGGTCGTGGCCCCGGTCGAGCGCTGAGCCCGCCGCCGGCGGCCCGGAGCCGCCAGACTGGCGGCATGGCGACGCTGCACTACGCCGACGAACGCTGCGAGGTCCACAAGGTGGTCGTCGGCCCCGTGGACAACAACGTGTTCGTGCTCCGCTGCACCGAGACCGGCGACGCCGTACTCCTCGACGCCGCCAACGAGCACGACCGGCTGCTCGAGCTGTGCACCGCGCTGGGCGTGCGCTCGGTGCTCGAGACCCACGGCCACTGGGACCACATCCAGGCCGTCCCGCAACTGCGCGACGCCGGCTACGCCGTCCACGTCACCGCCCAGGACGCCGGGATGTTGCCGTCCTACGACCAGGTCCTTGACGACGACAGCGTGGTCCAGGTGGGGCGCTTGCGGCTGCGGACGATCCACACGCCCGGCCACACCCCCGGGTCGATGTGCTTCCTGGTCGAGGGGTCGCCGGTGCTCTTCAGCGGCGACACGCTGTTCCCGGGCGGGCCGGGCGCCACCAAGTTCCCGGGCGGCGACTTCCCCACGATCATCGACTCGCTCGACCGCCGGCTGTTCACGCTTCCGGCCGAGACGCTGGTGCTGCCGGGCCACGGCGACGACACGACGATCGGCACGGAGCGTCCCCACCTGCAGGAATGGGCGGACCGCGGGTGGTGAGCCGCCGTGGGTGACGCCCTCCGCTACGACCAGCGCCCGGACGACGACACGCCGGTCCACACCGAGGACCTGCCGCCGACGCCGGTGCGCGACCGCAACATCCCCGCCACGGCCTGGGTCGAGGCGCCCGAGTCGCTGCTGACGCTGGGCGCCGACCTGCCCGGCAGGCCGACAGCCGACTACAAGCGCCGCATCGGCCCCTGGCTGCTGTGGCGGGCCGGCCCGGCCGCCGGCGCCGACGCCCGCTACTGGGTGGCCCGGGCCGACGACCTGGCGGTCGCCCACACGTTCCGGCTGTTCCCCGACGGCTCGGGCGACGGGGCCGGCCCGAGCGGCGAGCGCCACACCCGCTTCCGGGCGTGGAAGGAAGACCTCCGCGACAACGGCTGAGCTGAGCCGGAGGCTCAGGCCGGCTCGAGGATCCCTGCCGGCGCCGTCGGCCCGTGCACCGGCCGCTCGTCCGCCTCGATCGGCGCCCCGGCCCCGGCCGGCTCGTGGACCTGGCGTGCGGTGCGGACGGCGAGGGAGATGCCGGCAGCGGCGATGGCGACCAGCACGGGCAGGCGGACGGGGCCGACGGTCCCGGCCTCGAGCATCAAGGTCCGGGCGTTGGCGACCACCAACAGCGTGCCGACCACGACGCCCAGGACCGAGGCATCGAGCCGCTTGACCAGGAGGGCCGCCAGCGGTGCCGCCACGACCCCGCCGGCCATGAGGGCGAGCACGTACGGCGCCCGCACGCCCTCGCCACCGATGCCGACGAGGAAGCCGACGCTGGCCGCTGTGGTCACGAAGAACTCCGCCGTCGAGACCGAGCCGACGGCGATGCGGGGCTGGACCTTGCCGGCGGTGAGCAGCGTCGGCGTGGCGACCGGGCCCCAGCCGCCGCCCCCGACGGCGTCGAGGAAGCCGGCGCCGAGGCCGAGCGGCGTCAAGAGGCGGGACCGCAGCGTGTGCGTGGGGTGCGAGCCGCCGCGCAGGGCGCCCGACACCGACCGCTGGACGACCAGGGCGCCGAGCCCGAACAGGAGGACGGCCACCGCCGCCTCCAGCCACGACGCCGTCAGCGAGCTGAGGACGGTGGCGCCGGCGAAGGCGCCGATCGCGCCCGGGACGGCGATACGGGCCACGAGCGACCAGGAGACGTTCCCGAACCGCCAGTGCGACACGCCGGAGGTGAAGGTGGTCCCGATCTCGGCGAGGTGGACGCTGGCCGAGGAGATGGCCGGCGAGATGCCGTTGGACAGGAGCACGGTGCTGGTCGTGACCCCGAACGCCATGCCGAGGGCGCCGTCGACGAGCTGACCGAACAGTCCGGCGAGGGCGAAGACGAACAGACGACGCAAGGGGGGCCTCCGGGCCGGCGAGCCCAACTCGGGGGCGAAGGACGGGCGTTCTCGGCGGACGATCCCACATATGTCAAGTGCGTCCCGCGATGCGGAAAGCCTGACTGATTCTTAGGTTTTTGCCCCGCGGGAATTCTCCTATGGCGATAGTGCGAATACACTTGCTCCCATGTCGTCGCCGGCCCCCACGGCCACACCGCTGTTCGAGATCGAGGGCCTGCACGCGCGCGTTGCGGGCACCGACGCCGAGATCCTCCGGGGTGTCGACCTCGTGGTCGGCGCCGGCGAGGTCCACGCCCTCATGGGGCCCAACGGGTCGGGCAAGTCGACGCTGGCCAACGTCCTGCTCGGCAGCCCCGAGTACGAGGTGACCGCCGGCCGCATCCGCTTCAGGGGCGACGACGTCACCGACTGGGACACCGACGTCCGGGCCAAGGCCGGCATCTTCCTCGCCTTCCAGTACCCGCAGGCCATCGCGGGCGTGTCGGTCATCAACTTCCTGCGCCAGGCGCTGTCCGCCCGCAAGGGCATGGACCTGTCGGTCCTCGAGCTGCGCCTGGCGATCATGGAGTGGATGCAGCGGCTCGACATGGATCCCGCGTTCGCCGACCGCTACCTCAACGAGGGCTTCTCCGGCGGCGAGAAGAAGCGGAACGAGATCCTCCAGATGGCGATCCTCGAGCCCGAGATGGCGATCCTCGACGAGACCGACTCCGGCCTCGACATCGACGCCCTCAAGGTCGTGGCCCGCGGGGTCGACGAGGTCCGGCGCGACCGTCCCGAGATGGGCGTGCTCGCGATCACCCATTACCAACGGCTGCTCGACCACCTGCAGCCCGACCGGGTCCACATCCTGGTGCAGGGCCGCATCGTCGACTCCGGCGGCCCCGAGCTGGCCGAGCGCCTCGAGCGAGAGGGATACGAGTCGTGGCGTTGAGCGACCATCACGTGGACGACGACGTCCGCCGTCCCACCACGTCCCCGGGTGGCGGGACGCTCGACGTCGCCGCCGTGCGCAAGCGGTTCCCGATCCTCGACCGGCAGGTCCACGGCAAGCGGCTCGTGTACCTCGACTCGGCCTCCTCGTCGCAGAAGCCGACGTCGGTGGTCGACGCCATGACCGCGTACTACGAGACCACGCACGCCAACGTGCACCGCGGCGTCTACACGATCGCCGAGGAGGCCACCCGCCTCTACGAGAACGCCCGGTCGCGGGTCGCCCGCTTCATCGGCGCCCCCGGCCCCGACGGCGTGGTCTTCACCAAGAACGTCACCGAGGGCTTGAACCTGGTCGCCCAGTCGTGGGGCCGGGCCAACCTGGGCGAGGGCGACGTCGTCGTGCTCACCGAGATGGAGCACCACGCCAACCTGGTCCCGTGGCTGATGCTGCGCGAGCAGCTGGGCTTCGAGCTGCGCTACCTCCCGGTGGCCGACGACCACACGCTCGACCTGACCGACCTCGACCGGGTGCTGGACGGCGCCAAGCTGCTGGCTTTCACAGCCGTGTCCAACGTGCTGGGCACGATCAACCCGATCCGCCAGCTCACCGACGCCGCCCACGCCGCCGGTGCGCTCGCCCTGGTCGACGGGGCGCAGCACGTGCCGCACATTCGCACCGACGTGCGCGAGCTGGGCGCGGACTTCTTCGGCTTCACCGGCCACAAGGCGCTGGGCCCGACCGGCATCGGCGTCCTCTGGGCCCGGCCCGAGCTTCTCGACACCATGCCGGCGTTCCTCGGCGGTGGCGAGATGATCCGCGACGTCCGCCTCGACGGGTGGACGCCCAACGACATCCCCTGGAAGTTCGAGGCCGGCACCCCGCCGATCGCCGAGGCGATCGGGCTGTCCGCCGCCCTCGACGTGCTCGACGAGCTGGGCCCCGACAACGTCCGGGCCCACGAGGTCGAGCTGACCGACTACGCGCTGCGCACCCTCGCCGACCGGCTCGGCGACGACATCGACATCCACGGGCCGACCGACCTGGCGGTCCGGGGCGGCGTGGTGTCCTTCGCGCTGCGCGACGTGCACGCCCACGACGTGTCGCAGGTGCTGGACGAGCACGGTGTCTGCGTCCGGGCCGGCCACCACTGCGCCAAGCCGCTCATGCGCCGCCTCGGCCTGACGGCGACCGCCCGGGCGTCGTTCTACGTCCACAACGACACCGACGACGTCGACGTCCTCGCCGACGCCCTCGTCGCCACCCGCGACTTCTTCGCACTGTGAGCGGGTGGGCCTAGCCTGGGCCCGCTCGACGTCGCCTCTCGAAACCCCGTAGGAACGCGCCATGCCCGGCCTCGAAGACCTCTACCGCGAGATCATCCTCGACCACTACCGCAACCCCCGGAACCGGGGTGAGCTCGCCGCGCCGCCGGCCACGCGGGTCGAGGGGTTCAATCCGCTGTGCGGCGACGAGATCGTGCTGTTCCTCGACGTCGAGGGCGACACGGTGGTCGACGTCCGCATCGGCGGCCAGGGGTGCTCGATCAGCCAGTCGTCGGCCTCGATGATGTCGGCGGCGGTGAAGGGCAAGTCGCTGTCCGAGGTCCACGACCTGTCGCGGGCCTTCAAGGCGATGATGTCGATCCACGAGGCCGAGCTCGACGACGCCCCCGGCCCGAGCGGGAACGGCTCCGCGGCCCAGGAGGCACCCGACGTGAAGTTGGGCGACCTCGAGGCGCTGCGGGGCGTCGTGAAGTTCCCGGTCCGCATCAAGTGCGCCACCCTGTGCTGGAACACCCTCCAGCAGGGCCTCGACGAAGCGACCGCCTGACCGCGAGGGCCGCGGCCCCGGCCCCGAGGGCGCAGCCGGCGAGCACCACGCGGGCGTCGACCACCGCCACAAGGCCGGCGCCCGCCGCAGTCGCCACGGGGACCGGCACGTTGAGCACCGTCCCCGCTGTGGCCATCACGCGGCCGGCCACCGGCGCCGGGGCGCCGCGCTGGAGGACGGACACGGTCGTCACCAGCACGAGCACGACGCCCGCACCGACCAGGATGGCGCCGGCCACGACCGCCGGAAACGCCGCAGTCGCCCGCAGGGCGCAGCCGGCCGCCGAGGCGGCCAGGCCGGTGGCCACGACTGCGGGCGTCCCCCAGCGGCTCAACGCCCGGTCGGCGCCCAGCCCGCCCGCCACCGACCCGGCCCCCTGGGCGGCGGCGAGCACGCCGACCGTCGCCGGGCTCCGGCCCATGACGTCGGAGACCAGGGCGAACGTCGTGCCGCTGGCGAGGGCGTGCAGGGTCAGGGCCGTCGCCCCGAGGAGCGTGAGCCGCCACGCCCCGGGCATCCGGCGCAGGGCCCGGTAGCCGTCGACCACCTCGTCCCGCCAGCGCGTCCCGGCCGTGGGCGACGGCGGCGGCTCGGGCGCCCGCAGCCGGGCGATGGCCCCGGCCGCCACCAGGAACGTGGCCACGTCCAACGCCACGACGGCCGGGGCGCCGGCCAGGGCGAAGAGGCCCGCGCCCAGGGCAGGAGCAACCAGCTTGACGCTCTCCTGGCCGGCCGCCCGTTGCCCGTTGACCCGCGCCAGGGCGTCGGGGCCGACGGCCGCGGGCAGCAGCGCCGCCTCGGCGGCGTCCAGCACCACGAAACCCACCCCGTACGCGGCCATCGCCACGAACACGAGCCAGGGGCCGGCCACCCCGGGTACCAGCAGCAGCGCCAGCACGACGGCCGCGGCCCCGAGGTTCGCTTGCACCAGCAGCGGTTGGCGGCGCCGGCGGTCGACCAGCGGGCCGAGCACGGGGCCGAGGAGCGTGGGCGCCCAGACGCAGGCGCCGACGAGGGCGGCGAGGCTGGCGTCACCCGTCAGCTCCTGGACCCAGATGCCGGCGGCCAGCGTCATCGCCGTCGTCCCGACCGACGAGACGACCGCACCGGTGACGAAGAGCCGGGCGTTGCGCCGCTCGTCCGGCGCGGGAGGCGTGCGCATGCATCCACGCTGCCAGGGCGTCCGCTACGACCGCCAAGAAGTTGAGTATGTCGCGCTCAAGCTTCCTGTATCTCCCGGACGCGGTGCGAAGGAGTTTTCCCGGAGGGGGTGAACGCGATGAACGATGGTCAGCGTTTACGGTCCGGCTCGCGGCGGCCCCCCGACGGACGGGGACGTTGGCCGCGTTCACGAGAGGCGGAGGGATGCAACGACGTACAGCGGTGCGGTTCGCCACATTGGCGGCCGTCGCTGCAGGCACGCTGGGGACCACGGGCGGGATCATCCCGTCGCGGCCCGATCACCATCATCTCGTACAACCACGTGGTGAACGGCCGGTACACGCCGGCCGCCGGCGACTTCGACGGCGACGGCCTCGACGAGATCCTCTGGTACACCCCCGGCCCCGCCGCCGACTACCTGTGGAACTTCACGGGCTACGGCACCCACACCAGCCGGCCCTACACGGTGAACGGCGTGTACGAGCCGGTCGTGGGCGACTTCACCGGCGACCACACCGACGACATCCTCTGGTACGCGGCCGGGCCGTCGCCGGACTACCTCTGGGACTACAACCAGGGCGGCAGCTACAACAGCGGCCGCCGGACGATCAACGGCTACTACGACCCGATCCCCGGGTCGTTCGCCAGCGACAACACCGACGACATCCTCTGGTACGCCCCGGGCACCACGCCGGACTACCTGTGGGACTACCACCCGAACGCGTCCTACGGCAGCCGCCGGTACGACTCGAACGGCTTCTACGAGCCGTTCGTCATCGACGTCTGGAACGATGGCTGGCGCGGCGAGGACATCTTCTGGTGGTCGCCGGGTTCCGCCGCCGACTACATCTGGGACTTCTGGCCCTTGTATTCGCCGAACCCGTTGTCCCGCCCGCAGTACGTCCAGCCCGGATACACCAACGTGGTCGCCGGCGACTTCTTCGGCGACGGGCACGACTCGATCCTGTGGTTCGGTCCGACGATCGACCTCTGGGACTTCGCAGCCGACGGGTCCGGCGCCGTGGCCCTGCACGAGTACTCCCTGACACTGTCCACGATGGACGCAGCCGACGCCACGGCCCCTCCCAGCAGCCCGTTCGCCATCGAGAGCGAGACCGCGGACGCCGTCGAGCGCGAGACGAACCTGGCCCGCTGACGCTCCGGCCCGCCGGGACGTACAG
>OBLS010001149.1_pt1 | contig 10592 bp, 14 predicted proteins | sample 1519901 | NCBI WGS metagenome assembly OBLS01 (sample SAMEA3113585, study PRJEB22503) | soil metagenome
GATAACCAATGCTACTCCAACTCGTACTAGTAATGATACTACTCCCATGTTAGAAGAGTTAGGGAAAGAAACCCAAAGTGGTAATGAAACAACAGGAGGACAACAACAACAACAAGGTAATCAAACAACAGGAGGACAACAACAACAACAACAAGGTAATCAAACAACAGAAGGACAACAGGCTAACCAATCAGATAATCCACTCAGTAATGTAGGAAAAGCTATAGGAGACTTATTCAAATAAGATTTTATCACAACTTCGGATTTTTTATTTTAAAATATTTATTGTAATACTTTTTTGAACATGGTAATATAATAATTATAACATATTATCATTTAAAAATTCAGATATAAAATAAAATTTATAGTTAAGGTCTATAATATTCTATCTATCATAAACTCACGCAATAACACTCAATGATATTGTTTATTTTTGAACATTCTTCTATGTTTTTTATTCATTATAATAAATATGATAGTAATTATGGAAAAACTTGAGTTTTATTTCTTTTTTAAAATCCCTTTCTACAATAGATATTCGATACGGTTTTTTACATTTTTTAGTATACTTCATAAAAATAGATTTTGTCTTTATAATTTAGAATTTAAGTATTAAAAATCCAATTTACCATATCATAATTCATTATATACTTTCTTGTCAATAATTAATTGTGAATCCAAAGTACAGAAGTAGAATAGAAATAATTTCTTCAATACTCGAAGCATCAATAGAAGGAGCAAAAAAATCAAAAGTCATGCATAGATCCTTTGTTTCCAACACCCAGTTTAAATTATATATGAATCATTTAATTGAGAAAAACTTACTTAGTATTGACTCGGAAAGTAAGTTAACCATTACAACTAAAGGCTTAGAATTTTTAGAACATTATCATACATTAGAAAATATGCTTGATCTTACTATTCAAAAACAATCTATAAAAAATGACGTTTATTCACAATATCTTTTACCCACACATAATTCCTAGATTCTTATGTCTAAAGTTGATTCACATCTTTAATAAAATGCTAATTCCCTGTCTGTGGTAAAATAATATTTACATAATATTATTACCATTGCAGTTGAAACCAGTTTTAAGTAAAACCATTCTCAACTTGTTCAACTTATTACAGTTGATTATTAATGCAAGAAGATCTACAGACCTTATTGCATTTTCAATATTTCAAAAATTTGTCTAAAGGTTAATCCAGAGCAAAAATTATTTCAAATCACGAATATTCTTATAGCCTTTCTTAGATTTAGTTTTCAATTCGGTACCTTCTTTTAATCTTATTTTTTCAATAGAAGATTTACTCTTTTTTTTACCATACTTAGTATTGAATTCGCTCATTTCCAAGTCATATTGAGATGTTGCTGGTTCTTCATCATAATAATATTGTTGTTTAATTTCTTCTTTCTTAATATCCAACCATAAATATTTTCCATCATATACATCAGCCAAAAATTTCGGAATCCAAAACCTTTTCTTTTTAATCAAACCTTCTTCAACCATTATATGATTTTGAGATATTTTTTCTATTTTTCCCAGGTTTTCACCGTCAACCGATTTAACTTTTTTATCCTTCATTTCATCCCATAATATAGTAGGGCCTGAAATACCTCCCTCATTCTCCATAATACCTTAATTGATCAACATGAAATATAAAGAATATATCGAGTTGTTTCCAGAGTATTGATGTTATTGATAAACTAATAAATTAGATGTTGTATAGTTTACTATTGAGAAAATTGACAGTTGGTCTTTCGTGGGATAAAGCAAAAGGTAAAAATGTTAAATCTATAGATAAGAAGGATATTGGAAAGATAAAAGAAATCTCTCAAGATTATATTCAAATTAAAAAGGGAATAGTCGATAAAGAATATTTTTTCGTTCCTAAATATTTTATTGAAGGATATGATGACGATGACATCATTGTCTCATTAACTGAAAATGAAATAAAAACTCAATTTTTCAATAAATCGAATCCCTCAGATGATATGTTAGATGATGACAATTACAAGGAAAGGAAAGTCTTTTTAAAGAAAAAACATCCTAATTTTGAAAACGATATACCTCGATATTCTGTTGTTGAGTCGGGAAATGATCCGGATTCCTTTCCAAAAGAGGGAGGAGCTAGACTTAGTTGGGATAAGGTAATGAACAAAGAAGTGAAATCATCCGACAGAAAAGAAATAGGCAAGATAAAAAGTGTAAGTCAATATTTTGTTGAGGTTGAAGATGGTGTAATCAGCAAGAAGCATTATTTCATTCCAAAAAAGTATATACATCAATATGATGGCGATACAATATATTCTTCGTTAGAAAAGGAGCAGGTAATTCAAAAATATCAAAGAGACTCACCTCCTCTTGAATCAGAATTGCAAGATATCGAAATAGGAGAAGAATATGAGTTAATTCCTTTTATGGCAAAAGAACCAGGCTTAGAGATAAAAACAGAATTAATGGATGAAGAATTAAAAGTTCCGTGGGAAGAAATAATTCACAAGCATGTTAGAACTACTGACAATATAGATATTGGAGATGTAGATAAAGTTGGGGATGAATTTGTTGTAGTTAGAGAAGGAGTTGCGAATGTTCATTTATACTACATTCCCAAGAAATATATTATAAAATATGATGGTAGCTCTTTATGGTTAAATCTCTCATCGACTCTTGCATCATCAAAGTTTGAGAGAAAGAATGAACCTTCCGAAGAAGAGATGGAAGCACTCCTTAATCAATAGGTAATATAGAAGAAAGAAAAAGATCAATCTTGTTTAATTCTTAATTTTCAACTTTATTTTTCCAGATTCTCTAATCGTGTCCTGAAAAAAGAAATAAAGATTTCAAATGTGATGAAAATATTCTAACTCTACTGTAACCTTTGCTTTGTAACTATGCATCAATGAAACGTGATATGTGTCAACAATTTATTTTATTTATCATATACAAGAACAATTAAAAAAATATCATAGAGATAGTATAGAAAAAAAATAAAGTTATGACTATTGTTAACAAATATAATCAATGATTTGTATAATGACGAATATAACACACTATTTAAGTTTCAATCGTCTCAAGACTTACTATTTTGTAAGTACTTCTGCTAACAATCACTAGAAAGTAAAGGTTAATAATCAAAATGATAATGAACATCAATTTTCTTTACCTTTTATCATTAAATAGTATGTAATACATTTTTATATTGAATATTTAAATGGTACAACATACCAAATTTTCTTCCTATGATGGGAAAACTTCTTTATTTTCACTACCCAATACAATAAAATTAAATAATCCTATACTTATTGCAGGTTTTCCTGGTCCTGGTTTAGTGGGCTCAATTAGTATTAATTATGTCATTAAAAAATTAGACATGCAACAAATTTTTTGTTTCGAATCAGAATTTATAGTTCCTGGCGTCATTTTTATGGATGGTAAATTACATCATCCTTTTAGGATTTATTCAAATTCAGATGGAACTATTTGCGCAGTGATATGCGAAGCTCCTATAATGATAGATGGAATGCATTCAGTATTAGATGCTCTTGCTATGTGGGCTGAAGACATTGGTATTAATAATGTTTTTGTTATTGATGGGATAGCTATTCGGCCAGGTTCTAGTACAGACATTACTTCTAAGGTTCTATCCAATGTCGAACGAAGTCCTATTATTTTATCAAGTGGAGACAATAAAATGATTAATTCCAATAATAACAAACAGAATTTAAATATTGAATCTCTAATAGAAGGTTCAACTACGTTTATAGGAGGTATAGCAGGAGGTCTATTATCTTCCTGTATATCACATAATATTTCTTGTTCAGTAATTTTTATTCCTACTCAATCAGGCATCCCTGATCCAGATGGTGCTGCATTGACAATTGAATTATTACAAAATACAATCGCTAATAATAACTTTAAAGTAGATACAGCTGAGTTAAGAAAACAAGGAGAGGAAATGAAACATAAGTTAAATAACTTAATTAAATCCATTAAACAACAACAAGAACAATCCCAATTAATACATGATGGCAAGCATGATCCTATAATGTATTCCTGATTCCAAGTTTTTGGATTATTTATGAATTGCACACTGTATAATTTCCCTGGTTAATATATCAAAGTATAATATTTGTTTTATGTTGGATACTTATTATTATTAGGATAATTCTATATTTATCCTAATCTTCTGTTTCCGCATACGCACTGCTATAACTAATGAACTTCTATATACACGAATGTATCTTCTATTTTTTTCAACATTTTCATTATTTTTGCAAAATTCAAACTCATCAATTTAATCTGTCCTTTTTGTTTTAAAATATAATACAGATTTGGCTTTAAATTTACTGGCAGATTAAACTTATAAGAGAATGACAAATAATTTTGATATTTTCATTATCTTCACAACATTTACTTTAAGAAATAACTTTAATAATTTATCTATAACCTTTTAATAAATTATAGATTATTCAAATATGATGGCTAAAGATAATCAAAAAAATACTAATAGAGGATTGGCATCCGCCAGTGATGAAACAAGAGCAAGAGTTGCGAGAGAAGGTGGAAAGGCTCCTCATGATGAAAGAGGGTTACAAGCAACGGATGATGAAACAAGAGCAAGAGTTGCGAGAGAAGGTGGTAAAGCCTCTCATAGTGGTGGAAGAAGACGCAGTTGAATGAATTCTAAAAAGAGAGAGAACATTATCATATACAATTAATTATCCTAAATCTCATTTTTTACTCTACATAAGCAATCCAATAGAAAAAAAAATCTCTAAGTTTATAAAAAGTCCCATTTAACAAAAATATTTGATAAATATTATCATCTTAAATATATTAAAACTATAACTATATCTGTTCTATATTGCTATATTAGAATGTTTTCTAATAAATCATATCTTAGAAGATAAAGATAAATAAGAGTAATATATGGAATCAAAATAATTAAAATAAATAAGTTAATTAGAACATTATTTATGCTGAGTCGGAATATGAATCTGACGGAGCTAAGGTTGCTGAACCAGTAACGAATTCAATATCCCTATCACTAGTTATTAAATTTTCTAAGTCTTGGATATACATTCGTATAAGTTTAACTCTCAATGTTCGCCCTTCGATAACCTCATCAGGCATCTTTTGATACCGTTTATATATTTCCTCTTTCTTTTTATTTGTGTCCACTTTAGAATTAGAAGAATATACAATCTTTAACAAAACACTACCCTCCCAATCTTTATATGAAGTTTCAAGGTGAATCATATCTAATAATAATTTTTGATCAACTTTTGGAAATAATTTTGAACCTTCTGCTACGAAATGTCCGTAAGAAGATTTAAGTCGTTCTGCAGCAGTTATACCATTATTAGAAGAAGGAGAATTAGTAATTTTTTTATTTTCCATTTGAAATCATCTTATTCAAATTTAAAGTTCTGCTCTACAAAATCCGATTCTTCATTTATATATATAATTCCATTTTTAAAGGATTGAATAGAAGTCTTTGGTATAAGATAACGATCCTGTGTTATTGAACCAAATGAAGTGATTAAAGATTCGGGCTGCACTGAGCGAACAACTCCAATATCTTTTCCATCACTCGAATAAACAGGTTTGTTTACTAGCGCTTGCCAATTCTCTACACTTATATTTTTTCTCTCCGATTCCATAAATGAATCTAGACAATATAAAATTTAAATGTTTGAATTTTAATGGTATACTTGTACAGAATAAATTAATTACAATAACGTTTAGTGAGAAGAAAATATAGTATTTCTATTGTAACTCGAATTAGAGGAAAAGTAATTAATCTAATAAATATCTAAAAGAGTTTTAATGAATAATTACACTATATAAAAGCATATAATAAGAGAATTAGTACTAAATAATTAATAATTAATTTATTCTTGACTAATATTTATAATTATAAATTAATTTACTAAGGATTTGGATTACATATTTGTATATTATTTAGCATACTTTAATATAGTATTTTCGAATAACAGTAGAGAGATATAGATAGATTGAAACTATTCAGATTATCATTCATTTATGGTGTAAGTATAAATTTATAGTATAAGTATATTTTATATTAGCTGTTAAATAGTTTATTTAGCTTATATACTGTATTGAGTATGCCCTTTAATGAAACTTGTTTTAAAGATAGTGAGAGCTATTTAAGCTATGATGAACATACTACAGCACTGCAAAACATCGTGTCTAATACTAAAAAGTATGAAAAGACAGCCAAACTAAATTCGAATACAATTAAGCTTTATGACTTAATTGCTATTAAATTTCCCGGTGATGGGGAGATTTTGTCTGGATTTATAACGATTAAATATAGATATAATTCGAACAATGGAATAATAACTTATTCAGATATAAAATATAGTGATAAAAGAATGGAGAAATATCTAGAAGATAATCCTAATGTTATAAGGAATATAGATTCATATTTAAAAAATAAAATGTTAGAATCAGAATTGAAATCTAATTAATTATTATTGTAGATAAAAAATTGAAATAACATTTGTTAGTCTGACAAGGACATTTTAACGATATCAACTAGTTTCTTTAAATATATAGGTTTATTTAGAAATTTTTCAATTTTAACCTCTTTTAATTCTTCTCCTGTGACATCAAAAGCAGTCATTAAGATTACTTTTATCTTATCATCAATTTCAGATATGTTTTTTACCAGTTCGATCCCGCTCATTTTAGGCATTCTTACATCTGAAATGATTAAGATATATTTATTATGATTTATGTTACATTCAGCTAATGCCTTTAAAGGATCATTAAAACATTCTACATCATATCCCGCATTAGTTAAAATTTCTTTAAATACATTAGTGATATCAATTTCGTCATCGATAATCATTATTTTTTGCCTTGACAATATAAATCCTGAAAACGATAAAACACTATCAATATAATTAGTTATTGCTTATAAAATATCCACTTTTTCCTTGTTCTTCAATAATAACAATATATACAAGAAAAATGAGGAAATTAAGAATAAGATAAAAAACATACATATTAAATTCAAAAAAATTTCTATTAGTTTAATAGTATAATGAATATTCTCTATAGTTCTTTAAAATGGACAATTAACATTTATCGTATTTCGCTCCAACAAATATAATATTTCATATTTAATTTATTCAATTAATATAAGGAGATTATACTTATCAAAAATCATCAATATTACCAACATATATGCTAAATAAGTACAGATATTTTTGATATTTAAAAAATTTAATTTTAATACTCCTTACTGCATAATAACTGTTAATATTCTTCTTTTATATCGAAACAAATTGTTCCTTCGTTTCATTAATTAAAGGTAAAACTCTATCCATAATTATTTTGTCAAAGTTGAGTTCGTCTGAATCTAGACTCAACAGTAAAAAGTAATTACCATTGATAGGAATGGTAGCTCTATTTACTTTTTCATATTTTCCAAAAGCATATATTAATTTCCCTATCTTTTGTTCAAATTTTGACCTTGTCCTTTGTCTTGAAATTGCATTAGAAGCATATTCTTCATTCTCTTCTTCCGTAAGAAGAGGATGCAGATTCTCACGATATTTTTCATTAAGAATTAATCCTTCTCGATTAGTTAAACCAACCCAACGAATTGATGCATCAAGATGTAATATAGTATTTGTAAATGAATAAATAAATTCATATGGTATCATAGTTTAATTATGTTATCAGCAAATAAAAAAAGTTTGTTAATATAAAACCTAATCATAGGTAATTAATACAAAACTGGTAAGTTTTTATCATCTTGATCTCAAATTATTAATATACCATTTAATTAAAAGATCCTGAATTCCAGTGAGTATACTGAATTTACCTTTACTATTTATCTGATCTAGAGAACAACCATTTTCCCATTCTGGGAAGTACATTTAATTGTGAATAGCTACTAGCAATTAACCCAACATGGCCAGTTGGAAATCTCATTAATCTATTGTCAGTACTTGATACGAGATTGTTTAATGCGGCGCTACCTTCAGGAGAAACAAGATGGTCTTCATCAGCAACTATGTTTAACAAAGGGATATAAATTTTTGATAAATCTATTACTTTAGATCCTAATTTCAATTTATTTTTTGCTAAAAGATTATTTTGGTATATATCTTTGATCCATTGTTTAAATACTTCTCCCGTTATAGGAGGTACATCATACAACCATTTTTCTATTCTTAAGAAGTTTTGAACGAATTTTTCATCATCTATATGTTCTACTAGTGTGAAGTATTTGTTCAGACCTTGTTTAAATGGTTTAAGAGCCGAAAAGCATGTTCGAAGTAATTGTGGAGGCATATTTCCTACGGAATCGATAATTCTATCAACATTCATCGTTCTGCCGAAGTTTCCTATAACTGTAAGATCTTTGCTCGTATCAATTACAGGTGCTAAAGTTACCAAATTCTTAATTTTACGTTGATGCAAAGTTGTGTACATTACCGACATTGTCGCTCCCATGCAATATCCATGGAGGGTTATCTTATCTACAGAACCTTGATTTATAATTAGGTTAACGCAATCATCAATGAAATCATTTACATAATCGTCAAAGTTAATATATTTGTCATTTAAAGTGGGCGGTTTCCAGTCAATAAGATAAACATCAAATCCTTGAAATAAAAGATTCTTGATCCAACTTTTATCACGCTGTAAATCTAATATATAAGATCTATTAATCAAGGCATAAACAACTAAGATAGGGGTTTTAATAGGTCTTTTAAAAATCGGCTTGTAATGCAATAACCGATAGATGTTTGTTTCTTTTATTATTTGATGCTCAGTACTACCCACATCAATATCCTTAGGATTTTGATAGAGTTGTGTGAATTTATCTATCTTTTCAGATAGATCTTGATTGTATTTATCTATAGAAATAGATACATTTGGATATTTTTCTTTGCTGGAAGGATTGGTAGTGGTGTTATTTTGCAACTTGATTCTCTTCACTCATTATAATATCTATACTTTTTCTTAAATCTCGAACTTCACGTTTCAATTCTTGCATATCTTTGAGAAGTACATCTACATCATCTTTAGAAGAAAGATTCAAAGATAACAGGTAGGTATTGGATATATTTCTCAATAATTTATTATATTCAGAATAAGCACCCATTAAATCCGAAACAAGCACTCCGAATTCTCTAGATTGGAACAAGTTAGTAAACGATTCTTCGAGAGTTCCAAGAAGGAAACTTCTGTATTTCTTTAAATCTTGTTCAGACTGAATTGAGTATTCAGATTTATTTGGAGGTATTTTATCTAAGGCCTCTGTGTATGTTTTATTAATTTGAGTTACATAATTTAAATTAAAGTATTGTATTTTTGAGGTAATTAGTAAAAGATCTTGTAAATTCTTTACAAGATTTGATGTTTCTTCTGTTAAAGAAAATGGACTAAACTTTGGGATATTGTAGAATTTTTTCCAAAATTCCTGATATTTTTTTAATACTTCTTCAAAGGGAATATTAGAATTTTCGTGAAAAGATACGCTATCAATCATACATAATTGTATGTATGAAAAATTATATATCCTTTTGTGTTTAATTTCAATTGATATAATATAATTATAACATTACTGAAATTTGAGTTTTAAATTTACTTATTTTATTCACCTACAGAAGTATATTCCTTAGAATGGACTTCCTTATAATGAGTTTCTGCTTCGGCTTTAGATGGAAATTCCATAGCGCAAATTCGGCATCTTAACGTTCCAGCATCATAATCATAAGTCATACAAATAGTAACAGTACAAGATATATATTCTTTAAACTGCCTTTTTTTAGGAGATTTTATAATGATAACTATTTTTAGTGTTGATATATAAACTAACATTATAACTTTAAAGTTACAATAGACATGACCAAAATTATAAATAGTTTGGTACCCTCAATTATCATTGACAAAATGACAAATTCTACTGATAGAGATGAAAATCGCAAATACTCTACCGATTCAGCCCAAGAGAATAACGGATACAATTTTTATAATACAATAAAAGAAGATACCACAAAGATAGTAAACGAGATAGCAAAAACACAGCCAACTTATATTCAAGCAATTTCAAATCTTCAAATGAAATACATTGAAGCTACAAAAAACATTATTAATTCTACCCTTGGTTTTCAAAAACAAGTATATGAGACATTTGATAATAATTCAAGTACGACTTTTACTAAACAACTCGGCAGACAATCAAATGAAATTACTAATAATTTTATAGAATTTAACAACATAAATAATAAATTTATTTCAAATGTCTTAGAAGTGGCAGGTGATGGTATAAAAAATTATACTAAAACTTTGGATACTATTGTGAAATTTAATGCAAATGTTTTTGAGCAATGGTACTCTTTATTCAAAAATAATCAAAATTTTAAACGATCGCTATAATTATATTAACAAATTTTGTCAATAATACTGGATAATTTTAAATTATAATGGCAATCTTTAGTTATTGGATTTATTTCTGTTAAGTTATCTTCTTCAATAGCCCCCCTGATACATATTGCTGAGTAAAAGTTGAAGTATCAAAACGGGCTCGAAGGGATTCGA
>OBLS010001150.1_pt1 | contig 10580 bp, 10 predicted proteins | sample 1519901 | NCBI WGS metagenome assembly OBLS01 (sample SAMEA3113585, study PRJEB22503) | soil metagenome
GTACCGGCCCGACCTGGTGCCGCGCTACGAGAAGCTCTATGCCCGTGGCGCCTACGTCGGCACGGCGGAGCGGGAGCGGATCGCCGGCTTGCTGCGCCGCGGCCAGGGCCGCCGCAGCGTTCCCGGGGTCCGGCGTCCCGGGCGCGACGCCGACCCGATCACGGTGCCCGAACGGCGCCCGCCGCCCGAGCCGGCGCAGACGAGGCTGTTCTGACCGTGCGGGTTATGACGCCGAGCGCACGAAGACCGGCTCGCGACCCTCGGCGGCCACCAGCTCGCCGAACTTGATGCCGTCGGGCTCGGTCTCGTAGGGCACGAAGACGTCGACAGCGTCGGCCTCGGCGTGGTCGAGCTCGACCTGGACGGCGTCGGTCGTCTCGCCGCTGTCCGGGTCGGTGAGGGTCACGTCGGCCGCGATGCCGGAGGCGCGGATGGCGCCCTCGGCGGCCTGCTCGCGCAGGCCCTCATGCAGGGCGAGCAGCACCTCACCGACGTCCGGGCTGTCGTTGTCCTCGACGTCAGCCCCCACGGCGTTGAGCCCCCCCTCGGAATCGACCGCCGCGGCGTAGGGATAGAACTCGCCGTGCTCGTTGAGCATCTGCTCTGCGTACGGGAGCAGGAAGTTCAGGATCTCCTGGATCTCGTCACTCGGTTCTGCCATGCGCCTTGCCTGCCCGGAATAACGCCCCACGAACCGCCCAATCACTCGCGAACGCCTCGAACTCGCCACGTAGACTGCGCCGCCGTGCGCGTCTGGGTCGACATGACGAACGTTGCGCATCCGATCGTGCTACGGCCGCTCGTCGAGCTACTCGAGCGGGACGGCCACGAGGTCGAGATCAGCGCGCGCCCTCTCTCCCACACGCTCGACCTGCTGGACGCCTGGGGCCACCGGTACACGGCGATAGGGCGCCACGGCGGCGCATCCAAGGCGGGCAAGGCGCGGGCTGCGGTCGACCGCATCGCGCGCTTGCTGAGCTTTGCCCGGGGGCGGCGCTTCGATCATGCGCTCGCGCACGCCTCGGCGGACCTGCCGCCGGTTTGCCGCGCGCTACGGATCCCCAACACAACGATGTTCGACTACGAATGGGCGACGCTGCAGCACCACGTGATCTGCCGGCTCGCCACCCGTGTTCTCGTGCCGGAGGCGATTCCACCCGAGCGCCTTCGGCGCTACGGAGCCAAGCCACCGAAACTGGTCCGCTATCCCGGGCTCAAGGAGGAGTACTACCTGTCCGACTTCGAGCCCGACCGTTCCGTGCTCGAGAAGCTCGGGCTCCCCGCGGGCGAGCGGCTCTGTGTCGTGCGAACGCCGCCGTCGTACGCGCTTTATCTAGGCGGCTCGGAGAACGAGCTCCTGCCGCCGCTCCTGCGACGCCTCGAACGGCAGGGCTGCTGGACCGTGGTGCTTACGCGCACCGCCGAGCAGCGCGGGGCGGTGAACTCGCTCGGCCTCGAGCGCACGGTTACGCCAGAGCGCGCACAGGACGGGCGGAGCCTGGTGGCGCTCGCCGACGCGCTGGTGTCTGCCGGCGGCACCATGAACCGTGAGGCTGCCGTGCTCGGAACGCCCGTCTGGTCGATATTCGACGGCCCGCTCGGGGGGGTGGACGAGCTGCTCGTCCGCGAGGGTCGGCTGAACATCCTGCGCGACCCCGAGCAACTGACCGTGGAGCGCAAGCCGCCCGACTCGTTCGAGCGGCGGGTGCGGCGCGACCCCGCGGAGCTCCTGAGCCTCGCCCTCCCTGTCTAGCGGTAGTCCGCCGTGACAGCCCGCTCGACCGTGTCCTGGCGCTCGTCTTCGCTTACCGGAGGCCCCACGTCGTCGTCGCCCACCTCAGCGCGCACCAGGCGCCCCAGGCCTAGCGCCTTGAGGTGCCGCGCCTTCAGAATCTCGAGCGTGTAGGCCATCCACACCGACGTCGCCAACACCAGCACGCCGAGCAGCGAGAGGAGCAGCACGTTTCCGGTGTCCCACTCGCCCTGCGGCCGCGGCGACGCGAATCGCACCAGGATCGCGTACGCCGACAGCATTATCGCCCACAGGTGGAGGTACGCCGCCGTGCGCCGCTGGGAGAAGCCGATGCGCAGGAAGCGGTGGTAGAAGTGGTTGTGGTCCGGCGACCATGGCGGACGCCGGTACTTCAGCCGCTTCAGCACGACGAAAGACGTGTCTAGGGTCGGCACCGCCATCACGAGCAGTGGTCCTGCCAGTGCGATCGTCGCAGCGGTCTTCAGCACGCCCTCCACCGCTATCAGCGCGAGCAGGAAGCCGAGCGCCAGCGCGCCGGAATCCCCCATGAAGATTTTCGCGGGGTGGTAGTTGTGGCGCAGGAAACCCAGCGTGGCGCCGCAGACGATCGCCGCCAGGACAGCGGCGTCAGCGCGGCCGAACGAGACCGCGAGCAGCGCGAACGAGCCGGAGGCGATTGCGACGATCCCCGCAGCCAGCGAGTCCATGCCGTCGATCAGGTTGACGAGGTTGGCGAGAAACGCCACCCACAGCAGCGTGAGCGGGACGGAAGCCCAGCCGATGTCATGGTCGCCGAGAAACGGCAGCGTTACGTGCTCGATTCGGAGGTCCGAGCCGAGCACCGGGATCAGCGCCACGAGCGCGACGGTGGCGAACTTGACACTCGGCCGCAGGCCGAAGATGTCGTCGTACAGCCCGACGAGCGCGACCAGCCCGGTTCCAATCAGCATCCCCCTGTAGGGGCTGTCCACGTCGCCCCAGACGGCCGCCGCGACGAGGATCCCGATCACGATCGCCACGCCGCCGATGCGCGGGACCGGCTTCGTGTGAACGCGCGGGCGATCGCCGCCGTGGTCGAGCCCGCCGATCCGCGGGGCGATCCTCGCGACGAGCGGGGTGAGCAGCAGGACGAGCACCGCCGCGGTCAGGAAAGCCCAGGGAATCCCGTCCCCGACCAATCCGCGGATGGAATCCCCGAAAGACACGGCACATATAGCCTAAAGGCGCGCCCCGCCGGATCGCGCTCCGCGGGCGAAGCCCGCACTGCCCGTGCTAGCATCGCCTTGCCGTGGATGCTGCAACCTCCTTCGCCACGGCGCCTGCCGTTTTCGACGAGCGCATACTTACTAGAGAGGCTCGTCTCGGGATCGTCGGCCTCGGTTACGCGGGCCTGCCGCTCGCCATCCTGTTCGCTGACGCGGGCTTCCCGGTCACGGGCATCGACTTGAACGAGGAACGGGTCGGCTGGGTGAACGAGCGCCGACCCTACCTCGTCGACGTCCCGCGCGAGCGCTACGACGCCGCCGGCGACCGCCTCTCGGCCACCTCCGACTACGCCGCGGTGTCGGAGCTCGACGCGCTCACGATCTGCGTTCCCACGCCGCTCTCGAAAACACGCACGCCCGACATTTCCTACGTGGTGGGCGCCGCCGAGGCCGTCTCGAAACACCTGCGTCGCGGGCAGCTCGTAATCCTGCAATCCACGACCTACCCCGGCACGACGCTGGAAATCCTGCTGCCGATCCTCGAGGCCGGTGGCCGCAAGGTGGGCAGGGACTTCTTCCTCGGCTACGCCCCCGAGCGTGTCGATCCCGGCAACAAGACCTGGAGCGTGCGTAGGACGCCCAAGCTCGTCGCGGGCGTGACCGAGGAGTGCCGCCGGCGCACCGAGGCGGTCTACTCGCAGATTGTGGACACCGTCGTCCCCGTGTCCAGCCCGACCGTCGCGGAGACGGCCAAGCTGCACGAGAACACCTTCCGCGCCGTGAACATCGCGCTTGCGAACGAACTCGCGCTGATGTGCGACCGGCTCGGCATCTCGGTCTGGGAAGTGATCGATGCCGCCAGCACCAAGCCGTTCGCCTTCCTCGCTCACTATCCCGGGCCCGGCCTGGGCGGCGACTGCATCCCGGTGGTGCCGCACTTCCTCGCCTGGCGCCTGCGGGAGTACGGCTATTCCGCGCAGCTGATCGACGCCGCGCACGAGGTGAACGCCTCGATGCCGCAATACGTCGTTCAGAAGGTCTCGGACGCCCTGAACGAGTCCGGCCGGCCGATCAAAGGCTCGCGTATCCTGCTGCTCGGCATGGCCTACAAGGCCGAGGTGCACGACACGCGCGAGTCACCCAGCCTTGAGGTGCTGCGACAGCTCCTCATGCGAGGCGGCCAGGTGAGCTACTGCGATCCTTGGGTGAGCGACGTGGAACTCGACGAGACGACGCACCGCAGCGTCGCGTGGGGTCCGGAGGTCGTGGATGCAGCCGACTGCGTAGTGATGCTCACGCCGCACCGCCAATTCGTCGACGAGCCGCTATGGGATCGCGCCCGGCTCGTGGTGGACACGCGCAACGTCGCGCCGCCGGGCCCTCACGTCTGGACCATCTAGAGCAGCGGTGAGGCTGCTCGTCCTCGGCGCGGGCTACGTCGGCGCGAAGCTCGCTGAGCTTGCGCTCGAGGATGGCCACGAAGTGGTGCTCGCGGACAACTGGCGGGCAACGCGTAGGGAGCAGCTCGGCGGGCTCGAGAAGCGCGGGGCACGCGTGGAGACCGTGGACGTCCGCGATTCGGATGCTGTCCGCGGGCTGCTCGCGACGGGTTTCGACCGCGTGCACCTGCTCGCCGCCCAAGCGAGCCGGCCGTTGTCGATCTCGGATCCGGACTACACCGAGCAGACGAACATCGTGGGTCCCCGTGTCCTGGCGGAGGCACTCGCCGAACAGGGCTCTCGCGCGCCGGTCGTGTACGGAAGCTCGCTGCACGTCTACGGCCCCGACCTGCATGGCGAGGTGAACGCGGACCGACCGTACGGGCCGCAGGGCGATCTCGCGCACCTCTCGAAGATCTACGCCGAGCTCTGCCTCGAGCTGTACGCGCGCAGGCACGGCTTCGAGCTGGCGCTGTTGCGGCTCGGCATCGTCTACGGCCCAGGCCCCGTGGAGCATGAGCGCCCCGAGTCGCAGACGGTGGTCGACAAGTTCCGCCGGCTCGTCGCCGAAGGCGAGCAGCCGGACCTCGACGCTGGCGGGCTCGCCACGATCGGCGTCGTGCACGTGGAGGACGCCGCGCGAATCCTGCTGGCGGCCCCGGCCGAGGCCGGGATCTCTGCGGCGAACGTGGCTGCGGAGACGGTCACCGTGCGCGACGTCGCCCGACTCGCGCGCGGCGAGCCACCCGAAGACGAGCCCGCCTTCGAGGTGGCGAGCCCGTTCACCTACCGGTACGCGCTGCGTGATTACCTGGCGACGGGCGCTCCGTGAAGCTGCTCGTGGTTGGTGCCAGCGGCTTCCTCGGGTCGCGCGTGACGCATTACATGCGCGAGCGCGGCCACGACGTCGTCGCCGTGACCCGCCCGGGCCGGCGTGACCGGACCGCGCTGGCGGAGGTCTCCCCCGTTGAGGCCGATGCCGGCGGCAGCGAGGTTCGCGAGCTGATCGCGGGGTGCGCGGCAGTCCTCCACTTCGGGGGCGTTCCCGACCCTGACACTGCCCGCCGGGACCCTGCGCGCGCCGTGCGCGAGAATGCGGGCACGACCCTCAACCTGCTCGAGGGCTGCGTCGACCAGGGCGCCGGGCTCGTCTATCCGTCCTCGGTGCGCGCCGTCGTAGACCCGCCCCCCGACCCCTACGCGGTTTCGAAACGGCTTGGCGAGGAGGTCTGCCGGCTGCACCCCGCGGACGCGACCGTGTTGCGGCTCACCTCGGTGTTCGGCCCAGGCCAGCTCGTGCCTGAGGGAGCCACGGGTGCAATCGCGGCCTTCGCGTGGCGCGCCCTCGCGGATGAGCCGATCGTGATCCCGGGAGACCCGGAGCGCACTCGTGACTTTGTCTACGTCGACGACTTCGCCCCCGCGGTCGAACAGCTCGTCCGCGACCGGCGCTGGAACGAGACGCTCACAGTGGCCAGCGGCGTGGCGACGCCACTGCTGGAGGCGGCCGAGCTCGTGAGAGCGGCCGCAGGCTCGAGCTCGCCGATCGAGACCCCCGGCGGCGAGCTCGCGGCCGGCGAGAACGAGAGCTACGCGTCCGGCTCCGGGTTAGCCTTCACGTCGCGACCCCTACCTCAAACAGTGGAGCTCTATGTCGACTGGCTTCGAGGCCATCGCCCTGCTCAAGTCCGCGCCTGAGCCCGAACAGATAGCCGAGCGCCTCGACGGGGGTCCCTGGCGGGGGATCGAGCTGTGCCTGATGCCGCGAGACGTCGAGAGCGACGAGCGCATCGCCGACGTGATCCGGGCCGCCCGCGGCGCGCTCCCTGACGCGGACTTCGTGGTCACGGCCGAGGCGCCGGTGGCGTGGCCGAGCGGGGCGCACGTGCGCGTGGACCGGCTGGACGACGAGGCGCGTGCCGGAATCGAGCGCAGCGCGGAATTCGCGGCCCGCGTCGGCTCGCAGGTGCTCACGATCCATCTCTTCACGCCGCAGAGCCCGGACGAGTTCCGGCGCAAGTGGCGCGCGGACGCAGCGGGGATTGACGAGGACGAGGTCGAGCGCTTCCTGGGTTTCTTCGCCAACGCGTGCCACGAGCGCGGCGTCACCCCGCTGATAGAGAACGTCCCACCGATCCTGCGGATGCGAACCGGCGGCGTCTTTCTGTCGCCAATAGGCGGGCACTGGCGCGATTTGCTCGATTGGCGCGCACGAATCCCTGATCTCGGCTTCACGTTCGACACCTCGCACGCCGCGCTGTTCCGCTCGTTCGCGGGCGCCTACCCGTCGCTGTTGCGGCTCAGTGGCGACGAGGACCTCGACCTAGGCCGCTACGTCGAGGAGCTCGGGCCGGCCGCCGAGGTGGCGCACGTTTCGAACGCCCACGGGGTGCTCGGCGAAGGGCTGCCCTATGGCACCGGCGATCTCGATCTGGACCCCGTTGTTCGGAGGCTCGCCGCGCTCGTCCCCTACATCGTCGCCGAGATCAGCGAACCGGATCCCATGCACGCACCCGCAATGAAGGCCGGCTACCACGCGATTGAGCGCGTGAGCGCCACACCCGACGAGCTGCCGATTTTACCGCCGCGGCGGCGCCTACGCCCGGAGCGCTTCGACTGGCAGCGGGTGCTCCAGCAGCCCGATCCGGTGCCGTCCATGCTGGAGTTGCAGGAGCTGATCGGCGGCCGGCGCGTCCTGATCACGGGCGGCGGAGGCTCGATCGCCGGCTCGCTCGCCACGCTCCTGCTCGGTTTCCGCCCGGAGCTCGTGACGCTCGTCGACAGCCATGAGGCGTCGCTCACGACCGACCGGCGCTCGCGCGAGCCGCTCGAGCTCGTCCACCTCGAGCACGTGCTCTGTGACATCCGCGACCACGGCCGGATCGCGGCGGAGATGGGTCGAGCGCGCCCTCATCTCGTCTTCCATCTGGCCGCGTATAAGCACGTCGATTGGGCCGAGACGTACCCCGACGAATTCCTGGACACGAATCTGCACGGCAGCTGGAACGTGTTGCGGGCCGCCGAGAGCGCAGCGGTCGACACCCTCGTCGTCGCCTCGACCGACAAGGCGGCGCTGGCGGCCAGCTACTACGGGCGCACCAAGCGCTTCATGGAGCAGCTGACGGCGTACGCGGCGAGCAGCGGCGCCCGGCGGACCGCGGTCCGCTTCGTCAATGTGCTCGGAAGCGCCGGAAGCGCCTCGGAGCTATTCCTGCGCCAGACGCGCGCCGGCGTGCCGCTCACGATCACAGACACCGGCATGCTGCGCTACTGGATTACGATGGCCCACGCCGTCACGGCGGCCGCGCACGGCGCGCTGCTCGCCTCGCACGGGGCCAGGCTCGCCACGCCGGCCGGGGCTCCCGAGCTCACGGTCGGTGAGCTCGCCACACGCATCTGGAACAGCGCCGGGCTCGAGGGTGAACCGAACGTGGACCTGCTCGGAATCCGTCGCGGCGAGACGATGGGTGAGGTGCTGGTCGGCGCTGGTGAGCGGCTCGGCGAGGAGCTCTATCCCGGGGTGGTGGAGATCGAATCCGACGTCTCGACCCCCGCGGCTAGCTGGGTGGCCGAGCGCATCGGCGCTGAGAGCTCCCGTGAGGCCGCGCGGGAGATCTGGCGCGAGGCAATGGAGCGGCCGGGGCTGATCCTCTCGGCGCAACCGGGATCTCGGTGGTAAGCCGGTCAGGGAATTACGGCCTCGGAGCTGGTGCCTCAGGAGCCCGGGATCACGTAGAACGCGATCACCGCATACTGCAGCGCCGCCGCGAGGATCACCAGCGCGTGGAAGACCTCGTGGTAGCCGAACACGGCCGGCACGGGGTTTGGGCGCTGGAACGCGTAGACGAGCGCACCCACCGTGTAGATCAGCCCGCCGACCGCCACCAGCGCCGTCCCGGTGATCCCGAGTTCGTCGAGCATGGTGGGGAAGGCGGCAATGGCGACCCAGCCGAGCGCCAGGTACAGGATCGCCACGAGAGTCTTCGGCGCGTCGATCCAGACCAGCTTCATCACGATTCCGGCGAGCGCCCCGGCCCACACCACGACGAGGATCACGGTGGCGAGGGCACCGTCCAGCACAAGCAGCGCGAAGGGCGTGTAGGTGCCGGCGATCAGGAAGAAGATCATCGAGTGGTCGACCCGCCGCATCCAGCGCCGCGCGGTCAGCGACGCCCATGTGATCCGGTGGTAGAGCGCGCTCGTCCCAAACAGCGCCGCCACGCTCAGCGCGTAGACCGCCGCCGCGAGCCGCGGCTGGCCGGCCGGAGCCGCGAGCACGAGCGCCGACCCGAGGGCAAGCGAGACGTAGAACGCCCACTGGTGCGACACGCCGCGGAGGCGTGGCTTCGTGACGTTAAGTGTCGCGGAGCTGGTGGGCATCGGTGAAGAACCCACGGTAGCCCATCGATACTGCGATAAGGCCGGCGAGCGCCACCGCGCCCAGCAGTACCCACAGGAGCACCACCTGGAGGCGGACGGCGTCCACCGGTTCGGCGCCCGCGATCAGCATCCCGACCATGGTTCCCGGGAAGAAGACGATCCCGGTCGTCTTCGTGGAGTCGACGAGCGGGATCATCCCTGAGCGCAGGCTGCGCGTCACGGCCCCGCGCGCGGCCTGGAACGAGGTGGCGCCGAGCGCCAGCATCGCCTCGACCTGCCGACGCCCATCATGCATCTCGTCGGCGAGGCGGTTGAGCGCCACGGCCACGGCCGTCATGGAATTCCCGATGACCATCCCGCCCACCGGCACGAGGTAGCGGGGCTCGGCCTTGAAGACGCCGAGCGCGAGCACCAGCCCGAGCGTGACGGCTGCCGCGACCGCAAGCGCAAGCACGATGGGGACGGTCGCGCCCGGGACGCCCTTCGCACGTCCGCGCGCTGTCCACGAGCCGAACGCCACCATGCCTGCGAGCAGCGCGACCACCAACCACAGGCTGTCCGTGTCGAAGATCGCCTGGATCACGTAGCCGACCGCCGTGAGCTGCACGAACGACCGCAGGACCGCCACAGCGATGTCCTGCTCGAGCTCGGCCCGGCGCCAGAACGAGACCGCGATCGCCACGGCGATGAGTGCGAGCGATGCGCCGACCTCGCCCAGCGTGATCGAAACGGTGCTCACGCCGTGACCCGGCCGCCCTCGAGCCGGATGATGCGATCTGCCAGCCGCTCCGCCTGGGCTCGTTCATGGGTCACCAGCACGAGCGAGACCGCCGGAAGGCTGGCCAGCGTGGCCTCGACGGCCTCCTTCGTGTCCTCGTCAAGCGCGGCGGTGGGCTCGTCGAGGAGCAGCACCTCGGGCTCGAGTGCGAGCGCCCGTGCCAGCATCACGCGCTGCTGCTCACCGACCGACAGCCGCGAGGCGTCGCGTTCCGCGAAGCTCGGATCGAGCCCGGCCAGCCTCAGCGCCTGTTCGGGATCGACCTGCTCGCCGTGCAGCCGCGGGCCGAAGCACACGTTGTCGGCCGCCGTACCCGCGACCGGCGCAGGGAGCTGGGGCACGAGCCCGACCCGCCTGCGGAGCGCCAGGGGATCGAGCTCTCGGACATCCGTGCCGTGGAAGCGCACGGTGCCCTGGTCCGGGTCTGCCAACCGGTTCAGCAGCCGCAGCAGCGTGGACTTCCCGGAACCCGAGGGTCCGAGGAGCGCGGTCGAACCGGACGGGATCGCCAGGCTCACATCCCCTAGAACCGACCGCCCGTCGCGAGCGAGGCCGATGCCCTCGAGCTCGAAGAGCGCGTTAGGCGACTGCGGCCTCGGCGAGCTGTGGGTAGAGCGGGTGCTTCTCGGCAAGCGCGCGCGTGCGCTCGGACAGCTCGGCCCGCGTCGCCTCCGTGAAATCTCCGGTGAGCGTCTCGCCGATCACCCTCCCGATCTCGCGGAAGTCGTCGACCTGGAAGCCGCGCGTCGCGAGCGCCGGCGTGCCGATCCGCAGTCCCGAGGACACGGCAGGTGGCCGCGGGTCGAATGGAACCGCGTTGCGGTTCACGGTTATCCCGATCTCGGCGAGGCGATCCTCGGCCTGCTTGCCGTCGAGCTCCGACTCGCGCAGATCCGCCAGCACCAGGTGAACGTCGGTGCCGCCGGTGAGCACGTTCACGCCGGCCGAGATCATCTCCTCCGCCAGCACCGCCGCGCCCTCGCGCGTGCGCCGCTGGCGCTCGCGGAACAGGTCCGACTGCGCGA
>OBLS010001152.1_pt1 | contig 10570 bp, 11 predicted proteins | sample 1519901 | NCBI WGS metagenome assembly OBLS01 (sample SAMEA3113585, study PRJEB22503) | soil metagenome
CGGGACGCCGAGGTGCCCGTAGGCCCTCTGGGTGGCGACCCGTCCCCGGGGGGTGCGTTGGATCAAGCCGCTCTGCAGCAGGTAGGGCTCGTAGACATCCTCGACGGTATCGCGCGCCTCGCCGAGGGCCACGGAGATCGTACCGATGCCGACAGGCCCGCCGTCGAACTTGTCTATGACGAGCCCGAGATAATCCCGGTCGGCCCTGTCGAGGCCGAGGTGGTCGACGCCCTGCATGTCGAGCGCCGCGTTCGCCGTCTCTTCATCTATCTTCCCGTCGCCGACGACCTGGGCGTAGTCGCGCACCCGCTTGAGGAGCCGATTGACGATGCGGGGCGTCCCGCGGCTGCGGCGCGCGAGCTGCCTGGCGCCGCCTTCGGTGATGGGTACGCCGAGTATCTTCGCGTTGCGGACCACGATCTTCTCCAGGTCCCTGGGCCCGTAGTATTCGAGTCTCTCCGCGACACCGAATCGGTCGAGCAGAGGTTTTGTTAGCAGGCCCTTCCTGGTGGTCGCGCCAACCAGCGTAAAGCGCGGCAGGTCCATCCTGATGGTGCGCGCCGAAGGCCCCTGGCCGAGGACGATGTCCATCGCGAAGTCCTCCATCGCAGGGTAGAGGACCTCTTCGATCTGCCTGTTCAGACGGTGGATCTCATCAATAAATAGGAAGTCGCGTTCCTCCAGGGAGGTCAGGATCGCCGCCATGTCTCCGGCCCGCTCCAAAGTGGGCCCGCTCGTCGGCCTGAGCCCGACCCCCATCTCCTCAGCGAGGATGCGGCAGAGGGTGGTCTTACCTAGTCCGGGAGGGCCGTCCAGCAGTATGTGGTCCAGGGCCTCATCGCGCTGCCTGGCAGCCTGCACGAAGATCTTGAGGTTCTGTTTGAGCGCCTCCTGCCCGACGAACTCGTCGAACGAACTCGGCCTGAGCGAGGGCTCGTCGTCCTCGGCGTAGGCCTCGGGGTCGAGCGGATCCTCACCGAAACCCGCAGCCCCAGTGATGTCCTCAGGCAGCTCTTCGGTTCTCCCCTCGCCCCGCACGGTGAAGTCGTCCATCTCCTCAGTGTTCAACGCCTGCTCCCTATCCGCCGTAATGCCTCCTTTATATACTTCTCCACGGAATCCTGCGGTGGCACGTCGTTGAGGGCCTTCTCGGCCTCCTCGAGTCCGTACCCGAGCGCCGTTAGCGCGTCCCTTGCCTCCATGTACGGGCCACCCCCACCGCCGCCTCCTGCGACGACCGGCTCAGGGCCGAAGGCGGCGAGGCTCTTGCCCTTGAGCTCGAGCACGAGCCGTTCCGCCGTCTTCTTCCCGAGCCCTGGCACGGAGGCGAACTTGATCACATCCCCCCTGGCCACCGTCTCGGAGATCTCCGGGGGCGACATCGAAGAGAGTATTGAGAGGGCCAGCTTCGGCCCGATCTTGCTAACCGCTGTCAGCGCGTCGAACGCGGCCCGCTCCTCACGCTCCGCAAACCCGAAAAGGAGCATCGCGTCCTCGCGCACCACCATCCTGGTGTGGATAACGCACTCCTCGCCCAGCGAGGGTAACGCACGCAACGTCGCCAGTGAAGCCGAGGCCCTGTAGCCGACGCCCCCAACATCGATTACAACACCTTCCGTATCTTTCTCGACCAGAGTACCGCGCAACCTGTAGATCATGGGCTAATTATCACGCACGATCCTCTATTTCCCCACCCCGACCTTGCCAGGCATAGTGCTTGAGAACGCGTGGCAAATGGCGATGGCCAGTCCGTCGGCCGCGTCGTCGGGACGAGGTATGGCGGGCAGGTTGAGGAGGGCTTTCACCATCTCTTGCATCTGGCGCTTATCCGCCCTACCGTACGATGTGATCGCCTGTTTGACCTGCAAAGGCGTGTACTCGGTCACTTCGATCCCGGCCTTGTACGCCGCAAGCAGCGCTACGCCCCTCGCCTGCCCGACCGTGATCGCCGTAGTCACGTTGGTGTTGAAAAAGAGCTCCTCGACCGCGATGGTTTCGGGCCTGTAGCCTCGCACCAGTTCGGTTACACCGTCGAAGAGCCGCCCGAGCCTGCGGGGCATCTCCCAGTCGGGGGGCGTGATGATAGCGCCGTGCTGTATGTAGCGCAACCGGTTGCCTTCCCGCCGGATCACACCCCACCCCATCGTCGCCGTCCCTGGGTCTATGCCGAGTATGGTGTGTCCGATGCCGCCGGTGGGGCTCATGGCCTAAGATTACTCCCTCCGGCCTCCGCTTGCACCGTCTTCTACATCTTGTACATTGGATGGCCGACACTACAAGCGTCGCTTGCAATGAGATTCGAACCTTCCGCACACCACTGCTTCAGGTATCAAAATCTTTGGCCTGGCGGAAGAAGTACAGAGCCGCCACCACGCCGAGTGATGCGATGCCCGCGGCGACCAGGAACGCTAGCCTGTAGCCTGCTACCAGCGCCTCGGCCGCGGACTCCGCACCACCGTATAGCGTGGCGGTGCGGGTAGCCGCGAGGGTGAGGAGGGCCGCCAATCCCAGCGCTGTTCCCACTTGCGCGGAGGTGTTCATGAAACCCGAGGCCAGACCGCGCTTCCCTTCCTCCACCGCCGAGGTACCGCGAGCGGTCGAAGCGACCGAAGCGCAGCCCAACCCCAACCCGGAGAGGGCGGCGCCCGCGAGCACGTAGGCCACCCCACCCTCGGCGCTGATTCCCGCGGTAAGGAGGGCGGACACCGCTACCACAGCAAGCCCCAGGGACATCGTCACTCTGCCGCCGATTCGCCCGGAGATCCTACCGCCCAGCATCGAACCGGCGATCACGCAGAGGCTGAACGGCAGGCCCGCCAGCCCCGCAAAGGACGCAGGATAACCCAGGGTGTTCTGCAGGTAGAGGGTGACCAGCACGCCGACCGGGGCGGTAGCGGCGGTGATCGCGAAAGCGACCAGGGCCGCCCCCACCAACCCGCGCAGGCGGAAGAGTCTCAAGGGGACCAGGGGATCAGCGGCGCGCCGCTCCACGAACACGAAGGCCCCGAACAACGCGGCTGCGAAGCCGAGCGTCGCAAGCGTAATTGGTGAGCCGAAGCCCGCCTCTTCGGTCCTCGTGAGCGCCAGGACCAAGAGCACCAGCCCCGATGTGACCGTTCCGGCCCCCAGGAGATCCAACCTGCGGGAGGCCGCAGGGTCCCGGCTCTCGGGTAGAAGCACCTGGGAGAGCGCGATACCAGCCGCGCCCACGGGGACGTTGACGAAGAAGATCCACTGCCAGCCCAAAACGTCGGTGATGAAGCCGCCAAGGAGCAATCCCGCAGCCCCACCCCCCGCGGCCACCGCCGTCCAGGCGGCCACAGCGCGGTCTCGCTCTCGGCCCTCGGCGAAGATGGTGGTGATGATCGAGAGCGCAGCCGGGGCGGTGGTCGCCGCTCCAAGCCCCTGGAAGGCGCGCGAGACCACCAGCATCTCCTTGGAGACCGAGAGGCCGCAACAAAGGGAAGCCGCCGTGAAGACGGCAAGCCCCACGACGAAGGTCCTCCTCCTACCCCACAGGTCCGCCACCCTCCCCGCCAAGAGCAAGAAGCCCGCAAAGAACAACACGTAAGCCGAGACCACCCACTGCAGACCCGCCTGCGAGAACCCGAGATCCTGCCCGATCGAATGCAGGGCCACTATTACCGCGTTCACGTCCAACACGTCCACGAACTGCGCCACACACAACAGAATCAGCGCCGCATCCTTGCGCTCGACCCGAGTGTGGCCTCCTACATCCACGACGCTCCTCCACACATAGACTTTAACGATATACTTTTAACGTTAAAGTAGTGTACCATGTGGGTCGTGGGCCGCAAGGAGGCAAAGGCATGAGTTCTAGCGGGAACCGCGTGACCCTCACCAGTATCGCCAGGGAGCTCGGTGTATCGGCGATGACGGTCTCCAACGCCTACAACCACCCGGATCGGCTCTCCGAGGCCTTGAGGGAGCGGATCTTCGAGACGGCCGGGAGGCTCGGCTACCACGGTCCGGATCCCGTGGGGCGTTCGTTGAGACGCCAGAGGACGGACGTGGTTGGGGTGCTGTACTCGAATCCGCTTTCCTACGCCTTCGACGATCCTGCCGCGGTCTCTTTCCTGGGCGGTCTGAGTTCGGTCACGGAGGAGGCCGATCTGGGACTTCTGCTCGTGCCGGCGGCCGGGGGCGGAGAGTCTTCAGAGCGCGACCCTCGGGCGGCAGCGCAGGCCGCGGTGGACGGGTTCGTTATCTACTCGATGAGCGATGAGGAACCTTTGTTGGCGGCAGCTTTACAGAGGCGATTACCGGTTGTGGTGGTGGACCAGCCACGCAAGGAGGGAGTGCCGTTCGTGGGCGTCGACGACGAGGGAGCGGCCCGAATGGCGGCCGAGCATCTACTCGACCTCGGGCACGAGAGGTTCGCCATCGTGTCGTTCGGCCTCGCACCGGACGGCCGCGAAGGGATCGCAGACTCAGACCGCCAGGAGCGGACCGCATTCCACGTTAGCCGAATGAGGCTAAGGGGCTACCGGGCTGCTATGGAGGACGCAGGTCTGCCCTGGTCTGAGGTGCCCGTCTACGAGTGTCAGGGCAGCGCCAAAGAACTCGGATACCGGGCCATCGAGGCGTTGTTCCGTTCGGAGCAGGAGCCGACAGCCATCCTCGCCTTGAGCGACCAGCTCGCGCTTGGCGCTATCGAATGGATGACCGAGCGGCGGATCTCCGTGCCCCAAGACGTTTCCGTTGTCGGCTTCGACGACATCCCCGCGGCGGCGAGCGCCGATCCTCCCCTCACCACCGTCCACCAGGACCACGCTGAGAAGGGGACAATGGCCGGACGCATGCTGGTAGCACAGCTTCACGATGAAGACGCCCCAAGCGCGGAACCGCTGGCAACCCACCTGGTGGTTCGGGGGTCGACATCTCCAAACCGTAAGCGCTGACTCTCCCTTCAGCGACAAACGAGCACATCTCACGAATGTGAGTCCATGCGCGGGGACTCTCACATCCTCTACGGCAAGGTCTCACAAGCCACGCCGTTGCCGTCCTCATCGAGTCCGTAGGGGTCTCCTGGCGCGAGGTAGAGTTGGGCCTCTTCCTGGCTCTCGAAATCATCGCAGTCGTAGTCGCGTGACGGGGCCGCGGATCTGGTGGCCTCGGACGGCTCCGTGGTCTCGGGTACAGTCGAAGGCGGCTGGGTGCGTTCTGGGCCTTTCTTCTCAGGTTCGGGCGCCTTCGGCCTGGGTGTCTCGTCAGGTCCTATAACAGCTATGATGTCCGAGACCAGGTCGTCACGCATCACGAGCTTCCACTCTCCATCTACCTCGACCATCTCCTGTATTACGGAAGGGTTGATCTCCGGGTCCGCAACGATGTCGCCGTCCGCGTCGTAGAAGGTTCTCCTCATCTGAAAAGTCGCACTATCAGAGTCTTCCGAAAGTGGTGTTAGGCCATCGAGGCTCACGTATCGTTTGCCCCACAGCGGCTCGTAGAAAGACAGCCATTCGCCGAGCGTGATGTTCTGGACGGAGGCCGGGTCGAACATCTCGTAGGCCTCCTCGTAGGCCTGTTCATTGAAGTATAGGTGGTACACCCGCAGGTAGTCGTCGGGCGGCACTCTCTCCATATTCCTCTGCAGCAGATCGAAGCTGGCCTCGCCTCCCGAAGCCTCTATCTCGAGCGTCGCGGGGATGACGCCGTTGGGCACCTCGAAGAACATCGTGGAAGCCTTTGTCTGGGCCGTTCCGAGTTCCATACCGTCGGTGCCGCCGGAAGGAGGCTCGATAGACTTGTCCTGCCCGTAGGAAATGCCCTGGTCATCGAGGAGTGTTGCCTTCGCCCCCGTGGTTAGTGGTGAACCTGAGAGGTTCTTTGCCAGATAATCTATAGCGACGTATTCGCTGGAGATGTTCCCCCGCGTTACGGGTCTCTTCCCAGGCCCTGACATGGCGTAGACGCGGTCTTTGGCCCGCACCTCGAAGATCCGGAAACGCAGGTTTCCAGTCTCCACGCCGTCGCCTATCCCTCCATCGGTTTCCGTTTGTTTCGGTGGGAGATCCATGGTGCGCTGTTTGGAGGCGCCGGCGATCACATCCTCATCTCCACCCTTCCCCTCGTCACCGGAAGAGCAGGCCGAACTCACTAGCAGCGCCACGAGCAAGGCCACGAGGATCTTCTTGATGGAGGGTCCCAGTCCGACCCGGCCAGAGAAAGTGCCGGCGAAAGCAGGACGCCCTACGAAACCACCTCCGCCATGACCTCCTCGGAGATGTCGAAGTTCGCGTAGACTTCCTGCACGTCGTCGTTCTCTTCGAGGGCGTCGATCAGGCGCAGCGTCTGCCTCGCCGTCCCCGCGTCGAGGTCGATGCTGTTCTGGGGCTCCATGGTGATCTCCGCGTTCTCGTACGGGATATCCGCCTCACCGAGGGCCTCTCTGACGGCCGTGAAATCTTCCGGGGTCGTCACGACCCTGTAGTCGTTCTCCTGTTCTTCTACGTCTTCGGCCCCGGCTTCGAGGGCCACCTCCATCAACGTGTCCTCGTCTGTGGAGTCCCTGGGGACCAGGATGACGCCCTTGCGTTCGAACAGGTACGCAACCGAGCCGCTCGTGCCCAGCTTGCCGCCGTTCTTGGAGAAGACGTAGCGCACGTCGGAGGCGGCCCTGTTGCGATTGTCCGTAAGCACGTCGACCAGGACGGCAACGCCACCCGGCGCGTAGCCCTCGTAGGTGATCCGCTCGTAGGTATCGGCGTCGGAACCCGCGCCTGTACCCTTGTCGATGGCCCGCTGGATGTTGTCGTTGGGCATGTTGGCGTCCTTGGCCTTCTGTATGGCAAGGCCTAGAGGGGCGTTCATCTCCGGGTCCCCTCCACCCTCGCGCGCCGCGACGCTGATCGCCCTGGACAACTTGCCGAAGAGCGCCCCGCGCTTGGCGTCGGCGGCGCCTTTCTTGCGCTTTATCGTCGACCATTTACTGTGACCGCTCATATGGAACAAACCTCCCGCAAAAAGTACTCGTGAAACCTGACGTCATCCGTTAGCTCGGGATGGAACGCCGTTACCAGTATGTTCTCGCCCCTGGCCGCCACGACCCGATCTCCGATCCTGGAGAGCACCTCGACCCCTGGCCCCACGTCCTCGAAGAACGGCGCCCGGATAAATATTCCGGTGAACGGCTCGTCGAAGCCCTCTACTTCGAGGTCCTTCTCGAAAGAATGGACCTGCCGCCCGAACCCGTTGCGCTCGACGAGCGCGTTCATCAGGCCGAGCAGCGGCTGGCGCGGACCCGTCGTCGCCGACGCAGCGAGGACCATCCCGGCGCACGTGCCCCACACAGGACCACCCTTGTAGAAGTAGCTCCTGATACCGTCGAGGAGGCCCGAGGAGACCATCATCTTCCCTATCGTCGTCGACTCTCCGCCAGGGACGATGATCCCGGCCAGCCCTTCGAGGTCCTCCACGGCCCGCACCTCGACAGGCTCGACCCCAAGCCCACGCAGGATCTCGGCGTGCTCCCTGAAGTCTCCCTGCAGCGCGAGCACCCCGATCTTCTTCGGGCCGTTCGTCTCGCCGTTACCAGCCACGGGTCGCGAGCCGCTCTCCTTCAGCCAGGTCGCCCATCTCCCTGCCGACCATCGCCACGCCGAGACCCCTGCTCGCTTCGGCCACGGCCTTCGCGTCCTTGAAGTGGGTCGTCGCCTTCACGATGGCGCGAGCCCTCAGGGCTGGGTCCGCGCTCTTGAAGATGCCACTCCCCACGAACACGCCGTCGGCACCGAGCTGCATCATCAGGGCCGCGTCTGCAGGGGTGGCTATGCCCCCGGCCGTGAACAGCACGACAGGAAGCCGCCCGTTCTCGGCGACCCACCGCACGAGCTCGTACGGCGCCCCGAGGTTCTTCGCCTCCGTCATCATCTCCTCGTGCTCCAGCGCACCCAGGCGGCGGATGCCGCCGACTATGGCGCGCATGTGCCGCACGGCCTCGACCACGTTGCCTGTGCCGGCCTCGCCCTTGGACCGGATCATGGCCGCCCCCTCGCCGATGCGCCGCAGCGCCTCTCCGAGGTTGGTGGCACCGCAAACGAAAGGCACTTCGAAGGCGGCCTTGTCTATGTGGTGCTTCTCGTCGGCTGGGGTCAGGACCTCGGATTCGTCTATGTAGTCCACTTCGAGGGCCTCCAGGATCTGGGCCTCCACGAAGTGCCCTATACGTGCCTTCGCCATTACGGGAATGGTGACGGACTCCTGGATCTCGACGATCTTCTCGGGGTCGCTCATGCGCGCAACTCCGCCGTCGGCCCTTATGTCAGCGGGCACCCGCTCCAGCGCCATGACGGCCACAGCCCCCGCCTCCTCGGCGATCCTGGCCTGCTCGGCGTCGACGACGTCCATGATGACCCCGCCCTTGAGCATCTGGGCCATCCCGCTCTTGACCCTGAAGGTCCCCGTTAATTGTCCGTTCTCGACCATATAATCTCCCGCTGGTATCTACTAGAATTTGTAAGGGATATCTTACTACCGGCGCCCTTGATGGCCAAACCTGGACGGCGTACTCGCACCACTCTTCAATTTATTTCGCTCGATCGCATACTCTTCGGAGAACTTCTTGAGGAACGCCTGTATGCCGTGGCTCGCGGCCCGCTGCGCCGCAGGCAGGGCCAGGGTTACCTCCTTCCTGGCAAACTCCCCTACCCTCTGCAGCAACTCCCGTCCTCTCATCACCCTCTCCTGGAACCCGTCAACGGACTTCCCTATTCGATCTCGATGCGTTCCCTGCTCGTCGGTCCTGTGGACGTCTGCGACTTCTCGGGTCTCACCAGCTCCCCTACGCCTTTCAGCGCCTCGAAGCCCGCTTTGCGAAAGTGTGCGGCGGCCCGCACGCGCCGTTCGCCGGGCACGAGGACGTAGGCGATCACGCCGAGCAGCTTGCCTCTGCGTCGCTTCTCTTCAGCCATCCCTCAACCTCACTTTCAGCGACCCTCCCTCGAAGCTCGCTCCCGCCGCAGGGAGGCGCGCGAGGGCGTCGGGCAGAAGGATGTTCCTCCGGTAATTGCCGACCTTTACGAGCAACTCGGCTCCCTTCTTCGACAGGTCCACGTTCCGCTTCTCGGCGAGCGGTAGGTGGAAGACGACGTCATAGCCGTCCCCATTCTTCTCTATGTCGTGCGTGGCGCCCTTGAACAGTACCCCCAGAGGCTCCGCGTCCTCGAAGACGTCCTCGGCGAGCGCGCCGAGCGCCTCCAGGCCGAACATCTCGCGGTCGAAGAGCCGCGCGGTCAGGATCGGGATGGGGTCGAAAGACTCCTCGATCGTCCTCATGTGCCGCGCCTGCGCATCGTGCCAGCGCGCGAAGTAAGGGTCGCTCACGGTCTCGGGCAGGAGTCTGTTGACCACGAGGGCGTCCACGCCGTAGTCGTAGAGGTTCAGGTACGTGTAGGCGCGGCGGGCCTCCGCAATAACCATCTTCTCGGCGTTGAGCACCAGGCGCACAGAGGCGCTTTCGCGGTCGGTCAGGATCTCCTCGACGCTCGCGATGGCCTCGTAGAACCTCTGTCCCGCGGCGAAGACGCTGTCCTGGGGTAGCGGGGGCAGGGACCTGGTCCTGTTCGCAAAGGGCCTGACCAGCTTCGCGGCGCGGCGCTGTATCGGGAAGATCTTCTCCACGTACCAACTCATGTGGTCGGGAAGGCTCAGGAGCTTCAGCGTCTCCCCGGTAGGCGCAGCGTCGAGGATCAGGGCGTCGTAGCGGTCCTCCTGGTTGTGGCGCCTGACCATGAGGAGCCCGAAAAGCTCGTCCATCCCAGGCAGCATCGCCAGTTCTTCGGCGGCGAGCGTGTCGGCGCCCTGCCACTCGAACAACGTGGTCATGTAGCCCTGTATCTCGGCCCAGCTGTCTTCGATCATGGAGGTGTGGTCCATCTCCTGCGCCCACAGGCCAGGGGCCATCTCCTTCGGGTCTTGCCCTATCTCCGTGTCGAAGACGTCGGCGAGCGAGTGCGCAGGGTCGGTGCTCATCACGAGCACTTTCTTTCCCGCAAGCGAAGCCTTCAGGGCCGTTGCCGCGGCCACGCTCGTCTTGCCGACGCCGCCCTTCCCCGTGTAGAGAATCGTACGCAAGCTACTGGAGCGCCGCCGGATCCGGCACGAACGTAGCCCCCGTCAGAAGTCCGAGTACCGCGATCAAACCCAGGTAGACCAGACCAACCGCGACGCGCTGGCGCAGTGGGAGGTCGTAGTACGCCCGGCCTTCCAGCGTATTACGCGTCTTCCAGCGGTGCCAGAGCTCAGGCAAGCCGAGTAGCGCGATAAAAGCCATGATCGGGGCCACGAAGAACAGCGCGACCATCACCACGAGCCCGAGCAGCTGGAAGACCGGAGACATGGCCCCGACAGCCCTGCCGCCGTCGAGCGGGAGCAGCGGCGCGAGGTTGAACAGGTTGATGATGAAGTTGAAGTATGCGAGCCCCAGGAACAGCGGCTCCCGAGTGGCGGCGTAGAGCCCGAGCGTCGCGAGCCCTCCTAGCGTACCGAGCACGGGGCCGGCGAGGCCGACGCGTGCCTCGGCCAGGGCGTCTTTGGGCATCTGCTTCAT
>OBLS010001153.1_pt1 | contig 10565 bp, 13 predicted proteins | sample 1519901 | NCBI WGS metagenome assembly OBLS01 (sample SAMEA3113585, study PRJEB22503) | soil metagenome
GCTGGCGGCGTCCGTGGGCCCCGCCGACGAAGAGCTGAGCGGCCTCTGCGAGCGCGTGCTCGAGTCCGTGCTCGGCGAGGGCGAGCTGGGCGACGACGTGGCGATCCTCGCCGTGCGGCCGCTGACGGTGGCGGCCGGTCGGATCAGCCTGACCCTGCCCGCGGAGCCGGGCTCGCTCGCGCGCCTGCGCCGGCGGCTCGCCCGCTTCCTCCACGGCACGGGCGCCTCGGATACCGAGCACTACGAGCTAACGCTCACCATCTGCGAGGCGGCCGGCAACGCCATCGAGCACGCCTACGGGCCCGGCGACGCCACCTACGAGGTCGAGGTCACCTTCGACGGCGACGAGGTCGTGGCGACGGTCCGCGACTTCGGCAGCTGGCGCGCCAAGCGCGACGAGCACCGCGGGCGCGGGCTGAGCATCATCGAGGAGCTTATGGACGAGGTGAGCGTCGAGCGCCACGACCGCGGCACGTCCGTGACGATGCGCCGGCGCGTGGGCGCCGAGCGGGCCGCATGACCTCTCCGGCCGAGATCGTCGTCGAGCGCCGCGACGACCGTTTGGTGGCCCGGCTCACCGGCGAGGTCGACATGTCGAACGCGACCTATGTGAGGGAGCAGCTGCTCGCCTCCATGCCGAACGAGGCATCCGGCCTCGTGCTCGACATCGCCGGCTGCCGCTACCTCGATTCGGCGGCCATCGAGGTGCTGTTCGACCTCTCCCGGCGGCTCGCGCGCCGGCGCCAGGAGCTGCGCATCGCGATGCCGCCCGAGTCGCCGCTGAGGCGCGTGCTCGAGCTCACGGAGGTCCACGCGGCCGCCCCCGTCTACGACTCGCTCGAGGCCGCGCTGCAGTGAGGCAAGCAGCGGGCGGTGCCCGCTGCGCAGCCTTCCTTTCGGAGTAGTCTCACTCCCTCGCACCTCGAGGGAGAAGGGAGTCTGATGGCGCACGAATCGCCGAAGAGGATCCGCAACGTGGCGTTGGTCGGCCACCGGGGCAGCGGTAAGACGTCCGTGAACGAGGCACTTCTGTTCGAAGCGGGCGCCATCAACCGGCTCGGCTCGGTGGCAGACGGAACGACGGTGTCGGACTCGGCTTCCGACGAGAAGGCGCGCGAGATGTCGATCTCCGCGAGCCTCTCGTCGTTTCGCTGGGACGACCGCAAGATCAACCTGATCGACACGCCCGGGGAGCCGAGCTTCGCGGCCGACGCGCTCGCGGCGTTGCGGGTCGTGGAGGGCGCGGTCTTCGTGGTGAACGGCGTGATGGGCGTCGAGGTCACCACCAGCCGGCTCTGGGAGCGCGCCTCCGAGCTCGGGCTCGCGCGCACCGTCTTCGTGAACATGCTCGACCGCGAGCGCGCCGACTTCTTCCGCACGCTCGACTCGCTGAAGCAGGCCTTCGGCCAGCACGTGGTGGCCACGGAGATCCCGATCGGCAAGGAGCACGAGCTCCAGGGCGTGATCGACCTCATCGACATGAAGGCGTACCGCTACGACGGCGACTCGCGCGAGAACTGCGAGGAGATCGAGATCCCCGAGGACCTGCGCGCGACCGCGGACGAGTACCGCGAGAAGCTGATGGACGAGGTGGCCGAGGTCTCCGAGGCGCTCATGGAGCGCTATCTCGAGGGGGAGGAGATCTCGCACGAGGAGACCGTCTCGGCGCTCAAGCAGGGCGTCACCGAGGGGCACCTCTTCCCGGTCACCTGCGGCGCCGCCACGCGCAACCTCGGCATCAACCGGCTGCTCGACGCGTTCGTGGAGGACCTCCCGTCGCCGGCGAAGCACGGCGCGGTGGAGCTCGACGGGGTCACGCTGGAGCCGGACGAGTCGAAGGACACGGTGGCGTTCGTGTTCAAGACGCTGGCCGACCCGTACGCCGGGCGCGTGAACCTCTTCCGGGTCTACCAGGGCGTGCTGAAGCACGACTCGCAGGTACACAACTGCCGGGCCCATGTGAAGGAGCGGATCGGGCAGCTGCTCGTGCCACAGGGAAAGGACTCCGAGCACGCCGACGAGTTCGGCCCCGGTGACATCGGCGCCGTCGCGAAGCTGAAGGAGACGCACGCCGGCGACGTGCTCGCGTCGAAGGACATGGAGTGCCCGCTCAAGCTGCCCGCGATGCCGCGCCCGGTGATGGCGTTCGCGATCGAGGCGAAGGCGAAGGGCGACGAGGAGAAGATGGGCCAGGCGCTGCGTCGCCTCCAGGAGGAGGACCCCACGATCGACTTCCACCGCGACACGGAGACCGGCGAGCAGATCCTCGCCGGGATCACGCAGATCCATGTGGAGGTGATCGTCGATCGCATGAAGGAGCGTTTCGGCGCCGAGGTGGAGCTGCACTCCCCGCACGTCCCGTACCGCGAGGCGATCAAGGGCTCGGCCAAGTCCCATGCGCGCTACAAGAAGCAGACTGGCGGCCGCGGGCAGTTCGCGGACTGCCACATCGAGATCGCGCCGGGCCCGGACGGCGAGGGCCTCGAGTTCGTGAACGCGATCAAGGGCGGCGTGATCCCGGGCGGGTTCATCCCCGCCGTCGAGAAGGGCGTGCGCGAGGCGATGCGCCAGGGCACGGTCGCGGGCTATCCGGTCCAGGACGTGAAGGTCACGCTCTTCGACGGCCAGCACCACTCCGTGGACTCCTCTGAGATGGCGTTCAAGATCGCCGGCTCGATGGCGTTCAAGGACGCCATGGAGCAGGCGCAGCCGACGCTGATGGAGCCGATCATGACCGTCACGGTCACGGTTCCGGAGGAATACGTGGGCGACGTGATCGGCGACCTCAACTCGCGGCGCGGGCGGCCGCTCGGCATGGAGCCGCGCGGCTCGGTGACCGAGATCAAGGCCGAGGTCCCGATGGCGGAGATGCTCGACTACGCCCCGGACCTCCGGGCGATCACGGGCGGGCAGGGGGAGTACTCGATGGACCTCGCCCGCTACGAGGAGTGCCCCGGGCACGTGGCGCAACAGGTCATGCAGCAGGTGGAGCGCGAGAAGGAGGCCGTGAAGGCCTGAACTATCCTGGGCGGCGTGAAGAAGGAGCTCCGCCCAATCCACGACGCCGTCAGCTGCGACGTCTGCGGGCGCACGATCCTTAAGGGCGAGCGCGCCGAGCCGTACCTCGCACCGGGGGGTGACCGACGGATGGTCTGCGACCTGTGCGCCCCCCGTGCCCAGCACCACGGCTGGATCCGCGAGTCCGGCGCCGGCGATCTGCCCGCCCGCGTGCCGCGGAACGAGCCGCGGCGAGGCGTGCTCGGGCGGCTGCGGAGGCGGCGCCCTTGGCCCGAGGAGGAGCAGGCGCGCCTTGCGGAGCAGGAGGCGACCTTCGGCGCCGGGAACGGCGTGGAGCCGGACGAGTATCCCGCGGAGGAGCCGGCCCCGGCGCCCGCCCCGCGGGCGCGTTCGCTGCCGCAGAGCCCGCGCCAGGTGCGCGCCGTGCCCACGACCGCCGAGGGTAAGGTGGAGCGGGCGCTCGAGCTGTTCAACGGGTCGGGACACCAGCGGACTGTCGCCGGCCTCGCGAGGACGCTCGGGAAGCCGTGGGTGAGCGCGATGCCGGACCCGAGCCAGGCGAGCGCGGTGTCCGTCCTCGTCGCATGGGAGCTTTCGTGGTATCGCTATCGCGTGGACCTTGGCGATGAGGCGGACCCCGTGATGATGCTGGACAAGGGCGAGGAGCTCGATCAGATCGACGAGTCGCTGCGCGGCTGGAACGCCGGGCTCGACGAGCAAGGGCGCGTTGTTGCGGGCCTTGCGGCAACGGACGGAGGTCCCGAGGAGTGATCTACTGCGTGGTGCCCCAGGCACTGGCCGACGAGCTCTACGACAAGCTCGCCGACTACTACCGCGACGACCCCCACGTCGAGGTGATCATCGACCGCCGCGCCCAGGGCGGGAGGCCCGGCGACCACCCGGCATACGAGGAGCAGCGCCGCCGGCGCCCGAAGGGCAGCTTCCCCCCGATCGAGCCACCCGCTTCTTGAGGGTTGTGGTGCACATCGACGGCGGGGCTCGCGGCAACCCGGGCCCCGCCGCGGTGGCGGCCGTGGCGACGAGCGCCGACGGCGAGCCGCTCGGCGAGCGAAAGGAGTACATCGGCGAGGCCACGAACAACGTGGCCGAGTACCGCGCGCTGCTGCTGGGACTCGCCCTGGCGCGCGAGCTGGGCGCGGAGGAGGTGGAGGTCATCAACGACTCCGAGCTCGTCGCCTACCAGATCGGCGGCGAGTACAAGGTGAAGAACGCCGGCCTGAAGCCGCTGTTCACGGAAGCGATGGCCGAGCTGCGCGGCTTCCACAAGTGGGCGATCCGCCCCGTGCGCCGTGAGGAGAACACCCGTGCAGACGAGCTGGTCAACGAAGCACTGGACGAAGCCCTTGCGTAGGACGCTGACGATCGGGTAAGCCGCACCGGCCGCGGGCCACGTCTCGGGCCCGGATCGCGTGCGCTTCAGGCTGTTGCCGCGCGTGCGCCGCTAGATCTGCGGCACCGGGTCCTCCGGCGGCCCGCCGGGATCCGGCGTCGGCGTGGGCGGCGTGGGGTCCGGAGGCGTCGGCTCGGGGCCGGGCGAGGGGCTGGGGCCTGGGCTGGGCGTTTCGGCGTGCATTTCAACTCTCTACCCGGGTAGGTGTCGCACATGACCGACTTGATTGTCACCGTCCTGTTGTTCGCGCAGGACAGCGAGGGTCCGCGAGGGGATACTCCAGACGACGGCGGCGCCGGGATCCTCATCATTCTGGCGATCGTGGTCGCCGTCGCCATCGGCGGTTTCCTCCTGCACGCCCTGTTCCACCGTTTCGGTCGCACGCGCCAGCGGGCAATGGAGCGTCATCCCGCGCCGCCCGGCCGGGTCGGGCGCACATCCGAGTTCCGGGACCGCTAGCCGTGGCGCGGAAGATCCTGGCCCTCGTCTCCGAGCCGATCTCAGGCGACGCGCTTCGCTCGGCACTCGGCGACGACGCGGGAGAGGCGGAGGTCATGGTCGTGGCCCCGGCGCTTGACAGCCGGACGCGCTTCTGGACCTCGGACAACGACGATGCGATCGCGCGGGCCGAGCGGGTCCAGCAGGAGACCGTCGAGCGGCTCGGCGAGGACGGCGTGGACGCTGTGGGCGACACCGGCGAGGCCGATCCGCTGCTCGCTCTCCAGGACGCGCTCGCGACCTTCCCGGCCGAGGAGATCCTGATCGTCACGCGCCCGGAGGGCGACCAGAACTGGGCCGAGGAGGATCTCGTCGAGCAGGCGCAGGGCCGCTTCGACGTTCCGGTCCGCCAAATGGAGGTCGGCGCGTAGCCATGCCGGCCAAGGACGAGGACCTGCCCGGCACGCTCGAGCGCTCGCCCGCGAAGGTCCGCCGCACGTACGAGAAGACGCTCGATGCCGCGCACGAGCAGTACGCGGGCGACGAGGAGCGCGCCCACCGCACGGCCTGGGACGCCGTGAAGCACATCGCCGAGAAGAAGGGCGACCGCTGGGAGCTGAAGGACGAACCGGGCCCCTCAGACGAGCAGGCTGCCCGCAGCGGCCGCTTCGCGCGTGAGCACCCGGCGGAGACGCACGGCGGCATCAACGCCAAGAAGTCGAAGAACGAGCTCTACGAGGACGCGGCCGCGGCAGGGATCGAAGGGCGCTCCAAGATGACGAAGGAAGAGCTCGTCGAGGCGCTGGAGCGCCACAGCCGCCGCGAGACGGCGAAGGCGCGCGATTAGCGCACGCTAATCCTCCTGCGGAGTCTCCGGACCCTTGGGATCCGGCTGCGGGGCGTCGGGCGGGCTCGGCTGGGGCTGCTCGGGCGGGCTGGGTGCGGGGACTTCCACGTTCGACTCCATGATGGTCGGGTACGAAAGGCGCGTACCCGATTGGAGGAGGGCTTCAACGTGTCCACCGCTGAGACCGGCCATGTGACAGGCACGAAGGACAAGACGTACAACATCATCTGGTTCACGGAGGCGTGCCTCGACAACGTCCTGCGGCTCGAGCAGTACATCCAGGACGCGGAGCGCGACAACGACTCCGAGCTGGCTGAGTTCTTCCGCCGGGCGCAGGCCGAAAGCCGCAAGGGCGGCGAGCAGGGCAAGCAGCTGCTGAAGGCTCGCCTCGGCGACGACAGCTAGCTGACACGCTTCAGCCGGTGTTGGTCGACGCCGGCTACGAGGAGCGCTACTGGTACCCCGACGACGGAGGGCAGGTCTGGGTCGCGGGGTACCAGCTCATCGACCGCGAGTCCGGCCGCTACCTCGCCCGCGACGCGCCCGAGCTGGCCGCACGCGGCCTGCGTGTCGTGAGCGTCGCCGGCGCAGGGCGTCACCACGCCGACGCGATCGAGTCGGAGGCCGCCGCGCCCGGCCGCCCGCTCGAACTGCGACGTGACCCGTCGAACGAGCACGACGCGAACGCGATCGCCGTACATGCGGGCGACGGGCAGCAGGTCGGCTGGGTGCCGCGCGAGCTGGCCGCGGAGCTGGCTCCGTCACTCGACGCCGGCGACGACTGGTCGGCGATCGTTCTGCGAGAGCAGCGACGCTCCCCGCGCGACCCGCGCCACGGGCTCACGATGCTCCTGGCGCCGGCGGCCGAGCTGGAGCTGAAGGTCCCCTAGGCGGCGTAGCGGGCGGCGCTGCGGGCCTTGGCCTTCTCGCCCTCGACCTCGCGGTCCTTCGGCGGCGCGTTGGTCACGAGCTCGCCGAGCAGGCGGGTCGTTATCGCAGCCACCTCGTCGACGGCGCGCTCGAACGCCTCGGTGTTTGCCTTCGACGGCTTGTTGAACCCGCTGACCTTGCGCACGTACTGGAGCGACGAGGCGCGGATCTCCTCATCTGTCGCCGGAGGCTCGAAGTTGTGAAGGGTTCGGATGTTGCGGCACATGCTTCGAGGCTAGCCGCTTTGCGCCAGCGAACTCGCCACCGCGCAGCTCGCCGACCGCGCGGCCCCACTCGCTCAGGCCGCGACCGCCTGCTCCGCGCGGGCGAACTCCATCGCGTCGTCCACGGGCCCGCGCCTCAGCATCCTGATGTCCCGGAAGTAGTTCTGGTGCAGCCGCCAGGGCGGCGTTGCGCCCTGCTTCGGAAGGTCGGCTATCGACCGGAGCACGTAGCCGGAGTTGAAGTCGATGAAGGGCTCGACCGGCAGCGACGGATCGGGCGCCTGCGGTGTCGCGATCGCGTAGCCGTGCGCATCCATGTGGTTCAGCAGGCGGCAGACGTACTCGGCCACGAGGTCGCACTTGAGCGTCCACGAGGCGTTCGTGTAGCCCAGCGCTATCGCGAGGTTGGGCACCCCGCTGAGCATCATGCCCTTGTATGCGACCTTGGCGGCGAAGTCGACATCCTCGCCGTCCACGGCCAGCTCAATGCCGCCGAGCAGCAGCAGGTTGAGGCCGGTGGCGGTGACAATCACGTCGGCCTCGAGCTCCGCCCCGGAAGTGAGCTTCAGGCCGGTCTCGGTGAAGGTCTCTATGTCGTCGGTGACGATGGAGGCGTCGCCGCGGCCCAGCGCTTCGAAGAGGTCGCTGTCGGGGACGAGGCACATCCGCTGCTGCCACGGGTTGTAACGAGGGTTGAAGTGGGTGTCCACGTCGTAGCCCTCGGGGAGGCGCCGCTGCACTCCGCGGCGTATCACCTTGCGCATCGCGTGCGGATAGCGGCGGCTCAGGTTGAAGCTGAGCATCGTGAGCAGCACGTTCTTCCAGCGGACGAGTGCGTAGGCGACCTTCGCGGGGAGCCTGCGCGTGAGCACTTCGGCGATCGGGTCGGTGGCCGGGAGCGTGACCACGTAGCTGGGGGAGCGCTGGAGCATCGTCACGTGCACGGCGCGCTGGGCCATTGCGGGGACGAGCGTCACGGCGGTCGCTCCGCTGCCGATCACCACGACGCGCTTGCCGTAGTAGTCCAGGTCCTCGGGCCAGTGCTGCGGGTGCACGATCTCGCCGCGGAAGCGCTCGGTGCCCTCGAACTGCGGCAGGTAGCCCTCGTCGTAGCGGTAGTAGCCGGTGGCGCCGAACAGGAAGCCGCAGGTGAGCTCGACCGTCTCGCCGGAGTCGGTGCGCTCGGCGGTCACGCTCCAGCGGGCCTCGTCCGTCGACCACTCAGCGCGCACGACACGGTGGTGGAAGCGGATCTTCTCGTCCACGCCGTGGTCGCCGGCGGTCTCGCGGACGTAGCTCCGGATCGCGGGGCCGTCGGCGATCGCCTTGCCGTCGGGCCAGGGGCGGAAGTTGTAGCCGAGCGTGAACATGTCCGAGTCCGAGCGGATGCCGGGGTAGCGGAACAGGTCCCAGGTGCCGCCGATGGCGTCGCGCGCCTCGAGGATCGCGTAGCTCTTGCCGGGGCAGTGCGCCTGCAGGTGGCACGCGGTGCCGACGCCCGAGAGGCCGGCTCCGACGATCAGCACGTCGACGTGTTCGCGCTTCATGTCCGCACCAGTATCGCTTGTACTCAACCTTGCGCCGTTTCGGCCGATCTATCTCCCAAGGATTCGAAGTCAGGAGGAAAATGAAGATCGGAAAGAACATTCTGGCCCTCGCGCTTGTCGCCGCGCTGTTCGCGGTGCCCGCGACGGCTCTCGGTGCCAAGGGCGGCCAGGGCAAGTCGAAGAAGGGCGGGCAGGGAAAGGCCAAGAACTGCGCCAAGGCGCATAAGGTCGGCTTCCAGGTCGGTGGCACGCTCGTGAGCGTCACGGTGGACGATTCCGCCACGACCGAGGCGAGCGAGGCGAGCGTCACGCTCACCGTCACGTCGGCGAACAGCCACGCGCGCAAGTCGGGCGTGCTCGTGGGCGAGACGTACACCGTTCCCGCGGGCGACGCGTTCGAGCTGAAGCTCGGCGACAACGGCACGGCCGTCCCGGCTGAGGGCGACCGCGTGAAGGTCAAGGGCCGCGTCGCGGTCGCGAAGAAGCGCTGCGCGGGCGAAGGCGCGAGCATGGCCGACCGCTACGACACGCCGGACGTCACCCGGGTCAAGATCTCGAAGCCCGAGGTCGAGACCGAGACCGAGGTCGAGGTCCCGCCGGCCGTCTAGTTCGTTTGCTCCGGCCGCGGTCCTCCGCTCATGCGGAAGACTGCGGCCGGTGCACAACTCCCAGATCGCCGATCGCCTCGAGGCGTTCGCCTCGCTGCTCGAGGTGGCGGAGCGCAATCCGTACACGGTGCGCGCGTACCGGCGCGCAGCCGACACGGTGCGCGGCGCCGGCTTTCCGGTGGCCGAGCTCGTGCGCGAGGGCCGTGCGCGGGAGCTGCGCGGAATCGGCCGCGGGATCGAGGGCAAGCTGCGGGAGCTCGTCGAGACCGGCGCGATCGCCGAGCTCGCGGAGCTCGAGCGGGAGATCGCGCCGGATCTGCTGGGGCTCGGCCGCTATCTGGGCCTGGGCGCGCGGCGCGCGATCGACATCGCGCGGGCGCTCGACATCCGCACCGCGGAGGAGTTCCGGGAGGCAGCGGCCGCCGGGCGACTCCGGAGCGTGCCGGGAATCGGGCCGAAGACGGAGGCGCAGCTGCTCGAGGCGCTCGAGTCCGAGGCCGAGCCGAGGCCGCGGCGCGGTCTGCTGCTCAACCGCGGCTGGGCGCTCGTGGGCGGGATCGCGGAAGCCCTCGGGGGAGAGGCGGCGGGCGACGTGCGGCGCTGGCGCGACTCCTGCGAGTGGCTCGCGGTGGTGTGCGCGGGAGGGGACGCGGCGCCGGTGCTGGCCCGCTTCGCGGAGCTACCGCAGATCGTGGCCGTGGTGGAGCAGGAGGAGCGGCGAGCCGTTGGCGTGACAGTTGAGGGCGTGCCGGTGGAGCTGCTCGTGGCGGAGCCGGAGCGGTTCGGCACGGCGCTCGTGCGCGCGACGGGCTCGCGCGAGTACGTGGAAGCGCTCGAGCCGCTGCCCGACGCGACGGACGAGCAGCGGGTCTACCGGGCCCTCGGGGTCCCATGGTGCCCGCCGGAGCTGCGCGAGGAGGCCTTCCGCGAAGAGCCGCCGGCGCTGCTCGAGCTGAGCGAGATCCGCGGCGACCTGCACTGCCACACGACCTGGTCCGACGGCCGGGCGAGCGTGGAGGAGATGGGCCGCGCCGCGATCGAGCGCGGCTACGCGTACCTGGCGATCTGCGACCACACGCCGGCCGTGGGCGCGGTCCAGGGACTGACCGCCGACGACTTGCGCCGCCAGGGCGAGGAGATCGCGGCCGCGAACGAGGTCCTCGCGCCCTTCCGCGTACTGCGCGGAACGGAGTGCGACATCCTGCCCGACGGCCGCCTGGACCTGCCGGACGACGCGCTTGCCGAGCTCGACTGGGTGCAGGCGAGCGTGCATGGCGGGCAGCGGATGCCGCGCGCGGAGATGACGAGAAGGGTGGAGGAGGCGTTGCGAAATCCCCACGTGCGCTGCCTGAGCCACCCGAAGGGCCGCTACATCAACAGGCGGCCAGAGAACGAGCTGGACCTGGACCGGATCTACGAGGTGGCCTTGGAGGAGGGAGTGGCCCTGGAGGTGAACGGCCTACCCGACCGCTTGGACCTGAGCGGCTCGCACGTGCGCGACGCGCTGCGAGCAGGCGTGCCGATCGTCTGCTCGACCGACGC
>OBLS010001154.1_pt1 | contig 10562 bp, 10 predicted proteins | sample 1519901 | NCBI WGS metagenome assembly OBLS01 (sample SAMEA3113585, study PRJEB22503) | soil metagenome
CCGACGACGGCGTCATGCCGCAGACCATCGAGGCGCTGAACCACGCCCAGGCCGCCCAGGTGCCGATCGTCGTCGCCGTCAACAAGGTCGACCTCGAGGGCGCAAACCCGGCCAAGATCCGCCAGCAACTGACCGAGTACGGGCTGGTCGCCGAGGAGTACGGCGGCGACACGATGTTCATCGACGTGTCAGCCAAGCAGCGGATGGGCATCGACAAGCTGCTCGAGGCCGTCATCCTGACCGCCGACGCGGCGCTCGACCTGCGTGCCGACCCGGACATGGCGGCGCGTGGGGTTGCCATCGAGGGCCACCTCGACAAGGGCCGCGGACCGGTCGCGACCGTCCTCGTCCAGCGCGGCACGCTGCGCGCCGGCGACGCGATCGTCACCGGTCAGGCGTACGGACGCGTGCGGGCGATGCTCGACGAGTTCGGCAAGCCGCTCGAGGAGGCCGGACCGTCGCGTCCGGTACTCGTCCTCGGTCTGACCAGTGTCCCCGGCGCCGGCGACAAGTTCCTGGCCGCCGACGACGACCGGACCGCACGGCAGATCGCCGAGAAGCGGGAGGCGATGGAGCGCAACGCGTCCCTCGCCAAGGCTCGCAAGCGGGTCACGCTGGAGGACTGGCTGGAGCAGAGCAAGGTCGAGACGCTCAACCTCATCATCAAGGGCGACGTCTCCGGCTCCGTCGAGGCTCTCGAGGACGCCCTGCTCAAGATCGACGTGGGCGAAGAGGTCACGTTGCGGATCATCCACCGCGGCGTCGGTGCGATCACCGACAACGACGTCAACCTCGCCTCCATCGACCAGGGCATCATCATCGCGTTCAACGTGCGGGCCTCGAAGAGCACCGAGCAGCTGGCCGAGCGCGAGGGCGTCGACATCCGCTACTACTCGGTCATCTACCAGGCGATCGACGAGATCGAGGCCGCCCTCAAGGGCATGCTCAAGCCCGAGTTCGAGGAGATCTCGCTCGGCTCGGCGCAGGTCCGCGAGGTCTTCCGGTCGTCGAAGTTCGGCAACATCGCCGGCTGCATGGTCACCGACGGGCTCATCCGGCGCAACGCCCGGGCCCGGCTGGTGCGCGACGGCGTGGTGGTCGCCGACAATCTCGCGATCGAGTCGTTGCGGCGGTTCAAGGACGACGCCACCGAGGTCCGCGAGGGCTTCGAGTGCGGCATCGGCCTCGGGTCGTTCAACGACATCAAGGTCGACGACGTCATCCAGACGTTCGAGATGCGCGAGAAGCCGCGCGCCTGACGGGCTACGGACTACCGGGGTTTGATCACGTTTACCATGCCAGGCGGTGCCTCACCAGGCTTGGGTGCCTGGTGAAGTACTGCGGAGGGTGGTTAACGTGATCAAACCCGCGGGGCAGAACTGGGAGCGGGAGGCCGGATGTTCACGGGGACGCTGAGCCTGGACCTGCTCCTCGGCGACGTGCGCTCCCTGAAGGAGAAGCGCTCCGTCGTCCGGCCCATCGTGGCCGAGCTGCGACGCAGGTTCCCGGTGTCCGCCGCCGAGGTCGGCGCCCTGGACCTCTACCGCAGGGCGGAGGTCGGCGTGGCCGTCGTCGGCGCCGACGCCCGGCACTGCCGCGACGTCCTCGACACCGCGGAGCGCTTCGTGGCTGCCCGTCCCGAGGTGGACCTGCTCGCCGCTCGCCGTGGCCTGCACTCCAGCACCGACGACCCCGTCTCGTCCGCGTGATCATGTCGACTGCGCCCCGACAGAGGTGTGGAGCGACATGATCACGGGAGGAGAAGACCGAAGGAGGACGACGTGGCCGACCGAGCCCGCGCCCACAAGTTGGCCGATCGGATCCAGGAGATCGTCGCCGAGACCCTGGAACAGCGGGTGAAGGACCCGAGGCTGGGCTTCGTGACCGTCACCGACGCCCGGGTCACGGGCGACCTCCACGACGCGACGGTCTTCTATACCGTCTACGGCGACGAGACCGAGCGCGCCGAGACGGCGGCCGCCCTGGACAGTGTCAAGGGACTGCTGCGATCGGAGGTGGGCCGGCAGACGGGGGTCCGGTTCACCCCGACCCTGACGTTCGTGGCCGACGCCGTCCCGCAGAACGCCGCCCACATCGACGACCTCCTACGCCGTGCGCAGGAGTCCGACGCCGAGGTCGCCCGTAACGCCGCGGAGGCCTCCTACGCCGGCGACCCTGATCCGTACAAGGTGCCGAACGGCGACGACGAACCGGCCGACGAGGACGCCAGGGAGTGACCGAGCGGACCGTCAACGGCCTGGTCGTGGTCGACAAGCCGGCCGGCCTGACCTCCCACGACGTCGTGGCGCTGCTGCGCCGGCTCACGGGCACCCGGCGAGTCGGCCACGCCGGCACCCTGGACCCGATGGCCACCGGCGTGCTGGTGGTGGGCCTGGGCGCCGCGACCAGGATGCTGGGGCATCTGGCCGTGACCGAGAAGGAGTACGCGGCCACGATCCGGCTGGGTGAATCCACGGTCACCGACGACGCCGAGGGTGACGTGATCGCGGAGAACGACACCTCGGCCGTGACCGAGCAGGCGGTCCGGGTCGAGATGGCACCCCTCACCGGAGAGATCCGGCAGGTTCCCAGCGCGGTGAGCGCCGTCAAGATCGACGGCGTCCGGTCCTACGCCCGGGTCCGGTCCGGGGAACAGGTGGAGCTCAGGGCCCGAAACGTGACGGTGCGGCGGTTCGACCTGCTGGGCGTCCGAAGGGATGGTCGCCATCTCGACGTCGACGTCGAGGTCGAGTGCTCCTCGGGCACCTACATCCGTGCCCTGGCCCGCGACCTGGGCGCCGCACTGGGCGTCGGTGGCCACCTGACCGCGCTGCGCCGCACCCGGGTCGGGCCGTACGGCCTCGAGGTCGCCCGCACCCTGGACCAGCTGTCCGACCACCTGGACGTCATGCCGATGGAGCAGGCCGCGGCCGCGGCGTTCCCGCGCCTCGACGTCGACGCCGAGACAGCACGCCGGATCGGCCACGGTGGTCACCTTCCGCGTACGGGCCTGGGCCCCGGTCCGGTGGCGGTGTTCGGTCCGGACGGCAGGCTGCTCTCGCTGGTCGAGGACCGGGGGCCGCGGGCCAAACACCTGGCGGTGTTCGCGACCGCCGAGAGGACCTCGGAGACGACGGCCGAAACGAAGGGGGAGGAGCCCGGGTGAGCGTGTGGTACTCACCGGCCGAGGTGCCCCACGACCTCGGCGCGACGGTCGTCACCATCGGCGTGTTCGACGGCGTGCACCGCGGACACCAGGAAGTGGTCGGGCGGGCCGCGGCCAGGGCACGCCGGCTCGGTGTGCCGCTGGTCGCCGTCACGTTCGACCCGAACCCGATCGTGGTCGTCCGGCCCGGGGCGGTGGCCCCCTTGCTGGTCCCGGTGGCGCGCCGGGTCGAGTTGCTGCACGGCATCGGCGCGGACCACGTGCTCGTGCTCCCGTTCGACCGCGAGCGGTCGCAGCAACGAGCGGAGGACTTCGTCGACGAGATCGTCGTCGAGCTTCTGCACGCCAAGGCTGTCGTCGTCGGCACCGACTTCCGGTTCGGCCACCGCGCCGCCGGCGACGTCGCGCTGCTGGAGCGCCTCGGCAAGGAGCGGGACTTCGTGGTCGACACCGTGGAACCCGTCGGCTCACCCGATGTGGGCCGCTGGTCGTCGACGTACGTCAGGCAATGCGTCACCGAGGGCGACGTCGCGGCGGCGGCCGAGGCGCTCGGCCGCCCGTTCCGGGTCGAGGGCGTCGTGGTTCGCGGTCACGAACGTGGCCGGGCGATGGGGTTCCCGACGGCGAACGTGCCCGTCGGCGACGGCGATCTGGTACCGGCCGACGGCGTGTACGCGGGATACCTGACCCGCCTCGACGCCGGCGACGCCGTGCCGCTTCCCGCGGCGATCTCGGTCGGGACGAATCCGACGTTCGACGGTGTGGAGCGCACCGTGGAGCCCTACGCCCTCGACCGCGACGACCTGGAGCTCTACGACGTGCCCGTTGCCGTGGACTTCGTCGCCCGGATCCGCGGTCAGGAGCGCTTCGACACCGTCGACGACCTGGTGGCACAGATGCGTCGTGACGTCGACGCGACCCGGGGGTTGCTCGGCCGGTGAGACCCGCTCCGATTACGTCCGGCACCCGCCTCGCTGGTATCCTGGGCGCGCCGTCAGAACGGCCGCGGATCGAGAGTGCCCCGGAGGACTTGCCCGGGAGCGCCGCGCAACGACCTTTCGAAGGAGCCTGAGTGTCGATCGACACTGCCACCAAGAAGCAGATCATGACCGAGCACGGTCGCACCGAGAACGACACCGGCTCGCCGGAGGTCCAGGTGGCGATGCTGACCCACCGCATCAACCACCTCACCGAACACCTCAAGGAGCACAAGCACGACCACCACAGCCGCCGCGGTCTGCTGCTGCTCGTCGGCCAGCGCCGCCGGCTGCTCAACTACCTGTCCAAGAAGGACATCACCCGCTATCGCCAGCTGATCGAGAAGCTCGGTCTGCGTCGATGACGGCCCCGTCGTAGGGAGCGGTCTCCCAGCTGCGGGGCCGCTCCTTCGACGTTCACAACTGAACAGATGACCACACCCACGTTGGAGTGGCCCGCGATCCGCTGGACTCGCGCGGCCGGTCCTCGGTAGTGGCCCCCGGGTCGGACCGCGACTGCGTTCGCGACCCGGGCGCTTCCATCGAAGACCGGCACCGTACGAACACCATGAGCCCGACGCTGCGGCCCCGCTCCACGAGCCCCAAGGAGGGTGACCCGTGACGGGTCCGCAGATCCACACTGCCGAGGCCGTGATCGACAACGGTCGCTTCGGCACCCGCACCATCCGCTTCGAGACCGGGCAGCTTGCCCGTCAGGCCGCCGGCTCGGCCGTCGCCTATCTCGACGACGAGACCATGCTGCTGTCGGCGACCACCGCGTCCAAGCAGCCCAAGGAGCACCTCGACTTCTTCCCGCTGACGATCGACGTCGAGGAGCGCATGTACGCCGCCGGGCGAATCCCCGGCTCGTTCTTCCGCCGTGAGGGCCGCCCGAGCGAGGAGGCAATCCTCACCTGCCGGCTCACCGACCGGCCGCTGCGTCCGTCCTTCGCCAAGGGCCTGCGCAACGAGATCCAGGTCGTCATCACGGTGATGTCGCTGCACCCGGACCACCTCTACGACGTGGTGGCCATCAACGCCGCCTCGGCATCGACGCAGATCGCCGGCCTGCCGTTCAGCGGGCCGATCGGGGCCGTTCGGGTCGCGCTGATCGACGACCAGTGGGTGGCGTTCCCGCTCCACTCGCAGCTCGCGGAGGCCGTCTTCGACATGGTCGTGGCCGGTCGGGTGCTGCCGGACGGTGACGTCGCGATCATGATGGTCGAGGCCGAGGCGACGGCCAGTACCTGGCACCTCGTGCAGGACGGCCGTACCGCGCCGACCGAGGAGATCGTCGCCGCGGGTCTCGAGGCCGCCAAGCCGTTCATCACCTCGCTGTGCGAAGCGCAGCAGCGTCTGGCCGACGCCGCCGCCAAGCCGACCGGGGACTTCCCGGTCTACCTCGACTACTCCGACGACGTGTACGAGGCCGTGGAGTCCGAGGTCCGCGGCGAGCTCGCCGATGCCCTGACGATCGTGGGCAAGGCCGAGCGCGAGGCCAGGCTCGACGAGATCAAGGCCAAGGCCAAGGGCACGCTCGCCGAGCGGCTGGAAGATCGCGACAAGGAGATCAGCGCCGCCTACCGGTCGCTGACGAAGGCGGTCGTCCGCGAGCGCGTGCTACGCGACAACGTCCGGATCGACGGCCGCGGCCTGGCCGAGATCCGTACCCTCTCCGCCGAGGTCGGTCCGGTGCCGCGCGCCCACGGCTCGGCGCTGTTCGAGCGTGGCGAGACGCAGATCCTCGGCGTCAGCACGTTGAACATGCTGAGCCTCGAGCAGAAGCTCGACACGCTCTCGCCGGAGAAGTCCAAGCGGTACATGCACAACTACAACTTCCCGCCGTACTCGACCGGTGAGACCGGCCGGGTGGGCTCGCCGAAGCGCCGGGAGATCGGCCACGGCGCCCTCGCCGAGCGGGCCCTGCTGCCGGTGCTCCCGACCCGTGAAGAGTTCCCCTACGCGATCCGGCAGGTGTCCGAGGCGCTGGGCTCCAACGGCTCGACCTCCATGGGTTCGGTCTGCGCGTCGACGATGTCGCTGCTCAACGCCGGCGTGCCGCTGCGCGCACCGGTTGCGGGCATCGCGATGGGCCTGATCTCGGGCGATGTGACAAACGAGGCCGGGCAGGCCGAACGTCGTTATGTCACGCTGACCGACATCCTGGGCGCCGAGGACGCGTACGGCGACATGGACTTCAAGGTCGCCGGCACCCGGGAGTTCGTCACCGCGCTGCAGCTCGACACGAAGCTCGACGGAATCCCCGCGTCGGTGCTGGTCGGAGCGCTGCAGCAGGCCAAGCAGGCGAGGCTCACGATCCTCGACGTCATGGCCGAGGCCATCTCGGAGCCGGACGAGATGAGCCCGTACGCTCCGCGCATCATCACGATCAAGATCCCGGTCGACCAGATCGGCGCGGTGATCGGCCCCAAGGGCAAGATCATCAACCAGATCCAGGACGAGACCGGCGCCCAGATCGCGATCGAGGACGACGGCACGATCTTCATCGGTGCCGAGGTCGGCTCCTCGGCCGAGGCGGCCAGGGCGCAGATCAACGCGATCGCCAACCCGACGATGCCCGAGGTCGGCGAGCGCTACCTCGGCACAGTCGTGAAGACGACGAGCTTCGGTGCGTTCGTCTCGCTGCTGCCCGGCAAGGACGGCCTCGTGCACATCTCCAAGCTGCGCGCACTCGCCGGCGGCAAGCGGGTCGAGAACGTCGACGACGTCGTGTCGGTCGGCCAGAAGATCCAGGTCGAGGTCGCCGAGATCGACGACCGCGGCAAGCTCTCGCTCTCCCCGGTGGTCGAGGACCCGGCGCCGTCCGCCGACAAGGTCGACGCCGTTTCGTGAGAGCGGCCACTCGAACGCTGTTACGGGGGGACGGGGGCGGAGTAATCCGCCGAACCGTCCTCCCGGGCGGTCTGCGCGTCGTCACCGAGTCGGTCCCGACCGTCCGCTCGGTGGCGTTCGGCATCTGGGTGGGAGTCGGCTCCCGCGACGAGACCCCGGCACAGGCCGGTGCGACGCACTACCTGGAACATCTGCTCTTCAAGGGCACCAAGCGTCGCAACGCGCTGGAGATCTCGGCGGCGATCGAGTCCGTCGGCGGCGAGATCAACGCCTTCACCAGCAAGGAGTTCACCTGTTACTACGCGCGGGTCCTGGACGACGACCTGCCGCTGGCCGTCGACGTCGTCTCCGACATGGTCACGTCGTCACTGGTCACACCCGCGGACATCGACTCCGAGCGCGATGTCGTCCTCGAAGAGATCGCCATGCGCGACGACGACCCGTCCGACGCGGTACACGACCTCGTCGCCGGGCAGATGTGGGGATCGGCGCCGCTCGGCCGTCCGATTCTCGGCACCGTCGAGAGCATCAACTCCCTCTCGCGCGACGTGGTCAACCGTTACTACCGGCGGCGCTACCGCCCGTCGAGCATCGTGGTGGCGGCCGCCGGGAATCTCGAGCACGGCCGCGTGGTGCGGCTGGTCCGGGCCGCGTTCGAGCTGGCCGGATTCCACGGCGCCGACCAGGCCCCCGAGCCGGCCCGGATCGGCGGCCGGGCTCCGCGGTCGAGGGCGGGCGTCGCCACCCTGCAGCGCCCGACCGAGCAGGCCAACCTGGTGCTCGCGATGCCGGGCATCGCCCGTACCGACGACCGGCGCTTCGCGCTGGGCGTGCTCAACGTGGCGCTCGGCGGAGGGATGTCGTCACGACTGTTCCAGGAGGTGCGCGAGAAGCGCGGCCTCGCCTACTCGGTGTACTCGTACGCCTCCCAGTACGCCGACACCGGGATGTTCGGCGTCTACGTGGGCTGCCAGCCACGCAAGGTCGACGACGTGCTCGCGCTGTGCCGTGACGCGCTGGCCGACGTGGCCGAGCATGGCATCACCGACGCCGAGCTGGTCCGCGGCAGGGGGCAGCTCCGCGGCGGGCTGGTCCTGGGGCTGGAGGACACCGGCTCCCGGATGGGCCGCCTGGCCAAGGGCGAGCTCGTCTACGGCGAGCTGCCGAGCGTCGACGAGCTGCTGGCCCGCATCGACGTCGTCACGCTGGACGACGTCCGCGCCGTTGCTCGGGACCTGCTGGCCGCCACCCCCGCGCTCGCCGTGGTGGGCCCGTTCGACGACCCGTCCCGCTTCGAGCCCGCCGTCGCCTAGCCACACGCCGGTCCCCGAGTCCACCTCCCACCACGGCTGGTCGGATGGGCGAGACTGGCGTGGTGAGCATTCCTGTGGCAGTGATCGGCGCAGCCGGACGGATGGGCTCGACGGTCTGCGACGCCGTCGACGCCGCCGACGACCTCGAGCTGGTCGGCAGGTTCGACGTGGGCGACAGGCTTGCCGACCTGGGCGGTGCCGACGTCGCCGTCGAGTTCTCGGTGCCCGACGCATCGGTGGACAACGTCCTGCATTGCGTCCGGCGGGGCGTCCATGCCGTCGTCGGGACCACCGGTTGGACCGAGGAGCGGCTCGAGAAGGTGCGCTGGGCGCTGGAGACCAGCCCGGGAACGGGCGTGCTGATCGCGCCCAACTTCTCCCTCGGCGCGGTGCTGATGATGCGGTTCGCCGCCCAGGCGGCCCGGTTCTACGAGTCGGCGGAGGTCGTCGAGCTGCATCATCCCGACAAGGTCGACGCGCCCAGCGGGACAGCGGCTCGCACCGCCCGCCTGATCGCCGAGGCCCGCAAGACCCATGGGCTGCCTCCCGTTCCGGACGCGACGGCAATCGGACTCGAGGGTGCCCGCGGTGCGGACGTGGAAGGAATCCGGGTGCACTCGGTACGGCTTCGCGGACTGGTGGCACACCAGGAGGTGCTGCTCGGGGCGGCGGGCGAGCAGCTCATGATCCGGCACGACTCGTTCGACCGGGCGTCGTTCATGCCCGGCGTCCTGCTCGGTGTACGGCGGATCGCACAGCTGCCCGGGCTGACCGTCGGGCTGGACCAGCTGCTGGATCTCTGAAGTCGCCTACGACGGGAGCCGACCGATGGACGTGAGCGCGTCCTACTCGATCGTGTCCGCCATCAACTTCACCCTCCCAACGGATGGCGTACCTGGTGTCCCTGGGCTTCGTGATCCCCGGAACGGTTTCCCTGCTGGCCCAGGTGGCGCCGGACGAACCTGCCCTGTGGCGTGCCTCCTTCGGGCTCGCCGGGCTGGCTGGAGCGATCGGCCTGGTCATGCTGGGCCAGGCGCTGCAGGCGACGGGCGGAGACCCGCTGGTGGCGCGGCTGCTCCAGTTCGTCGGCGCGCCGCTCTACGTCCTGGTCGCGGTCGTCGCCTTCGTTCCCGGCATACCGGACGCGCTGGACCTGCGCCTGACGTCGATCCAGATCGAGGCGGTCCTGCTGACGCTGCTGGTCTTCCTCGGCGTCCAGGCCGCGTGGGTCGTCGCGATGACCGCTCCGCAGGACGAGGCCGACCAGGTCACGTGACGGCGCGCAGGAGGGCCGTCGTCGCGGCGGCGACCACGATGACAACCAGGAACGGCGCACGCAGCACGAGCGCGACCACCCCGGCCCCCAGCCCGGCGAGTCGCAGGTCGACCACCAGCCGGCCGTCCGCGCCGAACGTCTCGACCGCGACCAGCCCGGCAAGCAGCGCCACCGGGAGCAGGCCGGCGACGCGCTGGACCTCGGGCCGCTCGAGCAGGGCGGCGGGCAGCGACAGCCCCGCGAGCTTGAGCAGGTAGCAGCCGACGGATGCGACGACCACCGCGACCCAGATCACGACGTCTCCCGGACCGCGCGACCACGCAGGCCCGCGACGACGGCGACCGGCGCAGCCGCCAGCACTGGAACACCGGCTGGTACCAGCGGGACCAGCAGGGTCGCGACCGCCGCGCCGCCGACGGCCACGACCCTGGCGGTCGGGTCGTCCAGCCGGGGCCAGAGCAGCGCGAGGAAGGCAGCCGGGACCGCGGCGTCGAGGCCGAGCGTCTCGGGCTCACCGATCGCCGACCCGCCCAGTGCGCCGACGAGGGTGCCGGCGTTCCACAGCACGAACAGCACGACGCCGGTGAACCAGAACGCGTACCGCTGCGCTCGCTGGTCGGACCGGGTGATCGTCATGGCCGTCGTCTCGTCGATCACCAGATGGCTGGCGAACAGCGACCGGCGGCCGCGGACCCCGAGGATCCCGGACATCCGGACCCCGTAGAACGTGTTGCGCAGCCCGAGCAGGAGGGCCGCCGGGACTCCGGCGAGCGCCGAACCCCCGCCCCCGACGACGCCGATGAACGCGAACTGCGACGCACCGGTGAACATGACCAGGCTCAAGACGCAGGTCTGCGCCACGGACAGTCCCGACGTGACCGACACCGCGCCGTACGACATGCCGAACGCGGTGGCGTAGGCCGCGATCCCGCCGGCGTCGCGCCGGATCGTCGCCCGTTCGCGCTCCCAGCTCATCC
>OBLS010001155.1_pt1 | contig 10554 bp, 6 predicted proteins | sample 1519901 | NCBI WGS metagenome assembly OBLS01 (sample SAMEA3113585, study PRJEB22503) | soil metagenome
TTTTTAATGCAGAATTTGCCGATTGTCGTGCAACCTCAGGAGTAGTTGCAAATCTAGCTATATATTCAGGATTTACTCTTCCAGGAGAAACAATGATAGCTACATCTATCCCAAATGGAGGACATATTTCTCATGGAAAGAAAGAACATTTTGGCACTGCAGGTCATGTGTGTGGATTAAATATTGAATTCTTTCCTTTTTCAAAAGAAGAAATGACAATTGATGTTGATTTGACTAAAAAAAAGATTTTGGATTTGATTAATAATGGTAAATCTCCAAAAATGGGTATGTTTGGAGGGAGTTTATTCCTTTTTCCACATCCTGTAAAGGAATTAGTCGATTTTATGCATGATCATAAGATGTTTATTAATTATGATGGGGCACACGTTGCAGGATTAATAGCAGGAGGAGAGTTCCAAGATCCCTTACGAGAAGGAGTTGATTCTATGACTATGAGCTCTCATAAGACATTATGGGGCCCTCAGGGAGGAATTATACTTTCATTAGAAAGATATGCAGAGACGATAAAAAAATCAATATTTCCTGGTAATACAAGTAGTCATCACTTACATCATGTAGCTGGTAAAGCAATAGCATTAGCAGAAGTATTGGAATTCGGAAAGGATTACGCTAAGCAAGTCATAAAAAATGCTAAAAAATTAGCAGAAAGTTTGGCAGATTATGGATTTACTGTATTAGGAGAAAAAAGAGGTTATACACAATCACATCAGATTGCAGTAGATGTTTCAAAATATAATGATGGTGGAACTATTGAAAAGGATTTGGAAAAATCAAATATAATTCTTAATAGACAATTACTTCCAGGAGATATCCAGGCAGGAAGACATTATATGCATCCCAGTGGTGTCAGAATAGGGGCTAATGAAATAACAAGATTGGGAATGAAAGAAAGTGAAATGATAGAAATAGCTAATTTTATAAAAAGAGTTGTTATTGATAAAGAAGATACCAATAATATCAAAAGAGATGTTACTGAATTTAAGAAACAATATCAAAAACTAAAGTATGTTTTTGATGGTCAACTTGAAGCTTATAAATATATCCGCCTAGTACAAGTCTAATAACTACTATTTTCTATTATATATATAATTCAATATTAATATAGATTTATCTTTAAGTATCATTTTAAATAAATAAATTTATAAATTTAGGGGTTATAAGTAAATTTTATTGATCTATATAATCAAAAATAGACGATTGAGGATTTTTTTGTATTTCTTTTTCTTTAAAAATATAGTTTAATTCCATAACTAGTGATTCAATTCTACTTGAAAGATAATCATTCATTTTGAATTTATTACGTATATCTAATGCAATATATACATATTTCTCAACAGAATTTCTTGTGACCGTTTGAATCAAATTATTACCACATCCCAGACATTTCCCTGCTAGTGGTATTCTACGATACTTTTCTCCACATTTAGTACATCTAAATGCTTGTGATGAATACGAACGCATATTTCCCATAATATCAGGTAGAATGTGAGTAGTAAGAACCATGGATGCGACTTCATCTGGAATAACTGCATTAATCAATTTGGCTGTTGAAATCTGCATATCTAATTTTTCATTCATAGTTGTTAGTCTAGAATATGCACTACGTTTTTCTTCAGTAGTTAATAAGTTAGTATGATGGGTAAAATAATAATTGTAAAATTGTAATTCAGAACCAATTCTATCTTTAATAATATCAACTTTGTTGGAAAGATTTTCTGCTTTTGTATAATCTAGGGATTCTTCATATAATTGTAATGGATAATTCGAGGTAACATCAATATTTAGAGCCTGTCTTTGTACCTCGTGAGGTAAAACAATAGGTTGAATCAATAAAGGTGCATCCATCAACCCTCCAATTTTATCTGGAAGAAATTCTTTAGAAAAATTTAAGAATACATCTATTAGTAGCATAATGGAATCTGCATCACCATCACAATCCCTGCGTTTAGCAGAATGCCACATTGGGGAAGCTAAACAGACTTGTGAATTAGTATATCCTATAATCCTTCCAATTATTCCCACGGAGGTATGAGGAGCAAGTCCTACTATTATATGACCTATTAAATCATCTATAGATGAGGCATTATAAAATGGTTCAAGCTTATATAATTTTAATAGCTCTTTGTCTATATATTTTGATAGTCGAAGTAAATGATTTGCAGCATCTATAGGTAATATTACATCTTGAATGAAAATTTCTAATAACTGATCATCAGTAGATAAATCTTTTCCATAAAAATCTTTAGAATAACCTAGATTCCTTAATTTATCTATATTAGTCATGATCCACTGAGGTTTAAAATGAGTTAATGGTCCGTTAGTTGCATCATAACGTATTGTCCCATCTTTGAAAGCATATAAGTCATAATTTTGCCTTAAAATTCCTTTTTCTAATGGTTCAGCAGATTTATTTTTTCCCATCAAAATCTTTACACCTTTTAATGGTTCTTTAGATTGTATTTCCAGAGTTTTTTCCGCTTCTTTTAACATTTTTTTAAGAGGATACTTAGATGGAGAATATGTTTTTCCTTCCCTTCGGCATTTAGTACATCTAGTATTTACTTCTTTTTTACTACTATTATTTTTTGAATTAATTGGTTCTCTACAGAGTACACAAATATTATGCAGAGGTGTCTCAGATAAACAGGTTCTACATTTAGTACCTACTGATGGTAGATTACAAGTTTTACAATATCTATTAGCTATTTCTGTATAAAGAATTTCTTCTTTTGATGCTTTAATTAAATCTCGTGTCGAACCTCCTTTACTTCCTACTGGAAATAAGACATGAACTGGCGGCTTCATTTTTCTTTCGGCTGCTTTTTCTGGCCGTCCAACACGTACAGCTATTGATGAAGAAAATTTTGATTTTAGTAAAATACCAGATATTCTCATTATATAATCAATTGAAGAAATTTTATTTGATGATTCATTATTTATTGACGTATTACAAAGTAAAATAAACAAAGAGTTTATTTGATTTAATTCTGACAATTCTATAAATCGATTATTATTATCATCATTTTTTACTGAATGTGTTATACCTAAACGTTCTAGTATATCTTTTAATGTTTTATTATATTCAATTGAAAATGATTCATAATAATACTGATTAGTCGTATCTTTTGTAATATTAAAAATTAAATCAACATTCTTGTCCATCTCTGATTTTTTTAAGAATTCATTTCTTAATAAAATAATTTCATCCACTGATATTGATTCCCAATAGAAAGAATATTTAGGATGTAAAGGAATACTCAATATTTTACTAATTAAGAATGCTTCTTTCAGTGTTGGAATTATTTCAATAGGATTATTTGCTAATTCCAATAATCGTTGTTTGTCAATATATTCTAAAATTTCATTAGTATATTTCTTATCAGTGGAATAACTATTATTTGAAGAAATCTGCTTTTCTAATTCTAATCCCCATATCTCTTCAACATAGGATGCAGGAAATAATTTTGCATTATTTTCTAAGAAATCACCATAACTAACTAAAATATCTCCCAAATAAAGGATAGTAACAATTCTGTTTTGAATTTGGTGAGCATATTCTATAGATGTCACATATGTTACAGTTCCATCGTCTAATTTGACTAAAGGAGGTTCTATTGAGTCAACTAATGCGATTGTTGCTGCTTTCCCAGGAATATCAATTTTAATTTGAGTTCCTACTACTATTGCATAATTTAATAATATAGGAATAGTTGGATGAATTCCTATTGTGGAAAATCCTGTATTATAGCATCTACCATATCTTAACCTAAATCCACCAATTTTATTAGACATTGACAAAACTGGTCTGCCAGTTATTACTTCTGACATTCTGTGATGTATTGTATCGTCTTCACTAGAGCCCTCTTTCTGTATTGCTCCCTTAAGTTCCTTAAGCCAATCCCATCCATCTAATCCTAAAGTATCTATTATTTTTAATAATTTTCTACTTCGTCCAATTAAACCATCATTCATAACTCTTAGAGCACCGCCTCGTACTCTATCTGTCTTGATCCTTTTCATTGCTCTATGGCCTACAATTTCTACTGGATCAGTATCCACTCCGTCTAATTCGACTGGTAAATTACTAATACATTTTATTACATCCTCATCTAAAATTTTAAATTGAAAACTTCCAACTTCTCTTTCATATATACGTAATTCCTCTACAAATCGACCTGTTTCATCATCAAAGGAGTTGGCCTGATATTTACTTAATCCAACTGACTTTCTTACATGGTCTGCAATAAGCATTGTTAAGGCTGCTTCGGTTCCTCCAGCAGATCTAATGGGTCCTGCAAATGATATTGAAAGATATTGACTTCCATCAGAATTATTCTTGATTTGTACATCTGAAATACCTTGTAAAGGCGCAACAGTTACTCCTTCTGTTACTATAGCAAGACTTACCCTAACTGCATTATCTAATCTAGTTGTCAAGTCATCATCGCTGTATTTACCTTGTGCAATTTCTTCTGATATCTTTAATGCTGCCTTTTCTTTAGTTGTTTCAGATAATAAATTTCTTAATCTATTTGTAATATTAATATCATGCATTTTAGCAACTCTATCAGCTAAATCATAGACTATTCTTGACTCAATTTTTTCAGAAACATCAATACCTTGTAACCGTGCATCACTGGCAATTAGATAAATTTCATTTAAGAAGTTTAAGAGATTCTTATGATAATTATGATAAAAAGAAGGTCTTTTTAAACTACTTAACTCTTGAAGTGAGTTTTCATCTAAAAGATTATAATTAACATTCATTTCCTTATTAATTGAATAATCTCGGAAAATTTCTTTTCCCAATTATTATCATTTTCAATCATTGTTCCCACAACTATAATATCAGCACCAGCATCAGCTAAGAGTTTGGCAATTTTAGAGTCTCTAATGCCTCCACCTACAATCAATACACCTTCATAGTATCTACGCACTGATTTGACCATTTCTGGAGAGATATGTTGGTTGGCTCCTGAACCAGCCTCAAGGTACAAGAATCGCATTCCAAGGTATTGTGCTGCCAGTGAATACATTATTGCCAAGTTAGGTTTATCAAAAGGAATACCCTTTGCTTGGCCTACAAACCATGCAGTTGTACCTTCACCAATTATCAAGTATCCAGTAGGTAATGCTTCTAACTGGGATTTCTTTACGCCAATAGCTGCTAATGCTTGTGCTCCGGTAATAAAATATGGATTTTCAGAATTTAGTAATGACATAAATAATATAGCATCAGCATTAGGTGAAACTCCAGTGACATTTCCAGGAAATAATATCACAGGAATGGTGATACTTGCTTTTATTTGTGATATTATAGTGGATAATTCTATTTGATCTATTATAGATGAACCACCAATTAAAATTGCTGATGCACCTAATTGTTCAACTTTTTTTGCTATTGAAATAATGTCGTTTGGATTTTCCGAATCAATTAATGGAAAACATAAAGTACGATATCGTTTTATCTCATTTAAAATATAGGTTTCTATAGTATTCAATTACTGTGGAACCATATTAAAGTATATTAACTCCTAAAAAATATTTTTGGTTTTGATTTAATAGGAACTTTTAAATCTTCCATTCCAAACTTATGACCTTAAGAATAGATAAAATTTTTACTGCTCGTAATTGTATAAAAATAATCTAACCTTTTTATAAGAATCTTGTACCATACAAATATGTATAGTACTGAGAACAATATAGGTTTAGAATTTAACGATCTTTTTAACGCACTTATTGAAAAAAATTTATTTACTAAGAAACAAATATCAATAATTTATAATAAATTTAATATCCCTACTTCTAATATATCTAAGAATGGGTTAAGTGCCGGTGCTTATTATAGACAAATTAAGCAATGTAGAAAAAAATATGATCAACTCATTTATACACTAGTTATATTTCGATTATTAAATTTTATAGATAATAGTACAATGGAAACCATAGAATCAATAATTAAGCAACTAGAGAAAATATCACAACATGATATCCATCACAATTCAACTGATTTGGTTCCTAATGACATCATTATTGTGATAGAAAAAATAATTAGAAAGATTAATAAAATTTGAGATAAAATTGTGTATTAATAGATAAAAATAAATATTTTGTGATATATGTGATATTACTTGAATATAGATATAGATGTTTTTTACTTAATAGTTACAGGTATCTTTTTTTTGATTGGCTTTTTGATTTCCTACTTTCTGAAAGGACATAAAACCATAGTGAAGAATACGGTACCAGTACAACGGGATAATAATATAGAGATAATAGAGATAATAGAAAATAAAAAACAATTACAGATTGATAATATTGCTCTTAAAGTTAATGATCTTCAAATTAAATTAGATTTATTAGAATCTAAATTATTCCCATTAGAAAATCGACCTACATATCAAAATAATAGTAATATTGGAGAAAATATCACAACCACATATGATAACACATCACAAAGTCCGGCATTTAATGATATCACACATGAATCTATATCTAAAATATTACCAATTGAAAAAGCAAAAAGTAATTCCTCAATCTTTAATGAAAAACATAATGCTACTGAACACTATATCTTAAAATTAATTTTAAAAGATTCATTAACTTCTAATGAAATAAAAAAAGCTATTGGTAGAACACGTGAACATACTTCACGACTTATGAAAAAACTCTATGAACTTAAATTGGTGGATAGGGATATAACTACAAAACCATTTAAATATAAATTAACAGAACAAGGAAAAAAGTATATTGGAGAACAAGTAAGAAATAAAGAAATTAATCAAGACATACATTAAATTCAGCATCATATGCTAACGATACTTTAATAGATTGACCAAATTATTGTGTTATTAACTTAACATTTTAACATACATTAAGAAAAATAAATGTTAACATTGTAATTATGCATATATAATTAAGTTTGTTAACTCAAAAACTTTTAAGATAATGAATTATTTATCTGCAGTAGAAATAAAGGGGTTAGATCAATGCTTGTTAACAAATTTAACATAATTCTAACTCTGCAGTAGAAATAAAGGGGTTAGATCATTTACATTTTTTTTGAAAAAACGCGATATGCATATTATTGTTAATATTTTGTTATTAGTATTGTAACAACTTGTCTCCCCCTTCATTTCTTTTGCAAGTATAATAAAGAATTGGCTTCAGAATAAGTTTAATATTATTATTAAAATTGTTTATAATATTTGATTTAGCACTTTAAATTGCAAAGTTAATAACATGTTAATATTATAATAACATGTTAATATAAATTTGAAATGCAATGGAAAGTAAGGGGTAAGGGGATTATTTTATATGGTGAGTTATATTGAGCGATGATATTTTAGATAATATCTTTGAAAACGCGGTAAAAGGAAAGTCGTTAATAAAAAATAGGAAAATTTTAACGATAGACTATATCCCACAGAAATTACAATTTCGTGATGAAGAGACAACTACAATAGCTCAAACTTTATCTGTATCATTAAAAGGAGCAAGACCATCAAATTTATTGCTATTTGGTAAGCCTGGAACAGGAAAAACTGCGGTGGTTAAAAATGTAATTAATAAGTTCAAAGAAAAATCAACAGAACTTGGAGTAGAGGTTATCGTAGTTTTTATTAATGCTAAAATAGCTAATACAGCCTATAAAGTTCTTTATGAAATAGCTGAAGAAATGAATATAAATAAAACAGATAAAAAAAATCAAGTTTATTTTACTGGTCTCTCGCTTGGAGAAGCAACAAATAGAATTCTTGATTTCATTAAAAAAAGACAATTACACGTAATTTTTGTTATCGATGAAATCGATTCACTTGTTGACAAAAATGGTGATGATATACTTTATAACTTTACTCGAGCAAATGAACACTTTCAAGAAGTTGGTTTTATCAGTATTATTGGAATATCAAATAGCTTAACATTTAAGGATAAATTGGATCCTAGAGTGCGAAGTAGCTTAAGTGAAGAAGAGATTGTATTTAATCCATATAAAATCCATCAATTACAAAAGATATTATCTGAACGAGTTAAGTTAGCCTTTCATGATGATGTTGTCACCGACGGAACAATAAATTTATGTGCAGCAATTGCAGGAAAAGATAATGGTGACGCTAGAAAAGCAATTGATTTGCTTCGCGTAGCAGCTGAAATAGCTGAAATAGATAAGGATACAAAAGTATATGAAAAATATATTCGTCTAGCACAACATAAAATAGAAAAAGATACCAATTTTGAAATAATTAAAAATTCTACTACTCATACCAAAATTGTTTTACTAGCAATAGCGAAATCAAAAAACGGAAATACTGGAGAAGTTTATGAAATTTATTCCTCATTATGTAAACATATAGATAATGAATCACTTACACAACGTAGAATAACTCAAATTATAAATGAACTTGATCAACTCGGTTTAATTTCGACTAATATTGTTAATCAAGGTAGATATGGTCGCTCTCAAAAAATTAAGATTACTATTCCCATATCTACACTTAAAGAAGCCTTAATTGATGATCATCTTCTATCTACAATAACAACAACTATTGACTAAAATCAATTTGAAATGGACGTAATGTGGAAAGATTAACAGCTATTGCGATTCCTGAAGTAGGCATTATTCCCATAGTTTGTTGAAATGGAGTTTGATCTTGCCATGTTCCAGAATTTACAATCAATGTTCCACGATAATTTTGTACATCCATTACATGTACGTGTCCAGAATGAAATATATCGGGTATTTCCGTAATTACCATCATATCGTCCTTTTCTGGAGCGATTGGTGTCCTTTGACCATATATTGGAGATAAATGTCTTGCTTTTAGTAATGTTTTCATTGCTTCAGCAGGATTAGAGTAACTTAATCCTGGTATGGTAGCAATAATATCATCAAGTCCTTGCCCATGATACATAAGAATTTTAACACCATTTAACTCAATATAGCTAGGATTACCTAACATAGTAAAATTTTTCCAACTGTATAATATTCCTGCATCTTTTTTAGGTATAGCAGGTTGAGGTAAAGCTCTTCTTCCAAGATCATGATTTCCTGGAATAACAAATACATGAATCTTTTTTGGAATCTGTTCTAATAGGTTAGTTAAATGAGACATTTGTTGATATATGGTACTATCATTTAGTTCTTTTTCTTGATTTGGAAATATTCCAACTCCATCAATTAAATCTCCGCCTATACAGAGAAAGTTTATTTTTGAAACAATTTCATTATCTGATGAATTTAACCAATTTAAGAATTTTAAAAATTCATTTTCTTTAAAATATTTACTACCTATATGCAAATCAGAAATTAGAACCACATATGCATCGGATTTTCCTTTATTAGGTATATGATCAGGAATATCAGGAGAAACAACATTTTTAATAACATAATTTATTCCTTTATTTTCAATTTCTAGCATTACCATTTGATCCAATGTTAATTTTGATACAAGTTTTATTGTGTCTTCATTTAAAGCGATTGTATTTATTATGCCTGTTAAATCGTCTATTGCTAATTCAATATTATTTTTTTTAGATCGTTTAGACATTACAAGACCAGCAATTATGGAAGTATTTCCATTTACCGAAAGATTATTGTCTAAATAATTATTATTTTTTTGTTTGATTTTTCTTTTTATGGAAGATATTTTATTGATACGTTTACTTTCTGGTCTTGTAGATAAAATTTTTAAAGACTGATTAAATCGACTTTTAAATAAAGAAATATAGCCATTAATTCCTTCCTCGGGGTCAATATAATCGGCAGAATCGTAAATAATTTTAAATGATTCTCTGTAATTTGGTTTATTAATTGTAATTTCTTGTGTAGATATAATTTCGAATTCTTGAATTTCTTCATTTATTGTTTTTATAGTATTATTATCTTGTAACTTTGAATCTGAAACAGTTAAATTATCAAGTTCATTTGAAATAGCAACTTCATTAGGAATATTTATCGTACAAAAATTTCGAATATCTTCTATAAGAATAATATTAGTGTCATTTTGGTTTTTCTTAAATCTAACAACTTTCTGAATTATTTCCATTATATTTGAATCAAGATTTTTTAAAATTTTAAATGCTTCAGGATGTATTTGATATCCGTGTGCAGTAAGATAAGACAATGCATTTGATATCTCTTTCTGAAAGGACAACTACAAACTATTACGATAGAATCATCTTATTTAATTACATTGCTATTATAAGTTCAATACAAAAATATTATAAAGTTAAATAATATAATCATAAAATTGAAGAAACGTCTTTATTATTTAGCTGTTGGTATGTTAGTTTTTCTTATTTCTTATAGTATTGGTGCTAAAATAAATATTGAAAAGGAGCAATCATCATTAATAAAAGAACAATTTGAAACAAAAATTCAAGGAATAGATGAAGTTGGCATTTTTCAGAATAATGTTCTAATTGCCTTATCCATGTTTATTCCAGGTGTTGGTATAGGAATTGGAATATTTTCCGGCTTTGGTACAGGATTAGTTTTTAATGCAATGGCTTTAGAAAATACAGCATTGCAAA
>OBLS010001156.1_pt1 | contig 10551 bp, 8 predicted proteins | sample 1519901 | NCBI WGS metagenome assembly OBLS01 (sample SAMEA3113585, study PRJEB22503) | soil metagenome
ACGGGCGGGTGGTGCGGTTCATCGGCACCGACCAGGACGTCAGCGACCGCCGCCGGGCCGACGCCGAGCGCCGCCGCCTGCTCAACCGGGTCTACGAGGTCCAGGAGGGCCAGGACCGCCGGCTGGCCGCCGACCTGCACGACGGGCACGTCCAGAGCCTGGCCGCGATCGGCTTCAAGCTGGAGCAGGCCCGGCTGCGGCTCGGGGCCAGCGCATCGCCCGAGGTCGACGAGCTGCTCTGGCAGGTCACCAAGGGCCTCTCGGCCGAGGTGACCAGCCTGCGCCGCACCATCGGCCGGCTGCGGCCCCTGGTGCTGGTCGAGGACGGCCTGGAGGCCGCCCTGCGCGAGGAGGCCAAGTCGGCCTGCAACCGGGCCGCCCTTGCCGCCTGCGACGTCACCTCCGAGCTGGACGGGCGGCTGGACCCGGTGGTCGAGACGGCCCTGTTCCGGGTCGCCCAGCAGGCGCTGGCCAACGTGGTCGACCACGCCGGGGCGACCTACGCCCTGGTCGCGATCGAGTGCACCGGGAACAGCGTGGTCCTGCGGGTCAGCGACGACGGCTGCGGCTTCGACCCGGACCACGTGCAGGTCCTGGGCGACATCGCCCACTTCGGCCTGATCGCCATGCGGGAGCGGGTCGAGGCCCTGGGCGGCCGCTTCCGGGTGACGACCGAGCCCGGCGGTGGGACGGTGGTCGAGGCCCGGCTGCCCCTGACCGACCCGACCGAGGGGTGGGGGATGTGACCCTGCCCCGGCTGCTGGTGGTCGACGACCACGACATGCTCAGGGAGGCCCTGGTCGAGCTGCTGGTCCATGCCGGCTTCGAGGTCGTCGGTGAGGCCGCCGACGGCGCCGACGCGGTCGCCCTGGCCAAGCAGCTGGAGCCCGAGGTGGTCCTGATGGACCTCCGCATGCCGGTCCTGGGCGGCCTCGACGCCACCCGCCTGATCAAGGACGCCCGCCCGGCCACCCAGGTGGTCCTGCTCACCGCCTTCGAAAGCCCGGCCCTCCAGCAGCAGGCCGAGGAGGCCGGCTGCTTCGCCTACCTGGTCAAGGGCGGCCCCCCGGGCACCCACGGCCTGGTCCTGCACCAGGCCGTGGCCGCCCGCCGGGCCCTGCACCCGCCCGGCTCACCCGCCGTCGACGTCTAGCACCGCCTCGGTGCCGAGGAAGCGGCCCAGGTCGGCCGCCTCCCGCTCCAGCGCCGGCCCGGCCCCGCGGGGGAGCTGGCCCCCGAACGGCTCCACGGTCACCTCCAGGCGGCCGCCCGCGCGGCGGGCCCGCCAGGTGCCGGCGACCCGGCCGTCGACCACCAGGGCGGGGTGGATCCAGCCGCCGCCGGCCTGGATCCGCCTGGCGAAGGCTGGGTCGAGGATCAGGTCGCGGTCCCGCCAGCCCAGCAGGTAGTCGTCGAAGCGGCCCAGCAGCCGCACCACCGGCCCGGCGGCCCTTGACCGGGCGGCGGGGCCGCCGGCCAGGGCCCACAGCCGCCGGCCGCCCAGCTCGACCTCGCGCAGGTCGCCGGCGGCCAGCTCGAAGGCCCGCCTGGCCCGGCCGAGGGCGAGCCCGGACCAGGCGGCCAGGTCCTCGGGCCCGGACGGGCCGTGGCCACCCAGGTAGCGGCGGGCCAGCTCGGCCAGGGCGTCCTCTGGGCCCATGGCCCGGCCGGCGCCCGCCCACGACTCCAGCAGCACATAGCTGGCCTGGTCGCCGTCCAGGTCGGGGCCCCGGCAGACCAGGCCGCGCATGGCCGCCAGGCCGACCAGGTGGGCCGGCGCCTGGCCCTCCGGCTCGATCCGGACCCCCTTGGCGGCCAGGCCGCGGACCAGCTCGGCCCGGGACAGCGGGCCGTCGGCCAGCACCGCCGGCAGCACCTCGAGAGCCCGCTCGCACAGCCGGTCCTCGAGCCCGAGCTGCAGCCGCCGGCGCCGGTCGCCGGCCGCGAACCCGGGCCCGAGCAGGCCCACCAGCCAGCCCGCGTCCTCGGCCGCGACCATGTGCAGGGTCCCGCGCATCACCCAGGTCCTGACCACCGACCGTTCCTGGTCGCAGGCCCGGCGCACCGCCGCCTGGTCGAGCCCGCCGCTCCGGGCCCGCACCGCCAGCCGCGAGGCCGGCGTGTCCTGCGCCTGGAGCCCGCCAACGGCCCGGACCACCTCGGCCACCTCCCGGGGCCGCCGCCCGGCCAGCCGCTGGGCCCGCATGCGGAGCAGCCGGAGCCGGTCCTCGGGGGCCGCCCTCCGCGAGGTCACCGGCCGGGCGGGGTGGCCCACCCGGGTCCCCGCAGCACCCGGCCGGAGCGACGGCCGGTGAACTGGCCGTGCTCGACCACCAGGTCGCCGCCGAGGACGACGTGCTCGATGCCGGTCGTGGGGACGTCCGGGTCGAGGTAGGTGCCGTCGTGGCCGACGGTGGCCGGGTCGAACACGCACAGGTCGGCCACCGCCCCCTCGGCCAGCAGGCCGCGGCCGTCCAGCCGGAACTGGCGCGCGCCCAGCCAGGTCGCCTTGCGGACGGCCTGCTCCCAGGTCAGCACCTGCTCCTCGCGGACATAGCGCCCCAGCAGACGCGGGAAGCAGCCCCAGGTGCGGGGGTGCTCCAGGCCGGTCGGGGGCCCGTTGTCGGAGCCGACCCCGACCAGCGGGCTGGCCATGATCGCCCGCACGTCGTCCTCGCGCATCAGCCGGATCACGATGGCGGCGGCCGGGTCGTCGGCGACCAGCTCGCAGAGGGTGTCCCAGGGGTCGCGGCCGGCGGCCGCGTCGGCCAGGGTCCGGCCCACCAGGCCGGCATCGGCGTGGCCGGTCAGCAGCACGTCGGCCGGGTCGGCCTCGACCCAGGCCCCGTCGCCGATGCCGCCCCGCTCGGCCTGGGCGCGCAGCGCCGCCCTGGCCGCCGGGTCGCGCAGCCGGGCCCGCATGGCCTCGGTCCCGCCGGCCGCCACCGCCGGCGGCAGCAGCGCGCTCAGCACGGTCGCCCCGGCGTCGTACGGGTACTGGTCGCCCTGGGCGTCGACCCCCTCCAGCCGGGCCGCGGCCAGGTGCTCGAGCAGCCGCCCGCCCAGCCCGTGGGCGGCCCGCCCGGCCGCCTTGCAGTGCGACACCTGGAGCCGCACCCCGGCCGTCCGGGCGATCGTGACCGCCTCGTCCAGGGCCGCCTCCAGGTGGGCGCCCTCGTCGCGCATGTGGGTGGCGTAGACGCCGCCGTAGCTGGCCGCCACCCGGGCCAGGGCCACCAGCTCCCCGGTGCCGGCGTAGCTGCCCGGCACGTAGATCAGCCCGCTCGACAGCCCGACCGCCCCGGCCTGGAACGCCTCGACGGCCAGGGCGGCCATCCGCTCCGCCGCCCCCGGCCGCAGCCCCTCGTCCAGCCCGTTGGCGGTCAGCCGCAGGGTCCCGTGCCCGACCAGCAGGGCCAGGTTGTTGGCCGGCCCGGCCCGGTCCAGCCGCCCGGCCAGCTCCCCGAACCCCGACGGCCCGATCGGCACGCCGCCGGCCAGGCTGCTCCAGAGCTCGCCCGCCACCTCCGCCGACGCCACGTCCAGCGGCGCGAAGGTCAGCCCGCAGTTGCCCACCACCTCGGTGGTCACCCCCTGGAGGAGCTTGAACGGCTGCGGCTCCTCCAGCAGGTGCACCAGGTCCGAGTGGGCATGGGTGTCGACGAACCCGGGCGCGACGTAGCGGTCCCGGCAGTCGACCCGCCGCAGCCCGGGAGGCGGGTCGCCCCCGACCGCGACCACCCGCCCGCCGGCCACGGCCACGTCCGCGACCCGCCCGGGGCTGCCGAGCCCGTCGAACACGGTCCCGCCCTGGAGCAGCAGCCCAGCGCCGGTCATCGGGGTCACGGGGTCGGGCCGGTGGCGACCGGGCGGGACGGGTCGGTGATCCAGTCGCTCCAGGAGCCGGCGTAGAGGGCGGCCGGGACACCGGCCGCCTCGAGGGCCAGGACGAGGTGGGCGGCGACCACCCCGGAGCCGCAGTAGGCGCCGACCGGGGCGCCGTCGCCGGCGCCCTCGAGCAGCTCGCGAAGGCGGCCGGGTGGCGGCAGGCCGGGTTCGCCGGCGAAGTCGGTGACGGGGGCGTTGCGGGCCCCGGGGATGTGGCCGGCGACCGGGTCGACCGGCTCCTCCAGGCCCTGGTACCGGGCCGGGGCGCGGGCGTCCAGGAGGACGCCGGCGGCGGCCAGCCGGGCGGCCCCCTCGGCGTCGAGCAGCGGCCGGCCGCCCGGGCGGGCGGTCAGGTCGCCGGGCTCGGGGTCGGGGACCTCGGTGGTCAGGGGCAGCCCGGCCGCGACCCAGGCCGGGAGGCCGCCGTCGAGCACGCGGGCGCCCGGGTGGCCGAACCAGCCGAGCAGCCACCAGGCCCTGGCCGCCCCGCCGGGCTGGCCCTGGTCGTAGGCGACCACCGGGCGGTCCTGGCGGACCCCGGCCCGGCGCATGACCGTCTGGAACGCCTCCGGGCTCGGCAGGGGATGGCGGCCACCGGCACCCGGCGGGGCGGCCAGGTCCCGGTCCAGGTCGACGAACACCGCCCCCGGCAGGTGGCCCTGGTCGTAGGCGGCCCGGTCGGCCCCGCCGGCCAGCGCCCAGCGGCAGTCCAGCACCGTGGGCGCGGCCGGGCCGGCCAGCTCGGCGGCGAGCTGGGCGGCGGTGATCAGCGGTCCCGGAGGCACCGGCCGAGCCTAGCCCAACCTCAGCTCCCCGGGGTGACCGGACGGACCAGCAGGGGGATCGGCAGGCGCTTCAGGTGGACCTCAGAAGTGGTGACCCCGGACCCGGGCGATGTCGAAGGAGGCGGTGCTGGCGATGGCCATGACCGCCATCACCCCGGCCTGGACCGGGTCGGTGACCACCAGGTCGGCGTGCTCGGGGGCAGACCCGGCCATGTTCAGGGAGACGACCAGGATGCCGCGGGCCCGGATCTCGTCCACGGCCTTGGTCACCTCGCCGCCCATCAGCGACCCGGCCAGGACCACCGCCACCGCCCTCGGCAGCCGGGCGACCGCCCGCACGGCGCTGGCCAGGTCCGCCTCGCCGACGATCGGGATGGTGTCGACGCTGATCTTCTCGCCCCGGATGTTGTGCCGGTCGGCCTCGCCGATGGCCCCGATGGCGACCTGCCCGACCTGGGCGCCGGCCCCGACCACGATGATCCGCTTGCCCCAGACCTGGTACATGGTGGGCAGGCGCTGGTGCGACTCGACCACGTCGATCTCGAGGAACGACCGCCTGAGCCCCTCGGGGTCGTCGATGCCGTCCAGCTCCCAGTAGATGACGCTGCGGGTCCCCCGCTCGATGATCTCGACCAGCACGATGTCGCCGCCGTGGCGCAGGATCGCCGCGGTCATGTCGTGCAGCAGCCCCTTGCGGTCGGCCCCCTCGAGCAGCACCGCCAACTGCGGCGCCCGCCGCAGCGGCCGCTCCTCCCCGTCCCGTTCAGGCCCACCCGTGGTCATCTCGCGAGCGAGGCTACCAGGGTCCCTCCGGTCCCTCGTCAGCACCGATCAGGTTCTCATTCCGGGAACTCCTCTCCGTATTCATCCAGGAACCAACGGGCCCACCTGACGGTGTCCTCGACGCCGGCCCCCTTCGGCGCCCCGGGCGCGATGCAGGTTGGTGCAGCCGTCGAAGCTGCAGGTGGTGCGGAACATGTGTTCGAGGCTATCGGCTCGCCATGATCGAGGCGATCCGCTGTCCACAGCCCCGGTCGTCAGTTCTGTATCATCAGGCCCCGAGCCCGTGTAGCTCAGCGTGGATAGAGCGTCTGCCTCCGGAGCAGAAGGTCGCCCGTTCGAGTCGGGCCACGGGTACATCGCCCCCAAACCGGGATAACTGCGAACCTGCAGGTCAAAGGGCCTGTGCTATGCTCCGCGGACCCGCGTCGCACGATCTTCCCGGACTCTTCTGATCAGGTCATTCCCGCATGTCCAACCCGCGCATCCTGGTCGTTGACGACGATCAGGTCATCCAACAGCTGCTCAAGGTCAATCTGGAACTGGAGGGGTACGCGGTCGAGGTCGCCTCGGACGGCGAGGAGGCGCTCGTGCTGTTCGACCGGTTCCAGCCGGACCTGGTGCTGCTCGATATCATGATGCCCAAGCTCGACGGCTGGGAGGTCGCCCGCCGGCTTGCCGGGACCACCGGGGGGCCGGTGCCGATCGTCCTGCTGTCCGCCCGAGCGCAGGAATCCGACGTGCAGAAGGGCAACGACCTCGGCGTCGCCGCCTACGTGACCAAGCCGTTCGACCCGATCCAGCTCCTGCACCTGGTGGCGGGGATCATCGCCCAGCAGGACCGCGGGGCCGCCACCCCTGGAGTGTAATGACCGCCACCGTCCTTCCCGTCCAGCGCGACCTGTCTGGGCTGTTCCGGGCCGCGCTCGAACGGGCGGTCTCCTCCGGGGCGCTCGCCCTCGACCCGGCGGCCATCCCCGACCCGGCGCTGGAGCGGCCGCGGCTGCCCGAGCACGGCGACTGGGCCACCAACGTCGCCCTGGTCCTGGCCAAGGCGGCCAAGGCGCCTCCCCGGGCGGTCGCCGAGGCCATGGTCGCCCACCTGGAGCTGCCCGACTGGGTGGCCGGCGTCGAGGTCGCCGGACCCGGCTTCGTCAACATCCGCCTCGACCAGACGTGGTTCGCCGCCCTGGTCCGCCGGGTCCTGGCCGCGGGGGAGTCGTTCGGGACCATCGACCTCGGCCACGGCGAGCGGGTCAACGTCGAGTTCATCTCGGCCAACCCCACCGGCCCCCTTCACGTCGGCAACGCCCGCCTGGCCCCGATGGGCGATGCCCTGGCCAACCTGCTCACCGCCACCGGGCACAAGGTCGAGCGCGAGTACTACTTCAACGACGCCGGCAGCCAGATCGAGCAGCTCGGGGCCAGCGTCGAGGCGGCCTACCTCAGCCTGCTGGGCCGGCCGGCCGAGGCGCCGGCCGACGGCTACAAGGGCGCGTACGTGGCCGACGCGGCCAGGGAGCTGCAGGCCGAGCAGGGCGACGCCCTGGCCGACCTCGGTCCTGACGAGCGCCGGACCCGCATCACCGAGTGGGCCTTCCGCCGCATGCTGGCCGGGATCAGGGAGACCCTGGCCCGGCTCGGGGTCGAGTTCGACGTCTGGTTCTCCGAGCGGACCCTGCACGAGACCGGGGCCATCGCCGAGACCGTCGACGAGCTGCGCGCGCGGGGCGTGGTCGAGGACCGCGACGGGGCGGTGTGGCTGCGCACGACCCAGTTCGGGGACGACAAGGACCGGCCGCTGATCCGCTCCAACGGGGCCCCGACGTACTTCGGGGCCGACGCCGCCTACTACCGGGACAAGCGCCGGCGCGGGTTCGACCGGCTGATCTTCCTCTGGGGGGCCGACCACCACGGGTACGTGCCGCGGATGCGGGCGGTCGTGCGGGCCTTCGGCGACCCCGACGACGTGGCCGAGTTCCACATCAGCCAGCTGGTCAGCCTGGTCCGGGCCGGCCAGCCGGCCAAGATGAGCAAGCGGGCCGGTGACATCGCCACCGTCGACGACCTGCTGGACGAGGTCGGCAAGGACGCCTTCCGGTACACGATGCTGCGCTTCTCCCTGGACGCGCCGATCGAGTTCGACGTCGAGGCGGTCACCCGCCAGTCGCTCGACAACCCGGTCTACTACGTCCAGTACGCCCACGCCCGGATCGCCAGCGTCATCCGCCAGGGCACCGACACCGGGTTCAGCGCGCTCCCGGTCGACGAAGCCGACCTGGGCCTGCTCACCCATCCGATGGAGGCCGCCCTGCTGCGCCGCCTGGCCGCGTTCGAGGAGCAGGTCCTCACCGCCGCCAGCCAGCGCGCCCCCCACCGCCTGACCCGCTACGCCGAGGACCTGGCCGCCGCCTTCCACCGCTTCTACGGCGAGTGCCGGGTCCTCACCGACGACCACGCCCTCTCCAGCGCCCGCTGGTGGCTCGTCAACAGCACCAAGCGGGTCCTCGCCAACACCCTCGCCCTGATCGGGGTCGACGCCCCGGAACGGATGTAGCTCAGGAACCGAGGACCACGCCGCCCGACCCGGAGCCAGGGCCGCCGGCGGGCTCGTGGGTCGCGGGCGGTTGGTGGATCGAGGGTGGTTGCTGAGGTAGCGGCAGTTGCTGAGGTGGAGGTGGTGGCTGCGGGTTGGCGGCTGGCGGCCACTCCAGACCGATCTGGCCGCCGGCCCGGCCAGGCTTTCGGTCCTCCGCGTCCTCCCGGTCCTCCCGGTCCTCTACCTCCTCCATCTCTTCCCCTTCCTTCTCCCCGCGCCCGCCCTCGTCCTCGTCGTCCTCCTCGAGCCCCTCGTCGGGCTCGTGGTCGCGGTCGTCCGCGGCTGCCCGCCCATCCTCGTCGTCGCCGGGGCACTGCTTGCTCGCGTGCCGGTGCTGGCTAGGGGAGTCGGGGGGACTCTCGACGGCGGCCAGCACGACGTGCGGCGCCGTGACCAGGCCGGCGAGGAGGGCGGCGGCGACGAGCAGGCGCCCGACCCGGCGCCTTCGGCGCCGCCGGGTCGGGCCCGCCGCCATGGCCCTGGGAACATCGGTCGACGCCGATCCGTCACTCCCGCCACCCACGGCGGGGAGGACCCAGGTCGGGTCGCCGGCCGGCAACGGACGGGTCGGGGGCAACGCGGCGGCGAGGATGGCGACCACCCGGTCCGCGGTGGGCCGGGCGGCCGGGTCGCGGGCGAGGGCCTCGCGGACCAGCTGGCGCATGGCTTCGGGGACGCCGTCGAGGTCGGGTCGGCCGTGGAGGATGCGGTAGGCGACCGCGTCGGGCGGGCCGCCGCCGAACGGGTGCCGGCCGGTGGCGGCGAACGCGACCAGGGCACCCCAGGCGAACACGTCGGTCGGTGGACCGGCGGGCTGGTCGCGAAGCTGCTCGGGCGCCATCCACGAGGGCGTGCCGAACCTGAGCCCGGACCGGGTCACGGTGGCGCCGGCCGCCCAGGCGATCCCGAAGTCGATCACCTTGACCCCGAACCGGTCCGGGACCGTGCGCGGGGGGTTGTGGACAGCCCGGGGAGCGCCTCGCGCCGGTCCGCTACGCTCCCCCTCCGGGGGGCCCGGCACCGGCGGCTGGGGTTCCGGCGCGTCCGGATGCAGGTGGGGGAGGGGGATGATGGTGGCCGGCTCCGGTGGTCCCTGGACCTGCTCGAGCAGGACGTTGGTGGGCTTGAGGTCGCGGTGGACGACCCCGGCGGCGTGGATCGCGGTGAGGGCCTGGGCGACCCTGGTGGCGAACGTGAGGAGGCGCTCGCCGGTCAGCGGGCCGGTGGTGGCGACCTCGGTGGCCAGGGTGGAGCCGTTGACGTACTCGGTGGCGAGCCAGGGTCGTTCGGCGGATGGGTCGGCGTCCAGGACGCGGGCGACATGCGGGCTGTCGACCCGGCGGGCGGCGTCGACCTCGCGGCGGAAGCGGGCGGCGAAGGCGGGGTCGCCGGCGAGCTCGGGCCGGAGGGCCTTGACGGCCACGAGGCGGCCGCCGCGGCGCTCCCGGCCGAGGAAGACCACGCCCATGCCGCCCTGGCCGAGGCGGCCGACCAGCTCGTAGGGGCCGAGTCGCCGGGGGTCGCCCGGCTGCTTCGCCGCCACCTGCGCATCCATCGCCCGCCTCCGTCCGCTCGGGGCTCGACCAGCTCTGTCCCAACGCTAGGGAGCCGGGTCGGCGCCGCCCTCGCCCGGCAGGAGGATTCCCGGCCTCCCTCTGGCGGGGGAGTGGGCTAGGGGCCGGGTTCGAGGCCGGCCGCGGCCCTGGCCTCGGCGATGGTGCGGGTGTTGATGGCGGGCAGGCAGAGCAGGGCCACGACGGGGATCACGATCCCGGCGACCAGGAACGGGGCGCGGAGCCCGAACGACCGGGCCAGGACGCCGCCCAGGAGAGAGCCGACGGGCACCGAGCCGTAGCTGAACAGACGGAAGGCGCTGATCACCCGGCCGAGCAGGCGGTCGGGGGTGAGGGCCTGGCGCAGGGCGCCCACGACGACGTTGAAGACCACCGTCATGAACCCGACGACGCCCATCAGGACGCCGGCCAGCCTCGGGTCCGAGCTGAGCCCGAACGCGAGGAAGGCCAGGGCGGAGACGATCATGGCCCCGACGATGATCCGGGCCGTGCCGACGACGGCCACCGACCTGGCCGCGACCAGGCTGCCGAGCACGCCGCCGACCGCCGACCCGCTGAGCAGCAGCCCGAACCCGACCGCGTCCAGCCCCAGCCGCTCCTGGGCGAACAGCACCATGACGGCCCAGCCGCCCGCGGCCAGCAGGTTGACGACCGCGACCATGGCCGCCGTCGCCCGCAGCACCCGGTGGGCGGCCAGCCAGCGCAGGCCCTCGGCGATCTCGGACCGCAGGGTGGTGCGGCGCCCGTCGGGCCCGAGCGCTTCCGGAGCCGGGCCGAAGTGGCCGCGGATCGAGGCGACCAGCGCCGACCCGGCCGCGAACGAGACCGCGTCGACCGCGAACGGGACCCAGGCGGTCAGCGAGAACAGGAGCCCGCCGACCGGTGGCCCGGCCAGCTCCTGGGTGACGACCTGGGTGCCGACGAG
>OBLS010001157.1_pt1 | contig 10545 bp, 9 predicted proteins | sample 1519901 | NCBI WGS metagenome assembly OBLS01 (sample SAMEA3113585, study PRJEB22503) | soil metagenome
GATTCTTTCAGTCGGGCTGGGGAGACTCGAACTCCCGACCCCTTGACCCCCAGTCAAGTGCGCTACCAAACTGCGCCACAGCCCGACGGGGAACGTCAGCTTATCCGACTGACCTCAAGGGGCCGTCAGATCAACCAGCCGATCATCTGGATGACACGCCAGACCAGGTAGACCACCACGGCCACCAGAAGCAGCTTGAAGTGCCACGGCGCCTTCTCGGGCGCCGTGGCGACCCACTTGCCGTCGTCCACCGTCCGCCCGCACGAGGGGCAGGTGCCGTCGGTGGCGAGCGAGTTGGGGTTGAGGAAGCGGCTGCAGGTCTCGCACCAGGGCATTTACGTCTTCCACCGGGGGCCGGCGGCGGCAACGCGCGACGGTACGGCGTGGCCCACCAGCTCGGCCACCCGGGCCGATACGGCCAACAGGGCTGCGAGGTCGATGCCGGTGGCGACGCCGAGGTCGTCGCACAGGTGGACGAGGTCCTCGGTGGCGAGGTTGCCTCCCGCGCCCGTGGCGAACGGCGAGCCGCCGAGCCCCCCGACGGCCGTGTCGAAACGGGTGACGCCCGCTTGGAGCGCGCCGTAGGCGTTGACCAACGCGGTGCCGCGGGTGTCGTGCAGGTGCAGGCCGACGTCGGTGCCGGTGGCCGCCAGCAACGCGTCCACCCGGCGCGGCGTGGCCATGCCGGTGGTGTCGGCGTAGGTGAGGCTGGTCGACCCGCACTCCAGCGCCCGCCGCCCCAGCTCGGCGACGCCGCCCGGATCGAGGTCGCCCTCGTAGGGCGACCCGAAGGCGCACGAGACGACCGTGTCGAGCGGCACCGTGTCGCCGACCGCGGACCGGATGGCGCCCACCTGCGCCAGCGACTCGTCCACCGACATGTGCACGTTGCGTTGGCTGTAGGCCTCGGACGCAGACACGGTGAGGCTGAGCGCCTCGATGCCCGCGGCCAGGGCCATCTCGGCGCCCTTCACGTTGGGGACGAGGGCCACGTAGCGGACTTCGTCGCGGCGAGGCAGCTCGCCAGCCACGTCGGCCGCACCGGCCATCGCGGGGACGGCCCGGGGCGATACGAATGCCGCGACCTCGATCGTCGACACGCCGGCCTCGACCAGCGCGTTCACCAGCTCGACGCGGTCGGCCACGGCGACCGGTGCCTCGGGCTGCAGGCCGTCGCGGGGGCCGACCTCGCGGATGGCGATGCGAGCGGGCAGCGCGCGCCCGCCGTCGCCCGGACCGGTCATACCGGCGGCACCCCGTGCCGCCGCTCGGAGAAGCGCCGGTCCTTGCCCCCGGCCAGCTCGAGCCGGCGGACGCACTCGTCTCGCAGGTCGGCGAAGTCGACCACCGCGTCGATGACCAGCTCGGACGCGAGGCGGTAGAGGTCGACGTCGGTCTCGTACAGCTCGCGCTGCGCGGCGACGAACGCGGCGCGCTCGGCCTCGTCGTCGATGGCGGCGATCTTGTTGGCGAAGACAGCGTTGACCGCCGCCTCCGGTCCCATGACGGCGATCTGGGCCGTCGGCAATGCCAGCGTGGCCTCCGGCTCGAACGCCGGCCCCGACATGGCGTACAGCCCGGCGCCGTAGGCCTTGCGCACGATCACCGACACCTTTGGCACCGTCGCCTCGCTCACGGCCGTGACCATCTTGGCGCCGTGGCGGATGATCCCCTGGCGCTCGACCTCGGTGCCGATCATGAAGCCGGGCACGTCGGCCAGGAACAGCAGCGGGATGCCGAACGCGTCACACAGCCACACGAAGCGTGCCGCCTTGTCGGCCGAGTCGACGAACAGGACCCCGCCCTTCTGCATCGGGTTGTTGGCCACCACGCCGACCGGCCGGCCGTCGAGCAGCGCGAGGCCGGTGATCAGCTCGGGCGCGAACAACGGCATCCGCTCGAAGAACGACTCGGCGTCGACGAGTCCGTCGATCAGCTCGTGCATGTCGTATGCCTGGTGCTCCTCGGCGGGCACCAGGTCGGTGGTCAGCGTGCGGGCCGGGGCGCTGGGTTCGTAGTGGGGCGGCGCCTCGCGCCAGTTGTTGGGGAAGTACGAGAACCACGCCCGGGCCTGGTCGATCGCGTCCTCGTCGTCGGCCGCGAGGTTGTCGCCGCAGCCCGACACGGTGGCGTGCATCCGGGCGCCGCCCATATCCTCGAGCGACGTGACCTCGCCGATCACCATCTCGGCCATCCGCGGCGAGCCCAGGTACATCGAGGCGTTGCCCTCGACCATGAACACGACGTCGCAGAAGCTCGGGATGTAGGCGCCGCCGGCGGCCGACGGGCCGAACAGGCAGCAGATCTGCGGCACGCGCCCCGACAGCCGCACCTGGTTGTAGAAGATGCGTCCCGCCCCCCGCCGGCCGGGGAACAGCTCGACCTGGTCGGTGATCCGTGCCCCGGCCGAGTCGACCAGCCAGAAGACAGGCAGCTCGTGCCGCAGCGCGTGCTCGGTGAGCCGGACGATCTTCTCGACCGTCCGGGCCCCCCACGAGCCGGCCTTCACGGTCGGGTCGTTGGCCATGACGCACACTGGGCGTCCGTCGACGCGTCCGACACCGGTGACCACGCCGTCGGCCGGCAGGTCGTCGGCCCGGTTGTTGGCCAGCAGCCCGTCCTCGACGAACGAGTCCTTGTCGAGCAGCAGCGCCAGGCGGTCGCGGACGAACAGCTTGCCCTGCGCGGCCAGCTTGTCGCCGACCTTGGCGAGGTTGCCGGCCAGCGCCCGCCCGGTGAGGCGCGCGAGCTTGTCGGTCGGCCCGTCGGGCGGCCGGCTCGTCGACTCGGCGCCGGGACGTTCGGTCACGCCCTCCACCCTGTCACGTGCGACGGATCGCGAGCACCGCCACGTCGTCGTCCATCGCCTCCGAGGCGAAGTCGCGCGCCGCCTCGAGCAGGTTCTTGCACAGCACGCCGGCGGCCACGCCGGGGTCGCGCCGCAACGAGTTGGCGATGCGCTCCTCGCCGAAGATCTGCTCGCCGTTGCGCACCTCGGCGAGACCGTCGGTGTAGAGCAGCAGCAGGTCGCCCACATTGAGGGGGATCTCGCGGCTGTGGTAGCGCCCGTTGGGGTCGAGCATGAGCAGCGGCCCGGTCGACCGCAGGGGACGCACCTCGCGGTCGTGCCATAGCCACGCGGCCGGGTGCCCGGCCGAGGCGAAGCGCAGCGTGCCGGCGTCGGTGTCGAACAGGACCACCACCAGGGAGATGAACTCCTCGGTGCGCTCGGGGGCGAGCATCTGGGTGTTGAGCTCCTCCAGCGCCTGCGCCGGGTCGCGGTACTGCTGCAGGAACACCCGCAGCAGGTACTTGGCCTGGAAGGCGGTGATCGACGCCTCGATGCCACGACCGGTCACGTCGCCGATGACGGCGGCGATGCGCGACGGTGACACCCGGTACACGTCGTAGAAGTCGCCGGCCATCATCCCGGTGCCCGCTTGGTAGACGCGGCCCAGCTCGAACCCCGCGAAGTCGGGCAGGTCCTCGGGGGCCAGGCGCGCCGCCCAGCGTTTGGGCGCCAGCTCCTCCTGGCTGAGGACCTCCTCGGCCTTGCGCTCGATGGTTGAACGGTCCTCCGCGAGCCGGGCCTCACGGGCGAAGTCGCGACCGAACGCCACCGACAGCGCCACCGGGATGAGGATGAGCGCGAACAGCAGACTCGGGATGCGCTCGCCGGCGGCCACCACCCCGGCGGCGGCAATCGCGAGCGCGGCGTAGAGGCAGGTGGTGTGGAGGTCCTTCCGGAACGCCGATCGCGCGAGCACGGTCACGTCGGCGTCGGGCCCCCGCTCGGCCTCGACCCGTCTCCACACCACGTGCAGGCGGCGACTCGACCGAGCCCACACCATCGCCGCGACGAGGGAGGACACCGCCACGAGGGCGAGGATCGGCTTCATGTAGGCCACGATGCTACTGATGCGGACGGCGAGGGGGTTGCGGCTGTAGCGCGACTGTCACGCGCCGCGGCGGCGCACGCGCAGCTTCACGGGCGTGGCGCCGAGGTCGAACGCCTCCCGCAGCTTGCGCTCGAGGTAGCGCAGGTACGTGCGGTGCAGCTCACGGTTGACGAACAGGGTGAAGGTTGGCGGGTCGGTCGCCCCCTGGGTGGCGTAGAGCACCCGGGCGCCGCCGGGCGCGCTGTGCGCCATCTGTGCCTCCTGGATCACGGCGTTCACCCGGGCGGTCGGGATGCGCCGGTGGTAGGCGTCGACGGTGTTGGCCAGGGCGGGGAACAGCTTCTGCACGCCCTTGCCCGACAGCGCGGTGATCGGCAACACCGGCGCGTCGCCGACGAAGCGCAGCTTCTCGCCCACCTGCCAGCGCAGCTCGGCGCGCTGATCGGCGTCGAGCAGCTCCCACTTGTTGAGCAGCACGACGATCGGGCACCCGGCGGCGTCGATGCGCTCGGCGAGCCGCTGGTCCTGGCCGGTGACCCCCTCGGTGGCGTCGATGATCATCAGCGCGACGTCGGCCTCGTCGACGGCCTTGAGCGCCCGCACGAGCGAGTAGTACTCGGTGCCCTCGTCGATCTTGGACCGGCGCCGCATGCCCGCAGTGTCGACGAGGCGGATCGGGCCCAGGTCGGTCTCGATGACGGTGTCGATCGAGTCGCGGGTTGTACCGGGCCGGTCGTGGACCACCGCCCGCTCGGCGCCGGTGAGTCGGTTGAACAGGGTCGACTTGCCCACGTTGGGCCGGCCGACGATCGCCACAGCCAGGGAGGCGTCGACGTCGATGCTGGGGTCGCCGGTGGGATTGCCGGCGATGTCACTGGCACCCGCCGCGAGTGCAGCCTCGTCGTCCACCGCCGCCGGCAGGTGCCCGACCACCGAGTCGAGCAGGTCGCCGGTGCCCCGGCCGTGGATGGCGCTCACCGGGTAGGGATCGCCCAGCCCCAGGGTGAGCAGCTCCCACACGGCGCCCTCACGGTTGGTGTCGTCGACCTTGTTGGCCACCAGCAGGACCGGCTTGCCCGAGCGGCGCAACAGCTCGGCGACCCCGGCGTCCTCCTCGGTGACGCCCGTGGTGACGTCGACCACTAACAGCACCACGTCGGCATCGGCGATGGCCCGCTCGGCCTGCGCGCTGACCTTGGCGTCGAGATCGCTGCCGCTGGCCACCCAGCCGCCGGTGTCGACCAGGCGGAAGCGACGGCCGAGCCAGTCGGCGTCGACGTCCTTGCGGTCGCGGGTGACGCCCGGCTGCTCCTCGACGATGGCCTCGCGCCGCCCGACGATGCGGTTGAGCAGGGTCGACTTCCCCACGTTGGGCCGCCCCACGATGGCGACCACCGGCAACGCCACGGTCACCCCTCTCCCAATGCGGCGCGCAGCGAGGCACCGTCGGTGGGCACGATCTCGACCGGGCGCGGCAGGTCCCTCGGCTCGCTGCCGTCGAGGAAGCGCCCCTGCGTGAGGCACACGTCGGGCAGCAGGTAGCGATGCCCTGCGGGCTCGCGGTCGAGCACCCGGGCGAGGTCGCTGCCCACCATGAGGCCCGACACGGCGACGTTGCCGCCGAAGTAGTCGTTGTCGACCGTGACGATGCGGACGTCGGCCCGCCCCAGCCGCTCGACCAGGGGGCGCAGGACCCGGGCGCCGTACGGCGCAGTGAGGACCGCGACGGGGGCCCGCCGGCTCGGCCCGATGCGCAGGAGCTGGTCGCCGGTGGCGCGGACCGCCCGGTAGGGCTCGTAGTCGGCGTCGGCCGAACCGGAGATGTCGGCGTCGGCCGCCCGGAAGAAGCCGCCGCGCTCGCGCTCGAGGCTGGCTGGTCCGGCGACGGTCGCCCCGCAGGGCGCAGTGGCGGCAGCCGGTCGCGGCCCCGTCACCACCGGCGCACGGGGGCCGGTCCCCAACAGCTCGGCCTCGAAGGCCCGGGCCATGCCGATGCCGTCCTCGTGCATGGGGAACTCGCCGTAGGTGGCGGCGTCGGGGAACGGCCGCTCGGCCAGCAGGTAGTACTCGTCGGCCGCGAAGGCCAGGCGGTGCCCGAGGACGGCGAGGAAGACGTCCTGCCAGTCGTGGACGGCGTCGACCACGGCCTCGGCCTCGGCCCGGGTGTGAGGCCGCATGCGCCCCTCGGTGTTGAAGCGCGACACGCCGAGGGGGACGACACACATCGACGCCAGCTCGGGGTAGCGGTCGAGCACGCCGGCCAGCGTGTCGTCGAGCACCGCACCGTCGTTGACGCCCGGGCACACCACGGCCTGGCCGTGCACCTCGACTCCCCGGTCGAGCAAGGCCCGCAGCCAGCGGAGGCTGGTCGCGCCGCGGCGGTTGCGCAGCATCCCGGCACGCACCTCGGGATCGGTGGCGTGGATGCTCACGTAGAGGGGGCTGAGCCGCTCGGTCACCACCCGTTCCAGGTCGGCCTCGGTGAACCGGGTCAGGGTGGTGAAGTTCCCGTAGAGGAACGACAGCCGGTAGTCGTCGTCCTTGAGGTAGAGGCTGCGCCGCAGGCCCGGGGGCAGCTGGTAGATGAAGCAGAACTCGCAGTGGTTGTCGCAGGTGCGCACCTTGTCGAACAACGCCGAGTGCACCTCGACGCCGAGCGGCTCCCCCGCCCGTTTGTCGACGTCGACCAGCGTCTCGAGACCGCCCCGCCGGACCTCGACCGCGAGCACGGCGTCGTCGACCAACTGCCGCCACTCGAGCAGGTCGCGCGGCACCTCGCCGTTGACCGACAGGATCTCGTCGCCCTCGACGAGACCGACGCGCGCGGCCGGCGAACCGGGCGCGACAGCGACGACACGGGGCGCAGACATAGACGTCGAAGTCTACGGGTTCGGCGGCCCGACCAGGCGGTTCGCGACCCGGGTCGGGGCGCGTCCGCCGCGTCGGTACGCTGGCCCGATGCCGGTCGACAAGGTGCTGCTCGCTGCGCCGCGGGGGTTCTGCGCCGGCGTCGAGATGGCGATCAAGGCCCTGGCGTGGATGGTGCGGGCCTTCGAGCCGCCCGTGTACTGCTACCACGAGATCGTGCACAACCAGTTGGTGGTCGAGCGCTTCCGCGACCTGGGCGTCGTGTTCGTCGACGACATCGCCGAAGTCCCCGAGGGCCGGCCGATCATGCTCTCGGCGCACGGCTCGGCGCCCGAGGTCGTCGCCGCGGCCAAGGCGCGGGGCAGCTACGTGGTCAACGCCGTGTGCCCGCTCGTCACCAAGGTCCACCACGAGGTCAAGGTGCGGTCGGGCAAGGGCTACCGCATCGTCTACGTGGGCCACGAGGGACACGAGGAGGCCGTGGGCACCATGGCGGTCGCGCCCGAAGCGATCGACCGCGTCGAGTCGGTCGCGGAGGTCGACGCCCTCCCCGCCACCGAGCAGCCTGTCGCCCTGCTGGCCCAGACCACGCTGTCCCACCGCGACTGGTCGGCCATCGCCGAGCGGACCGCGGAGCGGTTCCCAGGCCTCTGGCGCCCGGGACGCAGCGACCTGTGCTTCGCCACCACCAACCGGCAGTCGGCGCTGGCCGAGATCGCGCCCCGCTGCGACGCCGTGGTGGTGATCGGCTCGGCCAACTCGTCCAACACCCGGGCACTCGAGAAGCTGGCGCACGAGTCGGGGTGCGACCGGGTGTACCGGGTCAACGGTCCCGAGGAGCTGCCCGGCGACCTGCACGGCACGGTCGGCGTCACCGCCGGGGCCTCCGCCCCCGAGGAGCTGGTCGACGCCGTGATCGCCCGGCTCGATCCCGCCCGGGGCGTCGACGAGGTGCGCATCACCGATGAGGACGAGTACTTCCCGCCGCCGCGAGAGCTGCGAGACCTCGTCGCCGGCATCGACGTGATCGCCACGTTCGGTTTCGGTGGGTCCGTGCCCGACCGTCCCGAGATCAACGACCGGCAGCTCCGCGCCAGCGACGTGCTGGCGATGCTGGCCTGAGCGGGCGGGCCCGGGGACGCTCGGCGATGCTCGGCGAGCTGCTCGCTCATCCGGGTGTCGAGGAGACCTGCACGTTGCGCAGCCGGTTCGGCATCCTCGCCTTCCACGGCGGCAACCTCGAGCGCGGCACCGACACGATCGCGGCGGCCGCCGCCGCACGGGCGGGCGCGTCGCTGTACGCCGTCAGCCAGCCCTCCGATCTGTGCTGGCACGTGCCGTCCGTGGCGTTCGATCCGGCGGCCTCGCCGGACCTGGCCCGGTTCGTCGCCCACGTCGACGCCGCGGTCGCGATCCACGGCTACGGCCGCGAGGGCATGTGGACGACGCTGCTGGTGGGCGGCCGCAACCGGCCCTTGGCGGCCCGGCTGGCTCACGCACTGCGGGGGACGCTGGGCGACGGCTTCACCGTGGTCGACGACGTGTCGGCGATCCCCGAACGGCTCCGCGGCCTCGACCCTCGCAACCCGGTCAACCTCCCCCGCTTCGCCGGCGCGCAGCTCGAACTGCCGCCGCGCGTGCGCCCGGGCACCGGCGCCCCCACCTACCGCCCGGAGTACGAGGCGGCGGTGGTCGACGCGCTGGTCGAGCTGGCGACGACACCGGGCTGAGGTCGTGTCGGCGCCGCTACCTGGCGGCGGTTCCGGCCGCGACCCAACGTGCGTCGTCCCCACTCGCTCACGACGCCGGCCCGGCGGCGATGACGGCCCGCACCCCCGCGGCCGTGACGTCGAACGGCGAGAACCGAACGAGCCACCAGGTCGCCCCCGCCTCGGCCCAGGGGGCGGGGTCGTCGCCCGGCCAGCCCTCGACCGCGATCTCGAACGGGCCGTCCGTGCCGCGGAGGATGGCGAGCTCGTCCAGCAGCTCGGCGAGCTGCGCCGGTTCCTCGAGATCGATCGGGAAGTAGCCGTCGTAGCGAGCCGCCCGACGAAGCGGCTTGCGATTCGGCCAGCGCCCGGCGACCCAGAGCGGGATGCGTGGACGCTGCAGAGGGGTGGGCAGGAAGGTCACGCCGTCGGCGAGGTAATGGGGGCCGCGATGCCGGACCTCCTCGCCGCTCCACAGCGCTCTGATCAGGTCGAGCTCCTCGTCGAGCATCGCACCGCGCGTCGCATCGTCGTCTTCCTCGCCGAAGGCCGACAGCTCTCGCGCCGAGTCCCGCCCCGTGCCCACGCCCAGCACCAGGCGGCCACCGGACAACTGGTCGACCGCGGTCGCCTGGCGGGCGACCACCTGCGGCCGCCGCCGGGGCAACGGCGTGACGAGCGGACCTATCCGTAGGCGCTCGGTCGCCGACGCGATCGCCGCGAGCGTGATCCAGGCGTCGGCCACGTGGCTGGCCGGCTCGCGGTACTGCACGTGGTCCCACACGAACACGCCGTCGAAGCCGGCCGCGTCGGCCTCCGCCGCCAGCGCGGCCGTGACGCGAGGATCGCTCAGCTCTCCGAAGATCGGCAGGAACAGCCCGGTGCGCACGCCGAGGAGGCTAGATGCGGTGAGCTGCGGGCGAGATCACTCGGCGATGGCGAATGCGATGGCCCAGTCGCCGTGCGTGCCGGCGCGCCGGGCTGGTCGATCACGCCCGGGGGGCGATCGTCGCACCACCGAAGAGCACGCCGCGGGTCATCGGGCGCCGCAGCATGTCGTGAGGGAAGCCCAGATCGACGGCGCTGACGGCGTCGAGCCGGGCGCGCTGGTCGTCGGTGAGCGCCACGTCGAGGGCGCCGAGGTTGTCCTCGAGCTGCGCCAGAGTGCGCACGCCGATGATCGTGGACGTGACGGCGGGATCCAGCAGCGTCCACGCCAGCGCCACCTGAGCGGGCGAGTGCCCGACCTCGTCGGCCACCTCGCGCACCACGTCGGCGATGACGAGGCCCCGCGCGGTCAGCGAGCCCGCCGCCGCGGCCACGTTCTTGCGGCTGCCGGTCACCTCACCGACGCCCTCGCCCACATCGAGGTCGGCGCGGCTGTACTTGCCGGTGAGCACACCACTGGCGAGCGGTGACCAGGGCACCACGCCCAGACCCATGTCACGCGCCATCGGGATCAGCTCACGCTCGACCGTGCGCTCGATGAGGCTGTACTCGATCTGCAGCGCCACCAGCGGCGACCACCCGCGCAGGTCGGCGATGGCCTGCATGCGCGACACCTGCCATGCCGGTGTGTCGGAGATCCCGACGTAGAGGACCTTGCCGGCTCGGACGAGGTCGTCGAGCCCCCGGAGGATCTCCTCGACGGGCGTGGTCGCATCCCAGGCGTGCAGGTACAGCAGGTCGATGTAGTCGGTCTGGAGCCGGTCGAGGCTCTGCTCGACCGACCGCATCATGCTCTTGCGGTGGTTGCCGCCCGAGTTCGGGTCGCCGGGCTCGATCGCACACGAGTACTTGGTGGCGATGACGAGCCGGTCACGCCGGCCCTTGGCGAAGTCGCCAACGAGCCGCTCGGACGTGCCCTGCGTGTAGTTGCTGGCGGTGTCGACGAAATTGCCGCCCCGGTCGACGTAGGCGTCGAAGATGGTGCGCGCCTCGGGCTCGTCCGCGCCCCAGCCCCACGCCGAGCCGAAGGTCATGGCTCCGAGCGAGAGAGGTGAAACGCGCAGGCCCGAGCGGCCCAGCAGGCGGTAGGTGTCCAACGAGGGGGAGATGTCGGTCATGGA
>OBLS010001158.1_pt1 | contig 10542 bp, 11 predicted proteins | sample 1519901 | NCBI WGS metagenome assembly OBLS01 (sample SAMEA3113585, study PRJEB22503) | soil metagenome
ATCTCGGTGTGCTTGTAGAGCGCGTTGTCGTCCACCGTGAACTTCGAGTCGAGTGCCTTCACCTCGCCGTCCGGCGTCACGATCAGCGGGTTGATCTCGCAGAGCATCGCGTCGCTCCGGACGAAGGCGTCGTAGAGCTTGCCGACGATCGCGGCGATCTGCTTCTGCTCGTTCGGGTCCTCGACGCCCGCGCCGTAGATCAACCGACGCGCCTGCCAGGGCTGGAAGCCCTCGAGCGGGTCGACGTGAAGCCGGACGAGCGCATCCGGCGTCTTCTCGGCCACCTCCTCGATGTCCATCCCGCCCTGCGTGGTGAACATGAAGAGCGGCTTCTTCGCGCCGCGATCGAACGTGATCGAGAGGTAGTACTCCTTCTCGATGTCGGACGCGCGCTCAATCCAGAGCGTGCGCACGACGTGGCCGCGGATGTCGAGACCGAGGATCTGCGCGGCCTTCTCCTCCGCGTCGGCGGGGTCGTCGGCGAGCTGGATTCCGCCCGCCTTGCCGCGCCCGCCGGTCAGCACCTGGGCCTTGACGACGACCTGGCCGCCGAGCTCCTCAGCCGCCGCGCGCGCTTCCTCCGGCGTCGACGCAGGCCTCCCGTCGGAGACCGGGATGCCGAAGCGGGCGAAGAGCTGCTTGCCCTGATACTCATAGAGATCCACGGCGCGGGCGACTCTACCTGCGTAGATTGGCAGGGTGCGCCGGACCCTGCCGCTGCTCGCCGCACTGATCCTCGCCGGGTGCGGCAGCGCCGACGAGAAGCCGTTCGTCCCGGCACGCGCGGCCGAGCCCCAGCACGCCGAGCTCGGTTGGAAGGAGAGCTACCCGGCCACCGTCGGCTCCCGGCTCGTCTTCGAGGTGGGCGCGTTCGAGGAGACGACGGAGGGCTGGTCGGCCGCCGTCTCGGTCACCAACAACACGACGTACGACTTCGACGTCGACACCGGCCCGACCGACTACGGCTTCGGCCTGATGCTCTTCGCGACGGGCGATCTGAAGGAGGTCGAGACGGCGAACCAGGAGGGGCGGCTGCCGGCTCAGCGCCGCGCGAGGAGAATCGAACCGCGGGCGCCCACGGTGCTGCGGCCGGGTGTCACGTGGAGCGCCACCCTGAGTGCGCCCGGCTCTTTGCCGAACGGCAGCTGGATGCGAGTCGTCTTCGGGACCTTCCGCGGCCTCGGCGACGTACCCCCGGAGTTCCGCCGCATCGTCTGGTTCACCGACCACGCCTACCGGCTCTAGCGAGGCGTTGTAATGTCCTCGCCTCGGAAGGCCATGCCGTCGAAGGAGGAACGATGGACGAGCAGAGCACGACGCTGACGGACGACGAGATCCTGTCCGTCGAGGACGAGAAGATCGGTCAGATCACGGACGACGCGGACGGCGACGACACGGACACCACGGATGGCGACTCCAGCGACGCCGACGCGGACGACTCCGACTCGGACGCCGCCTAGCCCGGCCGCTCTGGCCCGTGCCGTCGGGCCGCTCGACGTCGAGCGGTTCCTCGCCGAGCACTGGGAGCGGAAGCCGCTCGTCGTCCCGCGCGGGGAGGACGGCCGTTTCGACGACCTTCTCGCCGCCCGGGACGTCGAGCGGCTCCTGACCGAGACCGCGATCCGAACACCGGCGTTCCGGCTCGTCAAGGCGGGCGAGACGGTCAGCGGGTACACGAGCGACCTCTCCTGGCGCCCGGACCCGTTTACCGGCGTCGCCGACGTGCCCCGCGTACTCGAACAGTTCGAGCGCGGCGCGACGGTCGTCCTCCAGGGTCTGCACCACAACTGGCTCCCGCTGGCCCGCTACTGCCGCCACCTGGAGGCGTACCTCGGCCACCCGGTGCAGGCGAACGCCTACTTCACCCCTGCCGGCTCGCAGGGGCTGCCGGTGCACCACGACACGCACGAGGTGATCACGCTCCAGGTGGCCGGCTCGAAGCGCTGGCTCGTCTACGAGCCCGTGCTCGAGCTGCCGCTGAAGAACCAGCGCTACCGCTCTGCGCTCGGCGAGCCGGGCGAGCCGGTGCTCGACCTGACCGCTAGCGCCGGCGACACGCTCTACCTCCCGCGCGGCTGGCTCCACCAAGCGCTGACGACCGACTCGGACTCGCTCCACATCACCGTCGGGATCAACACCCGCCGTTGGGTCGACGAGGCCCGCGCCGCGCTCGAGGGGGCCGAGGCGGAGCTCCCCTTCCGGCGCACGATCGACGCGGCCGAGCCGCCGGAGCTGCCGGAGCTCGACGCGGATCGGATCCGCGCGCGAGCGCGCACGCGCTTCGTGCGTACACGGCGGCCAATCCTCGACGGCCAGCTCTCGGAGCTGCGCGCGCTCGACCGGCTCACGGCCGAGGACGAGCTGGTTCGCCGGGACACGGTGATCGCCGAGCTCGACGCGGCGACGCTGCTCTTCGAAGGAAGGACGCTGCGGCTGCCGGCGCGGCTGGCGCCGGTGCTCGAGTTCCTCGTCACGGTCGAGCGGCCGTTCCGCGCGTCGGAGCTGCCGGGCGACCTCGACGAAGAGGGCCGGCTCGTGCTCGTCAAGCGGCTCGTGCGCGAAGGATTTCTCCGACGTAGCGCTTCGGCCGGCTGAGTCGGGTCGTCGAACAGGTGAGATGGGTCGGGGCGCCCTCCTCGACGCGCACGGCCACCGTGTAGAGGCTTCCGCCGGCCGATGCCTCCGCGACCCAGCCGTCGGGGCCGCTGCGGAGAGAGCGAACGATCACGTCGTCGACGGCGAGCAGACCAGTTTGCTCGCGCACGGCCAGCTCGGCCGCCTGGGCGGCAAAGCCGTAGCAGGAACGGCCGCGGTAGAGCGGCACGTGGACTCGTCGCTCCAGTGCGGCCTCGACGACCGCCCAGACCTCGGGCGGCGCCACCCGGCCGTAGTAGGCGCCGTCGGGGAGAACGACGAGATTGCCGGCGAAGCGGTCGCCTCCGACGTGCGAGGACTGCCATACCCACTCGTCCTCGACCTGCTCCCGCACGGCGTCGTAGAGCGGGCGGCCGAACTTCGCGCAGCAGCGGTCGTGCTTCCCGTGCGTGCAGACGAGGAAGAGCGGGTGGTCGAAGGCCTCGCCGGCCGCAAGCAGATCGACGTCAATGAGATCCTCGTAGCGGTCGAACGCGAAGCGGCGCAGTTCTCGCTCGGCGAGGGCGGAGCGTGCGATGAACGCTGTCAGCCCGTCTCGGTTGCGCCGCTCGGCGCTGCGAACGAAGAGGATCCGCGTGCGCGGCAGCCGGAGCCGCGTCTCGACCAGGTGCTCCTTGACCGCTTGCGAGAGGGTCGAGCCGTCGACGGCGTCGTGCGCCCAGAGGCCGCGGTACTCGATCAGGATCCACGTGTCGACACGGCTGGCGGTCGCGTGCAGCGGCTCGGCGTGCGTGCGGCTCGTCTCGGCGCAGAGAGGCTTGGTCGAATCAGGCCTCTGCGGCGACGACACGGCAGATCACCTGCCCGCTCGCGACGGCCTCGCCGGGCGCGACCGACACCCCGGTCACGGTTCCCGCCCGGTGAGCGGCGATCTCGTTCTCCATCTTCATCGCCTCGATGACGCAGATGACCGCCCCGGCCCCGACCGCGTCGCCGTCCGCCACGTCAACCTTCAGCACCGTGCCCTGCATCGGGCTGACAACCGCGTCGCTGCCGGCGCCGCCGCGGCCGGAGGCTTCGCGCTCGCGCCGCTTCCGCGCCAGCTCGACCCACGCCGGCTCGGGCTCGAGCAGCGTGACGTCGAAGCGCCGTCCCCCCACCTCGACCGCAGTCGTGCGCGCGCGGACGCGACCGTTCGACGCGGCTGTCTCAGCCGCCGGCACGCGCGTCAGCTCCTCCGCCCGCGCCGCCAGCTCTTCCGACTCCACCAGCCCGTGCCCAGTGCCTGCCTCGATGAACTCCCGATGGGAGAGAAACGCGCGGTGGAAGCCGAGCAGGGTCGGCAGCCCACCGATCTCGAACTCGTCGAGCGCGCGCAGCATCCGCATGCGCGCGTGCTCGCGGTCGACGCCGTGCACGATCAGCTTCGCGATCATCGGGTCGTACAGGCCGCTGATCTCCGCCCCGACCTCGACGCCCGAGTCGATGCGGACGCCGGGGCCACCCGGCTCCCGGTAGACGGTGATCCGTCCGGGTGCCGGCAGAAACCCGCTCGTGACGTCCTCGGCGTTGATGCGGCACTCGATCGAGTGACCGCGGAGGACGACGTCCTCCTGCCGCACCGACAGCGGCTCCCCGGCAGCGATCCGCACCTGCTCGCGGACCAGGTCAATCCCAGTCACCTCCTCCGTGATCGTGTGCTCGACCTGGATCCGGGTGTTCATCTCCATGAAGTAGTAGGAGCCGTCGGCCGTGAGGAGGCCTTCGATCGTGCCCGCCGAGCGGTAGCCGGCGGCGCGGGCCGCATCGACGGCGATCCGGCCGATCCGGCCGCGTAGCTCCGCGTCGACGGCGGGCGACGGCGTCTCTTCGATCAGCTTCTGGTGGCGGCGCTGGATCGTGCAGTCCCGCTCGCCGAGGTGGATGACGTTTCCATGCGCGTCGGCGAGCACCTGCACCTCGACGTGTCGCGGGTCCTCGAGATAGCGCTCGACGTAGACGCGGCCGTCGGCGAAGTACTTCTCGCCCTCGCGCTGGGCGGACTCGAACGCGCGCTGCGCGCCGTCGGGCGAGGCGACGAGCTTCATCCCCTTGCCGCCGCCACCGGCAGCGGCCTTGACGATCAGCGGGTAGCCGATCTCCTCCCCGAGTCGGAGCACCTCCGCGACTGTCTCCACCGGCGCCGTCGCGCCGGGGATGATCGGGACGCCCGCGGCCTGCATCGCCGTCCGCGCCTCCGTCTTCGAGCCCATCAGCTCGATCGCGGTACTCGGCGGGCCGATCCACGTCAGCCCCGCCTCCTCGACGGCGCGCGCGAAGGCGGGGCTCTCCGCCAGAAAGCCGTAACCGGGGTGAATCGCCTCCGCGCCGGAGCGACCGGCCGCCTCGAGGACGCGATCGGCGGCGAGATAGCTCTCCGCGGCCGGGCCGGGGCCGAGCAGGTACGCCTCGTCGGCCGAGCGCGCGTGCAGTGCATTGCGGTCGGCCTCGGAGTACACGGCGACCGTGCCGATGCCGAGCTCGCGAAGCGTTCGGAAGATGCGGATCGCGATCTCGCCGCGGTTTGCGACCAGGACTTTCGAGGGAAGCGGCATGACGCCGCGTATTCTCACGGAAGCCGTGACGCTCCCCGACCAGTTGACCGTCGCCCGCGCCGCGTCCGTGCCGCTCGTCGTGCTCCTCTACGCCTGGGACTTCCCGCACAACGAGTACTGGGCGACGGCGCTCTTCTGCGTCGCCATGGCGACGGACTGGTTGGACGGCCGGATCGCCCGAAGGCGCGGCGTGACCTCGCCGCTCGGCTCTCTGCTCGACCCGGTCGCGGACAAGGTGCTCGTGCTCGCCGTGCTCGTGATGCTGATCGAGGACGGCGTGTGGCCGGGCTGGATGGTCGCCGCGATCGTGGCGCGCGAAATCCTCATCTCCGGTCTGCGCCTGGCCGCGATCGAGCGGGGCGTGGTGATCGCGGCCCGCGACCTCGGCAAGCTGAAGACCTGGGCGCAAGCGGTTGCCGCCGCGCTCGGCGGCTTCGCGGCGGCGGGAGCGTGGGACGACACGATTGCCTGGTGGGCACTGCTCGTCGCGCTCGTGCTCACCTGGGTGTCCGGGCTCGACTACGCCCGGTCGGCGCCGCGGCTGCTGCGCGGCTCAGCGGCCTAGAGCGACGGCCGGCTCTACGCTGCCTGGTGGGACTGGCACCAGTCCCCGAACGCGGCCCAGGCGCTCAGGTAGCCGGCGAGCTGCGTCAGCCCGCGCGCGACCTCCACCTTGATCGAGATGACGCAGATCGGGCAGAACGGCTCCTCGGCCGACCGCGCTGGATGCTCTCCGCAGCGACAGCACATAGTGAGTGTTGAACGAAGCTTCGGGCCGAACGGTTACGGGTCGAGCTCGTCGCCTTCGACGCCCTCGAGGAGGGCAGCGGCCGACCAGCCCGCGTCGTCGCCGGGGGCGGCGGCGAGCGCGGCGAGGATCGCCTCGCGCTCGTCCTCGGTCGGCTCCGGCTCGATCGTCGGTCTCATCGCGCCGTAGCGTAGCCGGGCACCACTCGTCGCCCGCGCTCGCCAGATCACCCCTTCGAGGGATTACGGCTCGGGCCGCGAGGTTCATCATCCCGGGGCACCTGACGATCCGCCAACGGAGGGCACGCACATGCTGCAGTGGAAGAACGGACGCTTGATCTCGCTCCTCGTCGCTGTCACGGCTCTCGCCGTGGCGATCGGGAACTGGGGTTGGGAACACTTCACATGGGGTTGGTGAGCGCAGGGCTGGCAGGGGGCCTCTAGTGAGCGCGGGGGCAAAGCTGCCCCCGCGGCTCGCAGCCGTCGTGCTGCCGGTCGCCGTGCTCGGGTTCGGGGCCGCCGCAGTGGCCGCGATCTCGTTCGCGATGTCGCCGCGCGACGCCGCGACGCTTGCCGGCATCGCCGGGCTGCTGGCGGCGTCGACGCTCGCCGAGCGCTACCCGGTGCCGCTGGACGGGATCGACACCGGTGGCGTCTCGCTCGGGTTCGTCTTCTGCACGGCCGCGATCGTGCTCTACGGCTGGGAGGCCGGGGTCGCCGTCGGAATGGCCGCACCGATCATGCACCTGCTCGAGCACCGGCCGCCGATCCGCGTCGTGTACAACGCCGCGGTCATGTCGATCGCCGCCGCGGTCGCGGGCGCCGCGATTGCACCGCTCCGAGGCATGGCTGCCGACCTCGTCTTCGCGCAGGTCCTCGTGGCCGCCTTCTCGTTCTACACGGTCAACCTCCTCCTGATCAGCCTCGTCGTCGGGACGAGCTCGAGGAAGCCGTTCCTGAACGTGACCCGTACGAGCGTGAGCGTGACGGCGATGCCGTTCGCGTTGATGGCGTCGGCGGCGCTGATGCTCGTGATCCTCTGGCAGCGCTCGCCGTTCCTCTCGGCCGCGCTGGTCGGCCCGCTGCTCGCGATCGCGCTCTACCAGCGCTCGACCTTCCGCGAGCTCCGCGCCATGCGGCTCGCCCTGACCGACCCGCTGACCGGGCTCGGCAACCACCGCCACTTCCACGACCGGCTCGAGCGCGAGCTCGCCGACTCGGAGGCGCAGGGGTATCCGCTCAGCCTCTGCCTCGTGGACATCGACGACTTCAAGCGGATCAACGACCGCTACGGGCACCCCGCCGGCGACAAGGTGCTGGCCCAGCTGGCGACCAACCTGCGCCAGGGAGGCGAAGCATTTCGGCTCGGCGGCGACGAGTTCGCAATCCTGCTCCCCGGCCGCGACGAGGAGGGAGCGCGCATCGCCGCCAACTCGATCATCGAGCGGATCTCGTCGGCCGACATTCAGCCCGCGGGCGCCGTCGCCGTCAGCGCCGGCATCGCCACGGCGCCGCTTGACGACGTCGGGCGCGACGAGCTCGTGCGCCGCGCCGATAGCGCGCTCTACTGGGCGAAGGAGTACGGCAAGAACCAGACGCGCGTGTACCGGCCGGACGTGGTCGAGATCGCGGAGCTGAAGCGCCTCGCGGCCGGGCCCGACCGGGCTGCACGTTTTCGCGCCGCGGCCAGCCTCGCCAAAGCCGTCGACGCCCGCGACGCCTACACGGGCTCGCACTCGGAGCGGGTGGCCGACCTCGCAGCCCGGATCGCGACGCGCCTCGGCGTCGACCGCGAGCAGGTCGAGCTGACGCGGCTCGCCGCGAGCCTGCACGACCTCGGCAAGCTCGCGATCCCGGAGGAGATCCTGCGCAAGCCGGGCCCGCTCTCAGAGACGGAACGGCTCGTGCTCGAGCGCCACCCGCAGATCGGCTACCGGATGCTCGAGAGCCTCGGCGTCGACCCGGTGGCCGATTGGGTCCTCCATCACCACGAGCGCTGGGACGGCACCGGCTACCCCGATGCGCTCGGCGGCGACGAGATCCCGCTCGGCGCCCGGATCATCTTCGCCGCGGACGCCTACGACGCCATGACCTCGGATCGTGTCTACCGCGGCCGGCTTTCAGACGACGAGGCGATCGCCGAGCTCGCCCGCTGCTCGGGGACGCAGTTCGACCCTGAGGTCGTCGGGGCGCTGGCCGACGAGCTCGGAGTGGCCGACGCCGGCTGGGCGGACCTGCCGGTGTCGATTCCGGCGTAGTTTCCCTCACATCCCAGCGCTCGCGCGGCCCAGCGACACGGCATGCGCGTGCAGCACGAGCGGGCCGGCGACGAGGAACGGCACGACGTTGAGGGCGTGCGCGACGAGCGCGAAACTGAGCGCCTGTTCCTTGGGCACGCCGTAGGCATCGAGCGCGACGAGAACAGCGGCTTCGAAGACGCCCACCGCCGCGGGCGAGGAGGGCAGGATCATTCCGATGTTGACCGCGATCGCCACGAGGACGCCTGCCAGCGGTGAGAGGCCAAGGTCGAAGGCTTCGAGCACGAACCACATCGAGAGGCCGAGGCACAACCACGAGAGCGTCGTCAGCGCGAGCCCCCCAAGCAGGAGGCGCCAGTCCCGCAAGGCGACGAATCCCCGGGCAAGGTTCGCACCGGCGAGCTCGAGGCGCTTCTCGCCGACCAGATGGAAGCGTGCCAGCGGACGCAGTGCCGCGCGGATCGGGCGATCGCCGTAGCGGGCGAGAGTCCAGGCAACCAGGCCGAGGAGAACGGCCAAAGCCCCGGCCACAGCCGCGGCTGGCTCGAGCCACGAGACGGGCGGCAGCCACGGCGCGACTGCGAAGAGCAGCAGCAGGAGACAGAGGATGTCGAGCGCCCGCTCGAGCACGACCGTGCCGAGTGCCTCGACGCGCGAGGTCTGCTGCTGCTGGTTCAGGACGACGATCCGCGCGGCCTCGCCGGCGCGCGCCGGGAGGATGGTGTTGACGAAGATCCCGACGAGCAGCGCGTTCAGGGCGACCCGGAACCGCGGCCGCGTGGCACGCGTGAAGAGGAGCTGCCAGCGCAGCGCCCGAACCGCCACGCCTGCGGCAAGTGCGGATAACGCCGGCGCCAGCCACCAGTAGTTCGACCGCCCGAGGGCAGCACGGACGTCCGCCCACTCGACGCCGCGGACGGCGAGATACAGAAACACTGCGCTGACGACGAGGCCAAGCCAGACCAGCAGCGAGCGAGCGCCCGGGCGACCGGCGACCTGAAGCACGCGGCGCAGGTTGTCACAATTCCGGCCGGATGGCGCCGCTGGCCCTGCTCGCTGCCGTAGCGCTCGTGGCGACCGCGGTCGCGGCGGCGTGCGCCCTGCGCCTGCGCTTCCTGCCCTCGTTCCTGCTGGCCGGGTATCTGCTGGCGTCGGCGGAGCTCGTCGTCCTCGGCGAGGCCCTGTCGCTCCTGGGAGCGGTGGGGGCTGCGGGGTACGCCGCCGGGGAGGCGCTGCTCCTGGGCGGGGTGATCGTCGCCTGGCCCCTCCGGGGCAGACCTCGGCCGCCGCTGCCGGAGCTCGATCTGGCTGCCGGCCTCAGGCGGCATCCGATCCTGACCGCCCTTGGCACCGTGGTCGGGGGTGCGCTCGTCTACCAGCTGTTCATCGCCGTCGCAACGCCGCCGAACAACTGGGACTCGATGTCGTACCACCTCCCGCGCGCCGTGGAGTGGCTGCAGCGGGGCCGCATCGAGTACGTGCCGGACGCCGCGACGGAGCGGATGAACGCCCTCCAGCCGGTCGGGGAGCTCGAGATCCTCTGGACACTGGCCTTCATGGACGGGGACGCCGCCGCAGCGCTGCCACAGCTCGTGGCCGGGCTGGCCTCGCTCGTCGGCGTCTACGCGATTGCACGGCGGCTCGGCTTCGGCCGGCCCGACTCGCTCTTCGCGTCGCTGCTCACGGCAACCCTGACACAGGTGGCGCTGCAGTCGGTGACGACGCAGAACGATCTTCTCGTCGCATCGTTCGTGACGGCTTCGGCGGCACTCGTGCTCGGCCGCAGCCGCACCGAGGTTGTCTTCGCCGGGCTCGCGCTCGGGCTCGCGCTCGGCACGAAGCTCACCGCCGCTTATGCGGTTCCCATCCTGTTCGCGCTCGCGGTGATCGCCCTCCCGCGCCGGCGTCTCGCCGAATGCGTCGCGGCAGGGGTGGCCGCCTTCGCCCTCGTGGGCTCGTACGGGTACGTCCTCAACCTCGCAGAGACGGGCCGGCTGCTCGGAGACCCCTCCGTCACCGAGCAGTACCGCCCCACGCAGCTCACGGCCGAGGGTACGGCGTCGACGGTGGCGCGGATCGGCTTCCGCTTCTTCGACCTCTCCGGGCTGCACCCGAAGTCGTTCGTGCCGGAGGCGATCTCGGACGCGGGCCGATCGTCATTCGAGGCTCTCGGCATCCCGCCGAACCCGCCCGAGACGAGCGTCGACCCGCCGTTCGACTTCGCGGTGGCGCAGGCGTCCAGCGAGGACATCTCCTACTTCGGGCCGCTGGGCGTGCTGCTCGTGCTTCCGCTCTCGTTCGGGTTCGCGGTTGCGACGATCGTACGCCGGGAGCGGTGGGAGCGGCTC
>OBLS010001159.1_pt1 | contig 10540 bp, 8 predicted proteins | sample 1519901 | NCBI WGS metagenome assembly OBLS01 (sample SAMEA3113585, study PRJEB22503) | soil metagenome
TTCAATAAAAATAGACATCATTTCAGATTTACTTAAATAAACGGGGGATCATTATACAGAAAAGAAGAAGAGACAATACTATTCGTTTTATAATATTCTACTTCAAATTTCATAAGGAAACATAGTATTACAAAAAAATTGCTGAAAAATATAATAGCCAAAGAAGTAGATATTGAGAAGAATAGTCCCAAGCCATTAAAAACAATTGACAGCAAATGAGAATATGCTTAAAATTATTATATTACATGTAAATTTTAAATTATAGACATAAATTAAGATTTAGTAATACTACCTATGATTCTAATAATATTAACCTTTTTGTATAGTTATTATAGTAAATTAAAGTTCAAAAGCTTGAATGTTAAATGTTCAAAATGGTTTAATAAAAGAGATATCAATGAATAAAATAATTAGAAAAAAATTACTTTTATAAGCATTAACAGAAAATAATTTGGACTTTTGCTTTGATTACCAAAAATAAAATGGTATAGGTACATATTATAGATATTATAATCAATGTATTAAAATCAGCAAAGAAATAGAAAAAGATAAAGATGCGACTAGAGAATTAGATTTATTAGAAATAGAAAGTGGTTTTTGAATTTTAATCCTTTTTTTATAAAATAAATAGAATTTTAGAAAATTTAGTATTTCAAAAGGCCAATTTTTTAATGAGAATATCATTACTCTTATGCTCAATTGCAGAATAAAAGAGTATGAAGGATATCTTTAAGATTTATGAATTCTTGTAATAGTCAAGCAAGGCTTATAATAATATTATATAGTAAAAATAATCAAATACAATGAATAAAATAATAACCAAGCGAGGAAATCATGTTATTGAGAAATTAAACGAATTTGAGTTTAAAATTAATGTTGATAATTCTAAAAGAATGAATGTACCAGTTACGATTTATGCAGATGATAATTTGATTTTGAAGATGAGTGAAGATAGAACACTAGATCAAGCCGTCAATGTTACAACACTTCCTGGCGTAAAAAAACATGTAGTTGTATTACCAGATGGTCATGAAGGATACGGTTTTCCAGTTGGCGGAGTAGCAGCTACTGACTTGGAAGAGGGAATAATTAGTCCAGGAGGTGTAGGATATGATATTAACTGTGGAGTAAGATTACTTAGATCGAATCTTTCCGTAAACCAAGTTAAACCTCGATTAAAGGATATAGTAAATGAATTATTTAATTCAATCCCCTCTGGCGTAGGTAGTGGAGGAACGATTAAGCTCAACAAATCAGAATTAGATGAATTATTAATTGAAGGAGTTGACTGGGCAATTGAACATGATTATGGGTTTAAAGAAGATTCTGAAGTATGCGAAGAGAGAGGTAGAATGGAAGGAGCTGATCCTGAAAGTGTTTCGGATACTGCAAGAAAAAGAGGAGCTCCTCAATTAGGAAGTTTAGGATCAGGAAATCATTTTCTAGAAATTCAACAAATCCAACAAATTTTTGACGAAAATGCGGCAAAAGTTATGGGGCTAGAAAAAGGTCAGATAACAGTATTAATACATTGTGGATCACGAGGATTTGGTCATCAGATTTGTAGTGATTATTTACGTTATTCTGAACAATCTTTAAAAAAATACAATATTGAATTAATTGATAGAGAATTAGCCTGTGTTCCAAATAATTCAATAGAAGGAGAAAATTATAGAAAAGCTATGTATGCAGCTTTGAATTTTGCATGGTCAAATAGGCAAATAATTACTCATTTTACTAGAAAAACATTTGAAAAAGTCTTTTCAATTTCAGAAACCGGATTAGATATGAAATTAGTTTATGATGTAGCACATAATATAGCCAAAGTAGAACGTCATAAGATAGATGGAGAAGGAATGAGAGAAGTAGTGGTTCATAGAAAAGGTGCTACCAGAGCTTTTCCCGCAGGCATGGAACAGGTCTCAGAAAAATATCGGCAAATTGGTCAACCTGTAATTATACCTGGTTCAATGGGAACAGCAAGTTGGATATTAATAGGTAACAAAAAGTCTCTTGATTTAAGTTTTGGATCAACTGCCCATGGAGCTGGAAGAACTATGTCGAGAGGTGCAGCTAAAAGAAGCTATACTGTTGAAAAAGTAAAAGACGAACTTGAATCAAAAGGAATATTTATAAAATCATTAACAAAAAATGGAATAGTGGAGGAAACGCCTTCAGCTTATAAAGATGTAGATTCCGTTGTAAATGTATCAGATAAATTAGGTATTGCAACCAAAGTAGCAAGATTAGTTCCTATAGGAGTGATTAAAGGATAAAATGAAGGAAGATCCAGATATTGAAATTCTTAAAGCTAAGAAAATGCAAGAAATAATGCAACGTATGAGAAAACAGAAAAAGGAAAATATAGAAAAAGGTATTAGAAAACGTGAGCCTTCTGAGAGAGAGATTTTATTATCATATTTGTATGATAGAGGAGATGAAGTACTAAATTTAGCAGAATCTCAATTTCCAACAGAAACTAGAGCAATAACAAATAAAATAATAGAACTTATTAATATTGGAGAAATAAATCGAAAAATTTCTGGAGGAGAATTACTATCATTATTTCGTTCATTAGGATTGAATGTTAAAATAAATACTACTATCAAAATTGAGGAACATGGAAAATACGTATCATTTGCAGAGAAACTTAAGCAAAGTAAAGAAAATGATGATAAATAAAAAAAGATATTTTTTTACATAATTTTTTAATTATTTTTGTATATCATTATTAAAAGATAATAGTAATATAGTAATTATTTTTATCATTATCAATATATTCTCTAAATATTAAATTCTAAATTTTTAAATTCTATTAGACTTAAAAATAGTAAAAAATATTGTAATGTTACACTCTTCTTCCTCTTCTGCCACCAGGTTTTCTGGTTGTATCATGAGGAACTGGAGTAACATCATCAATTCTCCCAATCCTAAAACCTGCTCTAGCTAAAGCTCTTATTGCAGCTTGAGCTCCTGGACCAGGGATTCTAGGTCCTACTCCGCCAACAGCACGGACTCTAATATGAAGAGCATTTATTCCTTTAGATTTTGCTGTATCTGCTGCAGACACGGCAGATTTCATTGCCGCATAAGGCGATGATTCATATCTATCAGCAGTTACATGTCGACCTCCAGAACTAAATGATATTGTTTCAGCACCACTAATATCTGTAATATGAACTAAAGTGTTATTATAACTGCTAAAAATATGAGCTACGCCCCATTTATATTGAGTAATATCTTCAGTTTCAGACATAATCTTATAATTCATTTAATTTAGATATTAAAACTTTTTTAATGTATTAAGTAAAATGTAAAAATCCTTTACTTTCTAATAGAAAATAATCATTACTTTCTTTCATTGTTTTTTCATGTAATAATCCAAATTTATCATTGCATTTAACAAAAACATTACCATTTCCAGTCATTACTTTTCCTATCACAAACATTGGTAAATGAAATTTCTTGCAAAGAAATTTCACTTTTTTAAAATTAGAAGGATTAACCGTAGCTAATATTTCATATTCTTCTCCCCCATTAAATATCATATCATAAATATTTAGAGAATTAGTTTTTGCGAATTCAATGAGACCGATAGGAATTGGAATATCGTCAATATAAAAATTAACTTTACTTTGCTTGGCCAATTCATAAAGAGATACGCCTAATCCATCGCTAGAATCAATCGATGACGAAAAATACTGTCCCAATAACGTACCAAATTTTTGATTAGGTTTTGGAAGCAAGATACTTGATATAGCCTGATGTTTAAAAGACGATACCGCTTTTGAATTGAAAAGCAGTATTTTTAATCCAGAAGATGTATAGCCAAATTCTCCTGATGTTATTACAATATCTCCAGATTTAGCGTTATTCCTCAAAGGAATATTGTTAGTTGTAGAATCCAAAAAACCGACTAAAATACAATCAATTACTAATTCCTTAGATTCATTGGTATCACCACCAAGAAAGACTACACCAAATTCTTTGGAGGCTTTTTCAAATCCTAAAATTAAATTTTTTATTTTATATTTTGTCCAACTTCTAGGAATTCCTAGTGATATTAACGAAAAATATGGTGGTTTTATTCCTTTTGCAGACATATCACTAACAGCAGAGACAATACTTTTTCTTGCTATTTGCCATGTTTTCATTTTTTTAACTACATCCGTACTTTCTACTAACATATCAGACTTGATTACTATATGATAAGAATTGAAAGATCTAACTTTATTTTTTCTTAGATCTTTAAAAGATAATATTGATACATCATCCCTTATTTGAAATTCTATTTTATTTTTTTTTAAAAGGCTAGAAAAAAATAAATCTATAATTTCTTTTTCATTTAATTTGGTCATGTATTCTTATTATTCTTTCATTTACATTTTTATAGATAGAATTTATTTTATTACTAGTTGATTCTATTGATATTCTTAAAACATGTTCAGTATTAGATATTCTAAATAAAATCCAAGAATTCTCATCTATAATTATTTTAATTCCATCTAACATATTAATTTCTGTCGAGTCTTTTTTAAATTCATCATATAATTTATCTAAAATAGTTCTTTGTAATTCAGAATCTATTTGAATTTTAGTTCTAATTTGAGAATAATTATGGGAAATTTCAAAACATTCTTTTAATATTTTTTTATTAATTGTACTAATTAGAACACTAGCTAATATAGCATCTCTACACATATTAAAATTAGGCATAATAAATCCTGCACTACTTCCCTCACCACCTGCATCAGCATTCTTTTCCATCATTTTTTGAACAACATTTGCTTCACCAACTTTAGAATAGGTTAAATAACCTCCATGATTTTTAATAAAATTTTGAATAGAGATACTTGTATCTATACTTGTTACAAATTCTTTTGAATGGAAATTATATACCATATTTGCTATACACAACAATAGAGTAATATCTGAATTTAACTTTTCACCACTACTATTAACAACAACTAAACGATCTCCATCTAAATCAAATGAAAATCCATAATCAAGGTTATACGATTTTACAATAGATTTCAGCTGTGATAAATCATCTACAGTAGGATCTGGACCTCTAGAGAATATACCTTTATTTCCACTAACATCATAAACAATATGCCCAATATTTTTTAATATACTATTAGCATATCCACATGCAGCACCACCTCCAGCATCTATGCAAATTAGTTTGTTATCGGATAAATTCAATTTTTTTGACTTTTGAATTAATTCTAATATATCATTTTCATAATTAGATAAGAATTTCTGAGAACTTCCATATGATATAATTGGAGATATTAGTTGAGTTGATAAGACTTTGCATAATTCTTTTTCAAATATTCCATGTCCATCAATTAGAAATTTAAGTCCATTCCAATCAAAGGGATTATGAGATGCTGTTATAATAATAGACCCATCAAATTTTTTGGATTCTCTAAATACTATCGGAGTAGGTGCTATTCCTAAATCATATACATCAATATTCCTTTCAATTAAGCTTGACTTCACAATTTTTTTTATTATATCGCCTGAAATTCTGGTATCACAAGATACAAGACATTTTATCTTTTTATTTTTAGTATTTATTAGATAAGAACCAAAGAGACCGGATAATCTATAAATTTCATGGAGATTAAGGTCTTTGCCATAGATACCTCGTACACCTGAAATAGATATTTTCATACCAATAAGAATAGATAGTGTAGATTTAATTGTGTTACTAGAATCTAGATTATATACCAGTAAAATAATTTCTTTATACACATTAATGCTGCCTCTGTAGCTCAGCTCGGTTAGAGCGAAGGTTTCGTAAACCTTAGGTCGTGGGTTCAAATCCCACCCGAGGCTAAACAATTTTAATGAAAAACAACACTAAAATAATATTATAATTACATTATAAAATTTATGCACCTGTGATTGTTATTTTTCCATGAATCCATGCATTCTTAATTTCATCCAATTCATGTTTTTTATGTCGCCTTCTTTCTACAACATATCCAGTTTTAGAATGATAAAAAATAACCATATCATCAGGATAAAAAGATATCATTGCATGATTAGCATAATCCGACGCCATATGTCTTAAATGTATATTTTCCCAATTAAATAAGTCTTCAAAGATTCCATTAAAATGATAAAAACTTCCACATGGACACTCTATATCACGCCAATTTCCAGATATATTTTGTAACCATGTATGAGTATTATTATTGTTGTTGCTATTATTATTAACAATTTTGATACTTTCAATATTTTTCATATGCTATTATTAATCAATCTTTTATCATAAATTTAAATATTTCAATAAATAAAACTTTTAATAATGATTTTAGTAGAAATCAATTATTATTTCATATTTTTCGTTTGATTATAATATTCGATGAATCCATTCCCCTCCATAGAATTTCAAATCCCATATGTTTAAGAATATCAATAGCATATTGAACAGGAATATTATTATTTTCGAAAATCTCTTGTATTTTTATTAAATTATCAATATTACCAATTTCATCTTTTATTTTATTTAATTTTCTCTTGGAAATTAATAAAGAATTTTGAATGATATAGTTGTCAATATGAACATTTGTACGTAGGTTTGAAATAATATTAGATAAAGAAGTAATAGAAACACCATAAACTTTAGATATTTCTTCCAGATTAATTATTTCATAGTTATTATTTAAAAGATCAATAATATAGTCAGTCATTGCAGATCTATATGTTTCAAGATTTTGATTCATTATTTTACTTTCTATAGATTTCAAATAGAAAAGAATTTTTTTCATAGGAATCGAATCTTTTTTATAAATTATGATGCTATTATCATTTAATATAGAATTTGATAAAAGTTTTTTCAGTTCAGTACTTTCTGAAACGAGATTATTTTCATTTACTGCTATCAAAAGATCATATTTACTATCACTTGTTTTTATAATCTCATGGATTTTTTTAAATTTTCTTTCTAAATATTGTGGTGTCCAAAATCCTATTATTTCAAAATATATTTTTTTATTATATTTTTCAAAAAGAAAATCTGGGATAAACGCTCTTCCGTTGGGCAATATTAGAGGATCAGGTTCTCTTATAAGTTTCCAACCTGTTCGAAATTTTTCAAATTGAGTAACAAATTTTGCTTCAACAGAACTATCATAATTAAGATTATCATCATTAGAATCTTCAAATTGGGAATTATTGTAAAATCGGTCATTTATAGCATTAAAGATATATATACCGCTATCGGATGAAAGATTAAATTCATATAACTTTCTTCCCGAAATACTGTTTTTAATTATTGATGCTTTGATATTCCATTTATGAGATGAAATAATTTTAGGAATTACTTTTGCTATCAATACACCGTATTTATTAGTTAACTTAAATATACTCAAAGGTCCGTCTATGAAGCAAATGATATTGTCATTGAAATAAGATTTGAAATCATCATTATCTATAATATCTTGTTTGTTTTTATTAAATTGAATTTCTTTAGAAAAATTGTTCTCTAAATTCTTATGAACTTTCTGAAGATTATACATTAGTCCAAGTCTTTTAATAGTTCGTAGTACTTGTTTCCAATTTGTTCCTCCATTTACAGTAAATTCAAAATTAACAGAATTAAATAGTAGTGTTTGAAAAATTGCTAAATTATATGTTCCTAGTAAATGTATTGGTTCAATTGAACTAAAGCTTTCAAGGATTAGATAATCTTCTTGATCTAGCCACATCAATTTTTCTATATAGTTAGTGTCTATACCTAATTTTGAAGCAACATTCTGAAAAATTTTAACTCGTCGAGTTTGATCTAAAGATAAGCCACCTTTTGAAGATTCTTCAAATAAAACTTTACGTAATGTAAAAGATGATGGTAATTGAGTTACAAAATCTTGGATTTTATCCTCTGAATAAAAGGATTGATTAATTTTGAAGGTACATCGTCTTTCTAATAGTACAATGAGTCCTCTAATCAGCTTAAAATCATTATAACTATTTTCATATAGGAATAATCTTTTTTGTAATTCTCCTTTTGTCTCTTTTTTATTATTAGAGAGGTGAAATTCTGTTATTAATTTTTGAGCTAATAAAAGATTATCAGCAGATGGTAAACAAAATAAAGGCGTAATTCTTTGACCTTTATTAGTTATTTTTGTTCTTAATAATTCAAGAGGTAGCATATTAAAAAGAAATAGATTAGAAACGACTAAATTCTCCTAGCCATCCTAATCTACGAAAAGATAAAAACATTATAAGTGTAATTATAGTTGAAATTAATATCAATAATATCAAAGCAGTATATTCTCCAAAAAATTGAAATTGAATCATATCAGAACCTGGAAGAGAAATATTCATACCATATATTGTACTAACTACCGTTATTGGAATTGATAATGTAAAAACTACTGTCAGCATTGCTATAATTTTATTTGTTTTTTCTGTACTTAACATAAAATCGGTATCTTTATAAATTTCTATAGTTTCTTTTGACTCTTCCAAAGTATCTAAAACTTTATCAATATGATCTTTAATATCATCAAAGTATGGAGTAAGATCTTCTTCTGAAAACTTTTGTATGTCCCTAGTAAGACTTATAATTATTCTCTTTAACGGTATTAATACACGTCTAATAGTAGTTATTTCTCTTCTAAGATGAGAAATTTCTTTGGCAATACCTATTTTTTCATCATAAACTGCATCTTCGATATCATCTAAATTTCCTATTACTTTCATTAGAATATGAAAAAGATCATCTACCAATGCATCTATAATAGTATGCAATAAATATCCCGAGGACTTTCCCATCATTACTTGGCGATATTCTTGATTTTCTTCTTTTTTACACAAATCAAACATTTCTACTAAAGGTTTAAGGTCACCTTGATGTACAGTAATTAAATAATTTGTTCCAATAAAAATTGATAATTGAGTAACTCTCGGTATTTTCTCATCTGTAGTTCCAGCCGGAAAGTGTAGAATTACAAAAACATGATCATCATATTTATCAATCTTTGGTATTTGAGTTTTTGAGAGGCAATCCTCAATATTCAATTCATGAAAAGAATATTGCCCCCCAAGCTTATTCATTGTTTGACGAGTTGGATTTCTTACATCGACCCATAAAAGGTTATCATTAACAATCGACTTGAATTGATGCATGTGTGATTTCTGTGATCTTGTATTATACTCCACTATTGATTAAAGATTAAAGAAACGAAAATATAAGTTGTTTCAATCTACTCAATCACAAGAATAAAAATAAAGAATAGTACAATTTAGAAATCTAATGAAAATACCATGGAGTTAGATTTCTAACTTTAAGTAGATATAAGATATTCTATGGATACAACAAGATTGAATACATTAATTAAAGATACCATTTTAATAATATCAGAATAACATTCTTAAATAAACTATTAGTTAGTACTTTACCAAAAGTATATACATATATTTAGAATTTGTATTTGATATAAGATTATATAAAATAATTAGCCTATATTAGTAGAAAATTAATTAGTCATTGATAAGATAATTAAAAGTAATTATTATAACGTTATAGAATCATTGTATTATTATCTTTTGATATTAAGAGATCTTAATACTATTAATTACTAATTTTAAAAACTTTTGTTAACCATAACTTCTTATATGATAGAGCTGTACTAAATCTTTAGTTATAATTATAGGATAATTTAATGATATAATAAACTCAATAAAGAAATATCATAAAAAAAATCAAATTTTCCAACAATAGGACTAGTGTAATTATATCGGGTTAAGAATATTAATAAATGTAAGAATTAATGTAATAATTTTTCTGAATTTATCTATTCTTTAGACAAATAAACTTCATTCTATTTAATTTTACGTTATCCAGATATTCTAGTTGTTTTGGTTTTGGTAAATGTTATCTTCTAAGTTAATATTATTATAATGATTTCTTTTACTTTTTTAAAAGTGACTTCTGTATAGATAATGTTGTTTGATGAGGAAACTGTAATAATTCTTAATACATTTGTTTAGCACTCTTAATTTTTGCAATGTCAATAGTATATATAATTAGCCTATTGGATTTTCTAAAGCATAAGGTATTAGAACTTTGAAAATGAGATCTTGTTAAATCTCCTTAACTTTTCATTATTGTTGAATAATGATCATAAACCTCTCCATTAAGGAAAAATTAAGCTCAATTAAATTTTTGTAGCAATATAGGAGGATTCAACATTATCTTTCCTGACCTTTGGTCATCGGAGATAGACAAGATAAGGAAATCGCTATCAAAATATAATAAATTAAATGTTACAAAATCAACTATAGAAATATTATATTGCTTTATATATTACAAGAATAAATACTAAATCATCTATTTACATAACATTTAATACTAATTAGTGATAAAGAAATCACTGAATTACCCTTAATGAGGGAAACAATGAATCAAAAAATTACTGAATTACCCTTAATGAGGGAAACAATGAATCAAAAAATTACTGTAGCTACACTTAATGCTAAATCATATTATAAAATTATTAATACTCTTAAATTACTTCAA
>OBLS010001160.1_pt1 | contig 10540 bp, 12 predicted proteins | sample 1519901 | NCBI WGS metagenome assembly OBLS01 (sample SAMEA3113585, study PRJEB22503) | soil metagenome
AGCGCCGAGCAGGTGGCCGTGATCAAGTCGGGCGGTCGCCCAGCCGGCCAGGTGTGAACCGTGCCGACGAGCAGCCGCGGCAAGAGAAGCGCATTAGCCGCGCGCGGTGACGGTCTTTCCGGCCGGTCAGCTGGTCGAAGCCTTTACCGACTAGCAGGGACCTGATTACGACACTGCTCCTGTTCGCGCGAAGCGGCAGCGCGGGCAGGCATCCGAGGCCGTCCGCGGCGCGGAGCTCATGCTGGAGCTCGACGAGCTGCTACGTGGGGGACCCTGATGCGCGCCTAGCTCGCGAGCACGATCATGTGATCGCCGAACTCGAGGTAGTCCTCCACTCGCGCGGCGCGGGCCGATCCCGCTCACCCCGCCCCGCGGAGCTCACGACACAGGGCCGCAACGCTTCATCGCCGAGCGGACAGACAGGACGCATGCTCGGCGATTCTCGGCCGCGACGGCGGCGTCCGTGCCCGTGCGCGTGCCCTCTGGATAGAGCTCAGGGCCTGAGGCTCGGAACGCGCCGGGCTAGGCCCCGAGCTCCCGCCTCATCATCAGGTCCGTGTGCTCGACGCTGCCGAACCGAAACGCATGGCTGTCGAACTCGACGAAGCCCATCCTCTTCCAGAAGCGCCTCGCAGGCGAGTTCCTCTCCCAAACGCCCAGCCAGACGTACTCGGCGCCGCCTCTGTGGGCCTCCTCGAACGCCTTGTTGAGCAAGAGAGTTCCTACCCCCTGCCCCTTGAAGGCCTTTAGGACATAGAGGCTCTCGATCTCAAACCCCGTGACCTCCCTGAGTTCGGTTTGGGCCAGTCCCCGGTTGACCTTCAGGTAACCCGCGACCGCGTCCCCGACCTTGGCGACGAAGAACGTGGAGTCCGGTTCCGCCAGCTCAGCGTCGACCCGGTCACGGCTGTAGGCATGCGCCAAGTGCTCTTGCACGTCCTCGGCCGATGTCTGGTCGGCATAGGTCTCAACGAACGTCGTGCGCCCAATCTCGGCGATCACGGGCGCGTCGCGACGCCCACACTTCTCGATCCTCGCCTCGCCGATCGACATGCTCGGCCGTATTATCCGGCGGGGTCGGAGGAGCCTTAGCTCGCGGTGCCACGCTCTCTGCCCTAGCCAACGGGGATAGGCGCGAACAAATAACGCCTAGGCGAGGCCACGCGTTGATTATTTCGGCCCGATCTTGGTTGGAGGAGACCGTTGAAACGGCACAGTCTCGGCGTGATTCCAGTTCGTGGACCTTGCGGGACCGCGCCGACGCCGAGCAGGCGGAGCTCTTCGAGCAGAATCCCGACCCGACCTGGGTGGCGCCGCCCGGCAAGTCCCTTCACCGCTGCGCCACCGAGCTCGAATTCGGCCCCTGGCCGCATTCCGGTCCGACACCCGTGCGGAGACGACCTCCCTGCGACCGAGCTGCAGACGCTCGCCGAGCTTGCGGCCTCGAGGAGGATCGCGCTCGTCCGGCGCCCGCGTCGCCATGCCTCGGCGCGCTCCGCGCACCAGTCGCGCTCCATTGTTGAGGAGTCCTCCTTCATGGCAGTGCGGAGCAGGAGCGCGTGCCTATCCGGTCGCGCTCTCGAGCTCCGAGCTCACGAGCCTCAAGAACTTCTGCCGCCTCGCGGCGCCCGCGGCGCTCTCATCGAGCGCATCGTCGGGCCAGCTGATGCGGACCTCAGACTGACCCGGCTCCCGGGCGTAGACGAGAACCTGGACCCAGCCAATTACCGGTCGCTCGGGAACGTCACTTGCTGCATGGGCTGTCGGCTTCGGTCCGGTCATGCACCCATTGTGATCGCCGCTCACTGGAACCGGTTTCACGAGCGTTGAGCCGGCGGCGATCGCGGTGCTCGGCTTGAGGCCGTGGCTTGCCTCTGGCCGACAATCAGCCCGGCTCTCCGCAAGGTCGCTTCTCCTCCTCGTCCGGAGCGAGCGTCTGGCGTAACCGCTGCAAGGCGCCGCTTTTCCCCGAAAGCTATAACCGCGCAGCGTCTCGCCGCCCCGGCCGTATCCGGCGTACTCGCACCGGCTCCGCGTGCCGCGAGGCGAGGGCCAGGGTCAGGACGAGGAGGGCGGCGAGGAGGACCGTAGTGAGCCGCGTGGCTCGGGGAGCCGCCGCGACTGCACGGGCTGCTGCCACCGGCGCCCGCTTTGATGGCTGATTTCCGCCTTGCGTGCGGTCATTACTGCTTTCGCCCCGGCGTAAGTTCAGCGGGTATTGCGCCCCCGGGTCGATTCGACCCCGTGGTTCGACCAGACCACCGTCGGACGGCCCTGCGAGTCGACGGCCACCTGGGGGTCGAAGGCATCCTGGCCCGGCTGGGATAGCGTCTGGACCGCCTCCGGTGCACCGTGGCGTCGTAGGCGCCGCGCCTGTATCCGCACGGGCGCGCTCCGGTGGGACCTCTGCCAGACCACCGCCGCGCGGCCGCGCGAGTCGACGGCGACCTGAGGGTAATACCCATCGGCCTTGGAGAGGGTCCTGACCGCCCCCTGGGAGCCGTCGGTGCCGAGGCGGACCGAGTGGACTCGGAGCCCGAGGTGGGTTCCGCTTCCGACTGAGCCCGCCCAGACCACCGTGGCGCGGCCGCGGGAGTCGACCGCCACCTGTGGAGTGACCGCCACCTGGGGAGAGATGCCCTGCGATAGGGACTTGACCCCCCGGTGGGTCCCGTCGGCGCCGAGGCGGACCGACTGGACTGTGCGACTCCCGCCGCCGCGTTCCCAGACCACCGTTGCGCGGCCCTGGGGGTCGACCGCGACCTGGGGGGTGGCCGCGCCGGCCTCGGAGAGGGTGTGGACAGAGCCGGGGCTACCGTCAGCACCGAGGCGGAGTGCTTTGATCTGCTGGAGAAAATCCGACTCTTCGAAGGCACGCCAGACCACCGTGGCCCGCCCCTGGGAGTCGGCCGCCACCTGCGGCGACGCACCCTGGCCGAGGTTCTGGACCGTCTCGGCATTGCCGTCGGCATCAAGTCGGATCGACTGGATTCCTGACATTCCTGACCAGACCACCGTGGCACGATCCTGGGAGTCGACCGCGACCTGCTGCGACCCGCCGAGGCCGAGCTTCTGGGCTGGCTGGAACGTAAGCCGCGCCTGGGCGTTGGCGTCCAGAAGCAGCACCGCGCCGAGCGCGAGGAGGCCCGAGATTACGGTCCTCGCCGCCGCCCGTCGCCTTCCCGCCCTGGGTGCCTGGCTCGGGCTCCCACTGGCGCCGCAGTCGGCACCGGCCCGCTCGCTGATCCGGGCCTCACTCTTCATTGCGCCCGCTCCTTGCCAAAGGCAATGTTCGGCTCGCGCATTCTCGCCGCATCGGTAGTTGCGCGCAGATCGACACCGTAGTTGCGCGCAGAGCGCGGCGGGTTGTCGGGTGGCGCTCTTCCCTGCAAGAGAAGGGCGACTGCCTACCCTGGCCCCGCTGGTCATCCACGGCGACAGAGTACGGCCCAACCGACCTCTCGCCCAGCCACCCGAGGTGTCGATCTGAACCGTGACTATCGCGCGAAGAACGCCGATAAGCGCGAGGTGCCGACACCCTGGAAGTCGCTTGTGGTCGATTCCAACATCCAGTTTGAGCTGGCCAGCGAGGACCCGGAGGGCAACGAGGCCTCGGGGATTACGCGCACGGCGACGACGGTGGCCTCTTTCGGTCCGGACAACAGCGTGAAGTCCAAGAACACGGGGGGTGCCGATGCGTGGCCGGCGGACCGGTACCTGAATATCTGGGTCTGCAATCTCAGCCAGTCGCTGCTGGGCTACGCCCAGTTCCCCGGTGGTCCCGCGGCGACGGACGGGGTGGTGATCCTGCACAGCGCATTCGGGACGCAAGGCACCGCGCGCGCCCTTCGACAAGGGCCGCACCGCGACGCATGAGGTCGGGCACTTCCTCGGCCTTCGCCACATCTGGGGCGATCGCAACGACTGCAGCGGCAACGACTTCGTGGTCGACACGCCGCCGGCCCAGCGGGCCAACACGGGGAAGCCGACGTTCCCGCACATCACCTGCAACAACGGCCCAAGTGGCGACATGTTCATGAACTACATGGACTATGTCGACGACGACTCGATGGTCATGTTCACCACGGGTCAAGTCGCGCGGATGAACGCGACGCTGGCCGGCCCTCGCAAGAAGCTCGCCGGTCTCTGAAACCATCCCCGTGGCCACACACCGCGAGGATTTGCTTCACGGGCGCTGGGTGCACTCGCACGAGGAGGACACCGCCGCCGAGATGGTGTTCCGCCGCCCGACACACCCCTTGCCGCCGTCGCGCGGGCGGATGTCGATCGAGCTCCGGTCGGATGGGTCATACATAGAGAGTTCGCCGGGGCCGGTCGACGTACCTGTGCAGTCCCGAGGCTCGTGGTCGCTCGAGGGGAACTCGCTCGTGCTAGGCGCCGAGGGCGACCGCCCGGGTCACGCGTGGGAGATCGCCGCGGTGAACAACGACCGTTTGGCGGTGAGGACGTAGGTCGCGACACCCTGACCGGGTTTGCGACCCTCGTGGAAGGGTCGTTCCGTGTCGCCTCCCCACCTCAACAGTCAAAACTACGTTCGTCTGGGGGCGCGGAGATCGGTACCGACATCATCGCGGTCCGTGACCTCGAGGCCGGGAGGCGATTCCCTGGGCCCCGGGGTGGTTGCTACTTCGAGCGGGCAGGATCAGTCACGCGGGTCCTCCTTGGTTGACACCGGCGCCGGAGTGCGTTAGACCCTGCCGAGGGAGCTGAGCGATGAGCAAGCAGGTGGCGGTCGGAACTGAATCCGGCGAGAAAGGGGACGGGGCCGTCCCGCAGCTGCCGTCGGCGTGGTCGCGCCTCGAGGAGCAGCTCGCCTGGTATGACGCCAAGGCCGCGCACAACCAGCGCTGGTTCAAGGCGCTGAAGGTCTGCCAGATCGTCACCGCCGCCGCGATCCCGGTGGCGGCCGCAGCTGGCGCGACGTCCTGGCTAATCGGTGGCGGGGGCGGGCTGATCGTGGTGCTCGAGGGAGTCCAGCAGATGCAGCAGTACCAGCAGAACTGGATCACCTACCGCGCAACCTGCGAGCGACTCAAACACGAGAAGTTTCTCTTCGCGGCGCATGCCGGCCCGTATGCGACGGCTCCTCGCCCCGAGGCGCTGCTTGCGGAGCGCGTCGAGGGGCTCGTCTCGCAGGAGCACGCCGCCTGGGGGGAGCGCCTCGAGGGCGCGGCACGCGGGGCGGGCGACGAGTCGTGAGCGCGACCGAGACCGGCGCAGGGCGCGGGGGAAACCATACGGGCGAGGCAGAGCCGGGAGTGTTCATCAGCTACCGGCGCGAGGATGCCGCCGGGCACGCGGGGCGGCTGTACGACTGGCTGACGCGTCGCTTCGGGGAGCACGGCGTGTTCATCGACGTCGTCGGCATCGAGCCTGGGGAGAAGTGGAGAGAACGGATCCGCGCGAAGCTGGAGGCCTGCTGGGCGGTGCTCGTGGTCATCGGGCCGCAATGGCTGACGCCTAAGGGTGGGACGGGCAAGTCGCGGATCTGGGACCGCGATGACGTTCTCCGGTACGAGGTCGAGACCGCGCTTCACCGTGACGACGTGGAGGTGGTTCCGGTTCTCGTCGAGGGCGCGCGGATGCCCAAGATCGAGGACCTCCCGGAGGAACTGAGCGAGCTCGGGGAGCGGAATGCGGCGGAGCTCAGCGATGTGCGCTGGCGCTACGACGTCGGGTTCCTGGGCGAGACGCTCGAGAAGCGGCACCTGCCGAGCGGCACGGGAAGCGAGCGGACCAAGACCCTGATCCGCTTCCTGCGCGATGGGCTGATCCCCGCCGTGCTCGTCGGAATGGCCGCTCGCTGGATCGTCGGGGAGCCGGACGAGGTGAGTGGCGATCTCGTCAAAGGCGCTATCCGGCAGGCGGAGATCTGGGCGCTGGTCGGAGCCACTCTCGCGGTCTGGATCGCGATCAGTCGCGGCGAGCCGCAACGGATCCCCACCCTCGCCCTCGCCGGGCTCGTGCTCGGCGCGATCGGGGGCGCCCTCGGCGGGGCGATCCTGAACGCGCCCAAGGAGCTGGCCGAGCCGGACAAGCTCAGCCGCGAAACCGTGAACCAGATCTGGATCGGCGTCAGGGCGGCGCACGGACTGTTCATCGGCGCCCTTCTTGGTCTAGCCTGGAAACCCCGCGGTATCGCCACCGGGATGGCCGCCGGGCTCTTCGGGGGGGCGTTGTGCCAGCTCGCTTTCATCGGCCTGGACTGGAATTGGCGTGACTCGAACCTCGCCGGGATCGCGACGACGGGGATCGAGTGCATGGCGATCGTCAGCTTCGCCACCGTAGCCCTTCTCGTTCGAAGCTCGCGCGAAGCAGAGGGCTAGTTGCGAGTCCTCAGTTGACGTGCCTCTCGGATGAGCGGCGACGCCTGAGCGCGTCCGGCCTCGTCGCGCGCGAGGGCGTCGCTTCCGCGCGCGAAGGTCGCCTGGGAAGCCGCCGGCCTGCAGCCGATCACGCGGAGCTGGTGTTCGGCCGGACAGCCGAGGACCCCTTCTCGCCGCCGGTGACGGACAAGCGCGCTGCACGAGGCCCGCCACACCTTTGGCGCACCGACTGGCGCACCGCGACCCTCGGAGCGTTCCGGGGGCCGTTTGCGTTCGTCCCGACGGACGAGCTTTCCGGCTTGTTGGAGCCGTTTCCACAAATGAGAACGCCCCGTTGGGGGACGGGGCGCTCTCGGGTACTAACAGGGAGGAGAGAACTGCTGGACATGGCTTCACAAAGCGAAGTTTCGCGTGCCCAAGCGGTTTCTCGACCGGTTACGTCCGGTTGAATCCGGCCTCACTGGCGCACCACTGGCGCACGACTAGCGCACGGGCGGACCGGTAGCAGGTCGAAATTGCTCGCCCGCTACGTGAGGGCCGGGGCGAGCTCTTCCGCTGGGACGTCGCTGGGCACCGGAAGCGTCACGCGCAGCTCGCCGTCGCGCTCGAGCAGTCGCTTCGGGCGAACGAGGGTGAGCCCGACGATGTTGCCGTCGCGGTCGAAGCGCACGGCGTGGCCTTCCGGCGTCTCGTCGAAGTCGGCCGCGCGGGAGGGCTCGCCGACGTGGAGATAGAGCACGTCTGCGTCGGCGTCGTATTCGACGCGGTCGAAGGTGATGTCGCCGATCGTCACGCTCATGGCTTCCTTCGCCGGGGGAATGCCGTGATGATACGGCCGCTGCTCGAGCTGTCGAAGACCACGACGACCTTCAGCCAGCGGCTGGGCCCGGCGTCGGCGAGGTAGAACCACTCCTCGTCGGGCTCGCGGCCGGGCGCGGTCTCGGTTGGCGCCTCGACCGCGCGCAGGACCTCCTCTTCGTGTGCCTCGAGCTCCGGATGGCCCTCCGTGATGTGCTCCCACCGCTCATCGGTGAGCACGATCTCGCGGCCGCGCGGATCCCGGCTGCTGCGTGCGCCCGTCATCCGACCCGAGCGTAGGCTCGGCGACGGTCGGACCAGCCGGGCGCCGCCTCTGGGGCTGCCAATTACATCTCGGGTCGAACCCGGTGCGCATCTCGGGTTCATGGCGAATCCTCTCGAAGCGCCGGGGCGATCAAGGAGCGACTCGCAGAGCGCCTTCGAGGGAGCTCGCCGACAACCGGCATTCGCATGCTGGGCGCGTGGGATGAGTCGGCTGGACGGCGGACGGCCGATGATGGCACGGCAGGGCCGTGCGGTTGGCCGTCCTCATGGCCGTCCAGCCGGACTCCCGACCAAGCGCCAGCCAGCGCGAGCGAAACGCTCAGCTGTTATGCGAGGTCATCGAACGCGACGGGCATCGCCTGCGGCGCCAGGCGGAGCGGCACGCCGAGCTGCTCGATGACGCCGAGGACGCTCTGCAGTCGGCCTACGTTCTCTTCCTGGAGCGCTACGACGGCCCCGGCGAGCCGCTCGCTTGGCTCTACACGACCGTGAAGCGCGAGGCCTGGGCGATTCGCCGGCGCGGCTCGCGGCGGCGCGAGTGCGGCCTTAGTCGCAGTCCCGATGGCGGCGACGAATTCGACCTCTCCAAGGCGTTCCCCGCAGACGCGCCCGGCCCCGCGGAGCGCGCCAGCCGCGACGAGCTGCTCGCGGAGCGCCGGCAGGCTCTCGCCGAGCTAAAGCCCGACGAGCGCCGGGCGCTGTGGATGCTCGGGCTCGGCCTCAGCTACGCAGAGATCTGCCAGGTCACCGGATGGACCTACACCAAGGTGAACCGCCGCTTGAGTGAAGGTCGATCCGCGCTCCGGGAGGCCTGAGGGTTCGCGCGGAGGAAGTGGGACTGCCGCCACGCTGAGGAACGATGCCTCGCGAAGGGACATCGCAGCTCTCGCTTCCACGTACGGAGGCGAGAGCGATCTCCCGGTCGCTCTGGACTTCTCCTCCTCGTCCAAGACGAGCACGTCGACCGCGAGCGCGCCGCTCGCGCTTTCGCCGGAAGGCAGTAGGGAAGCGTAGATCGCTCCGTCCGGCAACCCTCGTCAGCTACTTGTCAACGCGGGAGCGGGGTGCGGGCCACGAGGGGCCGAACCGAACTATTGGCCGGGCCCGGCACGCGCCGCGCACGCCGCCAGGTTGTAGATGCGCCGCAGACGTTGGAAGACCTCGGAGTCGAAATCGAATTGGGTGTTGATAGACACGGTCATCGAGCGACGGCCGTTCCGCTTCGCGGCGGCGATGTGCATGTAGCCGGGAATGCTGCCGCTGGCGCCGAAGACCGTTCCGCAGTCCGTCTCGTAGCGGAAGATCCCGAGGCCCGCGGAGTTCTCGCCGGGACCGGGCGGCTGTGACTCGCCGCCGGGGAAGAACTGGAACTGTGCGCTCCGCGCATCGCCTCCGAACAGCCTGCCGCCGGTGTAGCCGCGAATGAACCGGTTGAGGTCGGAGGGCGTGGACACGATCCCGCCAGACGCCCACGCACCCGAGGCGCTGAGCAGCTGGCTGACGTTCTCGGGCGGCTGACCGGGCTCGAGGCCGTAGCCGTGGATGAACGGGCGCGGCATAAGGAACCCGTCGGGGAGCGACGTCTGCCTCAGCCCGAGGCGCTTGTACACGAGCCTGCGCAACAACGCCTCGTACGAGCTCCCGCTCGCCGCCTGCGCCATCAGACCGACGACGATGTTGTCTGTGTCCGAGTACTCGTACTGCGTTCCTGGCGTGAACCGGAGCGGCTCGTCGGCGACGTAGCCGACGAGCTGCTCGGGCGAGAAGTACTGACGCAGGTTGGACGTGAAGTCCTGGATGAACTCCGGATCCTTGATGTAGTCCGGCAGGCCTCCAGTGTGGTGCAGCGCCTGCTCCAGGGTCACCTCGGACCACGCGGCCGGGAGATTCGGCAACAGCTCGCCGATCGTGCCGTCGAGCGACATCACCCCGCGGTCCACGAGGGTCAGCGCGACCGCCCCGTTGAACGCCTTCGCGACGCTCGCGATCCGCATGTGGTCGTTGCGCCTGAACGGGCGCGCGCTCGGAACGGTTCCGACCCCGGCCTGGTGCAGTCGCGCCTTCCCTCCGCGATCGACGATCGCCGCAACCCCGGGCGGTCCGCCGTCCAGCTCGACGAGCTCGTGGAGCGCCCGATCGAGCTTGCGGTCGGCGCGCTTCGCCGACGACGCGATCGCCGGCGCCACCGCCAGAACGGACACCGCCAGAGCAATTAGTGGAACGAGACCCCGCCGCACGACCCGCGGGATTCTAATCAGACCATTCGGTCAGAACCGGGCTTGGGGCGGCGTGCTCGCGGTCACCCTCTCGCGTGACAGGTCGCTGCACGGGTCACGGCGGAGTTCCGCAAGGCGGGACAAGCGGTCGTCTCGGGCTACCACACCGACACGCTCGCTGCGGACGAAACTCAGGAGCAAAGCCTGCCTGGCGCTCGCTCCTCCCTTGCGCGCGACAAGGAGCAGCGGGTCGCCTAGCCGTTATTTGTTCGCGCCCATCCCCGTTGGCTAGAGATATGGTCCCTGCGATGCCCCCCGATGTGCCTGACCGGCCCCGCTATCCGATCCCTGCGCCAGGCGTTGAGCTTGCTCCGATCGTCGCTGTAGCTCTGATCGTGATCCTGAATTTCGTTGCGCCGGTGCGGTTTCTCCCGCTTGCCGTGTCCCTTGTGGTCGGGATCCCGTTGCTGATCGTCGGCGTCGGCCTGTTTGGCTGGGCGCAAGTCACCATGTTGCGCGGTGACGAGAATCCGGCGCCCCACAAGGCAACCGCTCATCTCCTGACGGGAGGAGCGTTTCGGGTAAGCCGCAACCCGATCTACGCGGGGGGAACAACCGGCCTCCTCGGGCTGGCGGTGCTTCTCGATACCGCCACCGGGGTGGCGGTCGTCGTCCTGCTTGGTCTCCTCGCGCATTCCAGCGCGGTTGCGGAGGAGCCCTACCTCGAGGAGAAGTTCGGCGACGAGTACCGCGAGTACCGGTCGCGTGTTCGCCGCTTGATCTAGGCAAATCCGAGTCGGTTGCCGTTCTCGAGCGACGGCATGACGGCGTAGGGGCCCCGAGGGCCAGGGAACGTCAGGAACCCGGATATCGGGAGCCTTGGCCCTCGCGTTG
>OBLS010001161.1_pt1 | contig 10537 bp, 11 predicted proteins | sample 1519901 | NCBI WGS metagenome assembly OBLS01 (sample SAMEA3113585, study PRJEB22503) | soil metagenome
CCCGCCGCGTCGCCGGGCACCGACGACTGGGCCGTTCACCTGGCCCGTGCGGCGGGGGAGGGCGCCGAGGTCGGCGACGCATTCGGCGTTCCGGTCTTCGACGTCGTCGCGGAGCAGTGGTTGCCGACGTTGCGCGCGGCACACGACGCCGGGCTCACGTTCTTCGACTGGCTGTCGGCCGTCGACGAGCTCGACGAGGGGTTCTCGGTGGTCGTGCACGTGGCCGACATGTCCCGGCGCCCACTGTTGCATCTGCTGGTGCGGACCCGTGTCCCGCGTGAGGCGGCCCGGCTGCCATCTGCCACCGCCGTCTACCGCGGCGCAGCTTGGCACGAACGCGAGACGCACGAGATGTTCGGCGTCGACTTCGACGGCCACCCCGCGCTCGACCCGCTGCTCCTTCCCGAGGGGTTCGAGGGATATCCGCTGCGAAAGGAGTTCGTGCTCGCCGCACGGGCTGCGAAGCCCTGGCCGGGCGCGAAGGAGCCCGGTGAGGGCGGTGAGGGAACGGCCGCGCCCTCGCGGCGCCGGATGCTCCCGCCCGGTGTGCCCGACCCGTCCTGGGGCCCGCGCGCGCCCGGCGAACCCGAGGCGCCGCCGGCGCCGGAGGGCGCGTCGTGATCAGTGTGCTCGAGGTCGTAGTCCGCGTCGTGGCCGTGGTCGGGGTGTTCCTGCTCCTGCCGATGGCCATCGGGCAGGCCGAGCACAAGGTGATGGCGCACATGCAGGGCCGGGTCGGGCCGATGTACGCCGGCCGATTCCACGGCTGGGCCCAGCTCATCGCCGACGGGGTCAAGTTCGCCCAGAAGGAGGACGTCGTACCGGCGCGAGCCGACCCGGCGGTCTTCCGGCTGGCCCCGGCCGTGGGGCTGGTGCCCTACCTGGTGGCCCTGGCCTTCGTGCCGCTGGCGCCGGAGTGGGTGGGCGTGGATGTCGAGGTGGGGCTCCTGGCCGTGCTCGCCGTGATGGGTGTCGGCGTTCTCGGCTCGCTGATGGGTGGCTGGGCGAGCGGCAACAAGTACTCCCTGCTGGGAGGGCTGCGGACCGCGGCACAGCTCATGGCATACGAGCTGCCCTTCGTGCTGACGGCCGCATCGGTGGCCATGGCCGCCGGGACGCTTTCGCTGCCCGGGATCGTCGAGGCCTGGCAGCCGTGGTGGCTGGCCTGGCAGGCGATCGGTGCCGTCGTGTTCTTCATAGCGGGACTTGCCGAGCTGCAGCGGCCGCCGTTCGACATGCCGGTGGCCGACTCGGAGATCATCTTCGGCGCCTACACCGAGTACACCGGCCTGCGGTTCGCCTTCTTCCTGCTCGCCGAGTACGCCGGCATCGTGTTGCTCTGCGCGCTCACGACGGTGCTGTTCCTCGGCGGCTGGCACGGCCCGTTCGAGGAATCGCTCGGCTGGCTGTGGACGCTCGGGAAGGCATCACTGCTTGCCATCGTGGTGATCTGGCTGCGGGTCGCGTTCCCGCGGCTGCGCGAGGACCAGCTGCAGCGGCTCGCCTGGCAATGGCTCGTCCCGCTGGCCCTGATCCAGCTGGCCCTCACCGGCGTCGTCGCGTTGGGTTAACCTCGGGTGACCACGGGAACCGACCGGCAGGGAGTCCATGCGGCACAGTGCTCGGCGAGCGGGCAGGGTGCCCAGGGATTCGCCCGACGACACCAGCCTCCTCGGGCTTGCCGCGGTGTGGTCCGAGCTCGAGGCGCCGATGCCACCCAAGCGGCAACCGACCCATCGGCACCGCGCCCACGGCAAGCGCGGCTTCCGGCCCTACCCGAGAGCACTGCTGGCTGGGCTCGCAGCCGCTGTGCTCCTCGCGTCCGCGATGATCGTGATCCCGCTGCTCCGGGCCTGACGCCACCCCTCAAGATCGCGGAATCCGGGTCGATAGCGTTCGGCAATGCCTGCAATGCACCGTGACTGGGTCGTACGACCGATCGAGCCGGCGGACCGGCGGACCTGGAACCGCCTGTACCGGGGCTACGGCGAGTTCTACGGCGAGAGTCTGTCCGACGAGCGCCTCGATCTCGTCTGGCGCTGGATCCATGAAGATGGGCTCGTCGTCGCCTTGGCCGTGGTGTCCGCGGCTGGCGGCGACCCGGTGGGGATCGCGCACCTGCGCCCGTTCGTCCGCCCGCTCGACGGCAGCGTCGGTGGACATCTGGACGACCTGTTCGTCGATCGGACGGCCCGTGGCACGGGTGCCGTCGACGCGCTCTTCGACGCGATGAGGGACGAGGCTGCCCGACGGAGCTGGAGCGTCGTCCGATGGATCACGGCGGCTGACAACGCCCGGGCACGAGCGGCTTATGACAAGGTCGCCGTCGCGACGCCGTGGGTGACGTACGACATGGCCGTCCAGCGTAAGTAGGCGTAGAGGCTCGTAACCGAGCGTCTGAACGGCCAAGATGGGGAGCCATGGCAGGTCTCGGGCTTGCACACGGGTTGGCCACGACGTTTCGGCGGCTGACCAAGCGCGCCGTGACCGCGCAGTATCCCGACGCTGCTCCGCAGCTGCCTCCGCGCAGCCGCGGCGTCATCGCCCTGACCGAGGAGAACTGCACGGTCTGCATGCTGTGCGCCCGCGAGTGCCCTGACTGGTGCATCTACATCGACTCGCACAAGGAGGAGCTGCCACCTGCCACCGAGGGTGGCCGGGCCCGCAGCCACAACGTGCTCGACCGGTTCGCTATCGACTTCTCGCTCTGTATGTACTGCGGGATCTGCATCGAGGTGTGTCCCTTCGACGCGCTGCACTGGTCGCCCGAGTTCGAGTACGCCGAGCTCGACATCCGGGACCTGGTGCACGAGCGCGACCGGCTCCGCGAGTGGATGTGGACGGTTCCGCCGCCTCCGGCCGTCGACCCGAACGCGGCAGAACCCAAGGAAGTCGAAACCGCTCGGCGTGCGGCCGGCTCGCCACCGGAGGCCGCCGGGTGAACGGTGTCGAGCTGGCGTTCGTGCTGGTCGGCGCGGTCGCCCTCGGGTCTGGATTTCTTGTCGTCAGCACGACCCGGATCGTGCACTCCGCGCTGTGGCTGGCTGTCTGCCTCGGCGCCGTCGCCGGGTGCTTCCTGTTGTTGACGGCGGAGCTCCTCGCCTGGGTGCAGCTCCTGATCTACGTCGGCGCCGTCGTCGTCCTCGTGCTCTTCGCGCTCATGCTCACTCGCGCTCCGATCGGCCCGGCACCCGGTGCGCCGCGCGGCCGGGTCGTCCTGGCGGCGGGCGTGGCAACGGCCACGGCGCTCGTTCTCCTCGGCACCCTGCTGGCCGGCATGGGTGACGAGGTGGTGGACCTGGACGGTGCCGGCGTCGGTGACGCCGAGGCGGTCGGTTCGGCGCTGTTCCGCGGCTGGGTGCTGCCCTTCGAGCTTCTCTCGGTCCTGCTGCTCGCGGCCCTGGTCGGCGCGATCGTGCTCTCGCGGCGACGACCGGACGAGGACGGAAGATGAGGCTGGCCTTTCCGCTCGTGGTGTCGGCCCTGCTGTTCGCCATGGGCGTCTTCGGTGTGCTGGTGCGTCGCAACACCGTGCTCGTGCTGATGTCGGTCGAGCTCATGCTCAACGCCGCCAACCTCAATCTGGTCGCGTTCGACGCGTGGTGGTCCGACACCCTCCACGGCGGCCAGGTGATGACCCTGTTCGTGATCACGATCGCAGCGGCGGAGGTCGGGCTGGGCCTCGCAATCGTGTTGATGGTCTTCCGTACCCGCGGCACCTCCGACCTCTACGATCTCGGCCTGCTCAACGAGCGCGCCGAGACGGAACGGCTCGCCGAGTTCGACGGCGACGGCCCGCAGCCCGACCTGCGTTCCGGCGCCGGCTCACCGGACGTCACCGAGCCGGAGGCGGCCTGGTGATCATCGGGCCACTGATCATCCTGACGCCCTTCGCCGCGGCGGCGGTCGGCCTGGTGGTCGGCCGGAACCGACTGTCGGCCGGCCGGGTGGCAGTGATCGGCACCGGGCTCGCGATGGCGATGTCGGTGGGCGCGGCGGTGGCGGTGTGGGCCGGCGGGCCGTCGCTCGACGAATGGGCGACGGTCCCGACTGGCTGGATCCCGATCACGGCCGCGACCAGGGCCGACGGGCTGGGCATGACGCTGGCGATCATGGTCACGGTCGTCGCGTTCGCCGTTCAGGTCTACTCGACGGCCTACATGCACGACGATCCCCGCTACGGCTCCTATGCGGCGCTGATCTCGCTGTTCACCGCGGCCATGCTGCTCGTGGTGCTCGCCGACGACCTGGTGGTGCTCCTCGTCGGCTGGGAGGTCATGGGCATCTGTTCGGCTCTGCTCATCGGGCACCACTGGGAGCGGCCGGATGCCCGCGCGGCGGCGGTGAAGGCATTCGTCGTCACACGGCTCGGCGACGTCGGAATGCTCGCGGGCATCCTCGTGCTCGCCGACCTGAACGGGTCGTTCCGGATATCGGAGCTCGAGTCCTCGGCCGTCGCTTCGACGACCTTGACCGTCGGGCTGGTCCTTCTGCTCTGCGGCGTTGTCGGCAAGTCGGCTCAGGTCCCGCTGCACGTGTGGCTCCCCGACGCGATGGTCGGCCCGACGCCGGTGTCGGCACTGATCCATGCCGCGACCATGGTGGCAGCCGGTGTGTTCCTCGTGGCCCGGCTCGAAACCGTGTTCCTGCTCTCGCCGGTCGCACTCGCCGTCCTTTCCGTCGTCGCAGCGCTGACGATGACCCTGGCAGCGCTCGCCGCGCTCGCCCAGGACGACTACAAGCGCGTGCTCGCCTGGTCGACGTCCAGCCAGCTCGCGTACATGCTGGGCGCCCTCGCGGTGGGTGGATACTCGGCCGGCTTGTTCCACCTGCTCTCCCATGCCGCGTTCAAGGCGCTGCTGTTCCTGGGTGCCGGTGCCATCGCTCATGCGATCGGGACGACGATGCTGTCCGGCATGGGCGGCCTGCGGCGGCGGATGCCGCTGACGTATGTCGTCGGCACCCTCGGGCTGGCCGCGCTGGTCGGCCTGCCACCCCTGTCCGGTTTCTTCTCCAAGGAGTCCGTGCTCTCGGTGGCCGAAGACGCGGCGATGGAAGGCGGGCCGGCGCCGACCTGGGCCGCATGGCTGGTACTGCTGGCCGGACTGCTCACCGTCCTCGTGACCGGTGCGTACGCGACCCGCGCCTGGCTCCTGGCGTTCCGCGGCCCACCGCGGTGGAGCGCGCCGACACCCGGGTCAGCCGTCGCTGCCCACGACCCACCGCCCGCCATGCGAATGTCACTGGTGCTGCTCGCCGTGCCGACTGTGCTGCTGGGCGTGCTCGCCTTCATGCCGTCGGTCGTCTCGGCCATGCTCGACCCGGGAGAGGTGTCGGCGGCCGACCCGGAAGGGATATCCATCGGCCTGGGCACCGCTGCCATCTCGCTCGTGCTGGCCGGCCTCGGAGGCGCCGCCGCGCTCGTGGAATGGGTGCACCTCGGCCGGCGCGATCCCGCTGCGTCGCTCGGAGCGGCGCGGCCGGTTCTCGCCGGCGGCATCGGCGTCGACCGGATCTACGACGCCGTCGTGGTGCGGCCGCTCGTCGGCGCCAGCAGGCTCGTCGTCGCAGCAGATCGCGACGTCGTCCATGCCTACGTGCGCGGCGCAGGTCGCGCCGCCCGCGCTCTTGGCGTGCTGCCGCACGCGGCTCAAGCCGGCCGGGTCCAGGCGTACATCACGGCCGTGATGGCTTTCGTCGTGGTGCTGGCCCTCGCCGGGGCGGGGGAGTCCCTGTGGTGACCCTCGCGCGTCGTCGGGAGGCACCGAAGCCGTGACCGGTGCCGTACTCCTCCATGTCGCGCTCGGCGCCCCGCTGGCCGGGTCGGTTGGCCTTGCCCTGGTACCGCGCCGGATCGGGGAGCGTCGGGCTCCGGTGACAGGAGTTGCCGCCTCAGCGGTGGCGCTCGCGGCGCTGGTCGCCGTTGTGGCCATATCCGACAAGGACGACGGAGGGCGGGCACAGTTCGTCACCGACGCCGCGTGGGCGCCGGCCGTCGACCTGCGCTGGCACCTGGGAGTCACCGGCCTGTCGTTGCCGTTCGCCGTCCTTACGGCACTGCTCGTCTTCTGCTGCTGTCTCTACACGGTTCGGGTACGGCCCGAGGCGGGTCGTCTGCGGGCCTTCATCGCGCTCGTCCTGCTGCTCGAGGTCGGGATGCTGGGAACGTTCCTCGCCCTCGACCTGCTGCTGTTCTTCCTCTTCTTCGAGGTCGTTCTGGTGCCGATGTGGTTCCTGATCGCGTGGTGGGGTGACCCGCACGATCGGCCGGGCCGCACGGCAGCGGCAACCACGTTCATCCTGTACACGCTGCTCGGCTCGGCACTCATGCTGGTCGGCTTCCTGGTGGTGCACGCGCACACCGGCACCTTCGACATGATCGAACTGGCCGACCGTGCGGGTGCCGGGCTCTCCGGCGGTGTGCAACTTGCCGCGGCGCTGGCGATCGTCGGTGGGCTGTCGGTCAAGGTGCCGGTCTGGCCGCTGCACACATGGCTGCCCGACGCGCACGCGAAGGCACCGACGGTCGGGTCGGTGCTGCTGGCCGGCGTGCTGCTGAAGATGGGCTCGTACGGCCTGGTGCGGGTGGCTGTCCCGATCGTGCCCGACGGGGTGGCGCGGCTCGCGCCGGTACTCGGCGGGCTGGCTGTGGTCGGCATCGTCTACGGCGCTCTGGCCTGCCTCGCCCAGCGGGACCTCAAGCGGCTGGTCGCGTACTCGAGTGTCGGACACATGGGCTTCGTGGTCCTGGGCGTCGCCACCCTCACGCCTGCCGGCCTCAACGGCTCGGTCTACGCCGGACTGGCCCACGGACTCATCACCGGCCTGCTGTTCTTCCTGGCCGGCGCCATCAAGGACCGGCACGGAACCAGTGACTTCGACCAACTGGGTGGTGGGCTCTACGCGCGGCTGCCCAGGCTGGGCGCGCTGTTGACGTTCGGTGCCGTGGCGTCGCTCGGGCTGCCGGGCCTGGCCGGATTTTGGGGCGAACTGCTTGCGCTGGTCGGCGCGTTCCGGCCGGCCGACCTGCTGGACCGGCCCTACTTCCTCGGTCTGCTGGCCGTGGCGCTCGCCGGCCTCGTGCTGACCGCCTGGTACCTGCTGGTGACCGTACGCCGCGTCTGCCAGGGCGACGACACCATCGGGCCGAGCCTTCCGGTGCTGGGCGACGTGACGCGTCTCGAAGCGGTGTCGTGGGGACCTCTCGTGGCGCTGACACTGGTGCTCGGGGTCTGGCCCGGTCTCGTCCTGACCATGGTCGATCCCGCCGTGCAGGCTCTGCTGGGCGGAGCAGGTCCGTGACGGGCACAGCACAGGGAGTCGACTGGTTCACGGTCGGGCCTGCTGTGCTGGTGGCCGCGACTGCCTTGCTCGTCCTGGTTGCCGACCTGTGGCTGCCGCGACGCGCGGCCGGTGTCCTCACCGCGATCTCGGTTGCCGGGACGTCGGCCGCTCTGGTGGTCGTCGGCATGCTGTGGGGTGAGGCGCGCGCGACGTTCTGCGTCGGCGGCGACGGCGCGCTCGAGTCGTGCTCCTACGTCGTCAACCAGCTCACGCTCGTCTTCCAGGCGGTCGTGCTCGCCGGCACAGTCGTCGTGCTCCTGCTGGCCCACACCGAGATCAGCTCGGGTGAGCGAGGCCGCCTACCGGGCGGGGAGACCGGCTTCCTGGTCCTGGCCTCGGCCACCGGTGCCCTCGTCCTCGCGGCCGCTCGTGATCTTGCGACCGTGGTTGTCGCGCTGGAGGTGCTCTCGCTGCCGGGGTTCGCGCTCGTCGGGCTGCGTCGGCGATCCGCTCGCGGAGCGGAGGCTGCGCTGACGTTCTTCCTGGTCTCGGTCGTGTCGGTGGCGGTCATGGTCTACGGCGTCGGCCTGGTGTACGGCGCGACCGGCTCGCTGCACCTAGACCGGATAGCGGATGCGCTGGGCGACCCGTCGAACCGTACGGCCGTGGCGACGGCCGGTGTGGTGCTCACCCTGGTCGGCCTGGCCTTCAAGGTGGGCGCCGTCCCGTTCCATTTCTGGGTTCCGGACACCTATGCCGGTGCGCCGGTGGTCGTGGCCGCTTACCTCTCGGTGGTGTCGAAGGCGGCTGGGATCGTCGGCATCGTCGTCGTGGTGGGACAGGGCTTTCCCTCCTATTCCGACGTCTGGGCGCCCGCCATCGCCGTCGTCGCCGTCGCGACGATGACCTTCGGCAACGTGGCGGCTCTACGGCAGCGAAGCGCCGTCCGGCTGCTCGCCTGGTCGTCGATCGCCCAGTCCGGGTACATGCTCGTGCCGCTGGGTGTGGCGTCCACCGGGGTGAGCGGCGGGCGCTTCGGCGACGCTCTGTCGGCGACCGTCGCCTACGTGTGCGTCTATGCCGTCGTGAACCTGGCGGCCTTCGGAGTCGTGGCCATCGTCTCGAGGCACCGGCCGTCGGGTTCGATCGAGGATTACCGGGGCCTCGCGTACACCGAACCGGCCAGCGCCGCGGCCCTGGGTTTCGGCCTGCTCGCCCTGGCCGGGCTCCCACCGGGGGTCGCCGGGCTGTGGGCGAAGGTCGTGGTCATCGACTCCGCCGTGTCCGGTGGCGCGGGCTGGTTGGCCGTCGCCGTCGCGGTGAACACCGTGATCGCCCTCGCGTACTACCTGCGGTGGGCGGCGCTACTCTTCGCGGCGCCGGCTCCGGGCCGGCCGGCCGTTTCGTACGACGTCCCGGCGGTGTCAGGCATGGCGGTGGGTCTCGCGCTGGCCGCTGGGGTCGTGTTCTCGGTGCTTCCGCAGCTCGTTCTCGGTCTGGCCGACGCGAGCTCGGGACTTCTCGGCTGAGGGAACGCCTCGGAACGGCAGTACGTTTCTCCCAGTGCGGCGGCTGTGACGACGCCCGGTTGCCGGACGACCACGAGAGGTAGACGTGCACCGCAACGGACTCAAGACCGCGGCCCTGCTCGGCCTGCTGTCCGCCCTCATCCTGTTCGTCGGGTCCCTGTTCGGGACCACCGGCCTGTGGATCGCCCTGGCCGTCGCACTGGCGACGAACGGCTACGCGTACTTCAACAGCGACAAGATCGCGCTGCGCTCGATGCGCGCCTATCCGGTCAGTGAAGCGGAGCAGCGGGTCATGTACCGCATCGTCCGCGAGCTGTCGACGTCCGCGCGTCAGCCGATGCCCCGGCTGTACGTGAGCCCGACCCGAGCGCCCAACGCGTTCGCCACCGGGCGCAATTCCGCCAACGCCGCCGTGTGCTGCACCGAAGGAATTCTCGCGGTGCTCACGGAGCGTGAACTGCGGGCCGTTCTCGGTCACGAGCTCGCCCACGTCTACAACCGCGACATCCTCACCTCGTCGGTGGCGGGCGCACTGGCCAGCGTGGTCATGTTCCTCGCCAGCTTTGCGTTCTTCCTGCCCCGGGGGGAAGACGACGGCGGCGGACCCGGCCCGCTTGGGGCGTTGCTGTTCATGGTGCTCGGGCCGGTCGCGGCCTCCGTCATCCAGCTCGCTGTCAGCCGCTCCCGCGAGTTCCAGGCCGACGCCGACGGCACCCGGCTGACCGGAGACCCGCTGGCCCTTGCGAGCGCGCTGCGCAAGCTGGAGATGGGTACCCGGCAGCTGCCGCTTCCCCCCGAACGTGATCTCGTGGCCACCAGCCACCTGATGATCGCCAACCCGTTCCAGGCAGAGGGGCTGGCGAAGCTCTTCGCCTCGCATCCGCCGATGGCGGAACGGATCGCCCGCCTCGAGGCGCTGGCCGGCTACCGCCGCTGACCGGACTCGACGCACGCTCGGTTCAGCGGTAGTTGACGAACTGGAGCGCGAAGTCGAAGTCCTGTTGCTTGAGCAGGGCGATGACGGCTTGTAGATCGTCCTTCTTCTTGGCGGAGACGCGGACCTCCTCGCCCTGGACCTGGGACTTCACACCCTTCGGGCCCTCGTCCCGGATCGCCTTGGTGATCTTCTTCGCCTGCTCCTGGGTCAGCCCGTTCTGGAGGGTTGCACCGATCTTGTAGAGCCTGCCGGACGGACGGGGCTCGCCGGCGTCGAGCGCCTTGAGCGAGACGCCACGCTTGATCAGCTTCTCCTTGAAAACGTCTAGTACTGCCTTGACCCGATCCTCGCCGGAGGCCTCCATCTCGACGCCGAACTCACCGGCCCAGCGGATCGCGGCGTCGGTGCCGCGGAAATCGAAACGCTGCCCGATCTCCTTCGATGCCTGATGGAGCGCGTTGTCGACCTCCTGCCGATCGACCTTGCTGACGACGTCGAACGAGGAATCGCCCGCCACTTCGTGCTCCTTCCCTGAGGCCGTACGCTGGGTCATCGAGGGTCTGACGACCTCATGTATCCTCTCAGCCCGTCGGGCATGCGCCCGGCACCCGGCAGGTTGCCCGAGTGGCCAAAGGGAGCGGACTGTAAATCCGTCGGCTTCGCCTACGTTGGTTCGAATCCAACACCTGCCACCAGCGCTAACAGGCCCCTGACCAGCGAGAACGCGGTCGGGGGCCTGTTGATCTTGTATGGCTGTCCGCGGCTAGAAGTGGCTCGCTACGGCGGT
>OBLS010001162.1_pt1 | contig 10536 bp, 6 predicted proteins | sample 1519901 | NCBI WGS metagenome assembly OBLS01 (sample SAMEA3113585, study PRJEB22503) | soil metagenome
AACGACGTGGTGCCAACCGAGGATCTGGTACTAGCCGAAGACGTGAAGCGGGTGGAACGCAGGTTCGCCGATGCTGCAGCCACGGAAGCGGCTGACAGTGAGGATGACGCGCCAACCGATGACAGGCACTGGGCGGACACCAACTTCGTCCCCTCCGCCCGCCCCCGATCGTGGCCCGGTAGCGAGTCGCCAGTCGACGACGCGCAAAGCGCCGCGAACGAGACTAGGTCCCATCGCCTGAGTGAAGGCGAGCCGGCGGACGACTTCGCGCTTCCTGAGGATCCAGCATCGGTCGATCGACACCGGTCGGTGACACTCGACAATCCGTTTCACATCGACTACCGCAAGCTCCGGCCCAAGATCAAGCTCTTTGTACATCTCACCGACCAAGCGCTGCGCACGGGCACCGGGGTGGCACGCTACAACGACGTTGGTCCGGTGACCGTCGACCAAGTCCGGCGGTTCCTGACGGGAGCCGCCGTCACCATGCGCACAGCGCCGCGCCAGTTCGCCGCACTTGGCAATTCTCCAAAGACTGGCGATCCAGCCGTGGCAGAGGGCGCCACCGGCGCTACCCCGACCGACGCTGCGGCATGGGCGTCCGGCTATGACATTCGCATACAGCCAGTCCTAGACCCGGCCAACATCGCCCCCGTCGACGCGTACGAAATCCCGCTTCGTCTGCGGGAGGCCGTCCAGCTTCGCAATCCGGCGGATGTCTATCCCTACGGCACCTGCACCAGCCACCGTATGGACCTCGACCACACGAACCCATATCAGCCGCTCGACAGGGGCGAGCCGCCGGGCCAGACCAGCTTGCGGAACCTCGGCCCGCTCGACCGCAGCCACCACCGGGACAAAACCCACGGCCATGGCAGTTTGCGACAGCCTGAGGCCGGGATCTACCTGTACCGCTCGCCGGAAGGTTGGATATACCTGACGACCAACGCTGGCACGCTGTGCCTCGGTGACACCGACTACGCCCACCAGGTCTGGATTGGCGCTCAGCCGTGGACACTGACCGCCTAGTCGCGTGGAGATCCGGGTCGTCTGGACCTCGTCGCAGCGTCAGTAGGGGCCGCGGTCCGTGGCAGACTATCCCTCGGCCAAGCAGCCGATCGCGACTAGGAGGCGGTCTAGCAATGACGGCGCCTAGCCGTGGCTATCAGCAGTTCGAGCCGGTCTACCACCACTACGGGCCGCACAAGGCCGGACTGCCGCCGCTCATCCCCTACTTCCGCGAACTGTGGAAGCGGCGGAGCTTCGCCGCCCAGCTCAGCAAGGCGAGCATGCGAGGCGCGAACACGACGACCTTCTTCGGTCAGGCGTGGCTCATCCTCAACCCCCTGCTGCTCGCCGGGGTCTACTACCTGCTGGTGACGATCATCCGCGGCCGGCACGAGCCGGCGCTGTTCGCCCACCTCACCCTCGGATTGTTCGCGTTCAACCTGGTGGCGACCTCAGTGACCACCGGCGCCACCTCGGTCGTCAGCTCCGGCAAGCTGCTGATCAATACGGCATTCCCGCGACTGCTGATGCCGCTCGCAGCGGTCCGTACGGCGTTCTTCCGCTTCCTGCCCACGGTCCCGGTCTATTTCGTGTTTCACCTGATCTTCCTGCCGGGGGTGTGGCACATCAGCATGATCTTGTCCCTGTACTTCCTCGGCATGCTGATCGTCTTCTCCATGGGCCTGGCCGCGTTCTTCGCCACGCTGCAGGTGTACTTCCGCGACACCTCCAACTTCCTCCCCTACTTCGTCCGACTCTGGATGTACCTTTCGCCGGTGCTCTGGCTGCCGGAGGCGATCGCCAACCTGCCGCGCGCAGTGCTGACGCTGATCAAGATCCAGCCGATGTATTCGATGCTGGGCGGCTATATGGAGCTGATCCAGGAGGGCACGATTCCCGATCTCTACATGTGGATTACCTCTGCCGCGTGGGCCTTTGGGGTGGCGGCGATCGGTTTCTTGTTCTTCCTCTCCCGGGAGCGTGAGTTCGCTGTCCGCCTCAACTGAGACCGGACCACCGCTGGCCGTTCGGGTGGATGACCTGTCCATCACGTATCGGACCACGTTCGAGCGCAAGCCCACCCTCAAACAGGCGCTCGTCCGGTTCGGTCGCGGCCAACGGGCCGTCAAGGAGGTGGAGGCCCTCCGTAACGTGAGTTTCGAGGTGTACGCAGGCACCGCCATGGGCATCATCGGCGCCAACGGCGCCGGGAAATCGACCCTGATGCGGGCCATCGCGGGCATCTTGCCGCCGACCACCGGCAGCGTCGAAGTCTGGGGCAAGGCGAGCACCTTGCTGGCGCTCGGCGTCGGTTTCAACAAGAAGCTCTCCGGACGGGAGAACATCATCCTCGGTGGCCTCGCCGCCGGCTTGTCGAAGGACGAGGTGGAGGAACGGGCCATCGAGGTGGCGGAGTGGTCGGAGCTGGGTGACTTCATCGACATGCCGATGCACACCTACTCCTCCGGCATGTCTGCCCGCCTCGGTTTCTCGGTCGCTGTCCACATGAAGCCCGACATCTTGATGATCGACGAGGCCTTGTCCACCGGGGACGCGCATTTCCGCGAAAAGGCCAACGCCAAGATGGCCGAACTCCGGGAGAGTGCCCGGGCCATGTTCCTGGTGAGTCACGGGCTGAACAGCATCAAGGAGATGTGCAGCGAAACCATTTGGCTGGACCACGGCATGCTGATGATGCAGGGCGAGCCGGAGGAAGTGGTCGACGCCTACATCAAGTTCGCGAAGGTGAAGAAGTCCGCCTCGACCACCGAGGACATGTAGCCGGGTTCAGCCCGCATCCAAGCGCCATCGCAGAAACTCGCCCAGGTCGCCCGACTCGCCGTCTCGCCCACCCTTGCCGACCACCAGGGGCGGCGGGGACGGCTTGAGCTTGACGCCGGTGAGCCGCTCTCGCATCCCGCCGGGCACTGAAAGGACGTAGTACGAACCGTCCTCGCCGATCGCCAGACTCTGATTCTTCCGCAGGTACCAGCCGATTTTGTCGGTCTTGACGCTCTGCCCCGAATAGAGAGTGGCCCGCAACGGATGGGGCGCGATGCCGCGTTCACGGGCCTCGGCCACGAAGCGATCGATGAGGACCTGGGCCTGCTTGGATTCGCCACGTGCCGCGTTCGCCGCCAACTCGGCCCGCCGGGCGGCTTCCTCAGCGCGGGACATGATCTGAGCCTAACTCCCCCGGTCACCGTAGAATGCTCCCGATCCGTGTGCGCTGAACACCGCACTTAAGAAGGACATGGTCGCCGAACTACGTGACGAAGAATCCCAACGGGTGAGTTTCCTTCGAAGCCTCGCGCACCTGTGGCGTCACCGCTACTTCCGCCGGCTCCTGGCGGTCCGGATTGCTACCCAGTCGGCTGATGGCGTGCTGCAGATCGCCCTGGCCTCGTACGTGCTGTTCTCGCCGGAGCGTCAGCCCGACGCCACATCGCTGGCCATCGTGCTCGCCGTCACCTTGCTCCCGTTCTCGATCTTGGGACCGTTTGTTGGGGTGGTACTGGACCGATGGTCACGGCGCCAGATTCTCGTGATCACCGACCTGTCCCGTTCGGTGCTGGCGCTCGGGCTGGCCGCGTTAGTGGTGACCGGGCTGCGTACGAGCGGAGTAGAGAACGCCTTCTACGCGCTAGTGCTGCTGGCCATCAGTCTCAACCGCTTCCTGCTCGCGGCACTGTCGGCATCCTTGCCCCACACCATCGACTCGAGCGAATACATGGTGGCCAACTCGGTGGTGCCGACCGTAGGACCGGCCGGTGTGCTGATCGGGGCTGGACTGGCCACCGCCGTGCGCCTGGTGCTCGGTACAGTCATGCCCGACTACGTCGCGAACGCCATCTTGTTCGTGGTGGCAGCGGCCGGATACGTGGTCAGTGCGGCACTCGCGCTACGGATCCCGCGTCGTCAGCTGGGGCCAGATGTTGTGGATCCCGTCCGGCCGCGCGATGTCATCACCGGGCTGGTGGCGGCGCTCCGACACCTGGCTGAGCGCCGACCGGCCGCCCTCGGTCTGCTCACCATCGGAGCGCATCGCGTCATCTACGGCATCGTCACCGTGGCGACGATCTTGGTCTACCGCAACTACTTTCACCGCATCGAGGAGGTGGAGGCCGCGATCACGGATCTCAGTGTGTTGCTCGTCACCACCGGTGCGGGATTCGTTGTCGCCGCCGTTGTGACGCCGCCAATGACGGCCCGGATCGGCGTGCGGGGGTGGATCATCGCCTGCCTTGCCGCGTCAGCCGTTGTCCAGGTGCTGCCGGGCGCGATCTACGCCAAGGTGCCGCTCGGAATTGCCGCCTTTCTGCTTGGACTGACCGCGCAGAACATCAAGATCTGCGTGGACACGTTGGTCCAAGCGCACGTCGACGACGAGGTCAAGGGACGTGTCTTCGTGATCTACGACGTGATCTTCAACGTCGCCCTGGTGTTGGCTGGCGTCATCGGCGCGGTGATCTTGCCGACGAACGGCCGATCAGTACTCATCCTGGTGCTCATGGCTGCCGGCTATCTGCTCCTCGCCGCCGCATTCACATTGGCAAGCCGCAGCCTCGAGATGGACAAAGGCACCGAGTCGCTGAGCGCCCTCAGGTCTGGGACGCCCACCAGCTGAGGAGCTCGGAACGGGCGCGGTCCTCACCGAGGGGGCCTTCCTCCATCCGGCGCTCCAAGAGGAAGTTGTACGCGCGGCCGACGGCGGGCCCTGGTGGGATGCCGAGGATCTCCATGATCTGGCGGCCGTCGAGGTCGGGGCGAATGGCGTCCAGCTCCTCCTGCGCGGCCAGCTCGGCGATCCGGCGCTCGAGGTCGTCGTACGCGGCCCGGAGCCGTCGCGCCTTGGCGGTGTTCCGGGTCGTGGAATCGGCGCGGGTCAGGATGTGCAGCCGTTCCAGCTGATCTCCGGCGTCGCGGACGTAGCGGCGTACGGCGGCGTCGGTCCACGGTGCCTCGCCCTCCATCCCGGAGCTGTAGCCGTGGAAGCGCAAGTGCAGGAAGATCAACTCCGCCACCGCGTCGATCTCGTCCTTGCTGAATCGCAACGCCGCCAGCCGCTTGCGGGTCAGCTTCGCCCCGACCACGTCGTGGTGGTGGAACGACACCTTGCCGCCAGACTCGAACCGGCGAGTCGCCGGCTTGCCGATGTCGTGCAGCAGCGCAGCCAGCCGGACGATCAGGTCGGGGCGAGACGGCAACCGCGACTCCAACTCGATCGCCTGCTCCAGCACGGTCAGGCTGTGCTCGTACACGTCCTTGTGCCGGTGGTGCTCGTCGCGTTCCAGCCGCAACGCCGGCAACTCAGGCAATACGCGGTCCGCCAGACCGGTGCGCACCAGCAGATCGAGGCCGATCCGCGGATGGTCGGAGCAGATCAGCTTGACCAGCTCGTCGCGGATCCGTTCCGCGGAGATGATGGACAGCCGATCGGCCATCGCCGACATCGCGGCCACCACGTCCGGCGCGGGGCCAAAGCGCAGCTGCGCCGCAAATCGCGCCGCCCGCATCATCCGCAGCGGGTCGTCGCTGAACGAGACCTCCGGACCCGACGGCGTCCGCAGCACTCCGGACGCCAGATCGGCCAAGCCTCCGTACGGGTCCACGAACTGCTTGTCCGGCAAGGACACCGCCATCGCGTTCACGGTGAAGTCCCGCCGCGACAGATCACCCTCCACCGAGTCGCCGAACAGCACCTCGGGCTTGCGACTTGAGTCGGCATAGGCGTCGGATCGGAACGTGGTCACTTCGATCACCCAGGTGCCGCCGGCGTCCTTCACCTGGCAGCCGACGGTGCCGTACTCCTTGCCAATGGTCCACACCGCTCGGGAGAACTTCCGCAGCAGCGCCTCGACGTCGTCCGGCCGGGCCGAGGTGGTGAAGTCCAGATCGTGCCCCAACCGACCTAGCAGCGCATCACGGACGCTGCCGCCCACCAGATAGAGGGAGTGTCCGGCCTTTTGAAAGATTGCGGCCAGCCGGTCGACGACCGGCGCGATTCGGAGCAGTTGTGCCACGGCATTGGCCTGCGCCTGGTTGAGCCGGGCGGGCGTCGGCCGTCCCCGATGGCCGCTTCCCGTGGCCTCCGACACGCTCGCCTACCCTACCGGCGTTTATAGGATGGCCCGGTGGAGGGTGGGGTCCGGACGCTGCGGCTGTTCGCCGCCGCAGTCCTCCTCACCGCAGGCCTGCTGCTCCCGGCAGCCGTTCGCCCACCGCCCGCCGCGGCGCAAGAGCCGCAGCCCTTCGTCTCCATTGCGCTCACCTCGATTGAGCCGGCCCTGCCCTCCCCTGACAGCACGGTGACGCTCAAAGGAACGGTCACCAACATCAGTCCGGTGGTGCTCTCCAATCTGCAAGCCATCTTCTGGCGGGCGCCGAGGCTTCCATTGCTGACCGCCGAGGCCCTCGACCGCTCGCTCACCTGGCCCGCCGACGAGCCGCTGGGCGAGCGGCTCTCGGACAACTACCAGAACATCCCCTCCGAGACCAACCGCACTCTCAAGCCGGGCAAGTCCACCAGCTTCATGGTGCAGGCCACTCTGGACGAGCTGGATTTCTCCCTCGAGAACGGCGTATACCTCATCGGCGCACACGTCCGGGGACGCACCGATCTCAATGGAGCCGACGTGACCCTCGGACGGACCCGGGTCTTTCTTCCCGTCCAGACGGCCAAGCCCGCGAACACGCTGCAGATGACGTCGGTCGTGATCTTGAACTCCCGCCCGTCAAGAGTGGGCAAGTCGGAATTCAGTGATGATCACCTGGCCAGAGAGGTTGCCGCAGACGGCCGGCTGGACCGGCTGATCAAGGCCGCCGATGCCGTCGACGTCAGCTTTGCCGTCGATCCCGCCCTGATCGACGAGCTTCGAACCATGAAGGCCGGCTACTCGGTACGTGGCTCCGACGCCAGCACCAACGACGGGCAATCCGCCGCGACACGCTGGCTCGAGAAGTTCGAGTCGCTCAAGTCCAGCCACGATGGCTTCCGGCTGCTGTACGGCTCGCCCGACATTGCCGCGCTGGTGCACTCCAATCAGACCAAACTGCTCGACCAGGGTCAGTTAGCGGCCCGTACGGTCGAGGGCCTGTCTACCCTTCCGCTTCTGGTGTTCCCCGCCGGCGGGGCTGCTGACGCGGAGACCCTGGGCGCCGCCGAGGACCTCGACCCGACCGCCATTCTGCTGTCCGACGTCTCGACCGCTCAGCTGCGGCCGCTGCTGACTGCGCCCGGGAAGGCCCCGATCATCAACTTCACCGCCAGCTCATTCGGCGGCGGGCCAGGACCGGACCCACGCAACACGGAGGTCCACATTCAACAGCGGATGCTCGCCGAGACGTGGATCGAGGCCAGCTCGGCACCGGCCGGCACCACTCTCGGCCGGGTCCACGTGATCAGGAGCGCAGCGCAGGCCGCGGGGGGTGCCGGCTCGGCCAACGCGCCGTGGATCACTCGCGGCACTCTCAGCAAGCTGCTCAAATCCGATCCGACAACCTGGAACCAACAACTGAACTACCCCAAGGCCGTCCGGGCCGCTGAGCTCAACGCCAGCCAGCTGCGGTCGGTGCGCCAGCTGGCCAGAAGCTACGCCACCTACACCGAGCTCCTCGCCGAGCCCGACAACGCGAAGGTGACTGCCGCTTCCTCCCTGGCCCGGTCGACGAGCAGCAGCTGGCGGCGAGCCCAGAACGCCATGCGGAGGTTTGTCGGCCCGCAGCAGGACGAGCTGGACACGATCCTGACGGAGAAGATCGAGATTCGGACCAGCCGGAAGGTGACCACCGTCGCCCGCCAAGGTGTCGGCTTTCCGATCACCGTACGAAACACCCTGCCCGCGCCGGAGGACCCCGCCTCGCTGACCGATGCCGTCCGGGTGAAGCTGCTCTTCCAATCGCAGGTGGAGCAGCGGCTGAGCGTCGAACCCCTCGAACTCGGCCTCATTCCGGCCGGCGCGAACGTCTCCGGCACGGCGTCGGTGGACGCCAAGTCCAACGGGACCGTTCCGGTGACCGCCCAGTTGACCACGATGTCGGGCATCCCCATCGGCCGCCCGATCACCATTCAGGTGACCGCGACCCAGGCCGGGGTGGCCGGCTGGATCATCGTCCTGATCTCCGGACCCGTGCTTGTCGCCGGGGTTGCGCTGCGCATCCGGCAGGTCGCCAAGGAACGCTCCAAAGCTGCCGCGGCTCCCGGGCCGGCCGAGGCGTTGAGCTCCAAACCGCCCGCCGATGAGCTTCACCAGACTCTCGATGTCTGACACCGAGGTGTCCCAGACCGCCACCAGCCGCACGTCACGCCTGATCTCGGCCAGCGCGATCATGGCGGCGGGCACGCTGGTCTCGCGAGTCCTCGGCTTTGGCCGGCTGATGCTGCTGGTGTTCCTGTTCGGCAACGGCACCCGACAAGCCGAGATGTTCACCCTCGCCAACACCATTCCCAACAGCATGTACATCCTGCTGGCCGGCGGCGTCCTCAACACCGTGCTGGTACCCCAGATCGTGCGGGCGATCAAGGGCGATGCCGACCGCGGCGAGGCCTACACCAACCGGATCGTGACGGCGGGCCTGATCGCACTCAGCCTGATCACCCTCGTCCTCACCCTGGCGGTCCCCTGGATAGTCGGTCTCTACACCGCCAGCGGCTGGAAGTCGCCGAGGCTGGCCGCTCAGTACGACTCGATGATCATGCTCGGCTACTACTGCATGCCGCAGATCTTCTTCTACGGCGTGTACGTGCTGGCCGGCCAGATACTGAACGCCCGGGACAAGTTCGGGCCGATGATGTGGGCACCGATCGCCAACAATCTCGTCTCCATCTCGGTGCTGCTGACCTTCCTGGCCGTCTTCGGTCGCGGGAACACCGGGCAGGCCTTCACCACCGGCGAGGAACTGTTGTTGGGCCTCGGCTCGACCCTGGGCATCGCCATGCAGGCGGCCGTCCTGGTGCCATTCCTTCGGGCGGCCGGCTATCACTACCGGCCACGTTTCGACTTCCGCCACACGGGACTAGGCAAGACACTGCGGCTGGCCAAGTGGACGCTCGGCTTCGTCCTGGTCAACCAGCTCGCTCTTGTGGTGATCAACCGACTGGCCAGCGGCGCCACCGTGGGCGGCTCAGGCGCCGGACTCGCCGCCTACTACAACGCCTATGCGGTGTGGATCCTGCCTCACTCGTTGATCACCGTCTCGCTCGCGACGGCGATGCTGCCCGCAGCCTCCCGGCTGGCCGCGGCCCGGGACCTGCCGGGCGTGGCGGACGAGACCACACGGGCGATCCGGCTCGCGGTGACTGCTCTGCTGCCGGCCGCCGTCGGCTTCTTCGCTCTCGGTGTGCCGATCGCCGAGTTCATCTTCGGTTTTGGCCAGGGAGCCAAGGACGCCCACTTCGTCGGCTGGGCCTTGATGGCCCTCGCTCTCGGCCTGGTCCCGTTCACCGTGCAATATCTCTGCTTGCGCGCCTTCTACGCGTTGGAGGACAACCGGACCACCTTCTTCATCCAATTGATCATCGCCAGCACCAACGTGATCTTGGGCATCAGCGCAGTCGCCTTGCTCGATCAGCCTTCGCTGGTCGCCACCGGCCTTGCCGCCGCGTACGCCGTCGCGTACGCGATCGGCGTGGTCATCTCCTTCCGCTGGCTGCGCCGGAAGCTGCCGGCCCTCGACGGATGGGCCCTGGTGCGGCACTGCCTGCGGTTACTGGTAGCCGCCGCGCCTGCCGCGGCCATGGGCTACGGCATCTGCTGGGCGTTCGGGATGTGGTCGGAGTCCAAGCCGGCGCGGCTGCTGGCGCTCGTCGTCGCCGGCGTCGCGGCAGTGCTGATCTTCACGCTGCTCGCCCACCTGATGCGAATCGGCGAGGTGAGCCAGATCATCGCGACCCTGCTGCGCCGCGATCGAGCGCCCCGGCCACCCAATTCCGATGATCGTGACGACTCCGGCGATTCCACCACCGTCATCGAGCCGGTTGATCCTACGATCAAAACAGCAGCAACCGCCGTCTCGGGAGCGCAGCATTCGAGCGGCCCGACTGAGATGACAACGTCCATGAGTGAGGCGGCCACGCTTCTTCCCCAGCCAGTCGACGACGATGCCTCGACGGAGGTTGACGCGCCGCTGCCGGCCGCGGCTCTCCCCTCCGGTACGGTCCTGGCCCAGCGTTATCGGCTCGAGGAGTTGATCCGCGAGTCACCGCCGACCGTCACCTGGCGGGCCTTCGACCAGGTCCTCTCCCGCTCGGTCCTGGTGCATCTGCTCTCCCCCGACGACGAGAACGCCCCTGAACTGCTGGCCGTGGCACGTAAGGCGTCGGCGGCCACCGACTCCCGTTTCCTTCGGGTGCTCGACGTCGTACACAGCGAAAGCCCGACCATCGGGTCCTACATCGTCTCCGAATATGCAGTTGGCCGGTCGCTGGAATTGATCTTGAGCCAAGGAGCGCTGTCCGGCCTGGAGGCGGCCTGGGTCACTCGAGAGGTAGCGGACGCCCTGGCCGGCGTGCACAGCCTGCGCCTGTAT